>Ga0137403_10001376_pt1 | contig 30653 bp, 22 predicted proteins | sample CZOMad2_1_16fung_FD_122057 | JGI IMG/M metagenome (GOLD analysis project Ga0137403, IMG submission 122057) | Vadose zone soil fungal communities from Angelo Coast Range Reserve, California, USA - CZOMad2_1_16fungal (Hybrid Assembly) | ecosystem: Environmental > Terrestrial > Soil > Vadose zone... | reverse complement strand
GGTCCGCGCAGTGCCTTGATGTGTTTGGCGCCTCCAACACTTCCGCAAGGAAAAATTTTGACAGCAGGAGCGCCCTCGTCAAGCGCGGCAATCAGTTCGGAGGGCGTGAGCGCGCCCGGAATTGCTAGTTTTTCTTTGGCCTGCGCGGTCCGTAGAACGGAGACACAAAGGCCCGGACCGACTAGAAATTCGGCGCCGGCGTCGATGCATTCGGCGGCTTGCGCGGAATTTGTGATCGTGCCAGCACCGACGAGAACGCGGCCGCTGAATTCAGCTGCGACTTTGCTTATGACTTCGAGTGCATTCGGGACAGTCATGGTGATTTCGACGACAGCAATGCCGCCTTCTTCCATCGCTTCAGCGCCAAGGAGAGCTTCTTGCGCGCTCTGAGCACGAATGACGGGAATAATTCCCACTCTACGAATCATACTTAGTGTCTGTTCAACGCTCACTTCGTTTTCCGTTCATGGATGAAAGGCGACGAGCAGCCATTCTCTCAGCGAGAAATTCTTGCGGACTGTCCTTTCATCACCGCCAGGACTTCCTGCAAACTGGCCATGGAGGTGTCGCCGGGAGTAGTCATTGCGAGTGCCCCGTGAGCCACGCCGCATTCGACGGCCCAGGCGAGGTCGTGACCAGTAAGAAAGCCGTAAATCAAACCAGAGGCGAACGAGTCTCCTCCGCCAACTCTGTCAAAGATCTCCAGGTCCCTTCGTGTTGCGGCCTCGTAGAAAGAGTCGTCGGCAAGCGCGATAGCCCCCCAGTCATTTCGAGTCGCGGTGTGGGCCGTCCTCAAAGTGACCGCAACCGCCGACAGGTTGGGAAATTCAGAGCGCACGGTTTTCATCATCGTTCTGAAATTTGCATGATCGAGCCGAGAAATGTTTTCGTCCATTCCCGGAACCGAATAGCCCAAGGCAGCGGTGAAGTCCTCTTCGTTTCCAATAAGCACATCGACGAACGGCATAAGAGAACGATTCACTTCCTGAGCTTTTGCTTTGTCACCGATTGATTGCCAGAGCGAAGGGCGGTAGTTCAGATCGTAGGAGACAGTTGCACCCGACTTTTTGGCGAGTTGCATCGCGTCGAGGGCGACGGCCGGCGTCGTCTTAGAGAGCGCGCAGAAAATTCCACCAGTGTGAAACCATCGAGCGCCCTGCCGAACAAAGATTTCGTCCCAATCAATGTCGGCCGTCGTCAGTTGAGAAACTGCCGTGTTTCCGCGGTCCGAACAGCCGGAAGCAGCTCGTACACCGAAGCCGCGTTCGGTGAAATTCAAACCATTGCGGACTGCACGCCCTACGCCGTCGTACTTCACCCATCGGACATGGTCAAGAGCGACGCCGCCTTGCAGCATGAGATCTTCGACTAGGCGTCCTACCGCGTTGTCAGCGAGCGAAGTGACGATGGCGGTCTTCATCCCGAACGTCCGACGTAACCCGCGCGCCACATTGTATTCGCCGCCACCTTCCCAAACGCGAAATTGGCGCGCCGCGCTGACGCGCGCGTCACCTGGGTCGAGGCGCAACATGACTTCACCCAAGCTGACCAGGTCCCAGCGGCAGCCTTCTTTTGCGCGCACTTTCATTTCGAAATCCTTTGCGGAGATATTTCTACCGCCGGACGAATTTGTAGTGATGTTCGGGGATCAACCCCCAGCCAAAAGATCGCGCCGAGAACGGCAACGGCCGCAGCTGTGTGAAATGACGCGTTCCACCCAAACTTATCGGCGAGCAGTGGCGTGAGAGAGACCGTGAGCATACCACCGAGCTGGTTCCCCATGTTCATCAAGCCCGATACCGATCCGGAGGATTTGCCTCCAAGATCGGCGGAAACCGCCCAGAACGAACTTTGTGTAAGATACAGCGAGCCAGCACCTCCGGCGAGAACCACGCTAGCGAGCCGTACATCTTGCGCTGCAGATCCTGCAGTAATGAACACAGCGGTCAACAAGAAACCTAGCACGGAAATGCCGCAGCGCCCGAGGCGAGAGTTTGTGCGTTTGGTGATCCAATCGCCAATCGCTCCTCCCAAGGGACTGCAAACAGCCATGGCCAAGAACGGGAGCGTTGCGTAGAGCGCGCTCGATTTGAGATTCAGTCCGCGCACTTTTGCGAGATAGAGATAAAACCAACTGAAGAAGACCCACGCAACGTAGCCAAAGCAAAAGTAGGCCAGTGTGATAGTCCAGATGGTGCGGCTTGAAAGAATTGCCACCCATGACAGAAGCGAAGCAGCCGAGTTCCCTTCCCTCTGATGTTCAGGAAGTCCTCTCTTGATGGATTCGAGTTCACTCGGCGAAACCCAGTGATGCGACTGGGGCGTATCACGAGATGTGAAGTACCACACAACTCCCGCGGCAAGTCCAATGAATGCACAGAGCACAAAGGATGACCGCCAGCCGTAGTGCGACATCAAAAACGAAATGAGCGGAGGAGTGATCCCGGCTCCGATTCCCACGCCGGCGAAGATGATTCCGTTTGCGATGCCTCGTTCATTGCTGGGAATCCATCGGGAAACAAACTGGTTCGATGTCGGGTAAATGACCGCTTCACCAGCGCCAAGGAGGAACCGGATCACGATCAGGAGCGCCAATGCCGATCCCATGCGAGTCGAAATTCCTGCCGTCAAAGCGCTAAACAGTCCCCACCACAACACTCCGGCAAAGAGCATCCGCCTTGCGCCAAAACGGTCGGCCAACCAGCCGGCAGGAGTCTGGAACAGCGCATACCCAAACAGAAATGAACTGAACACCAGACCCAGCTGAACGTTAGTGATGTGAAATTCCTCGGCAATCAGCCCGCCTGCGATGGAAATGTTGACGCGATCGAGGTAGGCGACAGCACTGAGCACAAACAACCAGAAAATCAGAAACCAGCGAACGTGGCTTGAAGCGCGCGGGCTCACGTTGACGCTCTCAACTTGCGACACGCTGAGAGTAAGGCGAGGTTGCGCGGACTAACAAACACGGAATTGCGCGACAATTTCAAGCGCTGTGCGCCTTAAATAGTTGCGCGAGCTGGGCCGCGATCACTTTCTCTTCGCCGGGCTGCAGCATGAACGAATTCATGGAGAGTGCGGTTTCGGACGAATCGAGCACAATGGTGGGTTTCCCGTTGCGAAGGGCGTTGACGGCATCCTGAGCCGTAAGCACGACCTTTTGATCCCAGGAAATTTTCATGTGCGGCACGTGGTTGGCCACGTCCGGTGTAAAAAATGAGGTGGTGACGCCGGGCACGCGAGTGATCTCCGCGGAGATCGCGTCGAGGCGTCTTTGCCATTCCTTGCTCAGGGCTGCGTGGTCCTCGCTCAGGTAGGATTCAAGCGCCTTCACCATTCCTACAATTTCTTCCTTGCCGACTTTTTGACTGCGTCCCAGAGTGTCCTCGTGAGGACTATTGTTCAAGAGAGCGTTTGCGACGAGGTCCCTTTTTCCAAGTAAAATGCCCGCGCACTGTGGTCCACGAATGGCCTTGCCGCCGCTGAAGGCAATTAAGTCGTAGCCCATATTCGCGTAGTCCCAGAGATGCGAAACGGGAGGCGTATCGGCAGCGGCATCGATGAAAGCTGGGATTTTGTATTCGTGCGCAAGCTTCACCCACTCCTCGACTTTAATTTCCCCAGCGGCGGCGGCGAAGTTGGAGAAGTGCATCATCGCGGTTTGCGGGTTGACGGCTTTCTTCAAATCGTCACGCGTCTCTACAACCACGAGCTTCACGCCGGTTGCACGCAGCTGGTGATCGAAGGGATTGCGATGAGATTTCTGGATGATGACTTCCGACTTCATTCCGGTGAGATCGGGAAGCTGCTCGATAAACTTGGGATTGGCGCCGGTAAGAATTCCCGCGAGGCCGGACTGCATTGCCGCCGCTGCTCCAGAGGTGACAATCGCTGAGTACCCTTCCGGCAGCTTCAGCAGCTGCGCGATGCGCTTTCCGGCCGCGACTTCTAATTCGGCAATGCTGACAAAATGCTGCGAAGCCAGAGCCATCACGGCTTCCACTTCCGGGCGTACCAGCGAGCCACCTAATACAGTCATCGTTCCCTGACCATTGATGACCGTTGTGACGCCCAATTCTTCGTAGACATTGCCTGTGGCGCCGAACCCCGTTAAGTTCCCGGGCACGCCTGCCGCCGGCTGGCCGACAGACCAACCCAACGTCTTTTTGGCGCTCACTAACATTCCGGCCAGCGTGGCTGCACTTCCAAGAAACGTTCTGCGATTCCAAATTTGACGGAGGCTCATCGGCTTACCTCTTTCCCTTAGCGCTTGTTACGGCGGCCGTGCAATTGATTTCGACGAGGGAATTCCCCGGAAGAGCGGCGACTGCGACTGTAGTACGCGCCGGTCCGCCGTTTGGAAAATATGTTTTGAAGACTTTGTTCATCCCGTCGTAGTTGTCGATCGTCGTCAGGTAGACCGTGAGCTGCAGAATGCTGTCCATGCTGCCGCCGCCTGTTTCGACCAGCGTCTTAACGTTGTCCATTACCTTTTTTGTGTGTGTCTCAATGTCCATCGGGAATTTTCCCTCAGGATCATGCGAGTGCGCACCCTGACCGGCGATATAGATCACACCGTTGTGGATGATCAAAGGAGTGATGAATCCCGTGCCAGCGGGCTTTCCTTCATAGTCTAGTTTTTGTATGCCTGTAGCCGCTTGTGGCTCGGAGTTCAGGGGAAGTGCAGTTCCGCTCAGGCCCAGACCCGGAATCAGTGCTGCAAGTCGCCCCGCGAAGCCACGCCTAGTCGATAAAGTCGAAAACATGTTATTCCTCCTTCGAGATTGGTCTTTGAAAAGCAGTTGCTAGGGAAGCGCAAAACTGAAAATGTCACTTCCAGCAGCAATGGCCACATACTGTTTCTGGTCAACTGCATAGCTCATGGGCGACGCGCTGATCGTCTGGCCGGTATTGAAATGCCAGAGAGGCCTGCCCGAAGCGGCATCGACTGCTTCGAATGATTGCGCATCGTCTCCGAAAAAGACCAGACCGCCCGATGTAGACATGCTTCCACCAGACGAATGACCTAAACCCGATTGGACATACCGCCATGCCGGCTTGTCCCCTTCCAGTGAATACGCCAGCAAGATTTTTTGGCCGTGATCTCCTTCACTATGTCGAACGCCAGTCGAATAGTAGGTCTTGCCGGGTTTGAACTTCTGCGGCTTCAAAAGATAGAGGTCGCATTTCTCAAGAGCGAGAAAATAGAACAGTCCAGTGGACGGGTTGAACGAAGGGGAATACCAATTTGTTGCGCCCGCAAATCCTGGGCACACGCGGGTTCCTGCCGGGCTAGGTTTGATATCGGTTCGAATAGGCCGACCGCTGGAATCGATTCCGCTTGCCCAGTTCAATTTTTCTACAAAACGTGTCGCGGAAAGGAATTTTCCGTCGATGCGATCGAGAACATACAGGAAACCGTTGCGATTCGCCTCGACCACAAGTTTTCGAGGCTGACCGCGAAACACAGCGTCAATCAGAACGGGAGTTTCCGTGGCGTCGTAGTCGAAGAGGTCGTGCGGAGTGAACTGAAAAAACCATTTGAGCTTGCCGTTGTCAGGATCGAGGGCTAGCAGGCAGTCGGTATAAAGGTCGTCACCGGGACGCGGTTCGCCGTCGAAGTCGGGTGCTGGGTTGCTCGTTCCCCAAAAAAGTGTGTTTAGTTCCGGATCAAAAGTGCCGGGCATCCACGCGGTGCCTCCACCAAGCTTGTATGATTCGCCGGGCCAGCTGGAAGAGCCGAATTCTCCAGGGCCGGGAATTGTCCAGAAGCGCCACACTTCGCTGCCGGTGTCCGCGTCGTAAGCGGCGACGAAACCGCGCACGCCGTCATCACCGCCCGATGTACCTACGACGATTTTGTCTTTGACTACCAATGGCGCGCTGGTCGCACCATAATTTTTGTTTCCGTCAGTGTAGGCAACGTCCCACAAAAGATGACCTGAGCGCGCGTCCAGGCAAAGTAAATGCGCGTTATCCGTTTCCAGGTACACGCGCGAATGCCACAGACCCACGCCGCGATTGTGATGTTGCGCTGCATCGTCGATGAGACCTTCAGTAACAGGGCGGGAGTAGTGCCAGAGCGTACGGCCGGTTTGCGCGTCTAACGCATAAGCATCGTTCGCCGAAGTGACGAACATGATTCCCTCGGCGACAACCGGAGTAACCTCCAGACTGCTGGAGTTCGGCGCGTGGAAAACCCACTGTGGGCGCAGGCTGGCGACATTTTTTGTGGTGATTTCCTGGAGTTCGCTGTATCGCTGCCCTGTGTAGTCGCCGTTGTAGGACAGCCAATTCGAGAGCGGCGGTTTTGCAAGCAGTTCGGCCGGCTTGACATCAATCGCAACTCCGGTGGGAGCGCGGCTCATGGTCTGAGCGGAAAGAGAGGACGTGCATGCCGTGAACAGCGGAAGAAAACACAAAAGTGCAGGCAATTGCGCCATCCTAATTTTCCCTTCCTTCCGCAATCATCGCGCCTAGAGCCTCCCGAACTTTGCGACCGCTTCTTCAATGGATTTGAGTTTCTCGATGTAGGCGTACATGGAGTGCTCCTTGAAATCCATTTCTTTGGCTAATTGAAGTACCTGGGGCGCAACGGCGCGCGGCACAACCACAACGCCATCCGCGTCCGCCGCCACAATGTCTCCAGCGCTGACCGGGACGCCGTCGCATACTACCGGAATATTCGCACCCGCAAACCGGTAATGAGTCACCGACGTAGACGGCACAATGCCCAGCGCGTACACCGGGAAGCCGATTTTCTGCAGGTAGGACACGTCGCGAACGCCACCGTCAATGATCGCTCCTGAAAAATTCCGCGACGACATTGCCGTTCCCATCAATCCGCCCATTCCGGCAATGTCGATTCCGTCCTCCACGACCATCACATATACAGAGTCTCGATTGCCGTGATCGATCGCCGCGAGCATCCCGTTAAGCGCATCCGGATCGTGGTTTTGTTCCTTCTTCAACGAGACGGTGAGCGCAAAACCTGCAAATCGGGTAGGAAAAATTGGCCGCATGCGATGCGACATGTACATTTTTTTGCCGCTGAGCTGTTCGAGCGCGTCAGAAACTGAAGCCACTTCTACATGCCGGAAACCGTCGAGCAATGAGCCGTCTGTCGAGTCCTGTACGGTTGAACCTTGCTCGGCGTCGAGAGTGCGCTCGCTCATCATAACGGAAACCACGAGTACTGAAAGCACGCTGACGATGGTTGCGACGTAGGCCCGTCGGCCGCGTGACGGCTGCGAGATTCGAACCATAGATCCTCCCGATCTTCACGTTTGTCCGCGAACTTTAACACTTCTTGCAACGCTCAAGGTAGCATGATTTGTGTTTCCTGCCGGGAAACGAAGTTTATTCAATCGAATTAATTAAGGCTAGAACGAAACAAAGCAGTTGACATGTCGCGGGACCGGTGGAATATCTATCCCTTACGAAGCGCGAAACTTCAACGACTGCGAGTTTAAGGTTCTTGAAAGGCCCGTATGTTGAGAGCCTTTGGAACTGGGGAGAAGCGGGTGCCACGGATCCTTCTGTTTACGCTGTTTTTTCATACGGTGCTTGTGGCAAACCTTTGCTGCCAGGAACCTCCGCCAAAGCATTCCGGCGGCACGCGTCCTCCGACTCGACAAATGGCCAAGGCAAAGGACACCTTTCAGAGTGTCTGCGCGTCTTGTCACGGTCTGGATGGAAAAGGCGGCGAGCGAGGTCCGAATATTGCTTCTCGCCCTGAAGCAGTCCACAAATCCGATCAGGAATTAATGCGAGTGCTCCAAGGCGCGAGAGCCGCGAGTGGCATGCCATCCTTCAGCGGCCTTGGATCGCAACAGCTTGTAGCGCTGGTGGCGTATGTTCGAACGTTGCAGGGCCAACGGGGACGGTTCGCCATTTCAGGTGATGCGCAGCGCGGTAAATCACTCTTTTTTGGAAGAGCTAAATGCTCCGAGTGCCATTCCGTCCACGGACAAGGCGGTTTCTACGGAACAGATTTGTCGTCCTATGCGGCAGCAGCGTTCGGCCCAGGGGAGATTCGCGAGGCGATCCTGAAGCCAGACCGGGATCTGGATCCCCGGCGCGGTACGGCCACTGTTGTCCTCGGTAATTCCACGACGATCACAGGCATTCTGCGCAACGAAGACAACTTCTCCCTGCAGCTCCAGACATCTGATGGAACTTTCCATCTCCTCAACAAAGCGAAAATTGTGTCGATCACCTATCACGGAGTTACCGGTATGCCGACCGATTATGCCTCTTCGCTTACGGCCACCGAGCTTAACGACCTTGTAAGCTTCTTGACCAAAGCAGCGCGCTCGGTGAATCCGAAGGAAAATCCACGCGTATCTCGCGTATTTGAGGATGGCGATGAAGAATGAGAGCGCCTTTGGTACATTACATTTAAGGTTTGTAGGTAGCGTCTGTCTTGTGGTTCTTTGCGCGATTTTGTCGTTCGCTTTGTTTCGAGTCGGCGCCGACGCACCCACGCGCGGCTTCGTTTTAAAGGCGGCTTCACCGCGATTCTGGGACTTGCTGGATCACACTGCGAAGCTCGAAGTCCTGGAATCTGGCTTTGGCTTTACAGAGGGTCCGGTTTGGGATTCCGCAGGGTTTGTCTACGTCAGCGACGAAGAAACGAATAAAATCTATCGTGTGTATCCAGACGGTTCAAAGCAGGAATTCCTTTCTTTAGGCGACCCCGACGGAAATACTTACGACGCGCAGCATCGTTTAGTCGATTGTGCGAGTCTGCTTCGCGCAATTATTCAAATCGACCGGCATGGAAAGTACCAAATTCTCGCCGATCGCTATAACGGCAAGCGTTTTAACAGCCCCAATGATGTCGTACTCGGGCCTGACGGCGCTCTTTATTTCACCGATCCGACGCTCGATCTTCCGAAGGGAGAGGCCCGGGAGATACCGTTTCAAGGCGTTTATCGCCTGGACGCAAACGGTCACGTGCAGCTTCTTACGAAGGATTTAGCTCAACCAAACGGCTTGGCATTTTCTCCGGATGGCAAACATCTTTACGTGGACGACAGCGAGCGCCGCAATATCATGGTTTTCGACTTCACTGCGCAAAAAACTCTGGCCAACGGACGCATCTTCGGTGAAGAACCTGGCGGCAAACAGGACGGCGTACCGGATGGGATGAAAGTGGATCGATCAGGGAATCTTTTCGTGACCGGCCCAAGCGGAATTTGGGTGTGGGACAACCGAGGCCATCACCTTGGAACCATCGTTCTTCCCGAGCAGGCCGCCAATCTCGCTTGGGGTGACCCCGACTACTCCACGCTTTATATCACCGCCACAACCTCGGTGTACCGCCTCCACACGAAGTCTCATGGATTTATCCCGTACGATTCCCTGCCGAATTCACGATAGGGCCGGCAATTGGCTACGCTTGTTCGAACCTTTCGCGCGACGCCCACAAACCCATGCCAGGATTTGCGACGAAGAAAATCTCCTCGCCCTCGATTCGGTTCCATCCATGGTGGAGTTTGCCTGGGTCGTAAATTTTCGCCATTTTCGCAAGATCACCGAACCTAAAGCCCACACCTTCGACTTCTTTATCCGTGAGATGACCCGGGCACAATGTAATCTGGAAACGGCCTTCGGACGATCCGTGGATTAAGTGCGCAGCCGCGCTCAGATCACTTCGCAGGTCGACGTTTTTCGCGACCATCTCCAGGGTTGCTGGCGTGCCTTGGTATCCATATTTCCGGATTAGCGAGTCGATTCTTGGGTCTTCGCCAAATTCTCTAATCCCAGGAGCAAGAATAATCAACTCTGCATGGTCGGCGAGCGCCATGCGAGTACGGTAGATTGCCTTGTTTCCAAGCCATGTGCTGTGGAATTCGCGCGGATCGAGATAGACAACGGCTTTGTGAATGGGTTGAGGGGCGAACTCAAAATTCACCTGGAGACTCAGCCTGGCAGCCGTATAAAAACACTCCGAATCGTCTCCGATAAACACTCCCCGCACCACGAATTCGCCCGCCGTGTTTCTGCCTATGACCGTAAGTACGTACACGATCGGGACGTCGCGCAAAAAGTGCTCCGCAGCATAGTTCAGCACGTTGCGCACGGGGTTGTCCGCGCGTCCCATGATTCGCTCCATCCCGTAGACGGCTCCGAGGTAGTGACTGCGATTGATGCTTTCGGGACCACCAGTGCCGACCAAAATATTCTTATTGAAATTCGCCATTCCGATAACTTCGTGGGGCACCACCTGGCCGATAGACAGTACGAGATCGAATCCCCCTTTAGTTACAAGACAATTCACTTTCGCGGGCCAATCATAGTCAAGCTTCCCTTCCGATTGTTGATATATGTAGCTGGAAGGCACAACGCCAATCAGCTCTGTGTCGGTGCGCCAGTTGTGAGCACGGAATATTTCATGCGGTATTTCGCCAAACATCGCGCTGATTTGCTCAGCCGACATAGGACGGTGCGTTCCAAGCGCAGGCAAGACTGTCTTCAACGATTCTCTGTAATATTCCCAGGCGTAGCGAGTCAATTCTCCAGCGCGAGACTGAACGCGTGTGTAGTCTGGAGGGACTGCTAAAACTTGCGTTCGATGACCAATTTTGGCAAGAACACCGAAGAGAAGCTGCTTCAGCTCGCCGGGCGAAATTTCGCGTTCAGGTCCACCTTGTGCGCAGTAGAGTGTCACAGCAACGCGTCCTTGTTTCGAGGATAAGTAAGCAGTCTTTATATTACAGCCGAAATCATTTCCTCTCCGCTCTGATCCAGACAAAACCCTTTGTACTGTTCTCGCGGATTGCTAATCTTGCGCTCGGATAACACTAACCAACCAATAGATGGGAGAAGCATTTACATGGGACACCCTCTTTTCGATTTGAAGAATAGGACCGCGGTTGTCATTGGCGGAACCAGTGGAATCGGGCTGACGCTTGCGAAGGGGTTGGCGGAAGCGGGAGCGAACGTAATCGCAACAGGGCGTCGCTCTGAGCTGGTGCAAAAGATCACGAGTGAAATTCGGGATATCGGAGTACGTTCGCTCGCTCTGCCTTGCGATGTGACCGATGCAGCGGATGTCGAAAATCTCCTTGCAGCGACCTGCAAAGAAATGGGCGGCGTCGAAATTCTTGTCAACTGTGCAGGGCGCACGAAGCGAACGGCAACACTGGAGCTCTCGGATGCGGAATGGAACGAGATTCTGGATACAAATCTCACGGGGACTCTTCGCGCTTGCCGCATATTTGGGCGTCATATGCTAGAAAGGAAAAACGGACGGATCATTAACATCGCTTCACTGGCTTCGTTCGTTAGTCTTCTCGAAGTCGCTGCATACAGTGCCAGCAAAGCTGGAGTGGCCTCGTTGACCAAGTCACTCGCGGTCGAATGGGGCAACAAAGGAATTTGCGTAAACGCGATCGCGCCAGGCGTCTTTCGCACCGAACTCAACTCCACTCTCCTCGACGGAACCGAACGCGGACGTGAGTTTCTATTGCGGACGCCGATGAGGAGGTTCGGACGGCTTGAAGAGCTCGTCGGCGCCGCAATATTCCTCGCGTCTGATGCCGCAAGTTTCGTCAACGGTCACATCCTGTCCGTTGACGGCGGTTTCCTGGCCAGTGGTGTGAACCAATAGGCGCGCTTAGTTTTGTTTTCGGCCAGCTCCCAACTCTTACCTTTTTTGTTGGAACTCTGGTTGTACGTTTACCACGCCAAACTGGCGGTCTTCCACTTCACGATGCGCCGCCATCGCCCACAAAAACGCGATCCTGTGTCCCGGCACTGACGCATTCGGGTGGTATCCGCTCGGCATCAGCACCGCATCCCCGTCGCGAACCGCTGTTACCAATTCCGGATATTCTGTGTCGTTGTATACCAGTTGAATCCCATAAGCCGGTTCTGGCATTTCGAAATAGACGTACATCTCTTCCAGCATGTTCGCGTGTTCGTGAGGAGGCCAACTCGTCCAATTTCCCGGATCAGAATGCGTGAACCCCGCTATCAGCCGCCCTGCTTGTACATTCTTTGCAATGACCAGCGTCACTTTGCGCAATGATCCCGGGCCACCTGTGCTGAAACTCAATGCAGGGTCCTTCGAAGCCTCCTCGTGCCGCACTACCTGAGGCGCGTATTTCTGCGTCACGTCCGAGGAAAACTCCGCCAGATCCGCGGTGCTCGTCGTGCTTACCTCAATCTGTGAATCGCGCGGAATGTATAGACCGTCGTATTGCAGAAGTTCAAATTCCTTGCCGCCCGTCTTCACGGTAGCCTTGCCGGAAAGGCAAATAAGTCCCGTCTCGCGATTGCCGTTGGAAAAGGAAATCATTGGTTTCAAGGAGTTCAATATGATCCGGGCATACGCCAGGTGCTTCATCGTACTGTTTTCTGGAGTCACAGCAATGTGGCGACCCGTATGAGCGTTGGTCTTTCGAAAAATCATTTCTTTCCCGGTTTCTTGCTTCTGAACGTTCATGCTTCGTTCCTTTCGCGTTTCGCTCGAATCGCTACGTATATTTTGCTTTAAGCAGACTACCTCTGACGGGCACGCTGAAATTTAAAGTCGCTCGCCAACTCAAGTGCCCCAAGGCTGTCTTGGCCATGCTAACCGGATGGTACGCGACCGCGACTGGAATGTTCAAACAGAACGGAAAGCTTCGCAAGCAAATCGCAGACAAAAATCTCCCGAGATTAAAGTTGCCTGGTTCGATTTCTTGCTGCACTTGAACCGAATGTCCTGAAAATTGGACCGAAGACCGAGGGAAGAAGCTCTAGCCTAAGTACTTCTATTGTGAGAAATTAGGAACACCGAGCGCCCGTAGCTCAGTTGGATAGAGCGTCCGCCTTCTAAGAAGCAGATAAAACTCGGAAGTGTTTTGCTGAGCGTCGCTTACGCGTTTTTCGCTCCCGACTTCTCGCCTTCCGTCGTACCGAATTTGTTCCAAAGTCATCGCCACTTCCGCAGGTTTCTTCCCACATCTCATTCTGCGCTATCCGGAGCTATGCTGAAGACCAGAAAGTCAGAAAACTATGCGCGGAGAGCAGCGCATGGCGCCTCGCATAGTAAGCAGAACTAACACCAACCAATGTCACGGTGATTGAAACTGAAAATATGGCGCGCCCGGTCGGACTCGAACCGACAACAACCGGATTAGAAGTCCGGTGCTCTATCCATTGAGCTACGGGCGCGTGCTAACCAATTCTAGCACGTGCATAAGCATGTCAGAATTTCGATAGACTCTGCCTGTAGAAGTTTCCAGAACGTTTGCTAAAGCCCGTTCGAGAATCTACGCTTCCGCTGCGAAGACGCCCTACGGAAAAGAGCAAACATACGCCTGGGGCGAGTCGTCCTGGTCGGTTGTGTACTTCCGAGGTCTTTTCCGTGGCACACTTTGACAGGACTCTCCGGCTCGGGCTATCGCTTCATCGAGGTCCGAAACGAAGTCGGCTAGAAGGATACCGTAGTCTGGTGTGCCTGGATCATGTCCTGGCTCATTCGCGGTTTGGGAGTCGCCGGCCTTCGAGGATTCCGAGGGGAAACGGCCTTCGTCCACACGCTTTCCGCTCCCGGATTGTCTTGCCCTCAAGGGAACTCCTGTTCAGCGAAAATTCACAATATGCTGTCTCGGTATCTTGGGAATCGGGCGGCGGGGACGCAAGAGGGATTTCCCGGATGCCGAACGCCTGGTGAAGCGACTGGTGGCTTGAGAATTAACTCTGAGCTTTGTGCCCGATGCCGAGCAGCGTCTGTGGCGGACGGTGACCCGCAGGAAGTACCAGTTGACGCGCGATCACGTGCGCCTGCAGAACCAATTGGAGTCCCTTCTGGAAGAGGCACACATTAAGTTGTCCACTTCCAAAAATGATGAAACGTTTGTCGCTTCTGCTTCACAATCTATAGACCACCCGCCCGAAGTCTGATCAGTGTTCCACCACATTTGGGGGGGAGACCTATGTCCGCCGGCGTGGACAATTTGAAGCACATCGTTGTGCTCATGATGGAAAATCGCTCGTTTGACCACATGCTAGGCAGCTTGAATAAGCTTGATCCGCGCATCAACGGCCTCACCGGCAACGAATACAATCTCGACACCACCAACGAACCGATCAAAGTCCAGCCGAAAGCCCAATTCCAGGGGCAGCTCGACCCGGACCCCGATCACCACTTCCCAGGAGTTCACCAGCAACTTTATTTCGGCACTTCCGGTCCGCCCGCACTGCCCTCCATGAACGGTTTCGTACAGAATTATTTTCAACAGCAAAAAGACGCCAACCACGCGCGCAAGATCATGTATTACTTCCCGAAGGAAAAATTGCCCGTCCTAACGGCTCTCGCGACAAACTTCGCCGTATTCAACGGGTGGTTTTCCTCCATTCCCGGTCCCACCATCTGCAATCGCGCCTTCGCGCACTACGGCACATCTTTCGGAAAAGTCAGCATGAATCTCTTCTACGAAAATGTTCCGTACAAGAATATTTATGACCGCATGCTCGACGGCGGCCGCACTGCGAAAATTTACTATTTCGATCAGACCAGCTCCACCATGGAAATCGTCAATCTTCTTAAGAATCAGCCCCAGAGCTTCGCCACCTATCCGCAATTTCTCGACGACTGCAAAAAAGGCACTCTTCCCGACTATTCCTTCATCGAGCCCAATTACAACGACCACGAAGGTGATGGCGGTCAGGCCCTCGCCTCCGATCAGCATCCCGATCACAACGTTCAGGAAGGCGAAATTTTCATCGCTTCGATTTACAACGCGATTCATGCCAATCCCGACTTATGGAAAAGTACGCTGCTCCTAGTGGTCTACGATGAGCACGGCGGAATTTACGATCACGTTCCACCTCCGGCATGTACTGCCGACGGCTTCACGGCTTCCGCCGCCGACACTGGCATCGGCCAGCCCTTTGCCTTCGATCGCCTCGGCGTGCGCGTTCCCGCCGTTCTGATCTCTCCCTGGATTCCCAAGGCCACCGTCGTGCCCGGCACCGAAGACCCTGCAAATGGCCGCGTCTTCGAGCACGCATCCATTCCCGCCACCGTCACAAAGTTTTTTATCGGCAACTACGACAAGCGTTCGCCGCGCGAAAAATCGGCCGGCACATTTTTGGATCTACTGTCAGACAACATGCGCCCGGACTCCGATTGTCCGGTCTTTCACCTGGGGTGACCGATGCCACGCAAAACATCCAACATCATTCATGTACCAAAGCCGCCTCGCACTGCGTTCAATCCGAATCGTCCCGCGTCGCGCCTCCTGCTTGACCAGATGATTCACGTCGGTGCCACGCTAATCGCACACTTGAAAACGTGCAACAATCGCGAGTCCGACTCACCTATCACGGAATCTCAGGCGGGCGACTTCGTTCGCCTCGGCACCTTGATCCTTCACCCGCATACGGATCCATCAGCCGCGAAGCGCAAATCCTCCCGCAACCGAACGTCGAAATCAAGACGCAGGAGGGCTCGTGCATAAACAAATCCTGCTCTGGTTGATGTTCACCGCCATGGCGGTTCCCGCGCACGCCCAAGAGAGCGGCCTTCAGGCGGATTTTCGCGGCGAAGGCGAGCGTCTCAAAAAATCCTGCTTGAGTTTCGACTTCAAGTCCCTCGGAAGCTGCGCTCAGGTTTTGTTCACTGACCATCCGCTGCACATCGCCGCCGGCAGCATCGCTCCCCAAAACGGTTTCGGCGCCGGAGCCGCCTTCGTTGCGCACTGGACTCCCAACGAAACCTGGCGCCTCAACTGGAACGCCGACGCCGTCGCCTCGCCGAACGGTTCGTGGCGCGCCGGCGTTTACATGAAAGCCATTCGCGTTCCCACGCGCACGATCGTAGTCACCACGGGGACTCCCAGCGGGCCGACGGACTCCAATCTCGCCATTTCCGATGTTCCGTTTTTCAATCTCTACGCGCAAGCCACTTCGCTCAACAAGATCTACTACTTCGGCCTCGGCCCTTCGACTACCCGCGCCGATCGCTCCGTTTTTGGCATGAACGAACGCATCTTCGGCACCAATGTCGTTTGGCCAGTCTTCGGCAAGCTCAATTTGTCGCTCTACGGAGAAGCGAACGGCCGCTTCGTGGACATTCGCGGAAATCACGGCGAATCCAGCCGTTCGATTGAAGCTCTCTACAGCGAAGCAACTGCTCCCGGCCTCACCACCCAGTCGGGATTCGCCCAGTTCGGCGAAGGCATTCGCCTCCGGCCGCGTCTTCTTTCAGATTATCTGCGTCTCAATTATTTCGTGAACTTCCAGCAGTTCGTTGCCGGCGATTCCACATTTTCTTTCCGCCGCTTCAGCGTGGACCTCAGCCACCAGATTCCGCTCTACCGGAAAACCACTCGCACCCTCCTGCCCCGCGACAACAACGGCCCCGATGCCTGCGCTGTGGATTCCAGTTCCGACGCGAAATGTCCCGCGGTCACGCGCGACCTCGAAGGCAGCGTTAATCTACGCTTCTTCCTCTCGGACTCGTTCACGTCAACCGGCAGCGTGGTGCCGTTTTATTTTCAGCCCACGCTCGGCGGCTCGGACATCAATGGCAATTCCTCGCTGCCAGCGTTTCAGGACTATCGCTTTCGCGCCCCCAACGTGCTGTTTCTCCATGAAGCGTTCGAACATTCCATCTGGAATTTGCCCATCGGCGTCACAGTCTCGGCGGATCAGGGCAAAGTCGCTCTCACGCGCGACGGTTTCAGCTCAAGTCCCTGGCTACATACCTATTCAGCAGGCCTTACGCTCCGCGCGGGCGGCTTCCCGCAGGTCTATCTGCTTTTCTCCTGGGGCGGCGGCGAAGGCACCCACACCTCCGCTTCCATCAACACCTCGCTCCTCGGTGGCTCCGTCCGGCCCTCGCTCTTCTGACACCTCCTTAGGTTTCAGCCTGCGGCTTTTTCATCGAAGTAGGGATAGTGACCCCTTGATGTTCGGAAAATGTTCTCTCTTGTGGGATGCCGGGAGCGTTTGGATACTTTCAATGCCTTCATGGTCTTCTACAAATCGCCGAGAAGCTTTTGGTGTTACGCTGCCTGTCGGACTTTCGGCCGGATGGAGGGTGCATGGGCTAGGACATTGTGCGCCGGGCTCTCGCGGATTAAGCCGTTCGGAGGTATCAAAGATGGCGATGCCGGCCTACACCTGATCTGCCGTCATAAAAACGTACGAATTGCGACAGATCGCGGCAAATCGCCTGCTTAAAGATGATGAAGAAGGAGCAAGTAGTTGATCAGAAATTGCCACAACTTGCTGATTTTCCCCCTGCTCCGCGCGCACTCCGGCAAGTTTTGATAAAAGTACTCAAGCGACTTCTAAGCATAGGGTCGCGTGTTCGAATCACGCCGGGCGCGCCATGCTCTTCAATCCCATTCAATCCAAAGAATTTACTGAGACCGTTCTTCACCTCTGGCTTCACCCCGGCCACCTGCTTTTTTCGCCAGATGGGTCGGCATGGCGGGATTAAATTGTTTTCAGTCCTTCGCGATCGTGCCGGGACTGGTGTGGCCCCGACCCAAAGTCGCGGTTCGGCAGGACTTAAGCTGTCAAGCGAAACCTTGTCTCCCTATTAATCGTAGAATAGACAGAAGGGTGTAAACAATGAAACGCCGTGTGTTGCTGCGCGAGCCGGTAATCGTGGCGCTGGAGACGCTGCGCGCGCACAAGATGCGTTCCTTCCTGATGCTGCTGGGGACTATCCTTTCCGTTTCCACGCTGATTGTGGTGATTGCTCTGATTTCGGGGGTGAATCGGTATATTGCCGACCGCGTGGCCAATCTAGGATCGAACGTATTTCTGCTGACGCGATTTCCCATTATCACGGACGTGGAAGAGTACGTGAAGGCGAACCGGCGCAACAAGAAAGTGACGTGGGACGACTACGAAGCGTTGCGCGCAAACCTGAAGCTGCCAGAGCGTGTGGGAGTGGAGCAGCGCACCTCGGGAAAAGTGCGCGTCGGTTCACAAAGCCTGGAGGACTGTAACATTCGAGGGGTTACCGCGAACATGGTTGATATCGACATCGTGATACCTGCGGATGGCCGATACATTACCGAGGGCGACGATCGGACCCGCGCGCTGATGACGATGATCGGCCAGGACGTCGCCACAAAACTGTTTCCCAATGTAGACGCCATCGGGCGCGAAATACTCATCGACGGGCGGCCGTTCCAGGTTGTTGGCATTGCGAAACCGATCGGATCGGTGCTCGGCCAGTCGCAAGATAACTTCGCGTACATTCCCATCCAGACGTATTTCAAGATGTATGGCACGCAGGAGACGATCTGGGTGAACATCCAGGCGCGCGGGGCGGAATGGATGGACCGGACGCAGGATGAGGCACGCGCATTGATGCGGGCGCGCCGGCATCTGTCTCCCAACGAGAAGGATAACTTCGGGATCTTTGATTCCGCGACGCTCATGGACTTGTGGAAGAATCTGACCGGCGTGATCGCCACGGCTATGATTGGGGTGGTCTCGGTGTTCCTGGTGATCGGGGGAGTCGTAATCATGAACGTGATGCTCGCGACGGTCACCGAGAGGACGCGAGAAATTGGGATCCGCAAGGCGCTGGGCGCGCGCCATCGCGATATCCTGTTGCAATTCCTGGTCGAAGCCGCCGTCATGGCCGCGGTTGGCGGAGCGATCGGCGTGATAACGGCCTACGCGATTTCCGGACTCACAAGGGCCACAACCTCCGTGCCGATGAGCGTCCCCTTTACGGCGGTCGTTATCGCGGAAGTGATTTCGGCCGCGGTCGGGATCTTTTTCGGCGTTTACCCTGCAAAGAAAGCGGCAAGCTTGCCGCCTATTGAAGCGCTCCGCCAGGAATTCTAGGCGGGTGGAGAGATCAGCATGCGCATAAATATCGGCGAGAATGGGCGGATGGCCATCACGACACTGCGTGAGAACAAGATGCGTTCGTTCCTGACCGTGCTGGGCGTGGTCATCGGTATTACTGCATTGCTCTCCGTGGTCTCCATTCTCGTAGGTGTTTATAGCAATGTGAATGACTACCTGACAGACTACGGTCCGGAAACGCTGTTCATCTTTCGGTTCGATCCCGGAATTCACACGGGGAGATTGACTTCTGAGGAACGCGCGCGCAGGCCGCTCACACTAGAGGATGCCGAAGCCATCGAGCAGTTCTGCCCGGCGGTGCGTGCTGTCACGGTCAGCCTCTATCCACGCTTTGTGGAGGAAGGGCCTTCGCGCGGACCCGTTACGGCGCGGTACCTCAGCAAAGAAGTCTCTGGAATTGATTACAACGGGACACTTCCCGCCACCGAAGAGGTATTCAATTCCAGGCCGCGCATCGGACGCTTCTTCAGCGACGCTGAAAACGCGCACCGCGCGGATGTGGCGGTGATTGGCTCCGACATTGCAAAGACGCTGTATCCGGACATCGAGCCGCTGGGAAAGCCGATCATGATCGACGGCGTCACCTACGAAGTGATTGGGGTTCTTGAGCCGCGCAAGGGCGGATTCGTCAAAGATCAGTCCGCGGACAAAGCAGTGATGGTGCCGTATCGCAGTTACCACAAGCACATTCCGCAAGATGACGAGCACTTCGTTGGGGCCACGGCTTATCCCGGCCTGATGTCGGAGGCGGAGGACCAAATCCGCGGGGTGTTGCGCCGGCGGAGAAACGTGCCTTACAGCAAGCCGGATAATTTCGGCATCTCCAGTGCACAGCAGATCGCCGACGAATTTCGCCAGATCACTTCCTCGGTGGCGCTCTTGATTTCCGTGATTAGTTCGATCGGGCTTCTGGTGGGTGGGGTGGGCGTGATGAACATCATGCTGATGGCGGTGACGCAGCGCACGCGTGAGATCGGCGTGCGCAAAGCAGTCGGCGCACGCCGCCGCGACGTTATATGGCAATTCCTCACGGAAGCAGTTGTGCTGACGGGCGCCGGTGGCGTCATCGGCGTATTGCTGGGCGGCGGCATTAGCCTGCTCATAAATGTTCTGGTGCCCAGTCTGCCCTCATCCATTCCGCTCTGGGCGATCGTGCTTGCTGTGGGCGTCTCCATGAGCGTGGGCCTGTTCTTTGGGATGTATCCCGCCATCAAAGCAGCGCGGCTGGATCCCGTAGAGGCCCTGCGGTACGAGTAGTGAGAGACGCATGGCGGAGCCGACGACGGTTGTCCTGCGATATGTTCAACTCTTGGTTATTCCGGAACAACTTCGTTTGATTTCGCCCGCTCCTCCACCTGCGCGCGACTCGCCGAAGTAGGAGTAGTTGATCAGAAGTTGTTACAACTTGCTGATTTCCTCCGCTTGCGCTCACTCCGGCAAGTTTTGACAAAAGTACGCCAGGCCGCGCCACTTGATAGTCTCTTTTCACCAAAGGCGCCGCACGCCATAACTTTCGAAAGATGCTTCATTACGGATGATAGGTATATTCTCGGTCTGAGCAGACGTCTTTGTTAGGTGCCGTCAGCGTCCACCAATGGGTCCGACACAGACGCCTATCTGCAACGCTAGCGGGCCTATTGCCTTCTGGCCTCTGCGCTTATGGTTTCACCCGAGCCGGGAGTATCGCTGAGGATGAAATATCCCTTGCCTTCATCAACGATCACCGATACGTGCGTGCTATTAGTGGGTGGACCCCAACTGTCCGTCACTGTGCAGTCCGGATTTACCGAATAGGTTCCCGAGAATGCGGGAGGCTCAATGTTGTTTCCGCCGATTCGTACGAAAAGCTTTCCGGTGAGGTTGCCCTTTCCGTCGAAGGTGAAGCGGCCGACCGCAGCGAAATCCGTCGACACCGATGACGTTCCCGTGGCGTGCAAGCCATAGCTGCCGTGCAGACTTGCGTTTGAGCAGGTTTCTCTGTCCTCGCCCCTGGACGCACTCGTATAGAAAGGCTCGCCTGCCGGGGACCCCGCAGCAAGAATGGGAAGAATGAATAATCCTGCTATGAGAAACCGGTTTTTGAGCGACATATTCGTCTCCTTCTCGTGACAACGGTAGTCCCAATTTGTGGGCCGTCGCGCGAATGTAGTTTCCGTTTAGGTTTACGTTCCAGACCAGGAGGGCCCGTTGCCTCAGGGGGTGCTGCATTCCGATCGGTTGGGAGCTGCTCTTCGGGGAGGCGAAATCGCAACGATTCTCCCCTCCAAGACTAACGAAGTCAAGGGAAACACACGAAATCCTGAATTTGTCGTATTGCCCGAGATCGGACTTGTCCTCACTGCAGATTTGCTTCCTATTGACCTTCTATATGTCAACCAATATATAAGATAGCGATTGGAGATAGGGCTTCAATTTCTGTGTAGCGGAAAAGCGATTACCGAAGGATTCTCAATCCGTCTAAGAATAGTTTGCTATCGTAATTGCCAAAGTCGGAGGTTTGCTCGCCGCCAACCTTGGTCCCTTCTGGGCACAGGAGGTAGGAAACTTGCACACTCTGTGGCAGGACATACGCTACGCATTGCGCATGCTTACGAAGAATCCCGGCTTCGCGGCAGTCGCTGTGCTATCGCTGGCGCTAGGAATTGGCGCCAACACCACCATCTTCACTGTTGTGAATGCCATTCTCCTCAATCCCTTGCCCGTCAAGGACATTGGTCGTGTCGTCGAAGTGGATACGATTGACAGTAAGACTCTAGTGACCGCTGCAAACACTACGAAACTCGGTATGTCGTATCCCAATTTCCAGGACTACGCCAGAGAGAACCATGTCTTCTCCGGGCTCGGATGCTTTGTTGGTCCGCTTCCGTTGACGTGGAGTAGCGCTACGGAGCCCAAGCAAATTTTCGGACAAATGGTCAGCGCCAACTATTTTGAAATCCTCGGGCTGCGTCCTGTTTCGGGGCGTTTCTTCCTGTCCGAGGAGGATACCAAGCCGGGCGGCAACAATGTCGCGGTAGTAAGCTACGGCCTCTGGGCGAATAAATTCGGATCTGATCCCAATATGGTTGGCAAGATTCTCACCCTGAACGCCACGCCTTACACTGTGATAGGGGTGGCTCCCCACGGCTTCAAAGGTACGTTTACGTTTGGCAACGCCGAGCAGGTCTGGATTCCCGTCAGTATGTATTCCCAGATACTCTCAGGTTTCTTCAAAGATAATTTTAACGACCGCAGGTTCCTGGCCACCGCCGTGATCGGTCGACTCCAAGGCGGAGTAAACCTAGGTAGAGCGGAAGCCTCGTTGAAGACCATCGCGTCGCGTCTGGAGAGCGCGTTTCCGAAAGACAACGCCAGCCGGAGTGTGGCTTTGACACCCCTCGCCGATGCGGCTGTCGGCGTGAACAACCGCACTCAGATCGTCCTTGCCGGCGGATTGATGATGGGAATAGTCAGCTTGGTCCTTCTCATCGCATGCGTGAACTTGGCAAATCTGCTGCTAGCCCAGGCTGCCCGCCGGGAAAAAGAAATTGGCTTGCGAGCGGCACTCGGAGCCAGCCGGGGCAGAGTCATGCGACAACTGCTAACAGAAAGCCTAGTGCTCGCGATTCTCTCGGGAGCTGTTGGCTTGGTGATCGCCTATGGGGGCCGTGCAGTGTTGTGGTCTTTCCGACCGCCTTTCATCCTGGACGGCGACGTCGATTTGGGTTTCGATTCCCATGTGCTTTTCTTCACGCTAAGCATGGCGCTTCTTACGGCTGTGTTCATCGGGGTCGCTCCGGCGATCAAGGCCGCGAAACCGAACCTGATCGAGGTGCTGAAAGTCGGTGGACGAGGAGGCACCGTGGGCTGGACGAGAAACCCGTTCCGCAGCCTCCTGGTCGTAACGGAAATTGCGCTTGCGCTTGTCGCGCTCGTGGGAGCGGGTTTATTTATTCGCAGCATGCAGAACGCGCAACGCGTCGATCCAGGGTTCGAGTCGAAAAATCTCTTCGTGTTTGCCTTCGATCTAGGGGCATTGCATTACGAGGAAGGCCGTGCGCAACAGTATTTTCGAACAGCGATCGATCGCGCAAAGACGTCTCCAGGGGTCGCGTCGGCAACCATCGCGTCCAATTTTCCGGTCGGCGGAGGGCTTGCCCGGACCGTGTTCCCCGAAGGTCAAGATGAAGCCTCCGGCTATCGTGGGACCTTGACCCAGCTCGATGACATCGCACCGAATTTTTTTGAGACTCTGCGCATTCCGTTGCTATCGGGCCGCGAATTCGCCGACACCGATCGCAAGGACACAAAGCAAGTCGCCATCATTAATGAAGCAATGGCCAAACAATTCTGGCCAAATGAGAACGCGCTTGGGAGACGGTTCCATTTCTTCGGAGAGACCGTCCTGCGCGAAGTCGTTGGTGTCGCGCGCAATACCGTGGTGAATGCCATCGGAGAAGAGCCTCAGCCGTTGGCCTATCTTCCGCTTACCCAGGACTATGCCCCTGCGGTCACCATGCAGGTGCGCACTAACGGCAAGCCCGAAGCAGTCATCACCACAGTTCGGAGCCAAGTTCAATCGCTAGACACAAACCTCGCGCTAACTAACATCAATACGATCGGAGAATTGATCGATCAGGGACTATGGGCGCCGCGAATGGGGGCTGCGCTGCTGACTGTGTTCGGCGGACTCGCTCTGTTCCTTGCGGTGGTGGGTGTCTATGGCGTGCTCTCTTATTCCGTGAACCAACAAACGCGCGAAATCGGCGTTCGTATGGCCATGGGCGCGCAGAGTGGTCGCATATTGAGCCTCGTGGTGGGTCAAGGAATGCGGCTGACAATCGCTGGACTAACGCTGGGGATATTGATTGCTTTCGCGGCTACGCGCGTCCTGTCCAGTCTGCTCTTCGGAGTTAGCGCTCACGATCCGCTCATCTTCGGTGCCGTCTCGCTGGTTTTGTCGACCGCCGCTATCCTCGCCTGCTACATTCCCGCGCGGCGCGCCACTCGCGTCGATCCCATGGTCGCGCTGCGCTACGAATGAGCCATGGTCCTTTCAGGACAACGGACCATGAAAAGTTTGGATAAAAGTACCCAAGCGACTGCTAAGCGGAGGGTCGGGAGTTCGAATCTCCCCGGTCGCCACTTCCAGCGCTTTGTATCTTCATGCGAGCACTTCACCACAACAACTTAAGTCCAAACTGAACTTGCCGCGAACTTGTCGCGGCGGACGTGATCACTCCCGCTGTTGGCGAAGGTCCGCCCGTCGCAGCGGCATACACCACCGGATTCGGGGTATTGAAGTTTGTGTGATTGAAAAGATTGAAAATCTCGGCGCGGAACTGCAAATTTAGCCGGTCCGAAAGCGAGATCCTCTTCGCCGCAGAGAAATCCGTTTCCGCAAGTCGCGGTCCCCGCAACGTGTTGCGTCCCACGTTGCCATACGTGCCGGCGAGCGGTTGGATAAACGCACCGGGATTGAAGTATTGGTTCGGTCCTCCCACAATCACGCTTCCCGAAAAATCCGGATTTACCGAAGGCCGCACTGGGTTCCGTGTGTCGCCGTCGTTCGACGGGTTGTAAGAAAGCTGCGGCGTGAACGGCAATCCCGATTGCAGAGTCTGAATTGCGCTGATTTGCCAGTCTCCAATCAGTCTTTCGACCCACGGATTGGCATCCGAGTTCCTCCCGTGCCCAAACGGAAGGTCGTACGTCGCATTGAGTACGGCGGCGTGCCGGACATCGAAAGAAGCGCGGCCGTAGTCCGCTTTCGGATCGAGCGGATTCGCTACGAATGCGGGAGAATTCGTCGCGACGCTGGTGTTCATGTTGTCGCCGTCATCGAGGGCCTTCGAGAACGTATACACTCCGCGGAATTGCAGTCCATGTCCGAGACGCCGGTTCACGTCGGCTTCCATCCCGTGATACGAACTGATGCCCTGCGAAAACCAATGGGTCGTATTCCACACCGCGTTGTTCTGCAGCGCGGCGTTCGTCGGATAGTAGAGCGTTCGGGCCGGATACGTTGCCGGGCACGGCAATGCTGGGCAAATCGTCGGCGTCGGAAGGTTGGCATCGACCGAGAGCAATTCATGATATCCGTGCGACCCAACGTAACCCACGGCCACGGAGGTATTGGAAGAAATCTGCTGTTCCACTTTCAGCGACCAGGACTCCACGGTTGGCGTGCGCAAATCTGGCTGAACGCCACTCGGAATCACTTTCGATCCGGTGTACGTCGCGTCCGGGGAGATGCTCGAGTAGGAGATGTTCTTCACTGCGTAGACCGTATTGAATGGGCCGTTCTGGTCCAGGCGATAGCTCAAATTGTCGAGCAACGCGTAGTACAGGCCGAAGCCTGCGCGAACGACGGTTTTCTTCGACGCGAACGGCGACCACGCCATCGCGACGCGTGGCGCTGGCAGGAACTTCGCATTGTTGGCGGTAAACGCGGAACCACTTACCTCGGGCTGAGTTCCAATGACGCCGCTCGAATCGAACAAATAGTTCGAGGCGCGACCATTCGCTTCATTCCATCCATTTGTGAATTCAGCGCGAAAACCGATTCGCAACTCGAGCGATGGCTTGACACGAATTGCGTCTTCCACATAGAACGCGCCTTCCAAGGAGCGCCATCCGAGCGGGGTGAAACTCGGTGCATACGTGTATGTGCTCACCTTGCCTTGCAGAAAGCTCTGCAAATTGCTGAACGACGCCTGGCCGTATTGGTCCTGGATCAGCGTGTCATTGGCTTGCAAGCGCTGGATCCACGCGCCGAATCCAAGCAGGTGTTTGCCGCGAGTCAGAGTCAACTGGTCGCTCGCCGTGTACAGGTTGCGAGCGGCGGTCAGATTACTCCCTGCGTTGGTGCCGCCATTCGTGATTTGTGACGCTCCGTTTAGCGTTGTGCCGCCGCCGACCACAACTGCGCCGACCGGCTGACCACCATGAATCCAACCGCCTAGGTTCGTAGTGGTTCCGCTATCGAAGAAGAATCCTCCGCGTGAAAAGCCGATCGTGGCGCGGTTCACTACGCTCGGAGAAAAGATGTGCGTTTCGCTCAGGCTCACCACCTGCTCACGCAAGAAGACGTTCACGAAACTGAATGGATTGCTGGTCGGCGAATGCGCTTCGCTGTCGTCCACGGTATAAACGGCGGCAAACGAGTCTTTGCTCGAAACGATCTGGTCGAATCGTGCTGTCCCGAAATCTTCGCGAATGTGCTGCAGCGGATTGCTGAACGCTTCGGCGATCCCGCTCGGTGTTCCCGTAGAGGTCAGCAGTTCCCGGCCATTGGCCACAGGCCACAGGGCAAGAAGCGGCCGGACGCTGGCAACTGCGTTCGCACGGGACGTGTCATCCGGGACCAGCGTGAGATCGCTCAGACCCAATATTTGTCGAAACCCTTCGTAGTTCCCAAAGATGAAGGTCTTGTCCTTGACGATCGGTCCGCCAGCAGACCCGCCAAAAACATTACGCTCGAAGTGCGGAATGTCGCCATGATCGAAAAAATTCCGGGCGTCAAGAGCGCTGTTACGGAGGAACTCATACACGGCGCCATGAAATTGATTGGTTCCGCTTGCGGTAACGATATTGACTTGGGCCCCCGGGCGCTTTCCGTACTCCGCGCCGTAGGTGTCTTTTACCACCGCGAATTCCCGCACGGCGTCAACGCCCAGCAATTGCCCGCTGGTTCCTCCCGGCGTGTTGTTGATTTCGGACGCGCTGGTGAATTCGACGCCGTTGAGCAAAAACAGATTCTCCTGCGGCCTCCGACCTGACACCGCAAACATGTTTCCGACCACCGAATTCGAGGTCCCGACTCCACCCGAGCGCTGCGAAGTGTAATTCACAATTCCAGGATTCAGCGTCAGTAGCTGATCGTAGCTTCGCCCGTTCAGAGGCAAATCTTTCACCTGGCGTTCGCCGACGAGTCCGGAAATATCCTCGGTCGTAATCTGTATGAGGTCTGAATCCGCAGCGACCTCCACGGTCTGGTGAACGTCACCGACTTGCAGTGTCAGATTTACTTCTTCTCTTTGGCCAATCACCAATGAGATCGAGGTTCTTCGATCCGTGCGGAAGCCCACTTTGGAAGCGGAGATTTCATAGCGGCCCACGACAAGAGCCGGTGCGTTGAATCTTCCCGAATCATCGGTCGTCAGAATACGTTCCTTTCCGGTTTCAAGGTTTCTGATCGCGATCGTTGCACCCAAGATTCCTGCGCCGGACGTGTCGTTTACGGAACCCCACAACGAAGCGTCGACTTGTGCGCACGCCTCCGCGGCCAGAAACATACTGGCCAGGATCGCTATTACAACGCACAACGGTAGAGGCCGAAAACTAAAAATACGCTCTTTGAGAGAACTCATTTTCCACACTCCATAGATTTTTTGGTCGCGTACGCCGATGCGGCGCCTTCACTTCGGTTTTTCTTAAGAACGATTGCGGGCCCTGACCGTCGGCAACTGAAAGGAGAGAGAGGAAGGCGTCAACAACAACAGGAACAAGCAGAGATGGAGACTGAGGAAACAGCGGACGAAAGAACAAACTCAGCTTTGTTGCAGGTCAACAAATTCATGGCCGCAATGCTCCAGGCGCTTGCACCGCAAGCCTTGCCGCAGCGTTTGCGCGCTTCGCAACCAGGGTCCTCGCACCCGACCACACTAGTTGCAGACCGGCGCAGATAGCGACTGCCGCGACAACAGCCCTCAGCTTACGAGCCGGCACTTTCCGGGCGAGCAAACATCCCAGAACTACGCCGGGCACTCCTCCCGCAAGTAGCTCCAGCAAGATGGACGTACTGATCGAGCCGAAGGTCCAATGCACGGCGCTTCCGATAATCGCCAGGACGAGCCCAAACGCGATATCCGTGCCGACAACTTGTGCCGGTGCCATTTCCGAATAGTTGAGCAGCAAAACCGTGCCCAGCGCGCCCGCCCCTGCCGAAGAAAACCCCGATTCGACGCCAATGGGAAACGCCAGCCACGGCAGCCACCGAGCGTTTTTCAAAGCGAAGGTCGGATTCTGAACTCGCGGAACAAATGTCACGCTGGAAGTTATCGCCAGCAGCAGACCCAGCACGATCACCACAACCGGACTGTTTTGTGTTTTAGAGATGGCACGCAGCACGAACATACCCAGCACAAGGCCTGGCACAGCGCCAATCAACAGGAGACGGAAGTAACGAGAGTTTACAAGCCGGCCGAGCAAATAAAACGGAGCGGCAATCAATCGCAGCACGCCCGCGAAAACAAATGCCGTCCCGACAGCTTCGCCGGCCGGAAGTCCAACAATCAGCAGCAGTGCCGGAACGGTGAAGCTTCCACCGCCGATGCCCGTCAGCCCAACCGCCAGAGCGATGATGAAGCCTAGGAGAAGGTGCGTCACTCCGTTTTCTCCGAGAAGGTATGGATCCCGCATTCAAGCTTCTTGCCGCTCCAGCGGCCGGAGCGCGGGTTCGCAGGATCGTCTGGAATCGCTGTGCAAGGCTCGCATCCGATGCTCGCGTATCCGCGGTCGTATTGTGGAAGATAGGCCAGGCCGTGCTTTCCCGTGTATTCCCAGACTTGCGCCCAGGTCCAGTCTGCAAGCGGACTTACCTTCAACAGAGTTTTCCCGCTCGGCAAACGGTGCTGCTCGACCTTCTTTAGATTCTTGCGGGTGGGAGATTGTTCGCGGCGCAGCCCCGTGAACCAAATATCGAAGGGTTCAAGAGATCTCATCAAGGGCTCTACCTTGCGCAGTTGGCAGCACTTCGTGGGTTGCTCGCGATAAAGAATTCCAAACTCCGACTCCTGCTGTTCGATTGTTTTCTCTGGAAGTACATTCACCAGGTTCAGCGACCACTCCTGGGTCATGCGATCTCGATACTCGTAGGTCTCGGCAAAGTGATATCCGGTGTCGAGAAACAGTACGGGAACATCCGGCACCCGCTCCCGCAGAAGGTGCAGCACGACGACGTCCTCGGCTTGGAAGCTGCACGTGATGCAAGCGCCAGATTCCGGGCGGCCCGCCAAGAGCGCGTCCAGAACGGCTTCGGCTCCGTGGTCTTCCAGTGCATGAGTCTTTTCGAGAGCACACATTTCAGTCCACCTCTCCCTGCTTCGCTGGCAATAACCCGATGCGAAGCAACTCCGCGCGCGAAAGAAAGTGCGCAACTGCTCTTTGGGGATCGCTCTGGACTTCTGCGACTCCTGAATCGAACAGGGAACTTCCGGCGACGGCCTCAAGCGCTGTCCACACTTCAGCGTGAATTTTCTCGGCGAAATAAATGACGATAAATCCAACCGACCACAAGGGATTCAGGACAGAGATAAGATCCGGAGACGCAACGCTGTCCCCATCCAAGGCAATCGCTTCAAAGCCCTTTTCAAACAGTGCGCGTTCTAAAGCGTTGGCGTGCGAACGAAGTCCTTGGAGCAAGAAAATCGCCGGAAGGTGTCCGTGGCGCTCGAATCGTTCCTGGCGCGAAACGGCGCCCTGATCAAATTCAAAAATATGAACGCCGCTCGATGCGCGATTCCCATGCTGCTGGGACAAATCATCACGAATCATTCCGGCACCGACGGTCGCGTTGGACAGGGGATCAATCAGAATGAAGCTGCCGGTCGCGCGGCTGTGAATGTAGGAATCGAAGAATAGAGGACTGTTTACTTCGATTTCCACGAGAGCGATCCCATTCATCGCGAGTCCAGTGGCAGGCTCCTCCGTCAGAGTGTTCACGTCAACCCGATGCTGAATGCGCACAATTTTGGCTTTCACTTGGCGCGTAGTGTGTTTCAACAAATACGTTCGATTGAGCTCTAGCGGCTTTTCGTGGAGCCATACCACTGACGCGCTGAACTGTTGCGAGGATGACGGCGGATTTTCCGGAGAAACCAGCATGTCGCCACGGCTGAGGTCGATCTCATCTTCGAGCGTCACGGTGACGGATTGCGAACGAAAAGCCGCGTTGAGCTCACCGTCGTACGTGACGATAGACTGTATGTGGGTAGTCTGCCCCGACGGCAGCGCCAATACAGAGTCTCCAGGACGGAGAATTCCGCCTGCTACTTGGCCGGCAAAGCCACGAAAGCTCGCGTCCGGACGGATGACGTACTGAACCGGGAACCGCATCTCACTTGTTTCTGAAACCGGCTGGATAGAAACGGCTTCGAGATGTTCCAGCAAGGTGGGGCCGGAATACCACGTCATGGCGTGGCTGCGGCTAACAACGTTGTCCCCTTCGAGCGCGCTGACCGGCACGCACTGCACGGCAAGAATTTTCAACCGCTCCGCAAGAGCGAGAAAGTCATCCTGCAAGCGCAGAAACGTTTCCTGCTGGTAGCCGATCAGATCCATCTTGTTGATTGCCACCAGCAGGTTGGGAATTCCAAGCAAGGCCGCAATGTAGGAATGACGGCGGGTTTGCGGAAGCAAACCTTTGGTGCCATCCACAAGAATCACTGCAAGATTCGCTGTGGAAGCGCCCGTGGCCATGTTGCGCGTGTACTGTTCGTGTCCGGGCGTGTCGGCAATGATGAACTTCCGCTTGGGCGTCTGGAAATAGCGGTAGGCAACGTCGATTGTGATCCCCTGTTCGCGTTCGGCGCGGAGACCATCGGTGAGAAGCGAGAAATCGACTGGACCAGTGGAACGATTCACACGGCTCTTCTTGACGGATGCAAGCTGATCCTCGTAGACGCCCTTTGCGTCATGCAATAATCTGCCGATCAGCGTCGACTTGCCGTCGTCCACACTTCCCGCGGTGGTAAAACGCAGCAGTTCTTTCTCGAGATCGTGCTGGAGAAATTCTTCGAAGCCTTCGTGGAGTTCTGGCGCTGAGATCATCA
>Ga0137403_10001375_pt1 | contig 30672 bp, 28 predicted proteins | sample CZOMad2_1_16fung_FD_122057 | JGI IMG/M metagenome (GOLD analysis project Ga0137403, IMG submission 122057) | Vadose zone soil fungal communities from Angelo Coast Range Reserve, California, USA - CZOMad2_1_16fungal (Hybrid Assembly) | ecosystem: Environmental > Terrestrial > Soil > Vadose zone... | reverse complement strand
GACGTGGGCTTCCGCGTTCTCGTCGGCGGAGGCCTGGGGCGCACGCCGGTGATCGGCTTCGTCATCCGTGAGTTCCTCCCCTGGCAGCACCTGCTCAGCTATTGCGAGGCGATCCTGCGCGTGTACAACCGCTACGGACGGCGCGACAACATACACAAAGCCCGGATCAAGATCCTGGTGAAGGAGCGTGGCCCCGAGAAATTCCGTGAGGAAGTCGATACGGAGTGGGCGCACCTCAAGGATGGGCCGTCGACTCTCATCCCCGAAGAGGTCGTGCGCATCGAAGGCCGGTTTACGCGGCCGAAGTACTTGCAACTCCCTGCGACCGACGCGCGGCTCGACGCCATCCTTGCATCGGACAAGGCGTTCGCCAATTGGCACGCGCGCAACGTCCATCCGCACAAGAAGCCGGGCTATGCGGCCGTGACGCTGTCTCTCAAGAAAACCGGCGTGCCTCCGGGAGACGTCACTGCGGAGCAGATGGAGAGAATCGCCGACCTCGCCGACCGCTACTCGTTCGGCGAGCTGCGGGTCTCGCACGAGCAGAACCTGATTTTCGCCGACGTGCAGCTCGCGGATCTCCGCCCGCTGTGGCGGGAAATCAGGGCCCTGGGATTCGCCACGCCGAACATCGGGCTGCTGACCAACATCATCTGCTGCCCCGGCGGCGACTTCTGCTCGCTCGCGAACGCCAAGTCGATCCCGGTGGCCGAGGCCATCCAGCAGCGCTTCGACGACCTCGACTACCTGCACGACATCGGCGAGATCGACGTCAATATCTCCGGCTGCATGAATGCCTGCGGCCACCATCACGTCGGCCACATCGGCATCCTCGGCGTCGACAAGAACGGCGAGGAGTGGTACCAGATCGAGGTCGGCGGCAACCAGGGCGAGGTCAAGCCGGGCGTCGGAGCGTCGCTGGGCAAGGTCATCGGCCCGTCGTTCGCGCGCGCGCAGGTCCCCGACGTGATCGAAAAGCTGATCGGGTGCTACCTCGCCCGTCGCGACAGCGACGCCGAGCGCTTCATCGACGTGGTGCACCGCGTCGGCATCGAACCCTTCAAGGAATCGGTCTATGGCAACGCTGATCAAAGAGCGGCAAATCGTCGCGGACAACTGGCGTCTGCTTAGCCGCGGGCCCCAGGGCGAGTTGCCCGAGGTGCCGGCGCAGGGCGACGTGATCGTCCCGCTCGCGCTGTGGCTGGCGCGCCGCGAGGCCCTCTTTCCCCGCTCGGAAAGAGGTCACCTGGGCGTGTGGCTCGACGCGAACGAGGGCCCCGAAGCGATCGCGGCGGACCTGCAGCGCTTTGCCGTCATCGCGGTGAATTTTCCGAAGTTCGGCGACGGTCGCGGTTATTCGATCGCGCGCCTTCTGCGCGAGCGCTACGGCTACACGGGCGAGTTGCGCGCCATCGGCGATGTACTGCACGACCACCTGCATTTCATGAAGCAGTGCGGTTTCGACGCTTTCGCGTTGCGCGAGGACCAAGACGCGAACGAGGCGCTCGAGGCCCTGGATACGTTCAGCGACGGCTACCAGACCTCGGTCCTGCGGCCCGTGCCTCTGTTCCAACGCAGGCTGGCCACGGGGAAGCAATGAACGAGTCCCTGCACGAGAAAGTCGCGGACCTCGAGGGGTTGCTGGCGCGCGTCGCGTTCAAGCACGCGCCGGCCGCGCTCGCCTCCAGCTTGTCGGCCGAGGACATGGTGATCGCGGATGCCGTATTGCGGCACAGGCTCGGCATCGAGATATTCACGCTCGATACCGGGCGGCTGCACGCGGACACGCTGAAGGTGATCGCCGCGGTTCGCGAGCGCTACGGTTACGAAGTGCGGATCTTCCGGCCGGATCCCGCCGCGATCGCCGAGTACGTCGGGAACTTCGGCCGCGATGCATTCTACGAGAGCGTGGATCTGCGCAAGCGCTGCTGCCACATCCGCAAAGTCGAGCCTCTGGAGCGCGCGCTCCGGGGCAAGGAAGCCTGGATCACCGGCCAGCGCCGCGAGCAGGCGGCAACGCGCACCGAGCTCAAGGTGCAGGAGTACGACACGGCGCGCGGTATCGTGAAATTCAATCCGCTCGCCGACTGGAGCGAAGAAGAGGTGTGGGCCTATATCCGAGAGTTCGACGTTCCGTATAACGCGCTCCACGATCAGGGCTACCGCTCGATCGGCTGCGCCCCTTGCACGCGTCCCACGATCGCGGGGGAAGACGTTCGCGCCGGGCGCTGGTGGTGGGAGATCCGCGAGGCGCGCGAATGCGGGCTGCACGTCACGCCCGACGGGCGCCTGGCGCGCGTCGAGGAGCAGGTATGAGCGCCGTACTCGAGCAGGCGCGGCCGCCGGAGCGGTTGGCGCCCCCTCGCAGCCATCTCGACTGGCTGGAGTCGGAGGCGATCTATATCCTGCGCGAAGTCGCCGGCGAATGCGTCAATCCGGTCCTGTTTTTTTCGGGGGGCAAGGACTCGATCGTGCTCCTGCGCCTTGCCGAGAAGGCCTTCCGCCCCGCCCGGTTCCCGTTTCCCCTGCTTCACATCGACACCGGTCACAACTTCCCCGAGGTGCTGCAGTTCCGCGATGCGCGCGCGGCCGAGCTCGGCGAGCGGCTCCTCGTGCGCTCGGTCGAGGACTCGATGCGCCGCGGAACCGTGAAGCTTCGCCGCCCCGACGACAGCCGCAACGCCGCGCAATCGGTGACCCTGCTCGAAGCCATCGCCGAGTTTTCGTTCGATGCCGCGATCGGCGGGGCGCGCCGCGACGAGGAGAAAGCCCGCGCAAAGGAGCGCGTGTTCTCCTTCCGCGACGAGTTCGGTCAATGGGATCCGAAGAACCAGCGGCCCGAGCTGTGGAATCTCTACAACACCCGGGTGGCGAAGGGCGAGCACATGCGCGTGTTCCCCATCAGCAATTGGACCGAGCTCGATGTCTGGCAGTACATCGAGCGCGAGGAGCTCGATGTCCCCTCGATCTATTACGCGCACCGCCGGCCCGTGGTGCGCAGGAGCGGGATGCTCGTCCCCGTGACCGGGGTCACTCCGCCGCGCGAAGGCGAGACGGTGGAGGAGGTCTCGGTGCGCTTCCGCACCGTGGGCGACATCACCTGCACCTGCCCGGTCGAATCGCTCGCCCGCACGCCGGCCGAGATCGTCGCCGAGACCGTGTTGACCACGGTCACCGAGCGCGGCGCGACGCGCATGGACGATCAGACCTCCGAGATCTCCATGGAGCGGCGCAAGAAGCAGGGGTACTTCTGAGGTGGCGCTGCCCGACAAGCTCGAGGAGCAGCCGCAGGGCGCCGAGGATCTGGGCGTGCTGCGCTTCATCACCGCGGGGAGCGTCGACGACGGCAAGAGCACGCTGATCGGACGGCTGCTGCACGACTCGCGCGCGGTGTTCGATGATCAGCTCGCCGCGGTCGCGCGTGCATCGCAAAGGCGCGGGCACGAAAGCATCGACCTGTCCCTGCTGACCGACGGCCTCGAGGCCGAGCGCGAGCAGGGCATCACGATCGACGTCGCCTACCGCTACTTCGCGACGCGCCGGCGCAAATTCATCATCGCCGACACGCCGGGCCACGAGCAGTACACGCGCAACATGTTCACCGCCGCCTCCACCGCCGATGCAGCGGTGATCCTGGTCGACGCCCGCAAGGGAGTGCTGCCCCAGACGCGCCGCCATACCTATCTTGCGAGCATGCTCGGCGTGCGCCGCATCATCGTGGCCGTGAACAAGATGGATCTGGTCGGCTACGATGAAGCGGTTTTCGAGCGGGTACGACGGGAATACCTCGCGTTCGTCTCGCCGCTCGGGATCGCCGACCTGCGCTTCATTCCGGTCTCGGCGCTGCGAGGCGATTCCATCGTCGAGCGCGGAGCCAGCATGAAATGGTACGGCGGCCCGCTGCTCCTGACGGCTCTCGAGGAGATCGACGCCGTGGACGAGGCCGCGGCGCTTCCCCTGCGCTTTCCGGTGCAGCTCGTGGTGCGTCCTGGAGCCGGAACGGACTCGCGGCGCTATGCCGGACGCGTCGAATCGGGCGTGCTGTTCAGAGGTGCCGAGGTGCTCGCGATGCCTTCGGGCCGCCGCACATTCGTCAAGGACATCATCTTCCTAGACAGGTCGCTTTCCGTCGCCGTGGCCGGCGCGTCGGTGAGCGTGACCCTCGCCGACGACATCGACATCTCGCGCGGCGACATGCTCGTCGAACCGGACCTCGCGCCGCGGGCCGCGAGGGCGGTCGAGGCACGCATCTGCTGGCTCTCGTCCGAGCCCCTTGACGCGCGCGCCCTCCCCGCGGCACGATTCGTCCTCAAGCACACCACTCGCAGCGTGACGGCGAGAATCATTTCGCTCAACTCGCGGGTCGATGTCAACACACTCGAGCAGCACGCCATGCCCGCAGGTCTCGTGACCAACGATATCGCCCACGTGGCCCTCGCGCTCACCCAGCCGATCCTCGTCGACCCTTACCGGATCAATCGCGCCACCGGCTCGTTCATACTCATCGACGAGGTCAGCAATCAGACCATGGCGGCGGGGATGATCGAATGACCGGACGCGTCTATCTCGTCGGCGCCGGTCCCGGCGCGCCCGACCTTCTGACGCTGCGCGCGGCCGACGTTCTCGCACGGGCCGACGTGGTTTTCTACGACTCGCTGGTCCATCCCGAAACCCTCGCCCTCGCCGTGCGCGCGCACCGGATCGCGGTAGGGAAGCGCTCGGGCCGCCGCTCGACCGCGCAGCAGTTCATCAACAAGCGCCTGATCGACGCTGCACGCAGGCACGACGTGGTCGTACGGCTCAAAGGCGGCGACCCCATGCTTTTCGGCCGTGCGCAGGAGGAAATCGACGCTCTGCGGCGAGCCGGGGTTGATTTCGAAATCGTCCCCGGGGTGACCGCGGCGACCGCCGCGGCGGCCGAGCTCGGCATCTCGCTCACGCGCCGGGGTTTGAGCCGGCATGTGGTCTTCGTCACCCCGCGAGCCGCGGAGGGCGAGCGCGGCAACGACTGGGTCGCGAGCGTGCTCGCGGCCGACACCGCGGTCCTGTATATGGGCGCGGGGCTGGCGCGGGACATCAGCGCGGATTTGATCCGGCGCGGCAAGCCCGCAGATACGCCCGTCGCGCTCGTCGAGAACGCCTCGCTCCCGGAGCGGCGCGCGCTGTTCGGGACACTCGCCGATCTCCCCGCGCTGGCGCGCGACACGAAAGGCGGCCCGACCGTGGTCCTGTTCGGCGACGTGCTCAAGTCCGCGCTCGCGCAGGACGATCCCGCCTCGGCTGCCGAGATCGAGGATCTGCTCAAGCGCGCTTGAGGAACCCTTCCGGGCCTGCTCGGGTCAGATTTGCACGAGGTCCGTCATAAGCTCCCGCCCCCTTCCCGAAACGGTATGGCGATCGCCCTCGGGCGAGATCGTGGCCTGCGTCGAGAAGCTGAAGGTCCTGCGCGAGAATCTCGAGGAGATCCAGCAGCTCTGCCAGGACGCGCTCGAGGACGCCGTTCTGATGGGGTGCGACGAGCGCCAGTTCAAGCAGGTGCTCGGGAACCTGCTGCAGCTGCTGGAAAACCCCTACGGCGACAAGCCGCGCTGATCAGTCTCGCCGCGCGAGAAAAATCCCCCAGATCGCGAGCGTGAGGAACGCCGCGAGCGTCCATTCCGGGATGCTGAAGGACAAGAACGTCCAATCGACCTTGCCGCACTCCCCGGATCCGCGCAGGATGCGCCCCAGCGACTGGACCGGCCCGAAGGTCGACAGCATGAAGTCGAGGCTCGGCCCGCACGCCGGCCGTTGGTCCTCGGGAAGGTGCTGGATCCAGGTGTGCCGCGTGGAGATGGCCGCGCCGACGACGGCGCAGAGCGCAATCGCGCCCGCGTAGATCCCGGCGCCGAGCCGGCGCACCGGATGAAGGATCGCAGCGAGAAAAAACGCGATGCCCGTGGCGAGCAGCATGATCCGCTGGAGAATGCACAAGGGGCAGGGCTCCAGCCCGACGGCGAACTGCAGGTAGTAGCCGAAGGCGAGCATCGCCGCGCAGACGAGAAACCCGGCTAGGTTGCCCATCCTTCTGGACAGCAGCAGCTTTGTCATGGGGTGAGAGCCTAACGGGTTTTGTCGGTTTCCGCCGCTCGCGTAGCGGTATCTTGGACCGGGCCTCGCTCGAAGCGTTCAGCTCGGCGCCCTTCTGCCGGCCTGCGATTAGAATGGGGCGGCGACGCGCCCTGGGCGCCGCTTGAGAGGACCTGGAGTGAGACTGCGCTCTGCCCGCCGCGAAGTCTTGGGACTCAGCAAGGCGGAATTTGCCGTGCTGAAACGGCTGCGCACGCCCGAAAAAATCCAGGAATTTCTGAACCGGATGCCGCCGAATTTCGAGACAGACGGCCAGACTTGCCTCTCGGTGCGCGAGGTGCTGCGGCAGCGGCGCGCGCACTGCATCGAAGGCGCCATGCTCGCCGCCTGCACCCTGTGGGTTCACGGCGAGCCGCCGCTTCTCCTCGATCTCCGGGCCGAGCGCGACTACGATCATGTCGTCGCCCTCTTCCGCCGCGGCCGGTGCTGGGGCGCCATCTCGAAGACCAATCCCGCCCTGTTGCGCTGGCGCGACCCGGTTTACCGCAGCCTGCGCGAGCTCGCGATGTCGTACCTGCACGAATACGCGAACAAGCGCAACCAAAAGACCCTGCGAAGCTACGCCGGGCCTTTCGATCTGCGGCGTTTCGATCCCGAGCTCTGGGTCACCAACGGCAAGAACTGCTGGGACGTGGGCGCCACGCTCGACGACCTGCGGCACCGCCCGCTCCTCACCAAGAAGCAGGCACGCGCGCTGCGCCTGCGAGACGCCGTGGAGCGCAAGGCAGGCGCGCTGGCCGAGCACCGCCAGCCGCGCAGGAAGTAGCTCTATCCTATTTTTCCGGCCTTGCGCACGCTCTCGATGAGCGAGGTGCGCATGAGGAACTGCTTGTGGAGCTGCGGATCCGCCGCAGTGCGCCGCAGCTCGTCGAAATTCGCTTGTCTTACCCTCGGGTCGCGCTCTTCCAGCCGCTTCTTGTTCGCGACGGTCTGTTGTTGCACGTATTCGATGTTGAGCGGACGGCGCCGGCGCTCGTAGCGATCGAGCAGGTCTTTACCGGCCCGACCGCTGGCGACGAGATGCAGAGTCTCGGCAAGCTCGAGCGCGTCGTGGATGCCGCAGTTCAGGCCCAGCCCTCCGACGGGATTGTTGACGTGCGCGGCGTCGCCCGCAAGGAACACGCGGCCCGCCCGGAACGCCTTTGCCACGCGCTGGTGTACCCGATAGATGTTGCGGTGGCGGAGCAGGTCCATGGGGTGGTCATCGCAGAGCCTGTGCATCCTGCGCCGCGACGAGGTTTCGGAGAACGCTTCTTCGTCCGTCTCGTTTTCTCTTGCTGGAAAGACCGCTCGCCATCGTCCTTTGAGATCGTCGCCCATGACCTTGAAAAGGTTGGTCCATTCTTCGGGATCGGACATGTAGCTCCGCTCGCAACAGCCCAGCGCGGACCGGAAGTCGAACGAGGTCGTGAGCACGAGGAACCGCTCCGGCCAGGTGTAGCCCTCGAACTCGACGTCGAGGCACTTGCGCACGGTGCTTCTCCCTCCGTCGCAACCGACGACGTAGTCGAACGAATGTTCCTCCGGCCCCCCGGGACCCGTTGCCTCGATCCGCACGCTTCCCCCGTCCTGCGCCACCCCCGTGACGCCCGTTCCCAGCCGAACCTGGACGCTCGGGATGGCGGAGAGGCGCCGCAAGCCGATCTCGGAGAGCTTGTGCTGCTCGGTCTGCACCACGTACGGATAAGGCGTCTCGTCACGCAGCGAGTGGTGATCGAATTCCGCGACGAGAGTTTTCGTCACCCCATCCCAGAATTGAAAATGCCGCGCGACCAGGCCGACCGACTGGAACTCATCGAGCAGCCCGAGCCCGGCGAGTATTTCGAGCGTCGAGGGGTGGGTCGTCGCCGCCCTGGGGCTGTGGTCGATTTCACTTTCGGCCTCGAAGAGGACGACGCGCATGCCCCTCGCGGCGCAGGCGAGCGCCGCGACCACCCCGACCGGGCCCGCGCCGACGATGCCGACCCGCGCCTCCACGGAACGCGCGGGATTCAGTGCGTGGCGTGCCCGCCCGACAACGGCAACGCTTCGGCCGTCGCGCGCTTCGAGTGGTCCCCGGCGAGCAGCACGTACATCGCGGGAACGACGAACAGCGTGAACAGCGTTCCGATGGCCACGCCCGTCGCGATCACCAGCCCCATGTTGAAGCGGCTCACCGCGCCCGCGCCGCTGGCCGTGAGAAGGGGAACGACGCCGAGCACCATCGCGCCAGTGGTCATCAGGATCGGGCGCAGCCGGATTCCTGCCGCTTTTTCGACCGCTTCGCGCTTGGACAGGCCCTGTTTCTGCAGATTGTTGGCGAATTCGACGATCAGGATCCCGTGCTTGCTAATCAGGCCGATGAGCGTCACCAGCCCCACCTTGGTATAGATATTGAGGCTCACCGCGCCGATCCCGAGGGTGCCGAAAAGGTTGACGAAGATGAGCGCTCCGCAGATCGACATCGGGACCGAGATCAGGATGATGATCGGATCGCGGAAGCTCTCGAACTGCGCCGCGAGGGCGAGAAATATGACCACCAGCGCGAATGCGAAAGTGATGATCAGCGCGCTCGACTCCTGGATGTACTGCCGCGACGGCCCGGCGTAGTCCACCGAATAGCCCTGCGGCAGGGTGCGCGCGGCGAGATCCTGCATGTACGCGATCGCGTCCCCCTGGGTCACGCCGATGAAGGGCACGCCGGCGATCGTCGCCGCGTTCTGCTGCTGAAAGCGGTTGAGCGATTGCGGGATCGTCTTGGTCGTGATGTGCACCACCGTCGAAAGCGGGATCGACTCGCCGCTCGCCGTTCGGATATAGGTGCTATTCAGCTGGTCCGCATTGAGGCGGTCCGTCTGCTGGACCTGCGGAATCACCTTGTAGGCGCGGTCGTAGAAGCTGAAGTAGTTGACGTAGCCGCCCCCCAGGAGCGAGGACAGCGCGCCGCCGACATCCTTCATGGTGAGACCGAGCTGCGCGGCGAGCTCGCGGTCGATCACCACGGTCGACTGCGGAAGATCGTAGCGAAGGTCATTGTCGATGAAGAAGAACATACCGCTCTTTTGCGCTTCCTGCGCGAACGCCGAGGCGACACCGTTCAGCTTCTCGAAGGGCTCGGTGGTCTGGATGACGAACTGCACCGGCAGGCCGAAGGCTCCGGGCAGCGGCGGCGGCTGGAACAGGGCAGCGCGCAGGCCCGCGATGTGCCCGAGCTCCTGCGTGACGCCGGGCAGGAGGTGCGCGGCGGTCGCCTTGCGCTCGTTCCAGGGCTTGAGCACCATCCCGGCGAGCGTTTGTCCCGGGATGTCGAGCTGGAACACGTGGTCGGTCTCCGGGTGCTTGGCGAACGTGTTGTACACCTCGCGCGTGTAGAGCTGGCGCTGCTGCAGGGTCGAATTCGGGGCCGCCTGCGCTGACATGATAAGCACGCCCTGGTCTTCCGGAGGAGCGAGCTCGTCTTTCGAAGTGATCCAGAGAAAGTAGATGGTGCCCAAGACGATGACCGAGAACACCGCCGTCACCGGCACCCAGTTGAGCGTGCCGTGGAGGAAATTCTCGTAACGCCGGTGCAGCGCATCGAAGGTTCGGTCGAGGAACACGACGAGCTTGGCATCCCAGCCGCCCGCGCCGGGGTCATGCGGCTTCAGCAGCTTCGCGGACATCATCGGCGACAGGGTCAGCGCGACCACCGCCGACACGGTAACCGCTCCCACCAGGGTGACGGCGAACTCGGTGAACAGAGCTCCGGTGAGCCCGGTCAGAAAAATGATCGGAACGTAGACGGCGACCAGCACGATCGTCATGGCGATGATGGGATTGGCGAGCTCGCGCGCCGCCTGGATCGCCGCCTGCGCGGGCCTCATACCCTCTTCCAGGTGGCGGTTGACGTTCTCGACCACGATGATGGCGTCGTCGACCACCAGTCCGATCGCGAGGACCAGGGCGAGCAGCGTCAGCAGGTTGATCGAATAGCCGAGCGCGAACATGACCGTGAACGTGCCGACCAGCGAAAGCGGTATCGCCACCGTGGGAATCAGCACCGAGCGCGCCGATCCCAGGAACGCGAAGACGACCAGCGTGACGATGAGGAGCGCCTGGGCGAGCGTCCAGATGACCTCCTCGATCGCGCTGTTCACGAACTTGGTCGAGTCGTAGACAATCTCGCCCTGCAGCCCCTGGGGCAGCTGCGAGTGGATGTCGGGCCACACCTTGCGCACGCCCGCGATCACTTCGAGCAGGTTCGCCGCAGGCGCGACGTTGATACCGATGTAGACCGCCTTCTTGCCGTCGAAACCGACCTCGGAATCGTAGTCCTCGGCGCCGAGCGTCACGTTGGCGACGTCGCTCAAGCGTATGACCGCTCCGCCCTGCTGCTTGACGACGAGGTTCTTGAACTGCTCGACCGAGCGGACGTCGGTCGACGCCGTGAGGTTCACCTGGACCATCTGGCCCTTGGTCGCGCCCACCGCCGAAAGGAAGTTGTTGGCGGCGAGGGCGGCGCTCACGTCGGCCGCTGTGAGGTTGTAGGCCGCGAGCTTGTCGGGATCGAGCCAGACGCGCAGCGCGAAGAGCTTCCCGCCCAGGATCTCGGCGGTCTGAACGCCCTCGACCGCCTGCAGCTTGGGCTGGACGACGCGAATCAGGTAGTCGGTGATCTTGTTGGGCGCGATCACGTCGCTCGCGAAACCGATGTACATGGCGGAGAACGTCTGACCGACCTTCACCGTCAGAACCGGCTGCTGCGAGCCCGGCGGCAGCTGGTTCAGAACGGCGTTGACCTTGGTGTTGATCTCGGTGAGGGCCTTGTCGACGTCGTAGTTGAGGCGCAGGGCGGCCGTGATCGTGCTCACGCTCTGGCGGCTCGACGAGCTCATGAAGTCGATGCCGTTCGCCTGGGCGATGGAGTTCTCGAGCGGCGTGGTGATGAATCCGGCCACCAGCGACGGGTCGGCCCCGAAATAGGTCGTGGTCACGGTGACGACCGCGTTCTGCGTCCGCGGATACTGCAGGACCGGCAGGAGCCCTATCGAGCGCAGTCCGAGAACGAGCAGCGTCAGGCTCACGACCGTCGCGAGAACCGGCCGCTCGATGAAAATGTCGGTGAATTTCCTCATCCGGACCCCCTATTGGTCCTTGGGTTTCGGCGCCGGCTCGTTCGTCGGCTGGATGGAGTTGTTGACGACCACCGGAAAGCCCGAGCGCAGCTTGATCTGCCCGGCGGTGACCACCGTATCCCCCTCCTTGATGCCCGAGAGGATCGCGACCTGATCGCCGCGCGCCTCGCCGGTCGTGACGAACTTCTGCTGCGCGAGGAGCGCAGGCTTGTCGTCCTTCCCCTTGCTCTCTTCCACGACGAACACGGTGTCGCCGAAGGGATTGTAGGAGACCGCGGTCTGCGGGAGCGTGAGAAAACGCTGCGGGCCGCCCGAGGCGATCACCACGGTGGCGAACATCCCGGGAAGCAGGCTGCGTTTCGCATTGCGCACGGTGGCGCGCACCTGCACGTTGCGGGTCGCAGGATCCACCTTGGGATCGATCGAGCTCACCTCGCCGGGAAACTGCTGGCCCTGGAAGGCGTCGGTTTTCAGCACGATCTTCTGTCCGAGCGCGATGCGGCCGAGCGATTTTTGCGGCGCGAAGAAGTCGACGTACACGGGGTCGAGCGCCTGGAGCGTCACCAGCTTCGTCCCGGCATTGACGTATTGTCCGACGTCCACCGCGCGGATGCCCAGCCGCCCGGAGAAGGGCGCGCGCACCAGTTTCTTGGCGACGAGCGCCCGCTGCTCGGCAACCTGCGCTTTCGCGCTTTTCAGGTTGGCGGCGTCGGCGTCGACGACGGCCTGGCTCACCGCCTGGATCGCAAGCTGCTTCTGATCGCGGTCGTAGTTCGCCTCGGCGAGCTCGACCGCCGCCATGAGCGACTGCAACTTCGCCACGTCAGAATCATTATTGAGCTGAACGAGCGGCGCGCCCTCGGCGACCTCCTGGCTCGACTGGAAGTGGATCGCGGTAATGAGCCCCGGCAGCTCGGGCGCGAGGTCGGCGCCGCGCACCGCGCGCAACGTCCCGACCGCCTGGAACTCGCCCTGCCATTCGGTGAATTGCGCCTTGGCCGTGGACACGGTCTGGGTTGGTATCCCCTGGGCGGAGATGCTCTTCTTTATCACGCCCCCCAGGAAGGCCTTGAAACCGAACAGCCCGCCGAAGAGCACCCCGACGATTGCCAACATGATGATCATGCGCTTGGTCATGAATACGACTCCTTGAATTCTTTCCTGGCCGCTCAGTCGGCCCGCGTCGCCCGCGCCGAAGCCGTCTGATCGCGATTCCACCAACCGCCACCCAGTGCCTGGAACAGCGCCGCCGTGTCCGCATAGCGCGCCGCCTGCGCCTGCACCAGTGCGGCTTTCGCGAGCGAGTACTGGCGCTGCGCGTTGAACAGCGCCACATAGCTCGCCGCGCCAAATTTGAGCTGCTGGCGCGTGACCTCGAGGCTTTCGCGCGACGCCGCCTCGGCTTCGGCCTGGGCCTTGAGCGTTCTGGCGTCGTACTCGAGTGCGAGCAGGACATCGGCGACGTCCTGGAAAGCCGTTAGGACGGTCTGCCGGTATTGCGCAAAAGCCTGCTCGTAAGCGGCCTCCGCTCCTCGCTTTTGCGCTCGGAGCTGTCCCGCGTGAAAGATCGGCTGGAGCAGGTTCGCGCCGAGGTTCCAGATCTGCGTGCCCGGATCGAAGAGATTTCCGGGGCGCGTGGCCAGCGACCCGTAGCTTCCGCTTAGTGTCAGCTGCGGAAACATGAGAGCCTCGGCAACGCCGATGCGGGCGTTGGTCTGGCGCATGATCGTCTCGGCCTGCCTTACATCCGGCCTTTGTTTCAGTAATTCGGAGGCAACGCTCAGGGGCAGCTCCTGGGGCAGCCTGAATGCGCTGAAGTCGAGCTCCGGCAACTTCGCATCGGCAGGGAGCCTGCCGACCAGCACCGCGAGCTGGTTGCGGGTCTGGCCAAGCGCCTTCTCCAGGGGAGGCAGCGTCGCCCGCGTCTGGGCGGCTTGGGCCCTCTGCCCGAGCAGATCGGAACCGGAAATGGCGCCGAGCTTGAATTGCTGCTCGGCGAGCCGCAGCTGGGTGTCCTGCGCCTCCGAGATTTCACGCGTCGCACGGATCTGCTCGCGAAGCGATGCTTCGCGGAAGGCCGTGGTCGCGACGTTTGCGGCGAGGGACAGATAGGTGGCTTCGACCTGGAAGCGCTGGAAGTCCACCCCCGCCTGCAGCGCCTCGAGCTCGCGGCGCGCCCCGCCCGCTACGTCGATGGCGTAGGTCACGTTCACCGAGGCGTTGTAGAGGTTGAACACGGTCGAGGGCGCGGACGGATTTCCGAACGACGCTGCGGAGATGCGCTGGCGCTTCGCCGAGAGGTTTGCGTCGACGCTCGGATAGAGCACCGAGTACTGCGCGTTCACGTTTTCCTCGGCCTGGCGCAGCGCTGCCTGTGCGGCGGCGAGTGTTGGCTGCCCGGTCAGCGCGGCCCGGATCAACGCGTCGAGCTCGGGCGATCCGAACAAGGTCCACCAGTCGGCCGAGATCTTGGCGCGAAGATCGAAGCGTTGCGCGTCGCCGCCCTGCACCGGAGCAGATTCCGTCTGGCCAACAAGCTGCGTCTCGGTATACCCGCTCGCGGCGGGCGCGTCGGGAGCCCGATAGTCGGGCCCGACTGCGCAGGCGGCAAGTACCGTCGCAACTGCGGCGACCACCACGCCATTCATCCGGATCATCTCTTTGCCCCTTTCACCATGGCGCGCTCTTCTCCGTTCGCCGGCTGGAGCCCGGTCATCAGAGCGCGGACTGCCTCGCGCAGCCGCTGGCGCGCTTTGCCCTTGTCCGAACCGCCGCGGAAGAATTGGTCGCACAAAGCGGCATTGAAGCTCACCGCAATCAGCAGTTCGGCGAACGTTTCGGCGACGGCCGAAGCTGCGACGCGCCCTAGCTGCTGCTCGGCGCGCAAGTAGGCCGCGATCGCAAACGCCGCGCGCCCCGGCCCCATCGAACGCTCGTTCATCATACCGCGCACTTTCACGAGGAGCTCCTGGTCGGCAAAGAGCGAGCACACCAGCGGAGTGATCCGGTGATGAAAGGCGAAAGCGCTCTCGAGCACGAGCTCGAGGTTTTTCTGGACGGTGTCCAGACCGACCTGAAGGGGAAGGCTCTGCAGCACCTCGGGGAAATCACCGAGCTGGTGCAGACACACCGCGACGATCAGCTCCGCCTTGTCGCCGAAATGATGGTAGAGCGCGCCCTCGGCGACGTTCGCGGCGCGGGCGATGTCGCGCGTGGTGACGCTGACTAGTCCTTGCGAGGCGAGCAGGCGCTCGGTCGCCGCGAGCAGCCGCTCCTTCTGGTCGGGTGAGGCGGAACGGGAAGCGGAACGAGCGTGCCGCGCCATGCGGAATCGGGTCTGGTAGAAGGATCGGAGTTGAGCAAGTGCTCAAGCATTATGAGCACCCGCTCAAAAAAAATCAAGCCCCGCTCAAGGCGGGCCAGGCCGATCTTGTAGTAAATAAACCACATCAAGCCGCGGCGCGGTTTTTTTGCTTTTGCTGGGCGGCCTTGGCGTGCATCGACGCGTAGGCGCCGTGCGCCGCGGCCTCCGCGTCGCCGACGTGGACGTTCATGCCCATGTCGGACAGCACCGAGCCGAGCGCCGACAAGCACAGCATCACGTTATCCGGGCGGCACGAGTAGCCCATGATGCCGATCCGCCAGATCTTCCCGGCGAGCGGCCCGAGTCCGGCGCCGATCTCGATGCTGAACTCGTTCAGGAGCGTCTTCCGCACTTCCGCCTCGTTCACGCCCTCAGGGCAGCGCACCGCGTTCATCTGCGGCAGCTGGTATTTTTCGTTCACCAGGAACTTGAGGCCCATCGCTTCGAGCCCGGCCTTGAGCGCGTTGTGATGCCGCTGATGGCGTGCCCAGGCGTTCTCGATGCCTTCCTCGCGCAGCAGCAGGAGCGCTTCGTGCAGGCCGAACAGCGAATTGGTCGGCGCGGTGTGGTGATAGGTGCGGGTGGTCGCGCCCCAGTAGCCGAGCAGCAGGTTCATGTCCATGAACCAGGAATGGATCTTGTCCTTACGCGCCTTCACGTAATCGACCATGCGCTCGGAGAAGGACACCGGCGACAACCCCGGCGTGCACGACAGGCACTTCTGGCTCGCCGAATAGATCGCGTCGATCTCCCACTCGTCCACGCGCACGGGCGTCCCGCCGAGCGTGGTCACCGCGTCGACGATGGCAAGTGCGTCGTACTTGTGCGCGACCTGCACCAACGCCTTCGCGTCCGACTGGACGCCGGTCGAGGTCTCGCCATGGACGAAGGCGATCACACGGACGTCGCGGTTCTTCTTGAGCGCGTCCTCGAGTTTCTGCGGGTCGACCGGCGCGCCCCACTCGTCCTCGACGACGATCGCCTTGCCGCCCGCACGCTCGACGTTTTCGATCATGCGCCCGCCGAACACGCCGTTCCGGCATACGATCACCTTGTCGCCGGGACGCACGAGGTTCACGAAGCAATATTCCATCCCGACCGAGCCGGGACCCGAGAGCGGGAAGGTCAGCGGGTTCTTGGTCTGATAGACGTAGCGCAGCAGCCCTTTCAGCTCTTCCATCATTTCCACAAAAACCGGATCGAGATAGCCGATCGCCGGCTGGCTCATGGTGGTGAGCACGCGCGGGTGGATCTCCGTCGGCCCGGGGCCCATGAGCGTGCGCTGCGGCGGATGGAAGGAGCTGATGCGTTTGGCGGGGGCGAAATTGTCCATGGCTTCCTTTCCCGAAATAGGCGACCCGAACAGATGATCGTCGGGACGCGATTTGACCTTCACCGGCTTCTTTACGTGGGCCTCGTTGAGCACTTCGACCGCTGCGATCTTTCCGTCGGTGACGTGTTCGACTTCCATCGCCCAGCGTGCCGGCACATAACCGGATTTCACCCAGTTGTTGACGACCGCGCGATCGAGCTGGAATGCGCGGGCGACCTCCGCCTGGCTACCGAAGATTTCGACGAGGCGGACGGCGCAATTCATGAGCGCCGAAGACTAGCATGTCAAGATAGATTTGACAACTGGAATACGCTGCCGACCAGCAGTACTTCGCGGGAGGGGCGGTGGGCGGGCGTCACGCCCGCAATTGTAGGCTAGCTCGAGCTCTGGCCAACCGCTTCGCCGGCGCCGGGGGCGGCGCCGCGCGACGGGCCGATGCGCCCGACGAGCGGGAGCTTCAGCGCGGGATCGAAGGGATTGATGCCGAAGGTAAGGCCCAGCAGATTCACTTCCAGGCCTTCGACTCCGCTCGCGGTGACACCGGCCAATCCGAACAGCGAGAACTGGACGCCCTTGCCGCTCGGGGCGGAGGTGAAGAGCTTCTTCCCGCTGTAGTCCTTGCCGATCGCGGTGGGCGGCAGATCGGCCTCGAGCTCCGGCACGGCGCGCAGCACCCACGCGGTGAAGGTGTTGGAATTCGGGCCGGGCCACATGACGTACTCGCCCGACCAGGGATAGGCATGCGCCGCGACGTCGATGCGCGGAATGAGCTCCGCCGCGCCGGGACCCCGCTTTTCTGCGATCAGCTCGGGCACCGCTCCGAACCAGCGAGCATCGGGCGCGCGATGCCGGACCGCGAGCGCGCTGTCCTGCCAGCGCAGCCGCCAGCCGATGATCTCGTAGACCGTATACTCGCCCGCTCTCGCGGGCTTGACCGCGATCCAGGTATGCACGCCGAATACGCCGCGCCAGCCGATGACCCGGGCTGCATACACCTGCACAATCGCCTCGGCATGGCTCGAAGGCTCCGGCGCCAGACCCACCGGCTCCTGGCTCGCGGTACGCCAATCCTGCGCCGTCACGCGGCCGACCATCACCGCGCCGAGCGCGACCGCAGCCGCGACGACGAGAAAACCGACGATACCCACGCGACGCCTCATTGATTTTTCACTGCACCTTGTACAGATAGAACGTGACGGCTTCATTTCGTTCAACGAGGCCGAAGCGCGGCGGTTGACGGAATGCTCTAGTCGAGCGCCTTGTCGCCCTCGCCCGACGCTTTGCCCGTCGCGCGCACGGCGGCGAAGTCGAAGATCTCGCGGTCCATCAGATGCGAAGGCACGAGATTGGAGAGCGCGCGGAACATCGACTCGACGCGCCCGGGGTGGCGCTTTTCCCATTCGCGCAGCATCTGCTTCACCTGCTTGCGCTGAAGCGTCGGCTGCGAGCCGCACAGGTCGCAGGGGATGATGGGAAATTTCCTTACGTCGGCGTAGGCCTCGAGATCGGTTTCCGCCACATAGGCCAGCGGGCGGATCACCACGTGCTGCCCGTCGTCGGACTGGAGCTTGGGCGACATCGCCTTCATCTTGCCGCCGAAGAAGAGGTTGAGAAAAAAGGTCTCGAGGATGTCGTCGCGGTGGTGGCCCAGCGCGATCTTGGTCGCGCCCAGCTCGCGCGCCACACGGTACAGCACGCCGCGACGCAGGCGCGAGCACAGACTGCACATGGTCTCGCCTTCGGGAACGACGCGCTTCACGACCGAGTAGGTATCCTGCACTTCGATGCGGAAGGGAACGCCCAAGGAAGAGAGGTAGTCCGGAAGAACGTGCTCGGGATAGCCCGGGTGGCGCTGGTCGAGGTTGACCGCGATGAGCTCGAAGGAGAGCGGCGCGCGCGCACGCAGCTTCATGAGGACATCGAGAAGCCCGTAGCTGTCCTTGCCCCCGGAAAGGCACACCATGACGCGGTCGCCGGCCTCGATCATGCCGTAGTCGCCGATCGCCTCGCCGACCAGGCGGCACAGGCGCTTCTCGAGCTTGCCCGCTTCGAAGCGCTCCTTGCGGGTGATGTGAATTCTTTCGGGTGCATTCATGGTCTGACGCTCACAGGTTGATGCTTCTTCCGCCATCTACGGCGATTATTTGTCCGGTAACGTACGGCGCCTCGGCGATCAGATAGTAGACGGCGCGCGCGATGTCGTCGGGCTCGCCGGTGCGCCGCATCAGCGTGTGCGAAACGATGCGCTGACGCGTGATGTCGTCCCAGGAGCCGTCCTCGGGCCAGACGATCGCGCCCGGCGCGACACCGTTCACGCGCACTTCGGGTGCGAGCTCGCGGGCGAGCGAGCGCGTCAATCCGACGAGCCCCGTCTTCGCGACCGAGTAGATCACGTAGCTCTTGAGCGGCCGCTCGGCATGGATGTCGGTGATATTCACTATCGAGCCGCCGGTCTTCTTCAGATGGGGTGCAGCCGCCTGCGAAAGGAAAAGCGGCGCCCTGAGATTCGCGCCGACAAGGGTGTCCCAGGCGGCGGGCGTCATTTCTCCGACCGGCGTGGGGAAGAACGTCGAGGCGTTGTTGACCAGCACGTCGAGCCGCTCGAAGCGGTTGACGGTGTTCCTCACGATCTCGGGCAGCCCTTGGACATCGAGCAGATCTGCCTGCACCAGCGCAACGGAATCGGCGCGTGCGGTGTTCAGCTCGGTTCGAAGTGCCTTGGCTTCGCGCTCCGAACCGCGATAGTGCAGCATCAGGTTCGCGCCCTCGCGATGCAGGCGGCGCGCGATCGCCGCGCCGACGCGCTTCGCACCGCCGGTGACGAGCACAACTTTCCCTGTAAACGCTTCGCTCATGGCCTAGAATGATACCGGATTAGCCCTCTCACTCCCGACATGGCGCTTCCCGAGCCAACGCCCGAGGCGCGCGCGCACAGCGATCGCGTCGTCGAGCACATTCGCCGCGACATCGCGGCGAGCGGCGGTTGGATCAGTTTCGCCCGCTATATGGAGCTCGCGCTCTATGCGCCGGGTTTGGGCTATTACAGCGCGGGAGCGAAGAAGCTCGGAAAAGCGGGCGACTTCGTGACCGCGCCGGAGATCTCCCCGCTCTACGGCCAGACGCTCGCGCGCCAGGTGCATGAGATCCTGCGGGCGGGATTCGACGAGGTGCTCGAAGTCGGCGCGGGAAGCGGCGCGCTCGCCGCCACGCTGCTCGAGGAGCTCGAGCGCTCGGGAAAGACCCCTCGCAACTATCTCATCCTCGAGCTTTCGGCCGATCTGCGCGAGCGCAGCCGCGACACGCTCGCGGCGCGCGTGCCGCATCTGCTCGAGCGCGTGGCCTGGCTGAACCGCCTGCCTCCGGCGTTCTCCGGGATCGTGCTCGGCAACGAAGTTCTCGATGCCATGCCCGTCCACGTCGTCCGCGTGCAGAACGGAAGCGTGGAGGAAGGCGGAGTGGGCGAGCGCAGCGAGCGCCTCGGCTGGTCCTGGCGCCTCGCCTCGGGCGAGCTCCTCGACGCGGCGCGCGCGCTTGCGCTTCCCGAGGGCTTCCGCACCGAGATTCCCCTGGCGGTTCGCGGTTTTCTGCGCTCGCTCGCGGGTGTCCTCGAGAAGGGCGTGGCCCTGTTCATCGACTACGGCTTTCCGCAAAAGGAGTACTACCACGCGCAGCGCAGAGAGGGCACGCTCATGTGCCACTACCGCCACCATGCGCACGCCGACCCCTTCTTTCTTCCCGGGCTGCAGGACATCACCAGCCATGTGGATTTCAGCGCGGCCACCGCGGCCGCGCGCGCGGGCGGGCTGGAGCTCGCCGGCTACACGAGTCAGGCCCAGTTCCTGGTCAACTGCGGAATCACCGAAGTGATGTCCCGCACGCCGGCCGAAGACCAGGCGAAATTCCTTCCGCTCGCGAACCAGGCGAACCGCCTGATGAGCCCCGCGGAAATGGGCGAGTTGTTCAAGGTGATCGCGCTCGGCCGGGGGTACTCCACTCCGCTCCTGGGTTTTCGCGAGGGAGACCGGCGGCAGGCGCTGTAAGGTGTAGGCTATGGTCTCCGACCAAGACCGAAACAAGGGCCGGAGGACACTCGATGGAATCGTCGCAGACACACTGGGTCAGCATCCACCCCCTCGTGGTGCGGATCACGCACTGGGTGAACGCGTTGGCCATCCTCATCATGGTGACGAGCGGCTGGCGCATCTACAACGCCTCTCCCATCTTTCCCTTCAGGATTCCTAACGAGATCACGCTCGGCGGCTGGCTCGCGGGCAGCCTGCAATGGCACTTCGCGGCGATGTGGCTGCTGGTCGCGAACGGCATCGTCTACGTGACCTACGGCATCGTGTCGGGGCACTTCCGCAGGAAGCTCTTCCCGCTCACGCCGCGCGCGGTGTGGCACGACGTGCGCGAGGCGTTCCGCGGCAAGCTCGCCCACGAGGACCTGTCGATGTACAACGCGGCGCAGCGCGCCGCCTACCTCGCGATCATCTTCTGCCTCGTCGTCCTGGTCTTCACGGGACTTGTCATCTGGAAACCGGTGCAGTTCTACGCGATCGGCCAGTTCATGGGCGACTACGAAGGCGCCCGCATCCTGCACTTCTGCGCGATGGCGCTGATGGTGTTCATCGTGCTCGTTCACATCCTCATGGTCATCCTCGTGCCGCGCACCTTCCCGACGATGATCACCGGCCGCGCAAGGAGGGCCTCATGAAAAAACGCACCATGGCAACGAGCCTCGCGGCGCATTCGCCGAAACTCATCCGCTCGGTCGAGCGGCGCCTGTTCCTGCGGCAGGGCCTGTCGGTCGGGGCACTGGCCATGCTCTCGGGCTGCAACCTGACCGACGACGAGAGCGTGCAGCAAGTGCTCGAGGGCATGTCGCGCTGGAACGACCGCGCTCAAGCCTTGATCTTCAGCCAGACCAGGCTCGCTCCGGAATTCCCGGAGAGCGCGATCACCAAGCCCTTCCCGTTCAACGCCTTCTATACCGAAGCCGAGGTCACCGTCGTCGACGGCAAGGACTACAAGCTCGAGCTCGCCGGCATGATTCGCGACAAGAAACCCTGGACCCTGCCCGAGCTCTACGCGCTGCCGCAGACCTCGCAGATCACGCGCCACATCTGCGTCGAAGGCTGGAGCGCGATCGGCAAATGGAGCGGCGTGCGCTTCTCGGACTTCCTGGCGCGCATCGGCGCCGACACCACCGCGAAATACATCGGCTTCGACTGCGCCGACGACTACTCGACCAGCATCGACATGGCGACCGCGCTGCACCCGCAGACGCTCCTCACCTTCCGCTTCGCCGACGAGATCCTGCCGCCGAAATACGGCTTTCCCATGAAACTGCGCATTCCCACCAAGCTCGGCTTCAAGAACCCCAAGCACATCGTGGCGATGACGGTCACCAACGAGTACCCCGGCGGTTACTGGGAAGACCAGGGCTACAACTGGTTCAGCGGTTCGTAAGGTCTCGGAGTTTGCGCCGCCTGTCGCTCGTCGCCGCTCTATTTTTCGCGGCGGCCGCTTCCGCGCAGGATTCGGCGCAGCTCGTCGCCCAGGCCAGGCAGCGCTGGGCCGACAGCCCTCACGGCCCGATGCTCGAGCGGATTCTTCCGCCCACTTTCGAGCCGCAGCAGCTCCCCGCGCCGAGGTCGCGCGGCGCGCGCCTTGTTGTCCAGTACTGCGTGCAATGCCACAACCTGCCCAACCCGGCGATGCATCACGCCGCGAAGTGGCCGGCGATTTTCGAGCGCATGGTGGTGCGCATGCGCGGCAAGGGCAACATGGGCGAGCTGATGCACGAGATGATGGCGGGGGTGCAGGCGCCGACGGACGAGGAGGCGGGGGTTCTCCTCGCGTATCTGCGAAGGAACGCTCAGAAGCCGATCGACCCGGGGAAATATCCGGAAATTTTCAGTGCAGAGGGCAAGTCGTTCAAGCTCGCCTGCCAGCAGTGCCACGTGCTGCCCGACCCGATGCGCCATACCGCCGCAGAGTGGCCGGTGGTGGTCGCGCGCATGGAAAAAAATATGGAGTGGATGAACCGCGTCGTCGGAAACCACCATCCTCCCGACGAGCCTCAGCTCAGGACCGAGGAGATCAACGCCTTCCTGGTCAAGCGCGCGCGGAAGGGCTAGCCGCCGCCGGAGCCGGCTGCGAGGGCACCGCCATGCCGCGCTTGACCGCGGGTCTTGCGGCGATCGTGTCGAACCAGCGCTTCACGTTGGGATAGACGTTCAGGTTGGTCTTGTGCCAATCGTAGCGCGCGACCCAGGGATAGGTCGCGATGTCGGCGATCGAATATTCGCCCGCGAGGTACTCGGCCTCGCCGAGGCGCTTGTTCAGCACGCCGTAGAGCCGGTCTTTCTCCTTGATATAGCGCTCGATCGCGTAGGGCACCTGCTCCTTGGCCGAGCGCAGGAAGTGATGCACCTGCCCGAACATCGGGCCGATGTGGCCCATCTGGAACATCAGCCACTGCAGCGCAAGGTACTTGCCGCGGTCGTCCGCCGGCAGGAATTTCCCGGTTTTCGCCGCCAGGTAAATGAGGATCGCGCCCGATTCCATCATACGGATCGGCCCGCCGCCGGGTCCATCGGGATCGACGATCGAGGGTATCTTGGCGTTCGGGTTGATCGCCAGGTATTCCGGCGCGAACTGCTCGCCCGCGCCGATGTTGATCTTGTGAACGTTGTAGGCGACGTGGCATTCCTCCAGCATCACCGAAACCTTGCGCCCGTTGGGCGTGCTCCAGGTGTAAAGCTCGATCATGGTTTTCCCGCGAATTGACTAGCGCTGAGTGTAGCGCGAAGCCTGCTAAAGTGTTGCCATGCTGAAGTGGGTCCTGGCGCTGGTGATCGCGCTCATCGTGCTCTCGGCGATCTCTCCGTGGCTGGCGCGCTACGGGCTCGGACGCCTGCCGGGCGACCTCACGGTGCGCTACAAGGGGCGGCTGTACTACATCCCCATCACCAGCACCATCGTGCTGTCGCTCCTTCTCACCGTGATCACGCGCTTCTTCTGAGGGCCCGGCACGTACCCGGCGCCCAGGCGCTGCTCGAGCTCGGCGAGCTTTCGCTGCATCGCCTTTCCCATCGCCATCTGCGGGTTGGACGGCGGGTAGCCTTCGTCGCGCTCGCGCACGCTCACCGTTTTCTTCGCTGCGTTGAACGCCTCGGCGAACGAGAAGGTCTCGCGCAGCGCCTCGTCGTAGAGCGCCTCGCTGAACCAGGTGTAGTCGCTGTCGTAGCTGCAGCCGAAAGAGGAATGGGAAGCGTCGGCCGCGGTGATGACCAGCGTATTGTCGTCCCTGAGGGGTTCGATGAAACCGCCCGAAAAGCACGCCGAGATCACGATCACCTTCCACTTGATACCGCTGTCGGCGAGCATGCGCGCGAGCGCGCTCGGGGTGAGCTGGTCGAGCTCAAGCGGAGGAAGGTCGAAGGCGAGCCGGTAGTCGCTGCCGCCGTGCGTGGCGATGTGGAGCAGAACGACGTCCTCCTCGGTGTCGATGGTATTGCCGAGGTAGGCGAGCGCCGCCCTCAGATTGCTCACCGTGGCGATGGGCTGCTCGGTGAGCGATGCGGGGTTGTTCACGAGCACGACCGACCGGCCGGCGGTGTCGAAGCGCTCATCGAGCAGCTCCTTGATGGAGGCGACCTCCGAGTAGAAAGTGTCCTGGCCGCTGTCCGCCGCGACCCCGACGAAATACAGATCCGCGACGCCGGGACGCTCGGGCGTGAGCGCGGCCAGCCGCTCGTCGAGCAACCTGCCCTGGCGATGAAACACCTCCTCCTGGGTCAGCCGCTCCTCGGTCTCGCCGTCCTCGTCGCCGGCGGCGACCCACAGGCCTCCGACCGGAGCGACTTCCGGTAGGACCGCGAAAAGCGCGATGAACAATCCGAGCGCGAGCGCCGAAGAACGGCCGCGCCAGCCGGTGAGAATGTATTGAGCACGGACGAGGACGGCAAACGCCCAGGCGAGAAACGCCCAATCCAGAACCCGCCAGTGGGGTTCGAGGGCAGAAAGATCCTGGAGGAGCCCAACGAGGTAGTCGACGACGAGAAGCGCCGGGACGACCGCCAGAAACGCGACCGCAAACGCGCTGGCGAGCCGCGCATCGCGGAACAGCCTGGCCGCCAGGAGACAGGCGCCGAGCAGGACCGGAATCCAGGCAAGCGCGACGGTGAGCGCGCCGAAGTCCACGTTCCCCGCAATCCCTTGCTGCAACACACCCAGCGCCAGCCAGAGCGCGAGACACGAAACCACCAGCGCGAAGCACTGCGCGGCGGAAACCCGGAAATCGAGCGGACGCACCGGAAGGAACAGCGCGAGCCGGGCGCCGGCGAGAAGATTTTTCGACAGCGCGCGCACCAGCGCAGCCACGTCGGAACCGGACTTCATCTCAGCCGCTCCTCTCGATGGCGGCGATGCGCGCGGCGCGAATTCTGGTCGCGATGTCGGCCTTCCCGGCCTGCGAAGCGATCGCTCCCGCATCGACTCCCGACGAAGCGCGCAGCGCGCGAGCGAGTACCACCCGCGGCGCATACGGTATCTGCCCCCAACCGCGCTTGCCGCGCTCCGCGCAGGCGGAAACGGCGATCAGCTCCTCGAATCGCTCGGGCCGGCGGAAGGCATCGCAGCGCTCGAGGAGCTCGAGGAGCCCGGTTGCGGGCAGCTCCGGCGCGCGCTCGAGGGTCCCGGCGTGCCGGTGCGCGAGCACCGCGAGATCGCGGCATTCGCCCGGGGCCTTGAAACGCTCGCTCAACGCGCCCGCCGCTTCGGGAGAAGGCGCGCGAAGCGCGAGGAGCGCGAAACGCGGAGCGAGCGAGAGGCGGTCGGCGGCGGCGCACTCGAGCGAGCGTACCAGGACCCGCGAGGCGTCGTTCGCCGGCCGCCCGCGCTCGAAAGCGAGACCGAGCTCCGGCAGGAGCTTCGCGAGGAGGCCCGCGTCGGCGAGCACGGCGAACATGAGCGCCGGGTCACCCTCCATCAGGCCGCGCGAAAATTCCTGCCACACGCGCTCGGGCACCAGAGCGTCGGTCTCGCCGCTTGCCACCATCGAGCGCATCAGCGCCAGGGTTTCGGGCGCCACCGCGAAGCCGAAACGCGCCGCGAAGCGCGCGACCCTGAGGATGCGCACCGGGTCTTCGACGAACGCGGGGCTCACGTGCCGCAACAGGCCGCGTTCCAGGTCGGCCGCGCCGCCGAAGGGGTCGATGAGCCGCCCGTCCTCGTCGCGCGCCAGCGCGTTGATGGTCAAGTCGCGGCGCTCGAGGTCCTGCTCGAGCGTCACATCGGGCGCCGCGTGAATCTGGAATCCCTTGTAGCCGCGCGCGACCTTGCGCTCGGTGCGCGCGAGCGCGTATTCCTCGTGGGTCCCGGGGTGCAGGAACACCGGAAAGTCCTTGCCTACGGGCTTGAAACCCAGACGCTCCATGTCTTCCGGGGTCGCGCCGACCACGACATAGTCGCGATCCGACACGGGCAATCCGAGAAGCTCGTCGCGCACCGCGCCGCCGACAGCGTAGATCTTCACGCTGCCCTAGCGGCCGGCTTTGTAGCGAAACCAGCTGTACCGCGAACGCGGAGAAGCGCCGCGAAGATAAACGGGCGCCACCACCTCCAGGGGCGTCGGCTGGATCGAGAAAGGAAACGGGCCGCCGCACACGCTGTCGACCTTCATCGAATTGTAGTTGTCGCGCGACATGAGCTTCGTGCCCGGCTTGAATTCCATGGCCCAGGCCTGGAGGAAAGACAGACGGTCGGAAAGCCCGATCACGGGCCGCGGATGGCCGCTGGCGGTTCCGGCGTAGCTCGCGAGCTCGCGCAGGGTATACACGCGCGGCCCGCCGAGGTCGTAGCGCTTGCCCACGCTGTCCCGGTCGGAGAGGCTCGCCGCGAAACAGCGCGCCACGTCCTCGACGTACACGGGCTGAAAGCGCGCCCGCGGGCTGGGAAGAAGGAGCACGGGCAGCCAGCGCTGAAGCCAGGCAAACGTGTTCAGAAACCGGTCCTCGGCCCCGAAAATCACCGAGGGCCGGAATGCGGTCACCGCGAGATCGTTCTGCGCCGAGAATACCCACGCTTCGCCGTCCCCCTTCGAGCGCAGGTATTCGCTGGGCCCCTCCGGGTGGGCGTGCAGGGCGCTCATGTGCACCAGGCGCTGCACCCGCTTCTTCTTGCACGCCTCGACGATCTTCTTGGGCAGCTCGACGTGCGCGCGCGCGAATTCCGGACCGTAGGGATCGCCCCGCGGGCCGTGAAGTATCCCGACCAGGTTGATGACCGCGTCGCAGCCGGATACGAGGCGCAAAAGCGTCTCCGGCTCGTGCACGTCGGCCTGGACCACGTCCACCGTCGGCAGGAGGATCAGGTGCTTCGCGCGCTCGCGCCGGCGCGTGGGCACGAGAACGACGTGCCCCTCGTCGACGAGCTGACGCACGACGTGACGGCCGACGAAGCCGCTGCCGCCGATGACCAGAATCCGACTCATGAGTGCCGCGAGAGCGCGCTCGGTGAAAGCGCTAGTTTAACCGCGAAGCGGCGTGCGGGCCGAACGGAACTACTGGACGACGGGTTCGTTGCGGATGGAGGCGACGCCCTCGGCGGTCCGGCGCGGCGACACGACGCCCAGACGCACCTTGAGCGGCGTCGGCTCGGTCCCGAGCACCGCCGAATAGTAGACCGTGTTCGCCATCACCTTCTTCACGTAGTCCCGCGTTTCGCCGAACGGGATGGTTTCCGTGAAAATCGCGCCCTCGACCGGGGCGCTGCCGCGCCAGAGCTTGGCGCGCGAGGGTCCGGCGTTGTAGGCGGCGGCCGCGAGCACCGGGCTGCCGTCGAACTGATCGAGTACGTGGCGCAGATAGTAGGTACCGAGGGAAGCGTTGACCTCCGGCTCGCGCAGGCGCGACCACGAGTAGTCCTTCATGCGCATCCTCTGCGCCGCCCATTTCGCCGTCGGGCGCATGACCTGCATGAGGCCCGTCGCCCCGGCCGAGGACTTCGCGCCGTTGATGAAGCGGCTTTCCTGGCGCACCACGCCCAGCACCCAGGACTCCTCCAGATCGCGCGACCGCGCCTTTTCGGCGAGCACCTCCCGGTAGGGAGCGAGATAGCGGACCGAGAAATTGTGGGCGAGGACGGTTCTGTCGGCGGTGCTGATCGCCCGGTCCCAGGCCTCGTTGCGGCGCGCAAGCTCCGCCGCCGCAAGCAACTTCCTGTCGTCCATGCCGCGGATGGTCCAGAGCCACTCGCGCGTCGCTTCGGTGCGCATGTCGATGCGATAGAGCGCGAGCGCCCGCGCGAGGCCGGGGATGGCCGCAACGTCGGCCAGCTCGGCTTCGGTGGGCAGCGGAGCGCGCGGCGGAATGCTCAGGCTCACCCCCAGCTCATCGGCGGCGAGGCGCCCGTAGAAGCTGTGCTCGCCCGCGATGCGCGCGAAGTACCCTTGGGCCTCGAGCGGGTTGCCGAGCTCGCGCTCGGCACGCCCGTACCAGTAGGTCCATGCGGGGTCGGTCTTTGCGACCGCGGACATGCGGTCTATGGAGCTCCGGACTTCCGCCCAGTTCTCGGGTCTCATCGCAATGCGCGCCCGCCACGCGAGCTGCTCGTCGTTCAAGGTTCCGGCCTTGCTGAACCAGTCGAGCGCTTCGGGCACGTGACGCTGCGCGCCGTTCATGGCGAGCATGAGCCAAACATATCTCACATCCTCCGTGGAGAATTTCTCGCTCAGGCCGCCGTTCCAGAGCTTCGCTACAGCGAGCGGATCGGAGTCGGAGGCGAGCGTCATCGCGGCGATGACCAGCTCGCGGTCGGAGACCCTGGCGAAATCCGCCTGCGGGTTCTTGAGATACCGGGCGGGCGCGCGAATGACCGCGGCGAGCCGCTTCGAGTCGATCGCCTCGGCGCGCGGCACAAACTCCATCGAGCGCCGGGTCGCGCCCATGAGACCGGCGTCGACAAGCATGCGAAACCGCGCCCAGGCTTCCTTTGCGCCGATCTGGCCGGATTTGGAGAGGCCGCGCGCGACCTGCAGGCAGCCGTCGGGCAGGTCCCGCGGCGCGTTCCAGAACGCCTTGAATTGATCGAGGGTGGATGCGTCGTCGCGCTTCCAGCGCGAGAGCAGCGCATAGCAGGTGGCGTCCGGATCGTCGGCCGACAGCGCCGGATACTCTTCCTGGAACAGCTCCCAGCGTCCGCTCCTGGCGAGCACCTTGAGCCAATCGGTGCGCAGCTGTTCGGCGAGGGCGCTGCCGGAATTTCGGGACAGGAAATCGCGAACGTCCTCGGCGCGCGCCGCAGGCAATCTCAGGAAGAGCTGCCAATACTCGACGTAGGGGACGAGCACGTGGCCCTGGAGCTGAGGCGCGACATGCGCGAGCTTGGAGCGGTTGCTCGCCTCGAAGGCGTCACGCGCCGCGAGCAAAGCGGTGTCCTGCGGATCGAGCTTCGCCGCGTGAGTGAGTCCGGCCGCAGCGAGCAGAACCGCCACCGCCGTGAACCGTGGCAAGGCTGGTTTCAAATCGCTTCCTCCCGCACTAGAATACCATGGCGAGTCACCGCTCCCGAGTGACGAAATACCGGGTAATTCATGGGCTTTTCGGAGATTTCCGCGGAACTTTCCGCCTGGCGCAAGGGCGAGCGCGCGCGATTGCTGCGCGAGCGAAGCGCTCTGTCGGAAGAAACACTCTCCGGGATGCGGTCGCGGATGGACACCCATATTGAACGCACGTTCCCGGATCTGGTGCACGGCGTCCTCGCATTTTGTTGGCCATACAAGAACGAATACGACGTGCGGCATCTCGCCGCCGCGCTGCGCCGGAGAGGCGCCAAGACCGCGATGCCGGTCGTGATCGCGCCCAAAACGCCGCTGATCTTCCGCGAGTGGCATCCGGGCGTGAAGCTCGCCGACGGACCGCTCGGCATCCCGTATCCGGTCGAATCGGACGAAGTGCAACCCGACCACGTGCTGCTGCCGATGGTCGGGTGGGACGGCGACGGCTACCGACTGGGCTACGGCGGCGGATTTTTCGACCGCACCCTGGCGGCGATCGCCAGGCGACCGCGCGTGATCGGCGTCGCCTACGAGCAGGCGTACATGAAGACGATACGGCCGCAGCCGCACGACATTCCGGTCGATTTCGTCGTCACCGAGCGCGGCGTGTACCGGCGCGGGCCGGATGGCCTCAAGTTCCTCGACAACCCGCAGGGCTTTTCGTCGCCGCCGTGCTACGCCGGCGAGATGGCGCCGGGCTATTTCGGCGAAGATCCGAAGACCTAACCCAGGAACAACCGGTACGCGGGATTCCGGCTCTCGTCGACGTACGGGTAGCCGAGCGTCGTGAGAAAGCGCTGGAACTCGCGCATCTCGTGCGACGGCACCTGCATGCCGACCAGCACCCGGCCGGTGTCGCTGCCGTGGTTGCGGTAGTGGAACAGGCTGATGTTCCAGTCGGTGCGCATGCTCGAGAGGAATTTCATCAGCGCCCCGGGGCGTTCGGGAAATTCGAAGCGATACAGCAGCTCGCCGCGCGCGCCCTTTCCGACCCCGGCCGGGGCGTGGCCGCCGACCAGATGGCGCACGTGGAGCTTGGCCATCTCGTCGTCGGACAGATCGAGCGTCTTGAACCCCTCGCGTTCGAGCGCCTTGGCGATCCGCGCGGTCTCCTCGCGGTTGTGCACCTCGACGCCGGCGAAAACATGGGCCTCCTTCGGGTCGGCGATGCGGTAGTTGAATTCGGTGACGTTGCGCGCGCCCAGGGTGACGCAGAATTTCCTGAAGCTGCCGGGACGCTCGGGGATGGTGACCGCAAGGATCGCCTCGCGCTGCTCGCCGACTTCGGCCCGCTCGGCGACGAAGCGCAGCCGGTCGAAGTTGGCGTTCGCCCCCGAGGCCACCGCGACGAGCCTCTTCCCGCGGGCTCCGGTGCGCTCGACCCAGGCCTTCGCTCCGGCCACGCCGAGCGCGCCGGCCGGCTCGAGCACGGTGCGGGTGTCGCCGAACACGTCCTTGATCGCGGCGCAGATCTGGTCGGTATCGACGAGGACCATGCCGTCGAGGAGCTCGCGGCACAGCTGAAAAGTCAGCTCGCCGACCTTTTTTACCGCGACGCCGTCGGCGAACAAGCCGACGTGATCGAGCGCGACGCGCCGCCCCGCCTTCAGCGAACGCGCCATCGCGTCGGCGTCGACCGGCTCGACGCCGATCACCTTGACCGAGGGGCGCAGGCGCTTGATGTAGGCGGCGATCCCCGAGATCAGCCCGCCGCCGCCAACGGGGACAAAAACCGCGTCCGGCGGCTGCGACGACTGCCTGACGATCTCCAGGCCTATCGTTCCCTGGCCGGCGATGACGTCCGGGTCGTCGTAGGGATGCACGAAGGCGAGCTTGCGGGCGCGCTCCAGGCGCTTGGCTTCGGCGTACGCCTCGTCGTAGGTGTCCCCGTGCAGGATCACCTCCGCCCCGCGCGCCTTCACCGCGTCGACCTTGATCTTGGGGGTGGTGGACGGCATCACGATCGTCGCGGAGCAGCCGAGCTTCTGCGCGGCGAGCGCCACCCCTTGAGCGTGATTCCCCGCCGACGAGGCGATCACCCCGCGGGCCAGCGAAGAGGCCGGGAGATTGACCATCTTGTTGTAGGCGCCGCGGCACTTGAAGGAGAACACCGGCTGCATGTCCTCGCGCTTCAGCAGCACCCGGTTGCCGAGCCGCGCCGAGAGAATGGGCGCGACCTCGAGCGGCGTTT
>Ga0137403_10001374_pt1 | contig 30700 bp, 25 predicted proteins | sample CZOMad2_1_16fung_FD_122057 | JGI IMG/M metagenome (GOLD analysis project Ga0137403, IMG submission 122057) | Vadose zone soil fungal communities from Angelo Coast Range Reserve, California, USA - CZOMad2_1_16fungal (Hybrid Assembly) | ecosystem: Environmental > Terrestrial > Soil > Vadose zone... | reverse complement strand
GACGGCGGGATTGGCGAGGAGCACGATCCCGTCGGGATTCACCATCACCACCGCGTCCTGGGTGCTGCCGAGCACGGCGGCGAGCGTGCTGCGCTCGTCGGACAGCGACTGGTAGATGCGTGAGGTCTCGAAGCCCGCGCCGAGCCCCGCCGCCACCAGTGAGGCCACCTGCACGTCGTCGGGGCCATAGGCGCTCCCGCCGCGCGCCGCGAAGACGAGGGCGCCCAGCACCTCGAGGCCGCGCCGGACGGGAGCGATGAGGGCCGCGCGGAGACCCAGCGTCGTCCAGTGTCCCTCGAGATCGGGCACGAGGTCCGGCTCCGCGGTGAGATCGTCGACGAGCACCACGCGTCCGGTGGCCATGGCGCGGCCGGGCCGCCCCGCCTCCGGCGCGAACGGCCGCCCCGCATGTGTCTCCGCCGCGTCGCCCGCCAGCGGGTGCACCAGATACGCCTCGCCCTCCGCCTCCCTCAGGCAAACCGCCAGGTAGTCGAAGGCGATGACCGTCTCCGCCTGGTCGGCGAGAGTCTGGAACACGTGGGTGGGGATGGGCGAGCCGGCCAGCGCGATCAGGAGCTCGGAGACGCGGCCGAGCCGCTCCACGAGGGTCATCTCGATGACCGCCCGTCTTCGCAGTGGGCGGTCACCAGCGCCGCCAGCGCGGCCCCGCCGGGAATGGTGTCGACGGGCCCCACCACCATGCGATGGCGGATCACGCCCCTCTTGTCCACCACGTAGAGACCCTGCTCCACCGCGGTCATCGCGTGGTGGTGGAGGCGGCGCACGAAGTTCCGGTTCATCACGTCCAGCCATGCGCCGCGAATCTGGGGTCCGCCGTCCCCGGTGGTGAAGGCGCGAGCGAAGCTCACCAGCCCGGTACGGGTGGCTACCAGCGCGCCCCGGTCTCCCAGGCCATACACGGCATAGAGGCGCTTGTCGGGATCGCAGACCACCGGGTAGGGGACCGGCGCGGGCCGGAAGAAGCTCCGCGCCGCCTCCAGGAGATTGGGCGCGACCTGGATGACCTCGGCCTCGGCGGCGAGGAGGCCCTGGTAGCCCTCGATGATCCCCTGCATGTACCCCCGGCAGAACGGGCAGGTGAAGCCGCGCGAGAACCACACGATGACGTTCTGGCGGCCGCGATAGGCGCCGAGGTCGACCGGGATGCCCTGTACGGAGGGGAGTGAAAAGAGCGGCGCTGGCTGGCCGACCGCCGCCGGCTGAGCGTCGAGCGCCATCGTCTCATCTAGGACTTCGCGGCGGGACTTGTCAACGTGGTGGGGGTGGGCCGGGCCGCCGCGGGCGCGCTCCGTCCCCCTCCGGTAACGAGGCGGAGGAAGCCGGGCGACAGGCGCGGGTCGAGAGTGTCGCGGATGCCGTCGCCGAGGAGGTTGAAGGCGAGCACGGTGACCGTGATCGCCAGCCCTGGGAAGAAGGCCAGCCACCACGGCGGCACCAGGGCGGTGATGGAGTCCGCCAGCATATTGCCCCAGGTCGGCGTGGGCGGCGGTACCCCCACCCCGAGGAAGCCGAGCGCGGCCTCGATGACGATGGCCACGCCCAGGTGGGTGGTGGCGAGCACGAGGTACGGGGCGATGCACTGGGGTAGCACGTGCACGGCCATCACCCGCAGCGACGAGGCGCCATTGGCGCGTCCCGCCTCCACGAACGGCATCTCGCGCACGGACAGCGCCACCGAGCGGATGACGCGGCCGCCGAAGGGGATGCGCGTGATGGCAATGGCGAAGATCACCGCCTGCAGGCCCGTGCCGATGGCCATGGAGATGGCCATGGCGAGGATCAGGTCGGGGAAGGACTGAAGGACTTCCATGATGCGCTGGCTCACGAGATCGAACCGCCCGCGCAGGTAGCCGCACGCCACGCCCCACAGCGAGCCCACGGTGGTGCCCAGGAGGACGGCGGAGAACGCCACGAAGAGGGAGGTGCGCGCCCCGTAGATCACGCGGCTCAAGGTGTCGCGGCCGACCTGATCCGTGCCCATGAGGCTCTGGGCATCGGGCGGCTTGTTCATGTGCCGGAAATCCGCCTTGAGCGGGTCGCGGGGGGCCAGGATGGGCGCGGCCAGGGCCACCACGATGATGAGGAGCCCCATCACGCCGCCGATGGCGGACAGCGTATTGCGCCGGGTGAACCGGCCGAGCTCACGCAGTATTGTCCGCATCAGCCGTACCGGATGCGCGGGTCGAGCCACGCGTAGCTCATGTCCACGAGGACGTTGACCGCCACGAAGATCACCGCGTAGAGCAGCACGAGGTTCTGCACGACGATGATGTCGCGCTCGATCACCGCAACGACGAGCGCGCGCCCCAGTCCGGGCACGCCGAAGGCCTGCTCCACCGCTACCGAGCCGCCCAGCACGAAGCCCAGCAGCACTCCCGAGATGGTGACCACGGGGAGCAGCGCGTTGGGGAGGGCATGCCGGAGGACCACGAGCCGCTCCCGCAGCCCCTTGGCGCGCGCGGTGCGCACGAAGTCCTCGCCGATCACCTCGAGGAGACACGAACGCGACATGCGCGCGATGTAGGCGCCCTGCGCGAGCCCCAGCACTAGCGCGGGGCCGATGACGATCTGAAAATTCTGCCAGGGATCCTGCCAGAAGTGGACGATCAAGATGGGCGACTTGTAGCCGAACCAGAAGAGGAGCGCGAGCACGATCAGCATGCCGAGCCAGAAGCCCGGGATGGCGATGAAGAGAACCGACAGCGCGCGCGCCACGCTGTCGGGCAGGCTATTGGGCTTGAACGCGCTGAGGATCCCCACCGGGAGGCCGACGATCCAGGAGATGATGAAAGACAGCAGCGCGATCTCGGCGCTGATCGGCCCGCGGTGGAGGATCAGGTCGGCCACGGTGTCGCCGCGGAAGAAAGACTTGCCGAGCCGGCCCGCTCCGATGTCGACGAGCCAGCGGCCGTACTGGACCGGCAGGGGCGCGCTCAGCCCGAGATCGGCCATGATGCGCACGCGGTCCTCCGGCTTCATCTGCGCATGGCCCTCGACACCCAGGATGGCCACCAGCGGGTCCCCGGGGATGACCCGGAGAACCACGAAGATGATGACGGAGACCCCGATGAAGGTCCCCAGGGCGAAGAGCGCCCGCCGGGCGAGGTATTTCTGCATGGGTCTGGGCCGTCGCTCTCGGCGCGCTCGTCCGGCGGGCGGTGACCCCCTCGGCTAGCTTAGCTAGCCCTGAGCCATCCAGACGTTGTCCCAGCGGACCACGTCGTAGATCCCGAAGAACGTGGACGGGTTCTGTCCGCGCACCCGGTTGTAGTACGCGTCGTAGATCTGCTCGTACGCCACCGGGATCAGCGGCGGGTCGTCCTCAAGAATCTCTTCCGCCTTGCGGACCAGGGACTTGCGCCGGTTGTCGTCGAGCTCGCGATCCACCTGGGCAGCTAGATCGTGGAAGGCCGGGTTCGTCCACCGTGAGTAGTTCTGCGGGCCGCCCTTGCCATACCAGGCGCTGAAGATGTCGGACGGGTCCATGAGGGTGGAGACGATGGCGCTGATGGCGAGGTCGAAGTTGCCCGCCTGGGCCTCGTCGAACCACACGGAGGTCTGTACCACGCGCAGGTTGCACTCGATGTTGATGTGCTCCTTCAGCATGGCCTGGACGGCCACCGCCCAGAGCTTGAAGGTCGGGATGTCGCGCACGCAGAAGTCGAGGTTCTTGAGGCCGTTGCCGTAGCCGGCCTCCTTCATCAGGCGGCGGGCTTCCTGCACCGCGGGCTTGATGTCCTTCTGGTAGCCGAGCTTCTTCTCGAGATCCGCCCGCGGCGTGGACATCTCATGGAAGGGATAGACGAAGCCGCCCACCTGCATGGGGGCGGCGTCCTTCACCACTTCGATCAGCGTGGGGCGATCCATGGCGAGATGAATGGCCCGCCGCACCCGCTTGTCGGCCAGCGCCTTGTTCTTCTCCATGTTCATCCAGAAGGCCTGGATGACCGACTGATTGAAATTCGCCGCCGTCACGCCCGGCATCTCCTTGGCCTTGCGCCAGGTGACGGGGTCGAGCAGCCGCGCGTAGTCGACCCGGCCTGACAAGAAGGACGCGCCCAGCTCCGGCGTGAACGGCAGGAAGTGGTAGATCTCCAGCTTGTCCACGAGCGGGAGCCCCTTGTTCCAGTAGTCGGGGTTCCGCTCCTGGATCCAGATCTCCTTGTCTCTCCGCGAGACGTGGCGGAAAGGCCCCGTCCCGGGGTAGTTCATCACCTGGCGGAGGTTGCCTTGGTTATCGTCGAGGGTCTTCTTCCGCACGATGATGTTCCAGCCGCTCGCGAACGCGCCCAGCATGTAGGCCTTGGGCCGCGCCTCGGTGAGCCGGAACTCGACCTTGTGCGGGTCCAGCACCACGATCTCGCCCACGGTGGCGAAGAGTGGCGTGCGCGGGATGACCACACCCTTGGGCGGATGCGCGATGCGGTCGTAGGTGGCCTTGACGTCCTCGGCGGTGAAGTCCGCCCCGTCGTGGAACTTCACGCCCTTCCGGAGATGGAAGGTGTAGCGCTTCCCGTCCGGAGAGACGTCGTACTTCCAGGCCAGGTCCGGGATGATGGTCTGCCCATCTTTCGGGCTGCGGCGGAGCAGGGTGTCGTACATCGGGCTCTGCGGCCCGATATTGGCCACCGTCCCCGACTGATGGACGTCGAAGTGGGCGGGCGCATTGTGCACGGCGTAACGGAGGGTGCCGCCCCGCTTGGCGGCCGGGTCGGGCCGGACGGGTGAGGGGGTTTCCTGCGCTTCCACCCGCCCGCGCAGGACCGCGGGGCCGATGGCGGCGGCGCCGCCGACCACTCCCGCGGTACGGAGGAAGGCGCGACGGCTGACAGGCTTCTTCGGGCGGCCGGAATTGGTCGGGTCGGACATGGGGCACCCTCCTCTGGGCGTATCCCCGCGCGACTGCGCGCAAGGTGGGGGAAACATACACGAGGGTCCGGGGGGACACAAGTTTGCCGGCCGGGCGCTTTTTGGCCCCGCCGGACGCGGATGATACCCTGAGGGGACCGCCGTGAGCATCCCGTACCGCCGAGAGCCCGTCCCGATCGACATGCCCGCCGAGCCCGCGGTCCGGCTGATCCCGCTCGGGGGGCTGGGGGAAATCGGACTGAACATGATGCTGGTCGAGTCCGGCGACGACATTGTGGCGGTGGACTGCGGCCTGCTCTTCCCCGACGACGAGATGCCCGGGGTGGACTACGTCATCCCCGACTTCACCTATCTGCACGAGCATCGCGAGGCCTTTCGCGCGGTGGTGCTGACGCACGGGCACGAGGACCACATCGGGGCGCTCTCCTACCTCTTGCGGGACTTCGACGTGCCCGTGTACGGGACGCCGCTGACCCTGGCCATCGCGCGGCACCGGCTCGCCGAGCACGGGTTGCTCGACCAGGCGGACCTGCGACCCTACCGGCCGGGGGACGAGATCACCATCGGCTGCTTCCAGATCGTGCCCATCCGGGTGACGCACTCCATCGCCGACGGCATTGGGCTGGCCATCGAGACTCCGGCCGGCACCGTCGTCCACACCGGGGACTTCAAGCTCGACCAGCATCCCGTGGACCACGAGCAGCCCGACTACGCGCGGTTCACCGCGCTGGGCGAGCGCGGGGTGCTCTGCCTCTGCTCGGACTCCACCAATGTGGGGCGTCCGGGGCGCACGGGCTCCGAGACCGAGGTGGGCGCCGCGCTGCGCGGGCGCTTCGACGCGGCCACCGGGCGCATCATCGTGGCCACCTTTGCCTCGCACATCCACCGCATCCAGCAGGTCCTGGATCTCACCGCGGCGTGCTCCCGCAAGGTCGGGCTGCTCGGGCGCAGCATGGCGGCGAACGTGGCGGTGGCGGCGGAGCTGGGCTATCTCCACGTGCCGGAGGGCGTGCTGTTGCCGCTGGAGGAGCTGGCCGATCTCCCTCCCGACCATCAGGTGATCCTGTCCACCGGCAGCCAGGGCGAGGAGAACTCCGCCTTGTCGCTGATGGCGGCCGGTGAGCACAAGCACTTCACGGTGGGCGACGGCGACCTGGTCATCTTCTCCTCGCGGGTGATCCCCGGCAACGAGCGGGTGATCGGCCGGCTCATCAACGCGCTCCTGCGGCGCGGCGCCGAGGTGCTGTGGGAGGACGTGGCGTTCGTCCACGTCTCGGGCCACGCCAGCCAGGAGGACCTCAAGCACATGCTGGCCCTGACCCGGCCGCGGTACTTCATGCCCGTGCACGGCGAGTATCGCCACCTGCTCCAGCACGCGCGGCTGGCCACGGAGGCGGGCGTGCCGGCGGAGCGGGTGTTCCTGGTGGAGGACGGGGCCGGCCTGGAGCTGACCAAGTCGGGAGCGCGCGTGCTCGGTCCCTATCCGGCGGGGCGCGTGTTCGTGGACGGCAAGGGTGTCGGCGACGTGGGCTCGGTGGTGCTGCGCGACCGACAGATCCTGGCCGAGGGCGGCATGGTGGTGGTGGCGCTCACCATCGACAAGGCCACGGGGTCCATCGTGGCGGGCCCCGAGATCGCCTCGCGTGGATTCGTCTACATGAAGGAGTCCGAGGACCTCATCGACGAGGTGAAGGAAGCCGTTCGCGATGCGATGGCGCATCGAGAGGATCCGGAAGTCCTGGACCGCGAGCTATTCGGCGCGCGGGTGCGCAGCGCGGTGCGCCGCTTCATCAACCAGCGCTTCCAGCGCAAGCCCATCGTGATTCCCGTGATCCTGGAAGTCTGAGGCGAGGGGGTTCCCATGGCGGCGGGCAAGATCGTGGATGCGGGCGCAGGGGAAGCGACCGGGCGTCCGGCGGCGACCGAGGCGCGGCGGCGGCGAGCGCGCGTGCGCCGGCCCGGCGGGGACGGCCGCTGGGTGCGCGAGGTCAAGGGCATCCTGGCCCTGGCGCTGGCGGGCTTCGGGCTGGTGGCGCTCTACGCCTTCGACCCCGGCCGGCATCCCCTCGACCAGTCGAGTCCGGTGGGGCCGGTGGGGCTCTGGCTGGGCTGGGCCGCCTTCTGGGCCTTCGGCTACGCCGGCTACGTGTTCCCGCTGCTGCTGCTGCTCTACGGCGCGGGTGCCTTCGTGCGCGCGCCGCTCGCGCGCGGCTGGCCGGGGCTCGCGGGCCTCGTTCTCCTCCTCATCAGCGTCACCGGCATCCTCGCGCGGAGCTCGGACACGCTCACGGAGATCCGCGTCCACAAGGGTGGCATGCTCGGCTGGGCGGTCGGTCAGGCGCTCGGGACCACCGTGGGCAGCGTGGGTTCGTGGATCATCCTGCTCGCGATCCTGCCGGTGGCCGCGCTCTTCATCACCCAGGCCTCGCTGGGCGGCGTGTCCCGCCTCGTGCGCGCCAAGTTTGCCGCGTGGAGGGCGGGATCCCTAGCGGAACGCATGAACCGATCGGACTATGTTGACGAGAGTCAAAAACACCTGAAGCCACTGGCAACCGCCGAAAAACCCTTCACCCCGCCGCCCTTGATCGTGAAGGAGCCGGCCAGGCCCAAGTCGGGGCTGGCGGAGAAGGGCCTCGCCTGGCAGGAGACGTTCGACTTCGGTTCCGGCGGCGCGCAGGCCTTTCAGCTGCCCGCGGTCGGGCTGCTCCAGGCGCCCCCCGCCTCCGCGCTGGCGCGCACGCGCGAGGAGCTGGAGGCCAACGCCGCCACGCTCAAGAGGAAGCTCGCCGACTTCGGCGTGGACGGCCACATCGTGCAGGCCAGTCCCGGGCCCGTCATCACCTCCTACGAGTTCGAGCCCGCCGCCGGCGTCAAGGTCAGCCAGGTGGTGAACCTCTCCGACGACCTCGCGCTGGCCATGAAGGCGGCGGCGGTGCGCATCATCGGGCCCATTCCCGGGCGCGGCACGGTGGCGGTGGAGGTACCGAACCCCGCGTCCGCGACGGTCTACCTCCGCGAGATTCTCGTCTCGCCCGAGTTCGTCGAGGCCAAGGGCCGCCTGCCGCTCGCGCTGGGCAAGGACACGACGGGCAACGCCATGGTCTCGGACCTGGCGAGCATGCCCCACCTCCTCATCGCCGGCTCCACCGGCAGCGGCAAGAGCGTGGGCCTCAACACCATGATCTGCTCGCTGCTGTACAAGGCCACACCCGCCGACGTACGCTTCTTGTTGATCGACCCCAAGCGGCTGGAGCTGGGGATCTACGAGGGCATCCCGCACCTCCTTGCCCCCGTCGTCACCGACGCCAAGGAAGCCGCCATGCGGCTCAAGTGGATCGTCGGGAAGATGGACGAGCGCTACAAGCAGCTCCAGGCCAAGGCGGTGCGGAACATCGAGGGCTACAACAAGGAAGTGGGCCCCGAGGAACGCCTGCCGTACTGGGTGGTGGTGGTGGACGAGCTCGCCGACCTCATGATGGTCTCCGCGGGCGAGGTGCAGAACTCGCTGGTCCGCCTGGCCCAGATCGCGCGCGCGGTGGGCATCCACTTGATCGTCGCCACCCAGCGCCCCTCGGTAGACGTGGTCACCGGGCTCATCAAGGCCAATTTCCCCACCCGCATCGCCTTCCAGGTGGCGTCCAAGGTGGACTCGCGCACGGTGCTCGACGCCAACGGGGCCGAGCAGCTCCTCGGCAAGGGCGACATGATCTTCGTGCCGCCGGGCGCGTCCCGGCAGGTGCGGGTGCACGGCGCCTGGGTGGCCGACAACGAGGTCAAGGCCATCTGTGAGTTCCTCCGCAAGCAGGGAGCGGCCGTCTACGAGAAGGTGGAGATGCCCGCGCTGGACGTCGCCACCGGGGGCGGGGACGGGGAGGACCGCGACGACATCTACTGGGACGCGGTGAATCTCGTCATCGCCCAGAAGGCCGCCTCCATCTCCTTCCTCCAGCGCCGCCTGGGCCTGGGGTATCCGAAGGCGGCCCGCTTCATCGACATGATGGAGGGGGACCACATCATCGGGCCGGGACAGGGAGCCAAGCCGCGCGAGATCCTGGTGGGGCCCGAGTACCTCGCCAAGCACGGGCGCTGAGCCACCCCGGCGTCGATGGGGTGGTGTACCCTTGTTCCATGGGAACCCACGGAATGAGATGGATGGTCACGACCTTGACCCTCCTCGCGGTGCTGGGGCTGGCCGGCCCGGTGGCCGCCCAGACGCTGGAAGAGGTCGTCGCCGGGCTCGAGGGCACCTATGGGCGGATCACGGATCTGAAGGCGGACTTCACCCAGGTCTCCCATAACAAGAGCCTCGGCCAGGACATCAAGGCCGAGGGCACGGTGCTGCTCAAGAAGGGCGGCAAGATGCGATGGGATTACAAGAGCCCCTCGCCACAGCAGATCGTGTCCGACGGCACCTCGCTCTGGGTCTACACCCCCGAGCTCAACCAGGTGAACAAGGGCGACGCCCCCAAGGCCCTCGCCGGGCCCGCCGGTTCCTTCCTGGCCGGGCTGGGCCGAGTGCGTGAGGAGTTCACCGTGCGCTTCCTGAACCCCGCCGCCAAGACGGACGGAGCGGGGCGCTACGTGCTCGACCTCACGCCCAGGAACCCGACTCCGCTCCTCACGCGGCTGGTCCTCTCGATCGATCCCAAGGACTACATCGTCCGCCAGGCCGTGCTCTACGACCCACTCGGCAATACCGTGACCATGAACTTCGCGCGCGTGGCCCCGAACAGCGGGCTCGCCGACACCCTGTTCGCCTTCACCCCGCCCAAGGGCGCCGCGGTGGTACCGCTCAACCCGCGTTAGTCGGGCGCGTCCACGGAGATCCCACCATGGCCGCTGAGAACAGCTTCGACATCGCCTGCAAGGTGGACATGCAGGAGGTCGCCAACGCCCTCAATCAGGCGACGCGGGAGATCGAGACCCGCTACGACCTCAAGGGTTCGAAGAACGAGATCACGCAGGAGAAGATGGACATCCTGCTCGCGTCCGGCGACGAGATGAAGCTCAAGGCGGTGCTGGACATCCTTCAGTCCAAGCTCCACCGTCGCGGGATCGACCTCAAGGCGCTGACCATCGGCGATCCCGAGCCCGCCGCCGGCGGCACGCTCAAGCAGAAGATCACGCTGCAGGACGGCATCCCGATCGAGAAGGCCAAGGAGATCGTCCGCCTCATCAAGGACTCCAAGATCCGGGTGCAGGCCTCGATTCAGGAGAAGCAGGTGCGCGTGTCGGGCAAGAACCGGGACGACCTCCAGGCGGTGATCGCCCTGGTGAAGGGCAAGGACCTGGGCGTCGCGCTCCAGTTCACGAACTACCGGTCGACCTGAACCGCTATGAGACGCTTGCTCGCCTTCGCGCTCTTGCTCGTCCTGGCCGTCCCCGGGTCCACCCTGGCCGTCATCCCGGAGGGCGGCGTCAATCTGAACCCCATCCCGGAGGCGCCGGCCGCGCCGCCCAGCCTCAACGCCGTCCTGGAGCTCCTCAAGAAGGGCGATGCCGCCGCCGCCCTCAAGGGCGCCCGCGAGTTCGTGCGGAACCAGCCGGGCTCGGCGGTGGGCCACGAGGTGCACGGCCTGGCCGCGCAGGCGAACCGGCTCTGGCGCGAGGCGGAGGCGGCCTACACCGAGTCCCTGCGGCTGGAGCCCGGCCGGGTGATGGTGATGCTCCGCCTCGGCCAGCTCGCGCTCGGGGCACGCGAGGCGAAGAAGGCGGAAGGGTGGTTCCGCAAGGCGGTCGCGGCCAGTCCCGATATGGGCGTGGCGCGCCGTGGCCTCGCGCTGTCGCTGCTGGCGCAGCGCCAGCTGCGGGCGGCGCTGGCGGAGGTTCAGGAGGCGCTCAAGCGCGATGGCGGCGATGTGGACGCCAAGTACCTCCTGGCCCAGATCATGAATGATGCGGGGCGCCCCGCCGCCGCGGAGCCGGTGCTGGACGAGGTGTTGACGGCCCGGCCCGACCACCTCCCCGCGCTGCTGCTGCAGGGGACGGTCAAGCTGGAGCTGCGCAAGACCGACGAGGCGGAGGCGCTGTTCGCCCGGGTCGTCCAGCGCGACCCCAAGTCCTCGCAGGCCCGCATGGGGCTCGCCATCATCGAGCGCGCGCGGGGCCAGCTCGTCCCCGCCGCCGCCGCCATGGAGGGCGTTATCAAGGACCGGCCCGACTGGGCGCTGGCCTACTTCGAGCTCGGACGCACGCGGTTGGGCCTCCACCAGCTCGAGGCCGCGCTCAAGGCGTTTGACCGGGCCGAGCAGACGAGCCCGGATCCCGCGGTGACCCGTGTCCGCGCCGCCCAGAGCCTCGCGGCGGCGGGGGAGATCGACCGCGCCCTCGCCAAGGCCCAGGCCTCGCTGGGGTCCGTCAACGCGGCGCCCCTCGCCCGCGCGCTGCTCGTGCGGCTCTACGTCGACAAGGGCCAGCCCGAGCTCGCCGAGCGCGAGCTGCAGGCCTCGATCAGCGCCGCGCCGCAGGACGCCACGCCGCTCCTCAATCTCGCGCGCTTCTACATGGCCCAGCGCCGGCCCGCCGACGCGGTGGCGCCGCTGGAGCGTGCGGCCACGCTGAGCCCGACGCTGGCGGAGCCGCTGGGGCTCCTGGTGGATGCCCAGATCGCTCTCGGGCAGAACGACCGCGCCCTGGCCGCCGGCGAGCGGCTGCTGCGTGTCCAGGGGGAGACCCCGGCCGCGTATCTGGTCTTTGCCGTCATCAACGAGAAGGTCGGCCGGCCGGCCGAGGCCCTCGAGGCGTATCAGCGCGTGCTCGACAAGGAGCCCGGCCACCTCATCGCCGCCCGGGCGCGGGCCAGCCTGCTCGCGCGCCAGCAGCGGGTGCCGGAGGCCGTCCGCCTGCTCGAAGACACCGCGAGCAGGAATTCGACGGCACCCGAGCCGCTCGTCGAGCTCGCCCAGCTCGAGGAGCGGACGGGCAATGTCCCGGGCGCCGTGGCCGCGTATCGCCGCGCCCTCGCGCGTGCGCCCGAGAACGCCATCTTGCTGAACAATCTCGCCTATCTGCTCGCAGCAGATCCCGCAGACCGCGACGAGGCCGCCCGCCTGGCCGAGCGCGCCCAGGGCCTGGCGCCGCAGAGCCCGGTCGTGGCGGATACGCTCGGCTGGGTCCTCTATCTGAAGGGCGATCTGCCGCGCGCGGAATCACTGCTCGCCGCCGCCGCGAAGGCCGCGCCGGGCATCCCCGAGGTCCGCTATCACCTCGGGATGGTCTATGCCAAGCAGGGGAAGGTGCCCGAGGCGCGCCGCGAGCTCGAGGCCTCCCTCAAGGCGGGGGACTTCAAGGACGCGGCCGAGGCGCGCCGGACGCTCGAGTCCCTCCCGTAGCGTCCCCCGCGCCCGCCTCCGGTTTGACGCCGTCGGCGGGCGTATGGGATCATGAGGCCTCCCCATGAAGGTCCACTTCACCACCCTTGGCTGCCCGAAGAACCAGGTCGATTCCGAGCTGATGCTCGGCATGCTGGCCGCGGCCGGCCATGACATCGTCCCGCGTGCCGAGGCCGCCGAGTGCCTGGTGGTCAATACCTGCGCCTTCATCGACCGCGCCCGCGAGGAGTCGGTCAACACCATCCTCGACCTGGCCAAGTTGAAGGAGCGGGGCCGCGCCCGCGCGCTCATCGTGACCGGCTGTCTCACCCAGCGCTACGGGGAGGACATCCTCACCGAGATCCCGGAGGTCAGCGCCATCCTCGGCACTTCCGAGCTGGATCGCATCGTCGATCTCGTGAACCAGGCCGACGGCCGGCAGAACTGGGTGACGGCGGCGCCTCCGGGCTATCTCTACGACGCGGCCACGCCGCGCCTCCTCAGCACGCGCGCGCCATATGCCTACGTGAAGATCGCCGAGGGCTGCGACATGGGCTGCACGTTCTGCGCGATCCCGCAGTTCCGGGGCCGACACCGCAGCCGTCCCATCCAGGACGTGGTCGCCGAGGTGGAGGGGCTCGCCGCGCGCGGGATCCAGGAGGCCATCCTCGTTTCCCAGGACACGCTGGCCTACGGCCGCGACCTCGCCGGGAACGGAGACATCGCCGATCTCCTGCTCGCGCTCTCCGACACCAAGATGCCGTGGATCCGGCCCATGTATCTCCATCCCGCGCACGTCAACGACCGCCTCGTCGCGCGCTGGGCCCGCGCGCGAGTGGTGCCGTACCTCGACATGCCGGTGCAGCACGGCGACGACGGCGTGCTGCGCGCGATGCGCCGGGCGGTGACGGCGCGCCGGATGAAGGAGATCGTGGCCCAGTTCCGCGAGGCCATCCCGGGGGTCACCGTGCGGACCACGGTGCTGGTGGGCTTCCCGGGCGAGACCGAGGCCGCCTTCGACAACCTCCTGGGTTTCATCGAGGACGTGGCCTTCGACCGGCTGGGTGTCTTCACCTACTCCGCCGAGGAGGGCACCCCCGCGGCGACCATGGCCGACCCGGTCCCCGCGGCGACCATGACCGAGCGGGCGGCGCTGGTGGAGGAGACGCAGGATCGCCTGGCGTGGCCGCGCCAGAAGGCGCTCTTCGGCACCAGTCAGACGGTGCTGGTGGACGGGCCCGGCCCGGACCGCGCCTTCCCCTTCGAGGGGCGACTGGCCGGCCAGGCCCCCGAGATCGATGGTGTGGTCCTGCTCCGCGACAAGCGCCTCACGCCGGGCCGCTTCGCGCAGGTCCGCATCGTCGAAGTGGACGGCTACGAGCTGGTCGGAGAGTAACGCGGACGCGCCGGGAGAGCCGGGAGAGCCGGCGGGCCCACCCCGGCTGAGCCGGCTCGACCGCCTCGCGTTCGCGCTCGCCACCTGCGGCGGCGCCGGCTACGCCCCGGTGGCCTCCGGCACCGTCGGCAGCGCGGTGGCACTCGTCCTGCTGTGGCTCATCCCGTTCACGCCCATGGCGCTCGTCTGGGCCACGGTCGCCGTCACCTTGCTGGGTGTGTGGGCGGGCGGGCGCGTCGAGCGCGCCGTCGGCCAGAAGGATCCGGGCATCATCGTGATCGACGAGGTCGCGGGCATGGCGCTGTCCGTCCTCTTCCTGCCCCGGACCATTCCCGTGCTCCTGGTGGCCTTCTTCCTCTTCCGTCTCTTCGACGTGTGGAAGCCCTTTCCGGCGCGCGAGAGCCAGGCCCTCACGGGCGGGCTCGGCGTCATGGTGGATGATCTCATCGCGGGCGCGTACGCCCTCGTGTTCGTCATGGGCGCCCGCGCATTCGGCGTGCTCGGATGACGGGCGTGCGCATCGTCACCGTCGGGGTGGCGGAGCTCGCCGCGCGCGACGATGCCGCCGGGCTCTCGGTGGCGCGCGCCCTCCGCGCCGACGGCGTGCCGGTGGCGTCGCGCGCGGTGGTGGACGAGGACGAGGCCGCGCTGGAGGCCGCGCTCGGGCCGGCGCTGGACGGAGGCGGCGTTGTCGCCGTGCTGGCGCCCCCCGGCGGCTCCGGAGGCGACATCGTGCGGCGTGTGCTGGCGCGGCTCGCCGGCGTCCGGCTCGTCCTCAGCGAGCGGCTGCTCGACCTCCTGAAGGCGGACTTCGCTCGCCGGGGCCGCGCGCTTCCCCGTCGGCTCGAGCGCCTGGCCCTCCTGCCGCAAGGCGCCCAGCTCTGGACGGCGCCTCCGGGCGGCGGCGGGGCCGCCGCCCCGCCCGCGGGGCCTCCCGGCTGGGCCCTGGAGGTGCGCGGCGCGCTGGTCGCGGTGCTGCCGCTCGACGCGCCCGATCTTTCCGCCCTCGTCGAGCAGCATCTCCGGCCCGCGGCGCGTGACCGTGCCGGCGCGGGCGGTGTCGCGCTCGTGAGCCTGCTGCGCACCACCGGGGTCTCCGCCGCGGACGCCGAGGAGCGCCTGGCGCCGTGGCTGGGCAAGGAAGGACCGGTGACGGTGTCGTGCCTGGTGGTGGACGGCGATGTCTGGGTTCGCCTCCTCGCGCGCGCACCCTCCCGCGCGGTGGCGGAGGCCGCGCTGACCGCCGCCGGACCCGCCGTGCGGGAGGCGCTCGGCACCGACTGCTACGGCGTGGACGGCGAATCCCTCGAGGTGGTCGTGGGCGCGCTCCTCCGCGAGCGCGGGCTCGGCGTGTCCACGGCCGAGTCCTGCACGGGCGGGCTCGTCGCCCACCGGCTCACCAATATCCCGGGCTCCTCGCGCTACGTCGACCGCGGGGTGGTGGTGTACTCGAACGAGGCCAAGACCGACCTCCTGGGCGTCCCCGCCGAGCTCATTCGCACGCATGGCGCGGTCAGCGCCCCCGTGGCTGAAGCCATGGCCCGCGGGGTGTGCCGCATCGGCGGCACCGCCTGCGGCGTGGCCGTCACGGGCATCGCGGGACCCGACGGCGGCTCGCCGGAGAAGCCCGTGGGCACGGTGTTCATCGGGGTGGCGTCCCCGGCAGGAGTCGAGGTCCGCCGCTTCCACTTCGCGGGCGGGCGCGAGGCGGTGAAGGGGCAGTCCGCTCAGGCCGCGCTCGACATGCTCCGGCGCGCCCTCCTGGCTTGATGCCGCGGGCCTTCATCGCGATCCTCCTCAGCCCCGAGGCGCGCGACGCGGTGACCGAGGAGGTGGAGCGCCTGCGTCCGCTGAGCCGCGCGGTGGCCTGGGTTCCTCGAGACAATCTCCACCTCACGCTTCGCTTCCTGGGGGAGCAGGGCGAGGAGCGTCTGGCGGACGCCCTCGCGGCGGTGGAGACGACCGCCGCCGCCGGCGAGCCCTTCACCCTGGGATTGCACGGCCTCGGCGCATTTCCAGGGCTGGATCGGCCGCGCATTCTCTGGGTGGGAGTCGCGGAGGGCGCGCTGGCCGCGCGGGGTCTCCAGGCGCGGCTCGAGGCCGGGCTGGCGGAGCGCGGCTTCCCGCCCGAGGCCCGGCCCTGGCACCCGCATCTGACCGTCGGGAGGGTGTTCGACGACCGGCGCTGGCGCCGGGAGGTCACGCCCGCGCTCCGGCAGGCCGTGGCGCGGGCGGGCAGCCGCCCGGTGGCGCGCTTGCTCATCACGGCGATCTCCTTGATGAAAAGCGATCTGGGGCGCGGCGGTGCCCAGTACACGGAGCTGGCCTCGCGCCGGCTGAACACCCGCGTTGGTTGATCGAAATGCGGGCGGTTGCTATGCTTTGAGGAGCACCTCATGATCGATCAGCCCGCATCGACCTCCGAGACCGTACCCGCGCCGACCACCGTACCCGCGCCGACCCCGCCCCCGCGCGGTCTCCGCCTCTCCTTGAAGGTCAAGCTCAGTCTGCTCATCACCGCGCTGGTCGTGCTCACCGTCACCCTCGTCAGCGCCTTCCTCATCCGGCAGGAGCAGCAGACGCTCACCGCGGAGATGACCAAGCGGGGGCTCACCATCGCGGAGAACATCTCCGCCGCCGCGAAGTCCTCGCTACTCGCCAACGACGAGCTGACGCTCAACGTGCTGGTGAAGGACGCCATGAAGGATCCGGACGTGGCCTACGTGGCGATCGTGGACGAGAACCGCACCGTCCTGGCCCACTCCGACGTGGGGGAGATCGGCAAGCCGATCTCGCGGCCCCCCGGCCTCGAATCGCTCGGCGCGGAGCCCCTCATTCGCACCTACAAGACCAAGCCCCGCGGCGAGATCATCGACTTCGCCATGCCGCTGGTGTTCAGCGACACGCCGGTGGGCGCGCTCTATCTCGGCTTCTCGAAGCAGGCCATCACCGACGCGCTCGCGCATGCCTTCAACCGCGCGCTGGTCGTCACGCTGGCCATGGTGGTCCTGGGCGTGCTGGGGGCGGTGGGCCTCTCCACCTTGCTCTCGCGCCCCATCTTTCGGCTCGTGCGCGGGACACGGGCCATCGCCCAGGGCGATTTCAACGTGGCACTGCCGGTGACCTCCGGCGACGAGATCGGCGTCCTCACCGACTCCTTCAACCAGATGGCGCGGAGCCTCCGGGAGAAGGAGATGATCAAGCACGCCTTCACGCGCTACGTGGCCCGCGAAGTCGTGGAGGAGATCCTCAAGGATCCCGAGCACCTCGTGCTCACGGGGGAGCGGCGGGAGGCCACCGTGCTGTTCTGCGACATCCGCGGGTTCACCCCGATGTCGGAGCGGCTGTCCCCGGAAGACGTGGTCTCCCTCCTCAACGAGTTCTACACGCTCATGATCGAGACCACGTTCAAGCACGACGGCACCCTGGACAAGTTCCTCGGCGACGCGGTGATGGCGGTGTTCGGCGCCCCCATCGCCCACCCGGATCACGCCACTCGCGCGGTGCGTACCGCCATCGCCATGCAGCAGGGTGTCACCGCGCTGAACGAAACGCGCGTACGTGACGGCAAAGAGCGCATCCAGGTGGGCATCGGCGTGGCGGTGGGCGAAGTGGTGGCGGGCACGGTGGGCAGCGGAGAGCGGATGGAATATACCGTGATCGGCGACAGCGTGAACCTCGCCTCGCGTCTCGAGTCCAACGCCAAGCCCGGCCGGATCCTCATCAGCGGCCGCACCTACGAGATGGTGCGCCATCTCGTCGAGGTGGTGCCCCTGGGGCCGATCAAGGTCAAGGGCAAGGAGGAGCAGGTGGAGGTCTACGAGCTGGTCGGTCACCGGGAGGGCGCGTGAGCCCCGCGCGCGGAGCGATGCGGAGGGCCTGGACCCGCGCGCTCCCTCTGGGCGCGGTGGCCCTGCTCGCGGGCGCCTGCGCGACGGCGGCCCCCGATCAGCCCTCCGGCGAGGGCACCGCGCCGCCCCGCACCGCGCGGACGGCTCCCGGGCCCCCGTCCCGCGTGGAGCCCTTGCCCGACGTCTTCCGGTCCGACGACTTCGTCGTTACCTTCGCGCGGGCGGGCGACACCGCGGCGACTCTGGCCGCGCGGCATCTGGGCGAGGCGGGGAAATCCTGGATGATCGCCGACTACATGGGCAAGGACAGCTTCGCCGCGGGCGAGGAAGTGATCATCCCGGTGCGACCCTGGAATCTCGCCGGGGTGGAGGCCGGCGGCTACCAGCTCGTGCCGATCCTCTGCTATCACAACCTCGACCGGCAGGCCAAGGGCCGGTTGGTGCTGGCGGCGTCCTCCTTCGAGGAGCAGATGCGGTACCTGAAACGTGAGGGGTATCACGTCGCCAGCCTGAAGGAATTCGTCGAGTTCATGAGCTTCAAGCGGCAGCTGCCGCGGAAGTCGATCGTGCTGACGTTCGATGACGGCTACCGCGCCTTCAGGGAATTCGCCTATCCCGTCCTCAAGGAGCTGGGCTACACCGCCACGCTCTTCGTGTACACCGACTACGTCGGCGCGGGGCGGAGCGCCTTCTCGTGGGAGGAGCTCAGGGAGCTCAGCGCCGAGGGCTTCGACGTCCAGGCGCACTCCAAGACGCACGGGGACCTGCGCAAGGCGCCCAACGAGACCGACGCCCAGTTCACCCGCCGCATGCAGGTCGAGCTCGAGCAGCCGCTGGCCACCTTCCAGCAGCGTCTCGGGACGCGGCCGACGTATCTGGCCTATCCCTATGGGCGGCAGGATGACGACGTCGTCAAGAAGGCGAAGGAGTACGGCTACATCGCGGCCTTCACGGTGCGCCGTCAGGGCAGCCCCGCCTTCGTCTCGCCCCTCCGCGGGCATCGGAGCCAGATCTATTCCGAGATGACGCTGGAGGACTTCGTCAAGAACCTCAACGTCTTCGCCGCCGAGGAGCTCAAGTGAGGCGCCCGGCCGCGTGGGTGGTCCTGGGCCTCCTCGCGGGCGGCTGCGCCACCGCGGCGCCCGACGGAGCGGGGACGGCCACGCCATCGGGCCGCCCCGGCGCCGCGCCGGCGGCCGCGTCCCGACCGCTCTCTCCGCGCCAGGAGCTCGCGGCCAAGCACCGCGCCGAGGCGGAGCGGCTCGAGCGCGAGGGCGAACTGCGAAGGGCGCTGGATCTCTGGAAGATCGCCCGCATCATCGACAAGGATGACGCGGCGGCCCGGGAGGGGCAGACCAAGCTCGAGGGTCGCATCGAGGGCGCGGTGGCCCAGCGCATCCAGGAGGGTCGTGCCGCCCTGCAGCGCTCCTCCCATGTGGAAGCCCGACGGCGCTTCCTCGCCGTGCTGGCCATGGACCCCTTCAACCGCACCGCCTTCGACGCGCTCCAGAACGACGTGCGCGAGGTGGAGTCGATCACCCACACGGTGCGCGCGGGGGACACGCTGGCCACGCTCGCCCAGCGCTACTACGGCGACCGGTTGCGCGGGGAGGTCATCTGGGAGACCAATCAGCTGCCGCCGAATCCGCGTCTCGTGGCGGGCACCACGCTGAAGATCCCCGAGATCCCGGGCTTGCCCTTTCTCCGCGCGGAGCCGCGGCGCGAGCCGCTGCCGCCCCTCGCCGCGCCCGCGCCCGCTCCTGGAGCGACGCCAGGGCCCGCGCCGGGCTCACCCCCGAGCCGGTCCGAGCCCGTGCGCGACGAGCCGCCGGAGGTCAACCCGCTGCTGGCCGACGCGCGGGACGCGGTCGAGCGGAAGGAGTACCCCGCCGCGCTGGCCGGGCTGGACCGGCTGCTGGCGAGCACGCCGTCGGACCGGGAGGGGCAGGACCTTCGCAAAGTTGCCCTCTACCAGTACGGCAAGGTGCAGTTCGACCAGCGGCAGTACGAGGAGTCTTATCGGACGCTGACGCAACTGGCGAAGATCCAGCCGGCCTACGAGGACTTGCCGCGCCTGCTTCAGCAGTCGAAGGCCCGCGTCGTCGACAAGCACTACAGCGAGGGCATCAAGCTCTACCGCGACGAGAAGCTCAAGGAAGCCATCCGCGAGTGGCAGGCCGTGCTCGAGTTCGACCCCGCCCACGTCAACGCCAAAAAGAATATTGAGCAAGCCGAACGACTCTTGAAAGGACTAGAGCAGCGCAAGAAGAAGTAGCGCGCCGTCGTGGCCCGCGCGGCCCCCGGCCCGCGCGGCACGGGGATGCGCGGCGGGTCCTGTCGCCGGACAGCCCCACGCCCCGAGCCACCCCCGCCCGGTGTGGGGTCCCCCGGCTCGGGGCGTGGGGCTCCCCGTCCGGCGCCACCCGCCGCACATCCCCGTGCCGCGCTCCCCGTGAGTCCTGTATCCGAGTGCGATATCCCGCGAATCCCGTCTGTATCGCAACTTGGACATTGACCGAACTCGAAAATCGAATCAAAGTGGCGTCGGAGCGCGCCGTTCATTGACTTTGGAGGGATCGGCCCTCTACAATAGTCTGCAAGTGCGCGTGGAATCGAGATTTTGCACCTCGCCCGGACCTGACGTGAGGCCTGCGAGCATTCCGAGGAGACTCCCATGGCAGAAGTGAAGAGCGATCGCCGCCAAGCCCTCGAGCTCGCCCTGGCGTCCATTGACCGCCAGTTCGGCAAGGGCGCCATCATGCGCCTGGGGCAGAGCGGCGCCTTCGACGAGATCTCGGTGATCCCGACCGGCGCGCTCACTCTCGACCTGGCGCTCGGCATCGGCGGCATCCCGCGCGGCCGCATCACCGAGATCTACGGCCCGGAGTCCTCCGGCAAGACCACGCTGGCGCTGCACGTCATCGCGGAGGCGCAGCGCGGGGGCGGCACCGCCGCCTTCATCGACGCCGAGCACGCGCTGGATCCGATCTACGCCAAGAACCTTGGGGTCAATACCGACGAGCTGCTGATCTCCCAGCCCGATACCGGCGAGCAGGCGCTGGAGATCGCCGAGACCCTGGTGCGCTCCAACGCCGTGGACGTCATCGTCATCGACTCGGTGGCAGCCCTGGTCCCGCGCGCGGAGCTCGACGGCGATATGGGCGACTCGCTCCCGGGCCTCCAGGCGCGGCTCATGTCGCAGGCGCTCCGCAAGCTCACCGCGGCCATCTCGCGCTCGGGCGGGAGCGTGATCTTCATCAACCAAATCCGTGAAAAAATAGGCGTAATGTTCGGATCGCCCGAGACCACCACCGGTGGTCGCGCGCTCAAGTTCTATGCCTCCATCCGGCTCGACATCCGTCGGCAGGACGCGATCAAGAACGGCACCGAGTCCATCGGCGTCCACACCAAGGTGAAGGTGGTGAAGAACAAGCTGTCCCCGCCCTTCCGCGAGGCGGAGTTTGACGTCATCTACGGCGAGGGCATCTCCAAGGAAGGCACCGTGCTCGACGCCGCCGCCGAGAACAACATCGTCGAGAAGTCCGGCACCTGGTACACCTACGGGAACGAGCGCATCGGGCAGGGTCGAGAGAACGCCAAGCGCTATCTGAAGGAGAACCCCAAGGTCCTGGTCGACATGGAGGCCAAGGTGCGGAGCGCGCTCGGGCTCAAGCCGGTCGCCGCACCTTCGATCCCCGACAAGGTCGAGAAGGTCGAGAAGGCCGAAAAGGCCGGGCGCTAGGAGGGTCGGATGGAACTGGACGAGCTCCTCTCCCACGCGGTGAAGCGCCAGGCGTCGGATCTCCACCTCAAGGCCGACGCCCATCCGGTGCTGCGCATCCACGGCCATCTCGAGGTCCAGGATGACCTCCCGGCCATCACGCGCGAGTTCATGCGGCGCACCGCGATGCGCCTGCTGGGCGAGGATCGATACAACGACCTGATGGGGGGGACCGAGAAGGACCTCGGCTACCAGGTCGAAGGTCAGGGTCGCTTCCGCGTCAATCTCTTTCTCGCCCAGGGCGAGGTGCGCGGCGTGATGCGGCACATCCCGGGAAAAGTGCCGGCCTTCGAGGAGCTGCATCTGCCCAAGGTGCTCGAGCGCCTCGCCATGGAGCGGCGCGGGCTACTCCTCGTCACCGGCATCACCGGCTCCGGCAAGTCCACCACCCTGGCCGCCATGATCGATTACATGAATCGCGGCCGGAACGACCACATCATCACCATCGAGGACCCGATCGAGTTCGCCCACGCCGACCGCAAGTGCGTGATCAGCCAGCGCGAGATCGGGCACGACTCGACCACCTTCGCTCAGGCCCTCCGCGCCGCCCTCCGCCAGGACCCCGACATCATCCTCGTGGGTGAGATGCGCGACGCCGAGACCATGGAAGTCGCCCTGCACGCGGCGGAGACCGGGCACCTGGTGCTCTCCACCTTGCACACGCTGAATGCCTCGGAGACCATCAACCGCATCATCTCGACCTTCCCGCCGCACCAGGAGGACCAGATCCGCGGTCAGCTCTCCGCGATCATCCAGGGCATCGTCTCCCAGCGGCTCGTGATCCGCGCGGACGGCAAGGGCCGGGTCCCCGCCGTCGAGATCCTGGTGGGGACCGGGCTCATCCGCGAATGCATCAAGGAAGCGGGCAAGACCTCGCAGATCCCGTCGGTGATCCAGGCCGGCCAGTCGCAGTACGGCATGCAGACCTTCGACCAGTCGCTGCTGGGCCTCTATCGCGAGGAGCTCATCACCTACGAAGTGGCCCGCGACGCGGCGACCAACCCCGACGACTTCGACCTCAAGGTGAAGGGCATCTTCTCCACCGGCGAGATGACGTGGGAGACGAGCGGAGCCGGGCAACAGTCCCAGCCCGGTGCGAGTTCGGCTACGGCGCTCCGTCCGCCGGCCTCGCCGACGGTTCGTCCGCCCGGGTCCGAGGGCCACTTCTCCAAGAAGCCCTGACGGTGCCCGCGCGGCGGTCGCGGCGTCCGCCCGGGCCCCGGCCGGCGCTGGACCTCCGCGGCGCGCGCGTGGTCGCCTTCGATCTCCTCGCGCGCAAGGGCTGGAGCGGCCGTGACCTGCGCGCCCGCCTGGTCCGCCGCGGCGCCCCCCGCGAGCTCGCCGCCGAGGTCGTGGCCGAGCTCGAGGGCAAGGGCTATGTGGACGACGACGCCTTCGCCCGCTGGTGGGCGCAAGCCCGGGCCCGCGGCCGGCGGGTCGGAAGCCTCCGCCTCACCCAGGAGCTCCGGGCCAAGGGCATCGCCCCCGCGCTCGTGGCCGCCGCCGTCGAGTCGGCCTTTGCCGAGGTACCGGAGGGCGAGCGGGCCCTCGAGGCGGCCCGGCGCCGGCTCCCCGCCCTCCGCCGGACGCGGCCGGACCGCGCGGCGACCCGCCTGCGCGATTACCTGCTCCGGCGAGGCTACCCCGCGAGCGCGGTACGCGCCGCGGTCACCGCCGTGCTGGGACCCGTGCTGGAAGCCCTGCCGTCACCAGAGGACGTGCCTCCCGAAGCCTGACCTCGCCCGGTATAATGGCGCCATGAAGACCGGGGCCGAGATTCGCCAGAGCTTTCTCGACTACTTCGCGCGGAACGGCCACACGGTGGTCCGCTCCTCGCCCCTCGTCCCGGCCCAGGACCCGACTCTGCTCTTCACCAATTCCGGCATGGTCCAGTTCAAGTCCGTTTTTCTGGGCGAGGAGCGCCGGGACTACGTGCGGGCGGCCACCGCCCAGAAGTGCGTGCGCGCGGGCGGCAAGCACAATGACCTCGAGAACGTCGGTCGCACCGCTCGGCATCACACCTTCTTCGAGATGCTGGGCAATTTCTCCTTCGGCGACTACTTCAAGCGGGAGGCCATCGCCTACTGCTGGGAGCTCCTGACCGGCGAGTTCGGGTTGCCCAAGGATCGGCTCAAGGCCACCGTGTTCACCGACGACGACGAGGCGTTCACCCTCTGGAAAACGGTGGCGGGGCTGCCCGACGATCGGATCCTGCGATTGGGAGAAAAAGACAATTTCTGGGCCATGGGCGACACGGGGCCCTGCGGACCCTGCTCGGAGGTGCATGTTCATCAGGGCGACCACCTCCCCTGCGCGGAGGAGCAGGCCGGGCGCGTCTGCCTCGGACCGGCCTGCGAGTGCGACCGCTGGCTCGAGATCTGGAACTTGGTCTTCATGCAGTACAACCGTGACGCCAGCGGGACGCTCACGCCCCTGCCGCGGCCCTCCATCGACACCGGCATGGGTCTCGAGCGCATTGCCGCGGTCCTGCAGGGCAAGATGTCGGACTACGACACGGATCTGTTCGCCCCCCTCATCGCGCACGTCTCGACCCTCTCGGGCAAGGCCTACCACGCCCGCGAGGAGGACGACGTGTCCATGCAGGTGATCGCCGACCATGCCCGCGCCGCCACCTTCCTCATCGCGGACGGGGTGACGCCGTCGAACGAGTGGCGCGGCTATGTCCTGCGGCGGATCATGCGGCGGGCCATGCGCCACGGCCGCATGCTGGGCCTCCGCGAGCCCTTCCTCTGGAAGGTCACCGACACCGTGGTGCAGATCCTCGGCGACGCCTATCCCGAGATCCGCGAGCAGCACCCGCGGGTGGCGGAGGCGGTGCGCCAGGAGGAGGAGCGCTTCGCCGAGACCCTCGACCTGGGCATGGAGAAGATTCGCGACTATATGTCGGCCCATGGAGGCCAGGGCGGGAAGGTCGTCGACGGCAAGTTCCTCTTCACGCTCTACGACACCCACGGCTTCCCCACCGATCTCGCCCAGGAGGTGTTCCAGGACGCCGGCTGGACGGTGCCGGCCGAAAGCCTGACCGCCTTCGAGACGGAGATGGCGGCGCAGCGGGAGCGCGCCCGGGGCTTGAGCGTGTTTGGGCACGAAGATGTCCGCGCCTCCGACCCGGTGATCGTCGCGCTGAGCAAGGCCGGGCCTAAGACCCAATTCGTCGGCTATACCTCGCTCGCCGCGCCCGCGCGCATCCTCGCCATGGTGGACGGGGGGCGCCGGCGGCCGGAGGCCGGGTCGGGTGAGACGGTGGAGGTCATTCTCGACCGGACGCCGGCCTATGCCGAGTCCGGCGGCCAGATCGGCGATACCGGCACCCTGGTCGGCCGGGACGGGCAGGGCGACATCCTCGACACCTACTACCGCGGCTCCCAGCTCATCGTTCACAAGGTGAAGGTGACCCAAGGTCGCCTCCGCGAGAACGAGGAGGTGGCGGTGACGGTGAACCCGCGCCGGCGCCAGGGGCTGCGCCTGCACCACACCGGCACGCATCTGCTCCACGCGGCGCTGCGCCAGGTGCTGGGCACCCACGTCACCCAGGCCGGCTCGCTGGTGGCGCCCGACCACTTGCGCTTCGACTTCTCGCACCCGGCCGGCATCAAGGATCCGGAGCTCGAGCATATCGAGTCCCTCGTCAACGAGCAGGTGCAGGCGAACATCGTGGTGTCCCCGGCCGAGATGGACCTCGAGGCCGCGCTCCAGAGCGGCGCCATGGCGCTGTTCGGGGAGAAGTACGGCGACCGCGTCCGCGTGATCCGGATCGGCGACTTCTCCACCGAGCTTTGCGGCGGCACCCATCTCGGCGCCACCGGCGAGATCGGGCTCTTCAAGGTGGTGGGCGAGAGCGCGGTGGCCTCCGGCGTGCGGCGCATCGAGGCGGTGACGGGGGAGGCCGCCCTCCGCCACGTGGGCCAGGAGGAGGCGGCGCTCCGCGAGTCGGCGGGGCTGCTCAAGATTCCGCCGCTGGAGCTGCCACGACGGATCCAGAAGCTCCTCGACGAGCAGAAGCAGCTCGAGAAGCAGCTGGCCCAGCTCGAGGCGCGCAGTGCCCGGAGCCGCGCCGAGGAGCTGGTCGCTTCCGCGAAGCAGGTAGCGGGCGTGGCCGTGCTCGCCGCGCGCCTGGACGGCCTCGATCCCGACGGCCTGCGCTCCGTGGTGGACCTCCTGCGCGAGCGTCTGGGAGGGGGCATCATCTGCGTGGGCAGCGCGGTGGCCGGCAAGCTCACCTGGACCCCCGCCTTCCCAAGGGTTCTGTCGGGGCGCTCCCCCGCCGGCAGGCTGGTGAAGGGGGGGCCAAGGGTGGGGGGGGGGGGGGGGGGTGGGCGGCCGGACCTCGCGCAGGCGGGCGGCAAGGACCCGGAAAAGCTCGATGCCGCGCTTGCCCTGGTGCCAGGCTGGGTGGAGCGGACCGCGCGGAGCTGACGGGCCGGGAGGGTCAATGGCGGACAAGAGCAAGATCCTCGTGGTGGACGACGAGCCCAGCGTGACCGAGGTCCTGACGGAGTTCTTCACGTCAAAGGGCTACGAGGTGATCTCGGCCTCCGGCGGGATCGAGGGGCTGTCCAAGGCGGAGAAGCACCGGCCGGACGTGATCCTGCTGGACGTGCGCATGCCCGACATGGACGGCATCACCGTGCTCCGCCGCATCCGCGAGGTGAATCCCTGGGTGGGGATCCTCATGATGAGCGGGAACACCGACACCGAGGCGGCCAAGGAGACGCTGCAGCTCGGCGCCTTCGACTATATCCTCAAGCCCTTCGACTTCGACTACCTCGACCGCGCCGTCCACAAGATGCTCACGGCGGCGGCGCCGGCCGACGCCGTCCCCGGCCTCGAGTCCGCCGCCGCCGCGCCCGAAGCCTCCCCGCACGGGCTCCTCTACGACCTCGCCCTCGAGATATTCAAGTCGACGCGCGCGATGACCAGCGAGTCGCGCGCCAGCCTGGGCACCGCGCTCGAGACCGCGGCGCTGGGCGCCGTGCAGAGAGGGGTGTCGGGGGAGAAGCAGGAAGTGATCCGGTCGCTGAACCACCTCCGCATGCTCGTGCGCTTCGCCCGCGACCTGGACGACATCAGCGATGGCGTCCACCGCCATCTCGAGGCGCAGATCGTCAAGGCCCGCCGCTCGATCGGACTCGGCTGAGCGCCCGCCCGCTTCATACCGCCTGGAGCAGGAGTCCCGTCAGGTAGCGCGTCTCGGGCACGTTCAGCAGCACCGGATGGTCACCGGCCTGGGTGAGGGGGGCGAGGAGGCGGGTGGTGACGCCGGCGTCCCCCGCGGCGTCGCGGCAGATCGCCTCGAACATCTCCGGCGTGACGTGGTGGGAGCACGAGAAGGTCGCCAGCACGCCCCCGGGCTCCAGGAGGCGCAGGCCGCGGATATTGATCTCCTTGTAGCCGCGCGTGGCCGCGTCCACCGTCTCTTTCCGTCGCGTGAAGGGCGGCGGATCCAGCACCACGACCCCGAACCGCTCCCGCCCCGCCTCCAGCTGGCGCAGCTCGTCGAAGGCGTTGGCCTCGCGCAGCTCCGCGCGCTCCGCCACGCCGTTCACCTCGAGATTGCGCCGGGCGCCGGCCAGGGCCCCGCTCGACGATTCGATGAGCACGGCCTGGCGGGCGCCCCCCAGCAGCGCGTGGCAGGCGAAGGCGCCCTGGTAAGCGAAGGCGTCGAGCACGCGGCGGCCGGCGGCGTAGCCGGCGACCCGCGCGTGATTCGCGCGCTGATCGAGGTAGAGACCGGTCTTGTGGCCGCCCCCCAGCGTCACCACGAGCCGGCAGGGCCCGTCCGTGATCTCGATCTCCTCGGAGGCCTCCGAGCTCGGCGCCGAGGTCAGCCAGCCCCGCTGGGGCTCGAAGCCCTCGATGCGGGCGGCCGTCGCGTCGTCGGCCCGATAGATCGGGCCGTCCGGGAACAGTCGTCCCAGGGCGCCCGCGATCCAGCCGCCCAGGCGCGACATCCCGAGGGTCTGGCACTGGACCACGCTGACCGGCCCGTAGCGGTCTATCACGAGGCCGGGAAGCCCGTCCGCCTCGCTCCAGCAGAGGCGATAGCCATCGCCGGCGAGCCCGGCCGCCTGGCGGAACTGCAGCGCTCCCGCGAGCCGGCGGTGGATCAGGTCGGCGTCGACGAGCTCGTCGCGCCGGGTGAGCAGCCGGCAGGCGATGCCCGTGCGTGGGTTGTAGAGGCCGCGGCCGAGGAGCCGACCCGTGGAGTCGAGCACCGCCACGGCATCGCCGGGCACCCAGGCCCCGCGAATGTCGGCGACCTCACCCCGGTAGATCCAGGGATGCCCCGCCCGGAGCCGGCGGTCGCCGCCGCGCTTGAGGACCAGCTCGGCCGTGGCGCTACTTCTTCCGGAGCACCACCACCATGAGGAGGGGGCGGTGGGCGCGGGCCAGCTTGAGGCGCGGCTTGAAGCCGTAGAACCACTCCGCCAGCTCGAATTCCCCCGCCAGGGCCACCAGGGAGCGCAGCTCCTGCGGGAAGACCATTCGTGACGCATGCCGTTGGCGGTAAATGTGGCGCTGGCCGTTTTCTTGAGCCTCCAGCTCCATCTCCTCGTAGAAGACCTGGGTCACGGGATCGAGGTCCTTGAGCGCCTCGAAGGTCGCCCGCACCGTGGCCCCGCCGCGACGGCGGGTCCAGGACCATTTCCGCGCCGGATCCGTCCACGAGGAGCACATGTAGCGGTCGAAGACGTAGAGCCCGCCCTTCTTGATCGCCCGCGCCGTGCTCCGCAGGTGGCCCAGGATGGCCTCATTGGTGAGGAGGTGGCCCTGGGAATCCTGCATGCAGATGGCCGCGTCCACCGTCCGGGGCAGCCGGAACTCCGTCATGTCGCCCACGTGCAGCCCGACGTCGAAGCCTTTCCCGGCCGCCCGCTGGCGGAGGAAGTCGATGTTCTCCGGGGAGAGATCGAGCCCGCTCATCCGGTAGCCGCGCTCGGCGAGCCGGATCAAGTGGGGCCCGGTCCCGCAGGCGATGTCCAGCACGGTGCGGATGGGCCGTCGGGCATAGGTCCGGAAGGCGTGGACGAGGAAGTCCACCTCCTGCTTCCGGTTCATGTCGAAGGCGATCTCGTAGTAGCGCGGGGCCGAGTACTGGCCCCTCTGGGCCCGCGCGGCGTCGGTCACAGGCCGATGTCCTCGCCGTCTTCCAGCATGAACGAGGGCAGGGCGAAGCAGGCCCGATGGAGCGCGGCGTTGTAGTACTTGAACTTGAGGCCGGCCTTCTTCACCCGGTTCTCCTTGAAGTGGGCCACCGGATCCACCTTGTCCGAGCAGAGGGAGAAGCTCCAGAACCCGCTGGGGTAGGTGGGGATGCTCGCGGTGTAGACACGCACCAGGGGGAAGATCTCCCGGAGGTTGCGCTGGATCCCCTTCACCGTCTTCTGGTGGAAAAAGGGCGACTCGGACTGGGTGACGAAGATCCCCCCCGGATTCAGGCAGCGGGCCACGTTCTTGTGGAAGGGCTTCTGGAACAGCACCTCCGCCGGGCCCACGGGATCGGAGGCGTCCACCAGGATGACGTCGAACTTCTCCTTGCAGCCGGCGAGGTAGCGCTCCCCGTCCTCGAAAAGGATCTGGGCGCGGGGGTTCTTGAAGGCGGTGCCGATCGAGGGGAGGTACTTCTGCGACGTCTGCACCACCAGCTCGTCGATCTCCACCATGGTGGCCCGGACGCCCTTGTGCCGCATGACCTCCCGGAGCGTTCCGCCGTCCCCGCCGCCGATGATGAGGACGCGCTTGGGGTTGGGATGCGCGAAGAGGGGCACGTGAGCCAGCATCTCGTGGTAGACGAACTCGTCCTTCTCCGTCACCATGATCGAGCCGTACAGGACGAGCATGCGCCCGAACTCGTAGCTGTCGAGCACGTCGATGCGCTGGTAGGGGCTCTTGCCGGTGTAGAGCAGCTCCTTGATCTTGATGGTGAGCCCGACCCGGCGTCGATGCAGCTCGGTGAACCAGAGGTTCCACAGGTCAGTCATCGAGCTCTCGCTGATGCGCTCGGAGGGGCTGGGCATGGAGGTCTCCTTGATGCGGACGCGCCGGCCTAGAAGGCGACCAGACGGGCGAGGGGGAAGCCGTTGAACGTGCTCGCGCTGGCGTTGGTATAGGCGCCCATGCCGGGCACGATCAGGATGTCGCCGATCTCGGCGGGCGGCAGCGCCCGGTCCGTGTAGAGCACGTCGAAGGAGTCGCAGGTGGGGCCGGCGATGACGCAGAGCTCGCGGTCGCCGCCGCGCTCCGACTGGATGGCGTACTCGCACTTGTCGAAGACCTTGCCCGAGAAGCTGCCGTAGAGCCCGTCGTCGATGTAGTACCAGGGCACCCCGCCGCGCTTGGACTTGCCGATCACCTGGGTGATGAGCCAGACCGCGCTGGCCACCAAGAACCGGCCCGGCTCGGCGATGACCCGGCACTGGTCGAAGTACTTCTCGATGGCCTCCGCGATGGGCTCGCAGAACCGGTCGATCGGCATGACGCTCTCGACGTACGAGACGGGGAAGCCTCCTCCGATGTCGAGGGTGTCCAGGATGATCCGCTTGGAGGCGACCAGGTTGAAGAGTTGCCGGCAGCTCCCGAGGGCGTCCGCGTAGGCGAAGGGGTTGGTGCACTGGGAGCCCACGTGAAAGGACAGCCCGCGCGGCCGGAGCTTGGCCCGGCGGGCGGCCTGAACGAGCCGGAGGATGTCCTCGGCCTGGGCGCCGAACTTGTAGGAGAGGTCGACCACCGCGTCCTTGGTCGACACCCGGAGCCGGACGAGGACGTTGGCGCCGGGCGCGCAGGCGGCCAGCTTGGTGATCTCGGCCTCGTTGTCCACCACGAACCACCGGAGGCCGGCCTCGTAGGCGAACCGGAGCTCGGACGGCTTATTGATCGGCTTGGTGTAGAGCAGGTCCTCGGCGCCGGCGCCCGCCCGGCGGGCGAGCCGGATTTCCTCGTCGGAGGAGACGTCGAAACGGCTGCCGGCGGCACGGAGGAGGCGGAGGACCTCCCGGTGGGGGTTGGCCTTGATCGCGTAGTAGATGGCGACGTTGGGGAGGCTCTTCTGGAGCGCTTCGTAGCTCTCACGGAGGACGGAGCGCGAGAGGGCCAGGAGCGGCGTGCCGTGGCGCTGGGCGAGCCGTTTCGCGTGCTCGAAGGTCAGGAGGTCGGTGCGCACGACCCGCATGCTACCCGATAACCACGCTCCGTTGCCAGCGCTCTGCCGCCTCGCCGGGGCTCGTCGTCGCCCGCCCGCTCGCTCCGGGCGCCGGGCGCGACGCCCGAATCGCGCCTTTGGAGGCGAAAAAACTCATTTTTTCCTTGCAATGAACTTTTGCTGGCCCTACATTGAGCAAAATTCAAGTAGCAAAATTCGAGCCGAACTTTTTCGGACGAAGAAACGGAAAGGGGAGGAGAAAAGAGATTGCACGCACTGGGGCGACACCTGCTGCTCGAGTTGTTCGACTGC
>Ga0137403_10001370_pt1 | contig 30731 bp, 29 predicted proteins | sample CZOMad2_1_16fung_FD_122057 | JGI IMG/M metagenome (GOLD analysis project Ga0137403, IMG submission 122057) | Vadose zone soil fungal communities from Angelo Coast Range Reserve, California, USA - CZOMad2_1_16fungal (Hybrid Assembly) | ecosystem: Environmental > Terrestrial > Soil > Vadose zone... | reverse complement strand
CCATGGCAACGATCGGACGGTTGATGAAGAATTTAGACATACCCTCTATCCGCCTGCTTTCGTTGTTTCAAATGGCTTGGGATTCACGACCAATCCTTCTCGGACCTTTTGCAGTCCCTCCACCACCACTTGTTCCCCGGCTTTGATGTTTCCTTCGATGATCCACTGATTACCCACTCGTTCCGCCACCGTGACCGGACGCATGTTGATCTTATTTCCTTCTCCCACCACCGCTATCTGGTAACTGCCTTGTGATTCGAGTACTGCCCGTTGCGGGACCAGCAATGCATTTAACCGTGATTTTACGGATGTCCGCACCCGTCCGAATCCACCCGGACGCAACAGGTTTCCAGGGTTCGGGAACACTCCGGCGATCCGTATCGCGCCCGTGCTCGGATTCACCTCGCGGTCGGCGAAATAGATAGATCCCTTTTGTTCGTAGATGCTTCCGTCGCCAAGCACCAACTCTAGGTGTGCGTTCTTACGCGCCTCGGCAACCTTCTCTTCGGTGGGGTAGCGGCGGTGGAAATCCATGTACTCCTGCTCGCTCACCGTGAAATAGGCCTTGATCGGGTCCATTTGCGAGACTGACGTCAAAACGGAATTCGGCCCGACCAGGTTACCGATCTGCACCTCTGCGATTCCCGCCACGCCGTCCACCAATGACGTGACCCTGGTGAACTCCATGTTGAGGGCCGCCTGTTCCACGTTCGCCTTCGCCGCCTCCACCGTTGCTTTAGCGCCAAGCTCGGCCTGGATCTCGTTGTCGAGTTGGCTTTGGGCGATGGCCTTGGCCTGCGCTAATGGCGTGTCGCGCGCAACGTCGAGTTTTGCCTTTCCGAGTTGCGCTTCTGCCTGCGATTCCTGCGCCTTCGCCTGGTCGAGCGCGGCTTTGAACGGGCGCGGGTCGATCTCGAAAAGCACCTGGCCCTTCCGCACCACCGAACCTTCTTTATAGTTTTGTTTGATCAGGTAACCGGCGACTCGCGGCTGGATCTGCGCGTTGACGAAGCCATCCAGGGTCGCCACCCATTCGCTGGGAACGGCCACGTCCTGCTGTACGACTTGCGTCACCTCGACCGTGGGTGGCGGCGGCCCTGGCGCGGCGGCTTTGGTCCCGCTGCATCCCGCGAGCGTAAAAAAGGAAAGGCCGATCGCCAGCATTGCCACGCTGCGTGCAGGACACAAGTGAGGAGAACGCGTTGAAAGGGTCATTGGGAGACTCCACTGCCGGTGCGGTTCGGAAGGCGCCGATAAGGCTACACCCTTCGGGTGCTAACGTGCTTGAACTCTGTTCGCGCAGTAGACAGACGCAGGCGCGACTGGCCGGTCGCACAATCGCCACCCGTCCACGGCATCGTAAGAGCCAGAAAATGGCAGCTAGGACGAAAGCTCAGCAGCCGCTGCCTTCGCGCTCGCCCGCGCGACTTCGCTTCGCAGCCGCTCGTTCTCCTCTTCTAATTCCTGCATGCGCGTCTCGATCGGCTCGAGCGCTCGTTGTATCTCATCTCTGGTGTAGCGCGGCGTGATGTGTTGCTGGCAATTCCAATCGAACGCTTCCACGTGGATCACGAATACCCGTTCCACCAGCGCCTTGTATCCTGGATCTCGTACGCGCTCGATCCACGGCTTGGCCGCTTCTCCTTCCAGGATCTCCGCGCGCCCCAAGATCTTCAACCGTGTCTGCGTGGGATAGTCGACCAGGATGATAGCGAGCCGGTCATCGGTCATCAGGTTCCCGGTGCTGACAAATTGTTTGTTCCCCAGAAAATCAGCGAACGCAATGGTCTGCTCGTCGATGACTTTCAGAAAGCCCTTCGGCCCGCCGCGGTGCTGGACATAGGGCCATCCCGTCGAACCCACGCTCGCTAAGTAGAAGCTGTCGCTTTGCCCGAGGAACTCCGACTCGTTGGGGCCAAGACGATCTTTGGAAGCCGATCTTTCAAACTTGGCATATTGCCGCCGGCTTCCGTGATTTTCCTGGAGGGCTTTGACTACGGGCGTGAAGACCAACGATCCAAAGTTATGCGCCATGTTCTGCTTCCTGACTGTTCACAGCACTCTAGTCCTTCTGAACAACTACAAACCGAGCTCGCTCAGCCCCGGACTTCCATCCGGGCGCCTCCCCAGCGGCCAGCGATACTTACGATCGGCCTCCTTGATCGGCAGGTCGTTGATGGAAGCGAACCTCAGGCGCATCAGGCCGTGCTCATCGAATTCCCAATTCTCGTTGCCGTACGAGCGGAACCAATTTCCCGAGTCGTCGTGCCATTCGTAGGCAAAGCGCACCGCGATGCGGTTTCCCTCATGCGCCCAGAGTTCTTTGATCAGCCGATAGTCGAGTTCTTTCGCCCACTTGCGTTTCAGGAACGCGATGATCTCTTGCCGTCCGTTCGCAAACTCAGCGCGATTTCTCCAACGCGAGTCGACGGTGTAAGCCAGCGCAACCTTTTCAGGATCGCGCGAATTCCAACCGTCTTCGGCGAGACGGACTTTTTGAATGGCGGTCTCGCGGGTGAATGGCGGCAGCGGAGGCCGTTCCTGGATCGCGGCTTGTGGGTTGGAACCGGATGTTGCTGTCTTATTGTTGGGCATGGCTTCTCCTCAACGTAGCGCGATGGTGTTGACGCCGACTACTTTTCCACCGGGGTTCTGAACGAACACCAGTGCCTGTGACTTCTCTTTTCGGATTCCGCCATCAAGCTTAACGGCCGCCATCCCTGTCCAAGCATCACCGGAAGCTCGGCCCAACGACCGCAGCTCGCGAGTGACGGCAACGTGATGCAAGGTAACACCGTCGTTCTCGCCTGCCTTCACCTTACTCTCCAGACCGTCTTCCACCAGGGCGAAGAATACTTCCGGCGACGAATTCGCAAGCCCACGCAATTGGATCTGTACCTGATCGCCTGCCTGCGACAACTCTACTTGCACCGGCTTCGCCGCGGCGGCGGCTCGGGTGATAGCGCGGCTGACTCCGCCCGCATCATTGCCGACCAGAGACGCGGTCCCGTCGATCACCATCTGCGGAGTGTAAGGACCGTCACTCAAGCGATCAGCGTACTCCTGCTGCCGCGCGGTAAATTGCGGCGATGAGAAGCGGTCCTTCCACCCAGTGGAATTCCAATAGTCCACGTGTTGGCCCAAAGCGATCACCTGCGCATTCGGCACCGGCTGCTTCTGCTTCAACTCGATCAAAAGCCGGTCGGCGGGCGGGCAACTGGAGCATCCCTCCGAGGTGAACAATTCCACCAGCACCGGCGTGCGTGGCCCGCTCGGCGGCCGTGCCTGGTTTTTGACTGTGAATGCAATGGCGAGTAAAAAGATTGCGACTGACAACGTAAGGATTTTCATAGTCCGAGGGGAGACAGTTCTCGTTGTAGTTGGATTTCGCAACTTAGCACAAAGTTTCAGGAAAACTATGGATGCGTAGCCGGTCTGAATCTTTTGCAGCCGGTGCGGTTCTAATCAGAGACTTGGTGGGAGGATCCGCGTGAAAAACAAAGTCGTTCTTATCACCGGCGCCAACGGTGGGCTGGGCACTTCCGTTACCGAAGCGTTTCTTAATGCCGGAGCCACGGTCGCCGGCTCCTCGCGTAAGATCGCGCAAGACGAATTCAAGAGTCCGAACTTCCACGCCTTCCCGGCCGAGATCTCGAGTCTCGCTTCCGCAAAAACCCTGGCAGACGCCGTCGCGCAGAAGCTCGGCAGGATCGACGTTCTCATTCACCTGATCGGTGCTTTCGCCGCCGGCTCTGTCGCCGACACCGACGATGCCACCTGGTCGAAGATGCTCGACCTGAACCTGAACACGACGTTTCATACCTTGCGCGCCGTTCTACCGCACATGAGAAAGGCGGGCGGCGGCAGGATCATCGCCATCGGAAGCCGCCTTGCGGTCGAACCGCAGCCTGGCGTCGCCGCCTATGAGGTCTCGAAGGCGGCGTTGGTTTCGCTCATCCGCGCGACCGCGCTCGAAAATAAGGATGCCGGCATCAATGCCAACATCATCCTGCCTGACACCATGGACACTGCCGTGAACCGCGCCGCCATGCCCAAAGCCGATTTTTCAAAGTGGGTGCCGACCGGCGATGTTGCGGAGTTGTTGGTTGCGCTCGCTGGCTCAGCCGGCAAAGCCGTCACGGGCGCAGTCATCCCGATCTACGGTCGCAACGCCTGAGCGGCAACGGCTGGAGAGCTCTAGGGCTCGCGGTTTCGAGTTTGCTTTTGCAGCATGATCAGCGATCCCACGAACACCAGGATCATGCCGGTGAGTAGGGCTAACTCCCACACCGCATGACGGAACGTGACCTCATTCGACTCCGCCACTTTTGAGATTTCCGCCGTGATGACCAGCACACGCCGGATCGCCGCGATCAATGCGACCACCACGAAGGGCTCGGCCAACAGTCGGTGTTCGCGGAACGAGACTTGCACCGTATAAAGAAGTTCGATGATCAGCAGCACCAGCAGGATCTGATCGAGCAACACGACGATCTGCGTGCCCAGCGAATGGTTCCAAAGCGATTGGAAAGTGTTGGCAAATGCGCCCGCCAGCAGCGCCAAGGCTGAAATCGCCAGGAGGGCCGCCAGGCCAATGTAGACGACATCCTCGACGATCAAAAAAGAACGCACCACCGCCCGTCGGACGGGATGAATGTCGGTTTGTTTTTCTGGAGGCATTTTCTAACGCGGAGTCCACTGCGGATGTCCCGTGAACAGTCCGCCCGCGATTCCGATCTGATACACCAGCAGCAATCCGAACGCCAGGCTGAGCAGCCCGGAGGCAAGACCCAAGCGCCCGCTGAAGTTCGCGTGCTTTCTTCCAAAAAACGTGAAGGCGGAAGCGATGCTCATGGTGATCAGCATCATGCCAGCGACCGTTCCAATCCCGAAAAGAAGAAGATATGCGATCGCCCAGCGCGGATCGCGGATGGTGGTCAATACCAGTAGCGCGACTGCCGCCGATCCCGCCAACCCGTGCACGGTCCCCACAAGCAACGGGCGAAGCTGGCGATAGATAGTGCCGCTGCCGAAATACCCGTCCATGCGCGCCAACGGCGTTCCGTCCGGAGAGTGGGGATGGGATTCAGGCGCGTGTCCGTGGGCATGCGTGTGGATGTAATCTCCGTGACTGTGATGATGGGTGTGGACAGCGGCCACGGCATGTTCGACTTTCGCCATCGCTCGCGCCGCGCGCATGAATGCCGCCACGTTCATCACGCCCAGCACAAGCAGCATGATCGCGACGGAAAATTCCATGCTCAAACCGATACGCGTGGGGATCACCACGCCGAAGAGAATGATCGCCGTGCCGACCACAAGTATGGTCAGGGTGTGGCCAATCCCCCAAAAGATTCCAGTCAGCGCCGCGCGACTGATCTTATTCTGGCGGCTGACAATTGTGGTCACCGCGATCACGTGATCAGGATCGGTGGCGTGCCGCATGCCGAGGAAGAATCCGATGGCGATAATGGAGAGGAATCCGATCATTCTTTGGTTTACTCCTAGATCGAAGAAAGACAGACCAGCTTACCGGCATTTTCCATAAAGGGAAAATCCAGATCGCCTCACCTGGATCTTCCCCATGTCGTGCCTTCCTCCAAGTGACCGAGTCCTCTACGGCAGGTAGTAGCGGAACGAACTCAAGATCATGTGCTCGAGAGCCGATGGTTGAAGTCCGTTGGCGCCCACCCAGGTATTTTTGAACGTATACGAGTACGACATTCCGTACTGCACCGTCCCATGCGGTCCTTTATAGAAGCGGTACCAGAATCCCGGCTGAACTTGCCATACATTTCTGGCTTGCGCCTGGCATAGTTGGGTCGGCGTCGGTATCTCGACAGAGCAACCGGAGTTGTCGGCCAGGCGGGAGCCATAGCCCACGCCCTTTCCCAATGGATTCACATAATCAGCACGGCCGTAATACTCTTCCCCGCCGTAAGCGTAGAGGTCCCATTTAGAAGTCGGATGAAGTTCGAGTCCGGCTAGGACCTGGAAGCTGCGGATGGGAACGATGCTTCCATCTGGACGCAACGTCACGTCTGGGCCAAGTGAGCCCGCATAGCGGCCGATGCCGATGCCGAAAAGGCCTTCCACGACGACGTCCAGTTTTTTGGTAGCCGGCAACACGGCGCCGAAGCCACCACCACCTCCGCCGGTGACGTTATTGTTTCCTGCTATGCGGTCGCGGAAGAACCGGCCCAGAGCTTTGACTTCGTAGTGGCCCCAGCCCGGCTCAAAAACAACCTTGGCGATCAAGTCAGGCGCGACATCAGTGGAAATGCCATTAGCGCCCGGAACGTTGCTGAGAGTGAACTGCGAATTCGGAGACTGAGCATTGGGACTGGTATTGAAGCCGAAAACTCCCACCGGTGGATTGATCACGCTCAGGTTAGTCTCTGGATTTTCAATCGCAAATGCGGCCCACAAGCGATCGCCAAATTTCTTGGTCACGCGGGCGCCCCATTGCCGGGCCCAGTTGTAGCCAACCACATACTGCGAATCGATGGTGAGTGGAATGAACTCCTTGAGCGGTGCCAAACCCTTTCGGTCTGTGGTCATCAAGGACCAACTCTGACCGGCAAGGATCGAAAAGCCATTCTCTGATTCGGCCTGTCCCCACAGTTGCCGCTGGCGCAAGTTAAAGCTGCCGCTCTCCAATTCATTTGCAGTAGGAGCAGCACCCAGGAAGTCGGCCTCATAGTAGCCGCTGACTTTCCATTTGTTGATCTGGCTCTCCGCAAGTAGCGTGATCCGCGATTGACGCGCGGTGCCGCGGAATTCGCTGAGCTGCGAGTTTGCGGTTCCTGAAAACGGAATGTTCCCAAACGTGCTGGTGACATCGCCGTTTTCGTTATGCGAGCGATAAATACCTGCGGCTTCGATAAATCCGCCCGGGGTAAGGGTGATGCCCTTGAAGTGGATCGCCATCGGGCTTTCCAGTGACGACAAAGTCTTTTTGGTTTCCTGAACACTTGCGGTCGCGCTGTCTACATTTGACTTCAGCTCCGATACCTCGTTGCGCACGGTCGTGACGCTGGCTTCCCGGCTTGTATCCGCCTGCGTGGCCGAGGTCTGCAACTGGTTCACCTGCTGCTGCAACTGTTGAATCGCTGTGTCCCGGCTCTGTAATTGCTGCTGCAGCTGTTGGATCGTTTGCTGTTGGGCTTGAATGGAGATTTGCATCTCATCAAGCCTCGCAGCCACGGTGCTAGCTTTTTGGCGTTTCGCTTTGCTCACGCTTTTATCGGCAGCTTGGTCGCTACCAAAAGCAACGGCGATCGTCATAACACATGCGAATACGGTGGCAATGATTGGTTTCATCGATCTTCTCCTGGCGCAATTGTGAGATGTTGGATTCGCGGCGGGAGGGACTTTGAGAGTCTCTGCGTCCCACCCGTCAAAATGCGCCAACCAAATGTTGGTTGCCCGGCAACGTCAAGGATGGGCTGCTACAGATTTACTGCCGGCGCTCGCAGTGATCAAGTGCCGAGCAAGTTTGCTTGCAGTTTCGAATATCCTTTTTCCTGCGCCCACAGACTCAGCGGAATGGCCGCAAGCTCATCCACAATGGGCACGGCGCGTCCATCCTTCGTAAGGTCGATGGTCTTGATGTAGGTCTTGCATGTGTCGCAGGCCTCCACGCGTATGTGCTCGAAGTCACTGGCGGTGTAGATGGGCAACTGCTCCACGCTCTTCTCGTCGCAAGCCGGGCAAACGATCCGCCGGTATTCCCACTCGGTGAAACACAACGAGCAGAGCAGCGACCGTTTCGCTCCATCTCCCTCGGGACGAAGTATCCCCAGCACCGGCCGTCGCGAGCAGAACGGGCAAACCGCCGGCGTGTAGTTGGCCCACGACCGTGCGCGCCTGCTTAGGTATTCCGCATAGGGCTGGAGCAAGGCGAGCGCGAAGAAGTCGTCAGCGTGTGACTCGCGCACCTCGTCGGTTGGTTCCCAGAATTGATTCACGACTTGTCCCCACCGCTCGGGGCCGGCATCGCTCAACTCTCTGGCTTGCTGTGCCAGCGGTTGCGGCCCTTTCTTCTCGGCGATTTGAAGCAGTGGCTGGAATCGGGGAAGCAGTACAAAAGAGTCCCAATCGTCGGGCAATCTGTCGGGGCCTTCCGCGGACGCGTACTCGGATGACTCCAACAAATTAAACAGAGATCTTTGAAACGACGCGACCTCGCGGTAGAAGTCCAGAATCTCGGCCGCAAAAGCGTAGGACTTTGCCAAGTGCGCGGCGCGTTGAAGGCGCTGGTCCCAAAGACTCACAGTCGTTAGTCCCGCAAGCATCGGTGATGCTCCTTCACCAGCGTGGGCCTGGATTTTCAGCTCGAATTTTCTCTGCCTGCTCCAAGTCTGCCTTGGGGTCGCGTCCTGTGATCTGCCTATACCAACCGGGGTGATGCGTCCAGGCCCAGGCGCGGGTCACGGTGCCCCGAACCATAGATCGAAAAGTACCAGGCAGTGCCGCAGTGCCCTCATAGATGTGGACCAGGAAGCCGCCCAGCATCACCAATCCGCAGAGATCATGGAAGAAGTAGCAGATCCACATCAGGGTGCGACCCAGATATTCCGGGAACCACAGCGGAATACCAGTGATTAGGAAGACCACTCCCGCAGCGACCATCGTCCAAAACCACATTTTCTGGCCGGCGTTGAATTTGCCAACGTAATCGGGCTCGACTCTGTCCTCATGCGTCACGTAGGCGCGGATCCTCTTGAGCCACAGGCGGTCGCTCGGTTGCCATCGCATGTCATGGAACCATCCGCGTAGCTGAAGGATCATCATGATGACGAATCCAATTCCAAACCAGGGGTGCAGTAGGCGGGCCCTTGCGCCTCCTCCGAACAACGGAGTAAGCCACGCGTATAGCCACGGCGTGAAAATGGCGAAGCCGGAAAGCAAAGCCGCGACGAAGAAGATGGCCACGCCCCAATGCACCAGGCGGGTGTGCACGTTGTGCCGGGGAACTTCGCTCTCATAGACGACGGTATGACCGAAGCCTTCATCGAGATGTCCTGCCCGCGGCGTTTCCACTGGACGGCGGCCGATAGGCTCACTTGTTGCCATGAGAGTCCTCCTCTTGCTTCGGGGGCTCAGGTTGCTCGCGCTTGGGACCGTAAGCGACGTAGTGGATCAGCATCCCGAGAGCTCCCAGCCCAACCGTCGCCAGGCTCAGCGGCTTCAGCAGATACTTCCACCAGGTATAAACGATGGGAATACGCGGGTTCGCCGGCAAGCCTCCATACAATTCCGGCTTGGTGGCATCGTGCAGAACGTAGATCACGTGCGTGCCGCCGATCGACAGCGGATCGTAAACCCCGGCGTTCGAGTGACCGTTTTCCTGCAACTGTTTCACCCGTGTCTCCGCGATCTCCTTCATCTCCTGCTTGGTGCCGAACTTGAGACAGCCGGTCGGACACGATTTGATACATGCTGGCTCCAGTCCTTGCCCAACACGGTCGGAGCAGAGCGTGCACTTATAGACCTTCTTGGTGGTCTGGTTGAACTTGGGAATATTGAAGGGGCAGCCCGACATACACAACTGGCAGCCGATGCACTTGTCCTGCTGGAAATCGACGATACCGTTCTCGTATTGAACGATGGCTCCATCCGCCGGACATGCATGAAGACATCCCGGGTCTTCGCAGTGCATGCACTGGTCTTTGCGAAACAGCCACATCAGCGAGCCGTCATCTTTTTCATATTCATGGAACTTGATCAGCTGCCAGAAGTCCCATTTGGTCTCCGGCATCGTCTGGTAGGTGTTGTCGAATGTGGTTTCCTGAAAAGGAAGGTCGTTCCATTCCACGCAGGCTACTTCGCAGGCCTTGCACCCAATGCAGGTGGAGGTGTCCATCAGCTTACAGACTTCCACCTCACGCTGTACGCCCTCTCCCGGAACGCTTCCCGGATGCCCGGAGATTGCTCGGATCTGGAGCGTCTTTTCGTCAAGCATGGGCAGCGTCCTTTCTCTATGCCTTCTCGATCTTCACCAGGAATCCCTTGAACTCGGGCGTGTAGGCGTTCGGGTCGATCGCCGTCGGGGTGAGATTGTTGACCGGAGTCAGTGCCGTCTTGCCCTGATCCTCAGCGATGCCACGATATCCCCAGTGAATGGGTATGCCGATCTGGAACATCTTTTTTCCATCGATCATCATGGCCTTGATCCGCTTGGTGACCATCGCTTTAGCGATGTAGTAGCTGCGTGCGCTCGTCACCTTCACTCTTTCGCCGCCGCGGATCCCCATCTGGTCGGCTAACTCAGCAGGCACCTCGACGAACGGCTCGGGGACAAGCTCCACATTCATAGGATTGTTCTTGGTCCAGTAGTGGTAGTGCTCGGTGAGCCGGTACGTGGTGCACACCACATTGAAGCCCTGCTCGACGGTTCCATACTTGTCCAGCGGCGTCTTGAACTTCGTCACCACCGGGCTGGTGGACCGTTTCGGATGCAGCGGATTCGCGATCGGGCTTTCTATCGGTTCATAATATTCAGGGAAGGGACCATCCGCGAAGGCGCCCAGCGGCCCGAAGATGCGTCCTACTCCTTCCGCATTCATGATGAACGGCCCCATCATGTCTTGGGGCGGCGAGTCGGCCTTGAAATCCGGCACGTCATTGCCTACCCACTTTTTTGTGCTCTCGTTCCACCAGACTTGCTTTCGATCGGGGTCCCACGGTTTGCCGTTCAAGTCACACGAGGCGCGGTTGTAGAGCACTCTGCGGTTCGCCGGCCACGACCACGCCCAGTTCGGATAGATTCCCAGGCCCGATGGATCTTCCGTTCCCCGGCGCTGCATAAGTCCGCCGGCTTCCGTCCACGATCCGCAATAGAGCCAATTTCCCGAGAGTGTGCTTCCGTCATCTTTCAGGAATGAGAAGCCGGGAAGCTGTTGGCCTGCCTTGATGGTCGTTTTCGTGGCGTCGTCGGTAACATCGGAGAGAGCGCGTCCGCTGATCTCTTTCGCGACCTCGGCGAGGGGCGGGTTATGCGGATCGGAGTATGCCCACGTCACATCCTTGATGGCGTCGGGGAACTTGCCGCCTTCTTTGGCATACAGTTCGCGAACCTTCAAAAAGATGCGGGCAAGGATCTCCTGGTCCATCTTGGCTTCGCCGGGAGTCGGCACCGCGATGTTCTTCCACTGCAACCAGCGCGCTGAATTGACGAAGGTGCCGTCTTTTTCCGCGAAACCTGCGCCGGGCACCCGGTACACGCTGGTATTGATCTTCTTCATCTCCTCTTTGCTGATGCCGGGCGCGCGCCAAAACTCGCTGGTCTCCTCGGGATAGATGTCGCACACCACCAGCCAATCGGCTTTCTTGAGGGCGTCGATGTTCTTCTGCGAATTCGGCCCGATCATCACCGCGTTCATGCCGAACGCGAATAAGCCCTTCACCTCGCCGTTGTACATTCGGTCGAACAACTCGACCCACGAGTACCGGCGGTCGATCTTCGGCAGATGATGGAACGCAAAATCGTTCTCCTTCTTGGCCGCATCGCCATAGATCGCCTTGAGGAAAGAAACCGTGAACTTCGAAGTGTTCGACCAATAATTGAACGACTGCCATTCTGAAGGCTTGGAAGCTGTCGGCGTAGTCCGCTTCAGATAGGTAGCCAGGTCTGTGTCGGAAGGGTTCGGAGTCTTAAGATACCCGGGGAAGATGTCGAACACTCCACCCATGTCGGTTGCGCCCTGGATGTTCGAGTGCCCGCGCAGCGCATTCACTCCGCCGCCCGCGCGACCCACATTTCCCATGACCAACTGCAGTATGGCCGCGGTGCGGATGATCTGCGTTCCGAAACTGTGCTGCGTCCACCCGACGGCATAGATAATGGTGCTTGCCTTCTTCATGTCGCCGTTCTTCCGAACGGAGGTGTAAAGGTCGGCGGCTTTAATGAACTGGTCCTTGGGGATCCCCGTGATCCGTTCCACCATCTCCGGCGTGTAGCGTGAGTAGTGCTTCTTCAGGAGTTGGAAGACGCAGCGCGGATGCTGCAGCGAAAGATCGTAGGCCACGTTGGGTGGCAGCATCGGAGTCGGCTTGCCTCCATCGGCAGCTTTGGCCCCGGCGGCGCCGGCTGCCTGATGACCGCCCCCCATAGGAGCATGACCGCCGGCGTTTGCGTCCGGTGAACCCACTTGTCCCGGATTAGAAGACTTTGCCGGGGGACTCTTCTGTTCGAAGGCCGAGACCTTCTGGCCGGCCTTGTGCTGGGCATCAGTTGCATTCGCGGATGATTGATTCCCGGATGCGATGCTCACCGCGCCGCCGATCGCCGCGCCAGCCGCCACGTCCTTGGGCGTTAAATCTCCGCCAGCTTCATAATTCCACGTCGCCTTGTCGTAAGTGGAGTGGGCTTCGTCGAAGCCGGAGTACAGCCCGTCCTCCGGAAGTTTGAAGCCTTCCTTCACGATGAATGCAGCGTTGGTGTAATAGACCAGATAATCGTGAGCGATGCGCCCATTCTGGATGGCGTAGTTGACCAAGCCCCCGAGGAAAGCGATGTCAGCTCCGGCGCGGATCTGCAGGAACAGGTCGGCGTTCGACGCGGTGCGCGTGAAGCGCGGATCGACCACAATGATCTTGGCGTTGCGATGCAGCTTGGCTTCGACCGGCCACTTGAAACCACACGGGTGGTTTTCGGCTGGATTCCCACCCATGATCAACATCATGTCTGTGTTCTTGATGTCGATCCAGCCATTCGTCATGGCGCCGCGCCCAAATGTTGGTCCCAAACTTGAGACCGTGGGTCCGTGTCAAACCCTGGCCTGGGTCTCGAAGTACGGGACCCCCAGGCCCGCACGCATGGCTTTGATGGCTAGATAGTTCAACTCATTCGTGTCGGTGCAGCCGCCCACCCAGGCGATGCCTTCGCATCGGTTCACGGTGACGCCCTTGGGATCTTTCTCGATAAAGGTCTCGTCCCGTGTCTTCTTTACCCAATGCGCGATCTCTTCATACGTCTTGTCCCAAGAAATATCTTCCCAGTGGTCGGAACCTGGTCGTCTTACTTGGGGGTGAAGGATTCGCCGCTCGTTGAGGATGTCCTGCTCGAGAGAGGCGCCCTTGGGACACAACGTCCCGCGATTGATGGGATGGTCAGGGTCGCCTTCCACATGCACCACCTGCGCCTGCACGTTCTTGGCGCGGTCTCCAATGGTGTGGATGATCACGCCGCAACTCACCGAGCAGTACGGACAGGTGCTCCGGGTTTCGGTAGTGCGGGAAATCTTTAAGGCCTGCGTCTGCGCATAGGCAGGCGCAAGGTCAAAACCAAGAACGGTGGCAGCGACGCCTCCGATGGAGGTCACTTTCAGGAAATCTCTTCGGCTCGTGTTCATGGGCTGTGCTCCGATACCGTGGTCGAGTCAGCTGGGGAGTGGACGGGTTGTAAGTGTGCGCAGTCGTGACACTCACGACCACCACAATGATGAGAATCGTTGCCTAAGGGTTATCCGGCGCAAGAAAGACTTCCATTGGACCGGAAGTCATATGCGTCAGATTGCGTCGAAGGACCGCGGTGGCCGCATCGGAACTCACCAAACGGACATTGATAAGAGGACTGGAGCCATCGACGCCCTCGGCCTGACTAACGGCGTGGGAAATGGAACCCCGCACAATCCCGAGCCGATTCAAAAGGGGCGGTCGCCGTGACCGCCCCTATGAAGGTAGACATTCAATCAACGACCGTGGCCACCTCCACCGTGGAATCCACCGCCGCCGCCGTGGAATCCACCGCCATCATGGAATCCGCTGCCGCCATGGAATCCGCCGCCACTACGGAATCCAGGATTGCCGTGGAATTCGTCGCCACGGACGCCGTGGAATTCACCATGGAATAGAGGCTCCCGGCCGTGAAATCCTCCGCCGAAGAAAGCTCCGCGTCCCCTGAATTCGTCGAAGTGATGGAAGAAACGTCCGCCACCGAAGAAGAACGGTGACTCGAAAACCACAAACGGCGAGTAGTATCCGTAGCCGAACGGGCTATAGAACACGCCGTCGCCTGGGATGAACGTGTAGCTGGCGAAATACGGATCCCAATACCAGCCGGTTCCAGGCCAATAACCCAACGCATACGACTGTCCCGCGTCGGCATTCGCCTCCGAGAGATACTCGGAACGCAGGCTGCTCCATTGATAGAAGTCGTCTTGTTCATATACGTTCTCGTCGAGCTTGCCCGTATCCCCATTTGGGTTAGCAAGACTGAACGAGCGATTCTTCCCCAACTTGATTTGCTGCCCTCCTCGGGCGACCAGAGCTTCACCTTTCAGGACTTGTATCTGCCCACGGTCGGCGTCGAACGAGTAGAACCCCGGTTTGGTCAGGGTTGTTGTGGCGTTCCCCACCTCGAGACGCAGGTTGTTCTGGTGATGTAACTCGTCCACCTCGACGGTTGCACGACCGTTGATGAGCCGCACGTCGGTGTCAGTCAATCTGGCCGAAGCCAGGATCGCCGAGCTGTTGTCATCAATTCTTAAGAAGACGCCGGGCGTAAGAAGTACTTCGACTCGTCCATTCCTGGTTGAGATCGTTTGGCCCGCAAGAAGTTCCGCCGAGCCCACGGAGTTGGTGCCGAGTGGCTGGGAGTTGATAAACGCCTGTCCCTCGACGTAATTGATGGTGCCTAGTTGCGCTGGATTTGCTCCCCAAGCGGGAGCAGATAGAGTCGCAGCCAGGATAAGTCCGAATAGCAACTTGAACCATGACTGCTTCATAAATTACTTCTCCTTCTGTCTATTAGATGAGACAGAAGGGCTTTGGGCGCAGCACCAAGGTGCCTTCGCCACTCGCTTCGGGGGGCCCGCACGATCTGTGCTTGTGTGGAAAGACTGACAAAAGTTGAAGGCGAGCGATTGGGTCGATCAGGCCTCTTTCCTACGCTGCCGGCGAATGCGTTGCTTGGGGAGCTAGAGGTTGCCGCTCTTCGGGCTCCGCCTTCGGCGGCGACACAATGAACGGCAACAGCGTTGACACGGCCATCACTCCTGCAATCACGTGCAGCGCACTACCGTATAAACCGCTCGCCTGCCGCATGTAAGCGATGAGCAGAGGTCCGAATGCGCTGGCAAATCCCCACGCCGTAAGCATCAGGCCGTAAATGGGGCCGACATTCTTCGATCCGAAGTAATCGGCTGCGAACGCCGGCATGGTACCGAAGCCGCCTCCGTAACACATGAGGATCACAAACGCGATGATAGTCATCGTTGAGACCGCCTGAACATGAGGCAAGATCCAGAACAGGACCGCCTGCGCCAGGAACATCACAATAAAGGTTGCTCTGCGTGTGATGGTGTCGGAAGCCCACGCCCAGAAGACCCTGCCGAAGGCGTTGCCGATGCTGGCCACGCCCACCATTCCGGCGGCGACCACCGCGCTGGCACGTACCATTTCCTGAAACAGTGGCGCTTCCTGCGAGATCAACGAGATTCCCGCCGACGTATTGAGAAAGAGAAGCAGCCAAAGCGCCCACCATTGCCAGGTTCGCAGCGCCTCGCCGAGTGTGTAGTCATGGCTGGCGCGGTGGGACGCCTGTGACGCGCTCGGCGACCACCCTTCCGGCTTCCACCCGTCAGGAGGATTCTGCATGAAATGGCCGGCGACCACCGTAATGATGAGATACGCGATGCCGAGATAGGCAAACGTGGGGAGAACTCCCACGCTCTGGATCAGCCGCGTAGCGACCGGGGCTGTCACCAATGCCCCTAATCCAAAGCCGCCGACGGCGATTCCGGTGATGAGGCCGCGACGGTCGGGGAACCACTTCACCAGCACCGCGACTGGAACGATGTAGCAAAGTCCGACGCCGGCTCCGCCGATCAGCCCATAACTAAGGTAGAGCCACCAGATGTTGTGAGATAGGCTCGCAAGCAGTACGCCTACGCCGTACAAAATTCCACCGGTCAGTGCCACGATCCTGGGCCCTTTGCGATTCAACCAGAGTCCACCGAAAAAAGCCGCGATGCCAAGAACGAAAATGCTGATGGTGAACGTAAGCGTGACTTCCGAGATGCTCCATCCGAACTGTTTCGCGAGCGGTGCCCGGAATACGCTCCACGCGTATACCGCGCCCAATGCGATCTGTAGCAAAAATCCTGCTGCGGCGATTCCCCAACGATTCGTCTTCATGGTCCTCAGTTCCTAACTTTGTTTATTCGCTGCCGTTTTGGTTTCCGCCAGATACAAGTGGCGTCCGAATGCCTGCAAGAAATCGACGGCTGCTGCCATGGCGCGCAGGCTGTCTTTACTGAAGGCCCTGCGCATCAGTCCAAAAATGCTCACTGGCTTGTCTCGTTCCGCGGTCGCCTTCGCAATGCCTTCGGGGATTGCCAGGAAGATAGCCTTGAACCATTCCGGCTCAATACTGCCCAGCACGCGCTGCCAGGCCAGCAGGTTGCGGATGGAGCGGATCGCCTCCGGCGTCTTCGCGTTGTCCACGAGCTTTTCCAGGAGCTCGTCACTCGCCGCCAGTGCGCCGTTCATGATCTCTAGCGCGCCTCGATCGTGGAGCTGTTGTAGCACCTGGTAAGCGGCAAGCACCGCCTCTGCGTGTTCGGCTGGAGCGCGCTCCAGTCGAAGCTTCGCCTCGGCATGCGGGTCGCGGGTCTGCATCTCAAAAGCAATGGGTTGAGCCATTCGTTCCCTCACTTTCTTGTTTGGATCTGCACCAATCCGTTTCCGTTTCCCGGCGTGTGATAGTCCGGGCGCTTCCACTTGCGCTCCACCTCAACGCCGTTTTGCGGCGTCGGGTGGCCGAATCGAGAATTGTTGCGCGGCAGCGGACTCTCGCCCACTTCTGCCAGCACGTTCATGTGAACGCTCGTCTCTTTGAAGGCAGGCGTGTTGGTGACCGGATCGGTATGGCTGCTGGTCAGTCGGTTCACCGGGCTCTCCACCGAGTTCATTGGCATGTAGAGTTCGTGGCCGTGGACGCGATCGGTCACTAGCGCTCGCACCCGCACCTTGCCGTAACGTGAGATCAGCTGCACCCAGGTTCCACTCTGGATGCCGCGCTCTTCCGCAAGTTCAGGTGAGACTTCCACAAACACGTCGGGCGTCTTCTCACGGATGCCCTCGGTCCGATAGGTGAGATTGCCCTCGTGGAAGTGCTCGAGCAGGCGGCCGTTGTTCAGGTGGAGATCGAACTCCGCATTTGGAACCTCAGTCGGCCCGATCCACGAGACCGGGAACAGCCGCGCCTTGCCATCCGGGAAAGCGAATCGCTTGGTGTAGAGCAGCGGCTCGTCACTCCCATCAGCGGCGACAGGCCATTGCAGCGATTTGTATCCTTCCAATCGCGCGTAACTCACTCCTGCGAACATCGGAGTCACCGACGCGATCTCATCCATGATTTCGGACGGATGTTGATAGTTCCAACCGGCACCTAAGCGATTGGCGACGTCCTGGATGATCCTCCAATCGGGCTTGCAACCGGGCAGCGGCTCCAGGACTTCATACAGCCTCTGGATCCGTCGCTCGGTACTGGTGAACGTGCCTTCTTTTTCCAGGCTCGGCGCCGCCGGCAGCACCACGTCGGCAAAGCGGCAGGTCTCGCTGAAGAAGATGTCCTGCACCACAAAGAACTCGAGCTTCGAGAATCCGTCGCCCACGTAATTCGCGTTCGAATCAACGATGCTCATTTCTTCGCCGATCAAGTACATGGACTTCAGTTTGCCGGCATGGATGGCATCCACCATCTGGTGATTGTCGAGTCCTTTACTGGAAGGCAATTTCACCTTCCACGCAGTCTCAAAGCGTTGCCGGACTTCTGGGTCCGTCACGAGTTGATAACCGGGAAGCATGTTGGGCATGGATCCGTGGTCGCTGGCTCCCTGCACGTTGTTGTGGCCGCGCAGCGGATAAGCGCCCGTCCCCGGACGCATGTAGTTGCCTGTGATGAGCAGCAGATTCGAGATGGCGGTGGAGCTGTCGGAGCCCTGCGTGTGCTGCGTGATCCCCATCGCCCACAGGATGCAAACGTTCTTCGCTTCTGCGATCATCCCTGCGACTTTGGTAAGGGTCTCCACCGGCACGCCGCAGATCCGCGACGCGGCTTCCATGGTGAAGGGCTCCAGGCTCTTGCGATATTCATCGAAACCGTTTGTCCACTTTGCCAGAAACTCTGTCTTGGCAAGCCCGTTGTCCAGTATGTAGCGGCTGACCGCGCTCAGCCACGCGACATCTGTACCCGGCTTGGGACTGAAGAAGAGGTCGGCCCGGCGCGCCATCTCGTTTTCGCGAAGGTCAGCGACGATAAGTTTTTGTCCCTTCAGTTTGTGAGAGCTCTTTACACGCGTGGCGATCACGGGATGGCTCTCTGCCGTGTTGCTGCCGACGATGAGTACAAGGTCGGCCTGATGTATGTCGGAGATCGAACCAGAGTCGCCGCCGTAACCGACGGTGCGGAAGAGTCCGACAGTCGCAGGCGACTGGCAGTAGCGCGAACAATTGTCGACGTTGTTCGTGCCGATCACCGCCCGCGCCAGCTTCTGCATCAGGTAGCTTTCCTCGTTGGTGCACTTCGAGGAAGAGATGAAGCCTATTGAATCCGCGCCATGCTTTGCCTTCAGCTCGGTGAATCTGCGTGCGATCAGGGTGAGGGCTTCGTCCCAACTCGCCTTGCGGAACGTTTCGCCTTCGCGAATGAGTGGCGACGTGAGCCGGTCTTCACTGTTGATGTGGCCCCAACCGAATTTCCCCTTTATACAAGTGGATATCCCGTTGGCGGGCCCGTGTTCCGGGGCAACTTTAAGGATGTGGCGATCTTTGGTCCAGACGTCGAAGCTGCAACCCACACCGCAGTAAGTGCAAACCGTTTTGGTTTTGCGGATGCGGTGCTCGCGCATCTTCGACTCCGCCTCCGATACCTGGAGGATCGCTCCGTACCCGGTCTCAGGTTCAACTCCCTTGACCACATCGATCATTCCTTTGAGCGCCGACTTCTTGATCGACGTGAAGAATCCAGCGTGCCCCAGCATGGTTTTTTCCATCAGCGCATTACACGGGCAAACCGTTACGCAATGGCCGCAAGAGACGCAGCTGGATTCTCCGATGGTCGAGCCGCCGTCCCACAGCACGCGCGGGTTCGGATCTTCCCAATTGATGGAGAGCGTTTCGTTCACCTCAACGTTCTGGCAGGCCTCGACGCAGCGGCCGCACAGGATGCACTGATCAGGGTCGTAGCGGTAAAAAGGATTGGTGTTGTCGACCTCATAAGGCTTGGAGCGGAACGGTATCTGTTGATGCTCGATCGCCAACAGCTTGGTCGTGTTATGGACGGTGCAGTTCCCGTTGTTGTTGTCGCAGACCGTGCAATATAGAAGATGGTTGCTGAGGATGCGATCGAACGCTTCCACCTGTGCCGCTTTGGCCTTGGAGGAATTGCTGGAGATCCTCATTCCATCCGCGACCGCCGTCGCGCACGCGCGCACCAGTTGGCCATTGACTTCCACCATGCAGGTGTCGCAGGTCTGCACCGGGCCGAGCTGCGGGTGATAACAAACGTGTGGGATCGTCCCACCCAACCGATTGATCGCATCCACGACCAATTCACCGGCTTCAGCCTGTTGCATCCGTTCGTCGATGGTTATGCTCACCATGGCTCGTTCCTCCAAACTCGGCTTCACTATTTAAGAGCGCCTCATTCTCCCACCGGCTGCCATTTCGGACCGGGGTTGAAGTCGGTCATCTCCTGCGCGATCTTTCCCGTCTCCGGGCCGAGGTCGCGCTGAAACACAACGTCGTCCTGATTGACGATGAATGTCATCACTCCCGTTTTTCCGTACTTCGCCGGATAGACCACGAAAGCGAAGCCACCGATCATCTCGCCGTTAGAGATATAGCTCCTCACCCCTCCATCGGCTTGCTTGCCCTGTTGGGTCAAAACCCGGAAGTAGTAACCGGAGTAAGGAGTGGGCGCGGTGCCAGGATCAGCGCCATCACCGATTCCGGCGTCCGCGAGAGATGCGGGGATAGGGCTGTCGGGCCCGTAGTATAAGCCATCCTGCTTGCCGTGACTGCTGACCAACCGCGCGGCGTAATGAGTGTTCGTGTCGTCGCTGTGCAGGGTCCCCTGGTACTGACCTTCCGCAACCACCAGGAAGTGACACGCGTCGATGGCATCTTGTTCGTTCTCACCGATCAGGCGGAAGAGCACTTCCTTCGCGCCGGCGTCGGAGTCGAAATACCAGCCACCCTTGCCGGATCTGAGCGGCACCGGGAACGGCCAGTTCTCCGCCCCGATGTACAGGACCGTCGTGCGCTGGTCCTCTTGAACAAAGCGGTGCATCTCCTGGTACTTGATGACGAACCGCTCGCGCTCCAGAGTGTCTGCGCCCTTGTCCTCGAGCGAGACGAGTTCTTTGCCTCCTCGCAGGATCCGCATCAGGGCGCCATCGTCGCCGTCCTTCGCCGCTGCGTAGAGGGCGCTCGAGGCTTCCTCCGGCGTCGAAAATGATTCAGTCCGCGCTCCGAAACTTGCCGGGGGAAATGCTGCGATCACGAGTCCCACGGTCATCAGCGCAATGAACCCCACGATCTCTTTTCCAAATATTCTTTCGAAAAACGTTTTACGTCTGTCCATGATCTCTTCTCCGTATCGAACGTGTTGTACTTCCTTGATGAATGCCGACTAGCGATGACCGCCGCCGCCGTGGCCACCACCACCGTGAAAGCCACCGCCTCCGCCGTGGAATCCTCCACCCATACCTCCACCGTGGAAGCCCATGCTCGCCTGTCCGCGCGCGGAGAAGCCATGCGTCTCGCCGCCGTGGCCAAAGCCGCTGAACGCGCTGGAACGGGTGCCGCCATTGCTGTGGGGTTGCGTAAATCCATGGGAAACGTCGCCGCCACGGTTCATGCCGGCGCCACCTGCGCCGCCGAAGCCGCCACCGTGATTCACGCCAGCGTGTCCGCCGCCAAACGCTCCACCGTGATCCATGCCGGCGTGTCCGCCGCCAAACGATCCGCCACGGTTCGCGCCTACGCCACCGTGGCCGAAATCGTGGCGATTGATGAACGTATGGCTATGAGAGATGTAGGTGTTGTGGTCGTAGATGACGCGCCGGTCGTGCCAGTCGTATCCCCAGTTGTGCCAGCCCCAGCCGAAGCCGCCAAAGAAGCCGATGCCAAAGCCGTCACCGAAATAGATACCGGGCCCGCCGAGGTACAGTCCGGCGAACGGATACCAACCCGGATAGATCCCTATCGGAGCTCCGTACACGATCCACGGATCGTATTCCGGGACGTAAACCACTTCGGGGTTCACCGGTTGAATGATGATGGTGGTGCCCTGGGTAGAAACGGCCTCCTGCGGAGTCGTCTTCAAGTTTCCTGATTGCTGCGCGCGCTGCCGCATCACCTGCACGGCATTCATCACGTCCTGCTGCTGGTTGGTGTATGCGTCGCCAAGACCAGAGGTCCAGGTGATGTTCTTGTCCAGGTTCGCGAGGACACTTGGAAATTGCGTGAGCGCTTTCACGCTCGGGTCCCACTGCTGCTGGTCGACCTGTTGACCGAGTGCCTCACCGTTGAGGTTGGAGTGCTGTTGCATCCAGCGGTCGGCTTCCACCACTTGCGCCGGATATGTGGAGGCTGCCAGGATCTGCGCCACCAGTGCGTCCGGATACAAGGCAATCGGTGCTACTAACTGCTGCAGCTGCTCGGGAGTCTGCTGTACCGCCTGAACCGGCGCCGGCTGGTTGGCCTGTTGCGCGAATCCGCGCGGCGTACCGCCCAGCGTCAGCATCGCGGATAAAACGATTATCAGATTTTGTATGTATTTCATTTTGTTTCTCCAAATCGCTCCGGGTGAGCATCAGCTGGTTTGCTTCATCTCACTCCAGAGCGACATCCGCGGGTGTTACCAGATCCCGCCTTACTTTTTGCCCGATCCCGGGGGAAAGTCTTTCAACATCTTCTGCACGCCCTTGTTCAGGTTCTTGATGTTCTTGTCCGCCTTGTCGGAGAGCGTGTTGCTCGCCGATCCACGCCACAACAATTTCTTGGACTGCGAATCGAACGCGTCGAGCACCAGGGTGCCTACTTTGTAGTTGTCGACGTACGTGGTTGCGCTGCCGCCACCGAATCCGCCGCGCCAGCGCCAGCCGCCTCCAAAGCCGTTGTAGAAGGTGTTGAGAGTCTGTTGGTTCTTTGTGGCCTCAATGGCGACCAGCGAGAGGCTGCCGCCCGAAGGAACCTGCGTAAAGCCTTTCGCCGTTAAGTCGGCATCAACAGCGCTCTTGATCCGATCGATGTTGAGTTGGTTACGGGTTTTGACCGCTTCCCAGGAGTACGTCTTGTACTGCCCGAAATTTGCGGCCCGGTCATAGTCGGTCTTCACCTTCTGCGCGAATGACGCAGCCGTGAGCAACGCGACCATTGAGAGTGATACGAGTAGATTTCTTGCTTTCATGACTTCTCCTTCAGTTACTTCCGTTGGTTGGTTGAGTGGCGACAGCCAGTGTCCCGACGCTGGTTGCAGGAAGTGAATGCTCCACCGCCACCGCGTTTTCCGCGGCCTTTTCCTCGGCCTTGGATTGGGAAAGCTGGATCTCGATGTTTTCGTCCGCTATCTTGATGCGATTCATGAATTCGACATCGCCGTACTTCTTGAATCCGATCAAGGTGTCAGGCTGTGGAGTCAGGTCGTCGACCGGTGTGTATGAAACCAGCGCCGAATGCGATGCGTCTGCATCCTGCACCAGTAGGGCGGCCACGTTGATGTCCGGCTGGGTCACTCTGTAGCTGCCGGCTGGCATGGTGACGTCCCGCACCTGGAACGCAAACGGGGCTTCAAACTTCACTCCGTTGCTGGCGTTCTGGGCCAAAGCTGGGATTGCGAACAAAAGGAATGCGACGCTCAGTAGAGCGGTGTACTTTGTAAAGAATTTCATTTTTGCTTCTCCTATTAATTTTCTTACGCTCGACACTAGGTATCGGGCTACGCGGTGCAAGAGGGCAACTTGCTTGCCAAACTGGAATCCAGAGAGACTCGCCGCAAGCGCCTGAAGAGAGGTCGGTTGCGCAGGCGCTCACCACCGGCAGCCTGAGCATTGCCACTGCTTACAGGCTGTCGCTCGACACATGCCGAAACACTTTCGACAGCCCTCCAATCCAGCGATCAAATTGAGCGTTGTCATCCTGAGCGCGATCTCATCGCGCGAAGGACCTTGCGTTTGGTTTTCGGTAGGTCAGGGGCTTGAGCCCTGACTGCAAGCGAAGCGAACAAAGAGGAACTGCATTTCGATCGGTTCGTGTCAGCCCACCGCTTTAGCGGTGGGAACAGAAGCCTGTAAGGAAAGCGGCTTTAGCCGCTGTGGGGTGGGAGGCGCGGCTTTAGCCGCTGTGGGGTGGGAGGCGCGGCTTTAGCCGCTGTGGGGTGGGAGGCGCGGCTTCAGCCGCGCCGTAATGCCAGCTTGAGAGGGGATTTGGGCGCCGGCGGCAAGTTACTATCCAAGATTTCCCGATCAACCAGACATGCCTCGACGGCCGCAACCCACTCCATGAACTCGCGGTGGGGGTCGTGACCGTCCTGGCTGTTGATGTTCATTTTTATTTCAGTACGTCAACCGTCTTCACGGCGGCTGTCTTTACGCCGTGGGCTGCCTTTTCAGTTCCGCGCGCAGTTCCCTTCGCAACTTTGGCGGTGCCCTTGCCTACGTCTTCAGTGCCACGGGCAGTGCCCTTTGCTGTTTTCTCGGTCACCTTTGCTGTTTTCTTGGTCACCTTTACTGTTGCCTTGCCTGTGGCTTTGCCGGCCTTGCCTACGTCGGTCGCGACGCCTGCAAAACCGAGGCTAGCCAAAGCGAAGATCGTTACCAGTGTTAAAGATTTAAATTTCATTCCGTCTCCTTTTTTATTTGCCGGGAGAGCATGCGGCTCGCCCGGATGTTTCTGGTTGCGCTTCCGTAACCAAAATTCGTCTCATGCTGCCTGATACAACAGCGGTGTTGCCGGGCCAGTGCCCGCCTTGCTGCGCTGGACCGCGGCCGCGATCTGTATCAGATCCACAGCAGTGAGTCTCAGGCCGGCAGCCTCTACCCAACCGTCCACCTGCTCTGCCGAGCGAGCTCCAACAATGGCCCCGGTGACTCCGGGCCAGGCCAGCGTCCACGCCACCGCGATCGCGGATACCGTGGTGCTGTGCCGTTCTGCTATCGGGCGGAGCGCATCTCGCAACCTGAGGTTGTGGCTGAGGTTCGGCTGCTGGAATTCGGGAGAGCGCTTGCGCCAGTCGTCAGGCGCGAGCCGCGCGACACGATTGGCATCAAAATTGTCGGTCAACAGTCCCGATTGCATCGGGCTGTAGCAGATCACGCCCGTGCCGTGCTCGGCGCACCACGGAATCTCGCGTGCGGCCGCATCGCGGCGGATGAGAGAGAATGGCGGCTGCAAAGAATCCACGTGGCGAATCTTTTCGCAGCGTTCCAGCAGATCTACATTGAAGTTGGAGACTCCAGCGAGTCGGACCTTCCCCTGTTCGATAAGCCGCACCATCTCGCCCCAGGACTCCTCGACAGGGGTCCCGCTCTCATCCGGCCAATGGAACTGATACAAGTCGATGCGTTCCACTCCCAGCCGCCGCAGCGATGCTTCGCACTCTTTCCGGATCGATTCCGGTTTGAGCACGCGCTTCGGCTCTGCCATGGGATTGAGCTTGTCCCAAACCAGCCCGCATTTTGTGAAAACGAACGGCCGTTCGGACGCCGGCAATTCGCGCAGCAAACGGCCGACAACTTCCTCGGAATGTCCCAGCCCATAGACCGCGGCCGTGTCGATCCAGTTGATTCCCAGCTCTAGTGCATGCCGCATCGCGGCGATGGATGCATTGTCGTCTTGCGGTCCCCAACCAAAGGACCATCCGCCACCGCCGAGGGCCCAGGCTCCAAATCCTACTGTCGTGATAGCGACTCCGCTCGAACCGAGCCGACGTTTTGCCAATTTCATTTTTTCCTTCTCCTTAAGAAGAGTCCGTACAGCTTATGAATGTCTTCATAAATTGCACTTGGGATGCCAAATAATTCCTTGGTCCAAATCATGCAAGACGTTGAAATCATTGACATGCAGTCCTACGCCGGCAGTTCTCGGACTTCGACATTCGTCGAAAGCTCGACATTTGCAGCAGCTCCATCCGGCCGCTCCACGAATAAATCCGCCCCGTCAAAATTGCATTTCACCACCAGGATGGTGACGTCGTCATTGAAACCAAGCTCTGCGTGGAAATCGACTGCTGAATGAAAGACGTTTTTCATGATCCGCTCGGCTGACAATGCGGAATTCCCCCGCACCACCGCCAGCAAACGCTCCATTCCGAACGGCTCGCCCATCGGATTCTCTGTCTCCGTCAGACCATCCGTGTAAAACACCATGATGTCGCCAGGGTTGAGCTTGGATTCACCAACCTCGCAGGCCGCACGCGCAAACATGCCCAATGGCGGGCAAGAAGAACTCATGTTCAAGATCTCGCCGGTACCTTCGTGCAGTAGCAGCGCGGGATTGTGCCCGCAATTGATGTAGCGCAACGTTCGGTGCTCCGCATCAACCTCCGCTAGCAGCAAGGTCACATAGCGCGTGCCGTCCGACACGGCATGCAGTCCCGCGTTGAGGTGGCTGACCGTCTCCGTGAGGTCGCGTACTTCGTTCATCTCGAATTGCGTCGCGGCCGCTGCGGCGGACATCAGCAGCGCAGCCGACACACCTTTACCGGCAACATCCGCGACCACCATCTGGATCGCGTGGTCATTCATCGGGATGTAGTCGTAATAATCACCGCCAACGGTCCGGGCCGGCTGCATCATTCCTGCGATGTCCAGGCCCGCGATCGACGGTTGGCCGTGGGGAAGGAACATGCGCTGCACTTGTCCCGCTAGCTGCACGTCGTTCACCAGGTCGTCCCTCTGCTTGCGGACAGCTCTGGCTAACAGCTCCCTTTGCATTACGTATCTCTGGACGGCGTACACGACCATGACGAATCCGACCAGCCCCGTCAAATTGTGTGCGACGCGTATCGACAGCGCCACCAGGTGCGCCGGACGAAACAAGTCGTGCAGAAAAAGACAAACAGCGACTAGCGCGTAGCTGACCTCGGAGCGCAGAAACATCGCACCGATGGCAAGTGGCAGGATGTACAGGTACCCCAGAGAAACGGTGGTGGCCTTGTAATCGGCGTATGCAACCACCGCGATCGACCCCAGCACGAACGCCAGCGGAAGCCACCTGCGGCCTCCCGGGGTCACATAATCTCGAAACAATGTCGGTACGCGTATGTCCACGCCTGGAATATCGCAACTCGCGTGCCACACCGCCTTCTTTTCCAAGACCCTAGATTTACTGGGGTTCCAGACTATGCGAGGTACCCTTGCCTGTCGAAAACATTCAGCAGGTGTCGAAGACTGCACCTATGCACGTCAGGGACGCCTTGCTCCAGAGAGAACAACTGTGGAAGACCGCGTGCTTGTAGCAAGGACGGAGTGACTATATGGACCAACCAGATTCATTGATCGATCCAGGACGAGTATTGCGGCACGCGCTTGTTTACGTTTCCAAATATGCCTCTCTCTATGCCGCGGAGGCATGGGCAGAGGCCCAAAACATCCTTTATCGCGCGCACAACGAGTTTGAAGACGACGATCGCATCGAGTTTGTGCGGAATATGGAGCGGCACGAGAGATCCGATGTCCGCGAGGAACTGGCGGAGTTCGAATCCTTGATTGAACTTGAATGCGGAACATCGGAGGCACTCGCAGCCTGACTGGTCCGCTCGATTGGCAGCGTTTCTCTTTGGCAACGCGATTGCACACCACAGGACGGAAGAGCAAGACGTAACCATGAATCCAATATCAAATTCGATCAGACTAGGTTTTGTCGGTATCGGCAACATGGGCTCCCGGATCGCGCGCCGCCTGATGGATCATGGCTTCACCGTCATGGTTTATGACACCGATTATGAGAAGGTTTCGTCGCTCGAGATGCACGGAGCGGAGGTCGCGGTGAGCGTCGCTGATCTCGCCCGGAAGTCTGACGTTGCGCTCTCCTGTTTGACCAATGACGAAGCGGTGCGCAACGTCTATCTCGGAGCCGACGGAATACTTTCGAATCTCCGCCTTGGCTCTCTTGTCTTGGAGATGAGTACCGTCTCCCCCAACACCTCGCGCGAGATTTCCCATCAGGGTCACGAACGCGGATTGAACGTACTGGACATTGCCATCTCCGGCAGCACTCCAGCCGCCGAGCAGGGGACGCTCACCTTGTTGGCCGGCGGCGATATCGAGATCTTCAATGTGGTTGAGCCCATCCTGCGCGTGATCGCGCGGCAATACTTCTATCTCGGACCGAGCGGCTCCGGAACAACCATGAAGCTGGTGGTGAATACTTTGCTGGGCGTCGGCATGCAAACCGTTGCAGAGGCGGTAGCTCTTGGCCAGAAGGCCGGCTTAGACCGCCATCGCTTGCTCGATGTTTTGGCCAGGACGGCGGTGATCGCTCCCGCATTGGTCGGCAAACTCGGGCGGGTCTCCGAAGAGGACTACAGTCCTCAGTTCCCACTCCAACTGATGAACAAGGACTTCCGTTTGATCCTCGAGACCGCCGCGGAATTGCGAGTGCCCATGCCGGCGACCGCCGCAGCTTTTCAGATCAATTCTGCCGAACTTGGCGGCGAGAGTGGAGAGGATTTTTCCATCGTCGTCGAACTCATGGAGGCCCTCGCGAGACTTCGTCCCCTGGGGGAAGAGGCGCAAGCAGGAACATCGAACAACCGCAAGCGCCTGCAGTAGTTCTGGAGCAAAGGAAATTCTAATGATCAGATTAAAGCGACTCAGTTACATCTTGTCGTTAGTTGGCCTCGCCGGCCTGATCGGCCAGGCGCAGGAGCCTTCCGGCGAATATATATCGCCCTCGCAAACCGTCCCCCGGGGCAAAGCTCCTAAGATGCAGATTCAGTTGCTGAGCCGTGGCGAACAGATCAGGGAATATGCCGTGATCTTCGGCAAAGGAGACGAGGCCCTTTCCGGCTTGCTGGAGTTTGCCGAGAAGTACCACATCACCAGTGCGCACTTCACAGCGATCGGGGCGCTCAACGGTGCGACCGTCGCGTGGTTTGATCCGCAGCGCAAGCAGTACAAGAAGATACCCATCGCGGGCCAGGTCGAGGTGATCGCGATGGTGGGTGACATTGCCCTCTATCAAGGAAAGCCCGTGGTTCATACCCATATGGTGGTGGGGGCGGCGGACGGAAGCACCCACGGTGGGCACATTCTCGATGCGCATGTATCTCCCACCCTCGAGGTCATGGTCACGGTCGACCCGTTCACCATGCAGAAGCGCTTGGACCCGGAAACAGACCTCACCTTGATCGATCCAAGTCTGCAGTAGCTCAGCTCCTCATCCCAGGGCCACCCCATCTCGTCTAAATATGCTGGAAGCCCCAGCCCTGATGCTAAGATTTTGCTTTCAGCGGGCGCATCTTGGCGCCAGGCGCGTTGGACGGAGTCAGAAGGCATGTCAAGGTTCAACCCATTTCTATGGCCTAAGCTGCCTCTGTTCTGGCGCTACGCGCTCCCCGTTCTTTCCGTTGGACTGGCAGTCTGGTTGGCGCGCTCCCCGGTATTCGCCCTACAGGCCGCGCCGGTCTCGATATTCATCTGCGCTGTTCTGGTCAGCGGGTGGTTCGGCGGAGTCGGGCCAGGATTGCTCGCCGTCGCTCTCTCCAGTCTCTCCTTCGTTTATTTTTTTCTGCCGCCGACGCATGAGTTTTCCATTCCTGCGAGCGAGATACCCCGCTTTGTCCTGTTCATCCTGTCAGCGCTCTTTGTTGCGGTGGTAAGTGCCGCGCAAAGGAACGCAGCCGAGTCGCTCAGGCGATCGCGCGATGAGTTGAGCGTGACCGTGCAGGAACTCAAGAAATCCGAGCAGAAGATCCGCCAGGACGAGCACGAGCTTCGCCAGATCATCGACCTTGTTCCTGAGCACATCGTCGTCGCCGCGCCCGATGGCGTGCGTCTCTACGCAAACCAGAGTTTCTTTAATTACAACGGACTCACCATGGCAGACGTGAGTTCCCCGGACTTTCCTTCGAAAATCCTGCATCCTGACGACTTGGACCGGGTGGTTCGGGAAAGACAATCCTCGCTTGCGCGCGGAGTGGCTTTTGAGACAGAAGTGCGCTACCGCCGAAAAGATGGACAGCATCGCTGGTTCTTGGCACGCAATACCCCAGTATGCGACGACGAAGGGCACATTGTTCGCTGGTACTTCACCGCTACTGACATCCATGATCGGAAGCAGGCCGAAGAGCGGCTCCAACTCGAGAATATCGCCCTGCGCGAAGAGATCGACAGCGCCTCGATGTTCGAGGAGATTGTGGGCTCATCTCCGGCGCTCCAATCCCTGCTCTCTCAGGTAGCTAAGGTCGCCCCGACCGAAACCACAGTCTTGATCACCGGCGAGACCGGCACCGGCAAGGAACTGATTGCGCGCGCCATTCACAAGCGGTCGGAAAGGTCCTCCCGCGCCTTTGTGGGAGTGAATTGCGCCGCCATCCCGCGCGACCTCATCGCCTCGGAATTGTTCGGCCATGAAAAGGGCGCCTTCACCGGCGCCACTCAGCGCCGCCTCGGCCGCTTTGAACTGGCGGAAGGAGGCACCATCTTTCTCGACGAGGTCGGCGAGCTTCCCCCAGAGACCCAGATCTCTTTGTTGCGCGTGCTGCAGGAACGCGAGTATGACCGCGTCGGCGGAAGCCGGCCCATCACGGCCAACGTGCGTGTGGTCGCGGCGACCAATCGTGACTTACAGCGCGCCATCTCCTCCGGCACATTTCGTAGCGATCTCTTTTACCGCCTGAACGTTTTTCCCCTGCAGGTTCCTCCGCTGCGGCAACGCAAGGAAGACATTCCGATTCTGGTCGAGTATTTCATCGATCGCTACGCCAGCAAGGCGGGAAAAAAGATTCGCGCGATAGATAAAAGCACTCTTGACCTCCTCCAGTCCTATGCCTGGCCGGGCAACATCCGCGAGTTGCAGAATGTCATCGAACGCTCCGTCATCGTCTGTGACTCGGAAAACTTCTTTGTTGACGAGAGCTGGCTGTCGAGCCGGCCGGTGCAGTCTGACCCCGAAACGCTGCCGCTTGCGCAAAAACTCTCCACCCAGGAGAAAGAGATGATCGAGGCGGCGCTGGCTGAGAGTAAAGGCAGGGTTTCAGGGCCCTCTGGCGCTGCCGCCAAGCTCGGCATCCCGCAATCCACCCTTGATTCCAAGATCAAATCATTAAAGATAGACAAGCAGCGCTTCCGACCTAGCTGATTCCGCGTCCAAATCCCGCCAAGCGTCACGGAATCTCGGAAATTTCCGAAGTATCGTGATTGCAAATCAATTTAAACACCTTTATTTTCAATAACTTGATGATGGCACGCCCATTGCACTAGCAGCAGTGTCGAAAATGATTGCCAAATGACACTGAAGATTCAAAGTTTGACCGAAAGTGACGCAGCGGTTTTCGTTCTCAGCGGTCGTATCCGAGAAGATCAGGTGTCGGAACTGGAGGCGCTTTTCGCCTCCGCTTCAGCGGGCCGCAACATCATTCTCGATCTGCAAGACGTGAAACTGGTGGATCGAGCGACGGTACGGTTCTTGGCACAGCATGAGACCCGGGGCACGCAACTTCGCAATTGCCCGGCATACATCCGCGAGTGGATTTCGCGGGAAAGAAACGGAAA
>Ga0137403_10001369_pt1 | contig 30768 bp, 19 predicted proteins | sample CZOMad2_1_16fung_FD_122057 | JGI IMG/M metagenome (GOLD analysis project Ga0137403, IMG submission 122057) | Vadose zone soil fungal communities from Angelo Coast Range Reserve, California, USA - CZOMad2_1_16fungal (Hybrid Assembly) | ecosystem: Environmental > Terrestrial > Soil > Vadose zone... | reverse complement strand
TCAGCACCCGACAGTTTCAATTTAAGCTTGCTCGAAACATCGCGGGCGATCTCATTCTGAAGTGAAACGAGGTCAGTCTGATTGCGTTCGTATTTATCGCTCCAAATTACGTTTTCTGTTTGGGCGTCGATTAGTTCCAGGCTTAGCGTTAAGCGGTCGCCGCGTTGCACGACCCGCCCGTTCAGGATCGCCTGCACGTTAAGCTCTCTGCCGATGGTCTTTGGGTCGGTAGCTCTGCCTTTGTAACGAAAGACCGTCGAACGCGCTTTCACACTCAAATTCGGCAGTTGTGATAAAGTGCTGATGAGCGTTTCCGTCATTCCGTCCGCAAGGTACTCAACGTCCGCATTGCCGCTGCTATTTATGAACGGCATCACCGCGATGGATTCGATCTGTTTGTTTGAGGAGAAATAACGATAGCCGCAGAATGTTGCTATCAAGACGACTAAACTCAACAAAGCGATCAGTAGACTGCGGCGTCTTGTCTTGGCTTTATCTGGTCCCGATTGTTCTTCTTCATTCTTAGAAAATGGGGCATCCGAACTATTGACTGTGACGGGAGATAGCATCGCCGTCGGTGCCTCGTCTGCTTCATTTGTCGTCTTGTTTAGCGAAGGCAGGTCCACCCGCATACCGACGCGCCGTACCAAATCTTGAAAGCGGTCATCCCGAATAATAGTATTGCCCATGAGATGTGACAGAACTTCGCTTTTGAGCGCGACCATCTCACCGCTGCGTTCTTCAAAGGCCCTTTCAAACCACTCAAACGCTTTATCATTCTCACCCAGCCCGCAATAGACTCGCGCAATACCAAACGGCGAAACGTATTGGCTTTGTTTCATCTCGAACAGTTGGTCGAGGATCTTGTAAGCGTCATCACGTTTGCCCGCCAAGCCGTAAGCTGCGCCAAGATATGACAGTACCGGAACGACAAAGTGACCCAGGCTCCGAGACTTTTCATATGCTTCGATGGCTTCGTCATATTTGCCCGTCACCAGGTAAAGCCCGCCCAATTGAGTCAATCCACCTGCGAAGTTTGGCTCTATCGCCTGCATCTTGCGTAACTGTTCGAAACCATGGTCCACGCGCTGAGCGAGCAGATAGATACGGGACATGAAGAACTGGACTACAAGTGAAAGTGGGTCTAACGCTATCGCGCGCTCGCCTTGTTCGATTGCTTCATCGAACCGCCCGCAGTTAGCTAGAAAGTGGCCGTATCGCCAGTGAGCATCAGGACTGTTGGGGTTGAGCTCAATTGCTCGCTGGTAATCCAATTCGGCCTGCGCAAAATCCCAGTTGTAATAAAACTCAATGCTAGCTCGTGAGAGATAGGCGTCGCCAAGGCGGTCATCAATTTCCAGAGACTTGTCTATCAAAGCTCTCCACTTGGGAACGATCTGGTGAGGAGCGACACTGCCAAAGTAAAAGAGCGACCCATAACAAAAACCGAGACCAGCATAAGCGGGCGCGTATTCTGGTTCCAGCTCGATCGCCTGCTCAAAGTATTCAATGCCTTTTTGAAAGTAGTCGGGCGTGTATTTGTTGTAGCAGTAACGACCTTGCAGATAGAGTTGATAAGCTTCCGTGTTGTCCGTGTAACGCTTGAGCAAGGCGGCTTTCTCGTCGCCGAACAGTTTCACTTTTAGAACGTCTATAATTGCAAGAGTGATTTCATCCTGCACATCGAAAATATCCTGCAGCTCGCGGTCGTATCGCTCGGACCACAGGTGATAACCATCCGCCGCATTGACAAGCTGAACTGTGATGCGCAAGCGGCTGCCCGAGCGTCGAACGCTTCCTTCCAATACGGTTTTGACACTTAACTTCCGTCCGATTTCGCTCACGTTTGTGCTCTTGCCTTTGAACGAAAACGCGGAAGTGCGAGCCGCGACTTTCAAGTGATCAATCTTTGCCAAAGCATTAAGAAGTTCTTCCGCCAATCCATCGCAGAAATATTCGTTGTCCGGGTCAGCGCTAAGATTTGAAAACGGAAGGACTGCGATCGAATTGCCTGTTCCCGATTCCTGGGTAGTTGCGCTGCGGATGACTTGGGTGCGCGCTTCCGTATCCAAGTTCGGTGCCGACGAGCGCTCGAGTTCGGCTTCAAACTCCAGCCGCTTCTGCAACTGCTTCAGATCTGCCAATAACTCGTTCGCGGTCTGGTAACGCTCGTCTCTGTTCTTCGAGAGCGTCCTGTTGATGATGCGTTCGAGTTCGGCGTTTACATCCCGCCGGAGACTGACGATCGAAACCGGCTCACGATGAATGATGTTTGCCAATGTGTCTGTGATCGTTTCGCCATCAAACGGTTGTTGTCTCGACAGCATTTCGTAAAGGACACAACCGAGACTCCAAATGTCGGTACGCTTGTCGACTGCCAGGCCACGTGCTTGTTCGGGTGACATGTAAGCAACAGTGCCCATAATTATTCCGGCCTGCGTCTGAAGGTGCTTTCGTGTTTGCGCTTCTGGATCGGAAACTGACCCGGTCGCTACCGCTCCCGGTTCTGACAGTTTCGCCAAACCAAAATCGAGAACCTTCACGTAGCCGTCAGCCCGCAGCATTAGGTTGTCAGGCTTAATGTCGCGATGAATGATTCCGGCTTCATGCGCCGCTTGCAGAGCGGAAGCGATCTGAAGCGCAATCTCCAGGGTTTCACTGAGGGTCACCGTATCGCCGTTCAGGCGCTGGCGCAGTGATACACCGTCGACAAATTCGGAGACCAGGAAATGCGTGTTACCTACCGCGCCGAATTCAAATATGGTCAGAATGTTCGGATGATTGAGCGCGGAAGCGGCAAACGCCTCACGCTCAAAACGGAGCAAGCGATCGGCGTCCGCAGCGATGTTTTCCGGTAAGACCTTCAGCGCCACCCTTCGCCGCAGACGCGTATCTTCAGCCAGAAACACTTCGCCCATTCCGCCCTCGCCAAGTTTCGAGACTACGCGGTAGTGGGAAAGTATTGAATTGGATGAGAGTTGCTTACTCATTTGAGAGGCCTATGATTAGTGCCTTAAGCCTGCGGTCCAGTTGAGCACGATAGTCAACGGCGCACCGCCTGACTCGTCCACCAACGTGTTAAGCAGAAACCGTTGCCCATCGGAGCTAACTGCGTAGGGAGCGACGGTGATTAGGCCATTGCCTGCTCGAAACTCGAAAAGCCGGCGCGGCACGCCAACTTCGAACCGCTCTCCGCTCTTCACTTCGACTGCCATCAGCGTTCCGTCCAGGGTGTAGTAATACAACTCTTTTCCGTCACGACTCCAATTCGGGCCCATGCCGCCTTTAGTGGAGATCTGCCGCTTGCCGGCACTCTCAGGGAAGCTAAGGACGTAGACCTCGTACTCACCTGATTCATCCGAGGCATACGCCACCCACTTTCCATCAGGAGAAAACCTCGCTCCAACTTCGTTTGCGCCCGTTTGCAAAAACGGGAAGGGTTTTCGATCACCAAATAGAGGTAACACCCAGAGGTCGCGTCTCGTTTTCGGAGCGACTTCGTAAAAGAGGATATAACGGCCGTCCCGAGACCAGTCAGTAGCAACCTTGACGTTGCTCGACTTGAGTAAGGGTTCATCCTGGCCGGCGCCGCTTGATGATTTCTGATATAGGTCAAAGGTGTCGCCGCGGTTGGAAGTCCAGACGATGCGGGTCCCGTCGGGTGACCAGATAGGGTTGGTATCGTCTGCCGGATCGAATGTGAAACGCGAAACGCTGCCGCCAGTGACATCGTATAGCCAGAGCTCACGCGTGCCTGTCTCTTTATCGTCGCGGTCAACCGCGATGCGCTTTCCGTCAGGTGAGACCCCAGGTTGCCCCCAACCTCCCACTCCGGCGAGCGAGATCTGTTTCCCTTCACGATCTACCCACACCAGTTGTTTGCTCTCTCGGTTAACGTTTCCGTCATAGACCAATACGCCGTCGTCGGAGGCTGAGAAGTTTCCGCGAGAGAAGGAAGCATCTCGGCCTACGTGTTCGGCGACAGGAATTGGTTCGCCGGTCAGCTTCAGTTGTTCAGCATCGAAGGGCTGGGCCAGCAGTGCCCCTTCACGCGCGAAGAGCAGATAGCCACCATCTCCTCGCCCAGAAGGCACGTATACCGCGTTCGTGTTGGCGCCAAGCAGGCGCTGCTTGAGTGGTCCGTCAACTGTGCCGACGTAAACTCCACCTGTCTCTTGACTGCCGCTCTGAATGAAATAGAGAAAGTGACGATCATCCGGTAAGAAGGATGGAGAATTATAATTCCACTCTCGACGCGTGCGATCGAGGGACCTTAGCAGCGTTAAATCAGCGCCTGTGGCGGAAACTCGATACAATCCGAACCCAAGTGTTGTAAACAGAATCACTCCGTCACGGCTCCAGGTGCCACCCGCACTAATTCCCGCATCGCAGATCGTTTGTACGGGACCGCCTGAGAAGGCGATCTTTTTGAGTTTGCCACTGGCGAAGAAGCCTATCCAGCGGCTATCGGGCGACCAGAAGGGATAGCGAGCGGCCTCTGTTCCCGGCAGCGCCTGGGCCGTGAGCGAATCGAGCGCTCGAATCCAAAGTTGTTCCTTACCTGCGGTTGCCGCAGTGAAAGCCAGCCAGCGGCCATCCGGCGAGACGGCCAGCGTGCCGAAGGTCGCATTCTGCGGCGGTGCCACCGAAAACTTCAAAGCACGCGCGTCTCCCGTCGCAGCCTGAGGAAGATGAACAATGGCGAAGGGCAGCGACAGCAATGCGACAAGCAGCAGGACCGCCGCCGCCGTCCACGCAATCCTTGCATTGCTGAACAAGCGCGATATGCCGCCAATGCCATGGCTGTCCGTCGCTGTGGTGACGGTCGCCGTTTGGCCCGAACTCGTGGCGCTGCCCGACAGGCTCTCGATCGCAAACGCCAGATCGCTCGACGAATGGAATCGCTCCGCAGGATTCTTTTCCAGACAGTGATGCACGACGCGTTCGAGCGCGGGAGAGACTGTCTTGTTCGTTTCAGAGAGATCAGGCGGGTCTTCACGCAGAATGGCACTCGTTGTCTCAGCCATCGAGTCGCCGCGAAACGCGCGCTTGCCCGAAAGCATTTCGTAGAGGATTGCGCCGAAAGAAAAGATGTCGGAACGATGATCGGCCGGCTGGCCCTTTAACTGTTCCGGCGACATGTAACCCATCGTGCCCATCACCGTGCCGGGATCGGTGTTTACTTTGCGAGTCGGAACGTCAGTTTGCGCTTGCGTTCCGTCAACCGCAGCGGTGAGCTTTGCCAGACCAAAATCAAGAATCTTCACGCGGCCATCGTCGGTGATGAAGACGTTGTCGGGCTTAATGTCGCGATGAACGATGCCTTTCTCGTGTGCCGCTGCGAGACCGCGAGCAATCTGCAACCCATAATCAATGGCTTTGCGTTGCGGCAATGCCGTGCCGGCCATGCGCTCGCGAAGAGTTTCGCCTTCGAGCAGTTCCGAAACGATGTAAGGTGCGCCATCGTGAATGCCGATGTGATGGATGACGAGAATGTTTGGATGATTAAGTGCACCTGCGGCCTGCGCTTCTTGTTCGAAGCGATTAAGCCGATCCGTATTTTCAGAAAGGGAGGCAGGCAAGACTTTGATCGCCACATCGCGACCGAGCTTCGTATCTCGCGCGCGCCAAACCTCACCCATGCCGCCTTCGCCAATCTTGGAGACAATGGTGTACTGAGCGATCGTCGTGTTGGGGGAAATCCTTGTGCTCACAGTATTGGTTTGGGGTAACGCCTTTGTAGAAAATTACTACCGAGTTGCGGCCATAGTTTAAAGTACAACCGTTTAGGTTGCCGACTTCCGAAGCAAACACGCTAAAGCTTGATGAACTCTCAACTTCACTGTGGCAAACCGGTGCGCTTCACTTATCGAGAGGATAATTGCTCCCTGCTAAGCATAGTTTTCCAGACATCACTGCGCGCGTTCCCAAACAAGACGGTAAACTCGCTGCTCACCTTCACGCAGCATCGGCGGTGTAGATAATGTCAGCCGATTGCCTCCGAGCTTATAGAAACGCTTATAGTCAGTCCCGACTTCGTAAGGGCGCATACTGCTTTGAATGTGATGTGTAACAGTGCCATCCTTCTCATTAAATTCGTATGTGCCGAAATAAGCATAGTAACCTTCAAAGGCGGCGTTTTTCTCTTCGATGGTTAAAGGATTGGAACCGGAAGTCGGTGGGGGGTCGCGCATAAATTGGACAGCCATTCGCCCGCTGGAATCATAGATAATCAGACCTGTCGGATTTTGTCCCCAATCATGGACAACTTCGCCGTTCGGTCGTGTGGCTTCGATAGAAATTAGTCTCCAAGTGCCGACAACTTTGCATGCGATTTCTTCGTTTCCTCTACGATTTTGAGCAAAAGAAAAAACGGCGATTACCAGCAATACAAGAATCGAAGCAAAAACAAGATACTTCCTCATAGTAATTTTTCCTCACGATTGAGTTACCAAAAGCAGCATAACGGTTGAGTTCGGAGACAAGTCTCTAGCGCTCTGCGGTTTTGGCAAACATCATCTACCTTTCGATTCCCAGCGAGACCCGAAGTGTTTCAATGGCTGATTTGCATACGCCGTTCGAGTCTTAGCTGCGCGTTCCAAGCCCAGTTCTTGTATCGCAATTTCGCGCAATTTAAACTTCTGGATCTTACCCGTGACGGTCATGGGAAAGCTGTCCGTAAAGCGCCAATAACGCGGCACCTTATTGTGCGCGATCTTGTTTTGACAGTAACCACGCAGATCGTCGCCAGTCGCTTCATGATCGGGCTTGAGGATCACCCAGGCCATAACTTCCTCGCCGTATTTTTCGTCCGGGACGCCGATGACCTGCACTTCCTGGATCAGCGGATGGCCGTAAAGAAACTCTTCGATTTCTCGCGGGTAAATATTCTCGCCGCCCCGAAGGATCATGTCTTTGGTGCGGCCCACTATGTTGACGTAGCCCTCACCGTCCATGGTTGCGAGGTCGCCCGTGTGCATCCAGCGCGCGGAATCTATGGCTTTGGCTGTTGCCTCCGGGTCACTCCAATAGCCGAGCATCACGACGTAGCCACGCGAGAGCAACTCACCCTTGGTGCCGCGTCGCACAATCGCGCCTGTTTCAGGATCGATGATTTTGCATTCAACATGCGGATGAACGCGGCCAACCGTGGAGACACGCTTCTTGAGGGGGTCATCTGGCGAAGTCTGGAATGAGACGGGCGAGGTTTCGGTCATGCCGTAGCAGATCGTTACCTCGCCCATGTGCATCTTTGTGCTGACCTGCTTCATTACCTCGACCGGGCAAGGCGATCCGGCCATGATGCCTGTCCGCAGGGAAGACAGATCGAAACCTTCAAAACCTGAGAGACCGAGCTCGGCGATGAACATTGTCGGAACGCCGTGCAGCGCGGTGCACCGTTCGTTTGCCACTGCTTCCAGTGTCTTGCGCGCATCAAAAACCTCCGCCGGAATCACCATGGCCGCGCCGTGCGTTACGCAGGCGAGATTACCAAGGACCATTCCAAAACAGTGGTAGAAAGGGACCGGAATGCAGAGACGGTCATGCTCGGTAAAGCGCATAGCCTCGCCGATGAAAAACGCATTGTTGACGATCGAGTGATGCGAGAGTGTTGCGCCCTTGGGGAAACCGGTTGTCCCGGAAGTGTATTGAAGGTTGATGGCTTCATCAAATTCGAGAGAACGCTGCCGCTCCAACAACAACTCAGGCGCGATGGCGTCGGCCTTACTCATGACTTCATCCCAGTGATAAGCACCCTGCACGTCTTGCGCGCCAAAGCCAATCACTGTGCGCAGCAAAGGCAGACGCTTCGCTGAAAGCTGGCCCGCTTCGCACTCGTCTACTTCCGGGCAGACCTCGCGCAGCAGCGACGCGTAGTCTGACGTCTTGAAGGGAGGCGCAATGATGAGCGTTGCGCAACCCGACTGCCGGAGCGCGTACTCAAGTTCCTGGGCCCGATAAGCAGGATTGATGTTGACCAGGATTGCGCCGATCTTGGCGGTCGCGAATTGGGTGATCACCCACTCGGCATAATTCGGAGACCAGATGCCGACGCGATCTCCCTTCATCACGCCGCAGGCGATCAGCCCGCGCGCGAAACGGTTGCAGACGTCCTGAAGGTGCCGGTAGGTGTAGCGTAGGTTTTGATGACACGAGACCAGGGCCTCGTTATCGGGATTCCGTTCAACTATGAAATCGAGAAGGTCTCCAATCGTCGAGCCGATAAGCGGCACGCCGCAGGCCCCATGGACATAAGACAGATTTTCGTCGCCGGTCTTTTTGCCACTCATTTCATAAGCCCCACCAATATCGCCGCGAACCGAATCCAAACCTCCGTACCTGCCAGCAGCAGACGCAACTGCTTTGGAATGTAAATGAGTTCCGGATCCGAGAAATCGAGCCTTAGGCGTGCCTTCGCCTAACGCACCAAGCAAATTCAACCCGCCCCGTGATACATAGTGTTTTTAGCAAATTAAAATGTCCGATTCTAATAGCAAGTAAAGTGTCCGGCTTAGTTTTTCTCATAAAACTAGTTCCCAATTAGGTTGTAGTGGCTGTGAGAATGTGGGAAAGTCAGGCCGACGTGCTTCAGTAAGTAAAGACTGCACGACCCTTCATCTCTGCTTGCCTGTCTCCCAAATTCGATTGCCGAATTGCGAACGCACATTTCCTCTTATTTTCCGTTAACTTTGTCTCAATTCACGTTCTGCCTGAAAGGCTCAACGTATTTAGATCCATCTTCTTTCAAAATCATTCCGGCAGATTCAGGCGTTTCAGAACTTCCTTGAATCGCGGATCGTCGCGCAGCGGGTCAAGCCGGGGATCGACCTTCGCAAGGACCAGATCAATACTCCGCTCGTCGTAAGCCTGATCCAACGATTTGAATGCCGCTTCCTTTTCTCCTAATGCTACATATATCTCGGCAATAAGATACGAAGAAACATACTCTCTGCCAGATCGTTCCTTCAATTCAGCCAGGAGTTTCTCCGCCTCGACCCGTTTTCCGGCCAGGGCAAAAGCATGAGCGAGTGACGCGACCGCCAGCTGTACACGGTTTGAGCCGTCCACCGCCTTCTGAAACTCGGCAATAGCCTCAGGAAACATTCCTGTTTGTTCGTACGCCGATCCTAGACGCTGGTGAGCGACGGATGACATAGCATCCAATTCGACTGCCTTCTTTCCCGCTTCGATCGCTTCGTCGTAACGCCGTGCGAAATAAAAGATAAAGGCGACGTGAGCTTTTACCGAAACCGAAAGCGGCTCCAACTCCTCTGACCGTCTGACCTGGCGCACGGCTTCTTCTGACCTGCCCATACAAACCAGGTAAATCGCATAGAAGCGATGCGCGTTAGAATAGTTTCCGTTTAGTTCAATGCTGTGCCTGAAATCCTCATCGGCCCCCGCCCAATCGCGCTCTTTCCATTTAACATGAGCGCGGGAGGCGTAAGCCTCGGCGAGCGTCGGATCTATCTCCAGCGCCTTGTCAGCTGCGTTTCTGGCTTTCCGCACGGATTCCTGCGGCGGGATCACTCCCAGCATCACGTCCGGAATGCCAAGAGCCATATAAGTATCCGAAATCCCGACATAGGCCAACGCGAACGCCGGGTCCTCGTCTATTGCCTGCTGGTAGAATTCGAGGCTCTGGCGCTCGTCTTTCGGTGTCAGCTTGTTCCAATAAAATCGGCCCTTCAGATACAGTTGGTAAGCATCAGGGTTGGTCGTATATACCTTGTTCAGCTTTTGCTCATCGGCGCCTGACAGTTTCAATTTGAGTTTGCTCGAAACGTCTCGGGCGATTTCGCTTTGCAAGCTGACGAGCTCGGATTGTTTGCGATTGTATTGCTCGCTCCAAATTACGTTTTCGGTTTGTACATCGACCAGTTCCAGAGTCAGCGTTAACTGGTCGCCGCGTTGCGCCACGCGCCCGTTCAGAACCGCCTGCACATTCAACTCCTTGCCAACCGTCTGCGGATTCGTCTCCTTCCCCTTGTAACGAAACACTGAAGACCGCGCCTTGACGTTCAGGTTCGGCAGTTGCGACAGACTGCTGATCAATGTTTCCGTCAGTCCGTCCGAGAGATATTCAAGATCCGCGTTTCCGCTTTCATTAACAAATGGCATCACCGCGATAGATTGGATGGCAGCGTTCGTAATGCGACCGCGGAGAATGAAAGCGACGAGCGCGCCGCCGCCAACCAGCAACGCCAAAGCGATGGCGGCCACTGCCAGTTTGTGTTGCTTGATTCCGGTGACGACATACTCGGCGCTCGATGCGGGCGGGTGTGTACCTGACGCGGTGCTTTCCCCGCGCCTGTCATCGTCCGTGCTCTTTGTTGTGCCGCTGGTGATCGCGCTCGTGGACGGCGCCACAGAGCGCTCGATGTCGCTGACGCCTTTCATCTCTTCGATCAATTCTTCGAGATCGTTGGCGGTGTCGCGGATCGTCTGGTATCGTTTCTCCGGCTCTTTTGCCAGACACTTGCGGATGATGCGTTGCAATTCTGATGACGCTGAGGGATTAAAGTCAGTGATAGCCGGCGCGGGGTCGTGAATGATTTTATGTAGCGTGTCAACGACTGAGTCGCAGGCGAAAGGCCGGCGACCAGTTGCGGCCTCGTAAAGAAGGCAGCCGAAAGAGAAGATATCTGAGCGCTGGTCGACAGGTTTCGCTTGCGCTTGTTCGGGAGACATGTAACCGACCGTGCCCATCACGACGCCCGGCGTCGAATGCTGGACGGGCATCATCGCGGTCGCGTCTTCTGCTTTGTCAGAACGATCCCCGGTAGCGGATAGGTTATCGTTAAGGTTCAACCCGCCCGCTACCGCAGGCGACATGATCAGCTTTGCCAGACCGAAATCAAGAATCTTCGCGTGGCCGTCGCGCGTGATCATGATGTTGTCTGGTTTAAGATCGCGATGGACGATTCCTGATGCGTGCGCTTTCGCCAACCCCTGGGCGACCTGGTGCAAGAATTTGAGCAAAACCTTCAGCTCGCTCTTTCCCGGGTGAGCCTTCTCTCGCAGAGTCTCGCCATCGACAAACTCCATCGCAATGAAGTTAGTGCCTTCGCTCTCGCCAATCTCATAGATGTGCGCGATGTTGGGATGATTGAGCGCCGCCGCAGCTTTGGCTTCCTGCACAAACCTTCGCATCCGATCCTGATTCGCGGCCAGCTCAGCCGGTAAAATCTTCAACGCAACTTTGCGATCAAGCTTAGTGTCCTGCGCCAGATACACTTCACCCATCCCGCCCGCGCCTAACTTTGAGCGGATTTCGTAACGACCAAGTTTTTTGCCGGAAGGAAGGGTCACTTCTGTGGCAGAGCGGAAGGTACGAGTCAGAACCGTAGCTGCAGATAGGTAAAGCGCCTCATTCTACCCGCATTAGCTTGAGCACGCTAGAAGACCGTATGCAGCGATTTGAGATTCCAATCTGGAATCTCAATATAGAGTTTAAGGAATAGCGTCCAAAATGGTGGGATTCGAACCCACACGACCTTCCAGTCAAACTGATTCTAAGTCCCCGCCTCCTACTTCGACGACGAGATGATTTTGAGTTTGCTCGACTAAGTCTGGGCCGGCGTGCAATCCGCTCAGGTTTATATTGGTTGTGAGGTGTATGATGGAAATCCGGTAGTGGTGGTTATTGATTCATAGCCCCAAGGTCGGAGCCTCAAATCTCACGACTCATACGATCAATTCCAATCTTCTCACGAAGTCATCCCTGCGTTGCCCTTGTCCGACCTTTCAAGAATCAATAGTGCTGGGTTGGCTGTGTCGAGAATTATTCACCCGGAGCAGTCAGGATGGAAGAGGACCCGAGACGATGAATCGCGGTTGACGCATCCAAATTATTTGGCGTCAGGTTGACGCGACTGTAGGGAATTGAATGGCAAGGTATAGGAACCTATGGAATGCGAATGATCTCTCGGACGGCTGCTTTGTTGAATTTAGCGTAACGTATGGGAACGTGTAGTAGTCAGTAGAACCGACTCGTTCGCGTTCGCAATGCGGAGGTCAGGGCTAAACTTTTCACCAGTGCGTCAGGACACCTGTTGGAGCGACCAAAGTAGGCGGTCTTTTTGAAAATTGATATCCCGATAAAGGTGTAGCCACTACCTACGTCGGTAAAGTTCTGGCGACGAAAGAGTGCATCTACCACTGGCGCAAGCGAGCAGGGATCGTATAAGATGCCAAGTCCACAGTGGAATTTCCACATGATTATTGTGGTCCAATAATCCCTGTAAGTTATTGATTCTAAAGAATTTATCGCCCGCTTGGCTCAGTGGTAGAGCACTCGCTTCACACACGATCTGAAAGCGCTCAAATTTCCTAAGAAAATCGTAAACGTCCAATAAAGACGCCGATTCTTTGTGTCCCTCGGTGTCACGAGGTGCCCTGCTGTGTCCTGAAAACCACGTAGAAAGGGGTACAAAAAGGGGTACAAACGAGGTACACGAATATTGGCTGTAGAGCCATAGAAACGAAGAGAGACAGGATGAAAATGACGAACAAAGATACACAAGTCGGCGACCCCGATGGCTTCGATGAGGGCACCTGCAGGCTTGCGGTTTGTAATGAGTGTTTCGCAATTAGCAACAAAGTAGTTCGTACAAAAACTGATGAACGTGCGCTTGCAGCGGGAGGTGCCAAATGGCAGGCGAAGTAAAAATCATCAGCCGCACGTACCGTAAGATCAAGGGCAAGTATTATGCTCGTGTCCGCTACAAGATCGATGACGGTAAACCTCTCGACATTCTGCGTCAGGTTGAGAACAAGTCTGCGATCAAACCGAAGCAGGCAGAGATCGAAGTTGAACTACTGAAGAATGGGCCAGCACAACTCGTTGCCGGTAAAGTTACATTCCGGCAGCTTGCTCAACATGCCAAAGACAACATCTATGTCTCTGCCCTTTACGACAATCAAGAGACAAAAATAAAAGGCGTTCGAAGCGTTGTGCCCGCACACTCCGCTCTCAATAATCTGGTCACCTTCTTCGGAGACGTAGATATAAGAAAGATCAATGAAAAGACGCTGACGGAGTATCAGGTCGCACGACTGACTGGAACGATAAAGAATCTCAGGAAGGTTAGTCTTTCGACCGTTGATCGTGAGTTGTCTAAGGCCCGCCGGATCTTCAACATTGCGGTGGATGAAGGGTGGCTTCTTAAATCGCCGTTCACTAAAGCGGTGTCAAAGAATTTGATTCACGACGCCGCTGAAACTCCAGATCCGATCAAGACTCGCGAGCTTACTGACGAAGAGGCACTGCGAGTAATGAAGGCGCTCGACACTCCTCAAAGGTGTCACACCTTACCAGTGTTCATTGCGGCAATGGATACTGGAGCCAGAAAGTCCAGCTTGTTGGATTACCTTCGTTGGAAAGACATTAACTTTAGTGACGAGATCATCACACTCACTGCCTACAAAGGCAAAGGTAGGAACATCAAGCCAAAGCGCTGGCCGGTGCAGATGACTAGCCGGTTGAAGAAGGAGTTACTACAACTGCAACTCCAGAGAAAGAACAAGAACGACGCTGCTCTTGTCTTTGAACAGGCGAAGGTCAATTTGCGCAAGTTGTGGACTGCGGCATACGCCGAAGCAGGAGTCCCGAAAGGTACACGCCTCTTCTACTCTGTGCGTCACAACTTCGGTACTGAAATGGCTAATGAAGGCATGCCGTTACCAGCGCTTGCTAATCTGTTAGGCCACAGTGACGTGAAGATGACGATGAGATACTACAACATGAATAAGAAAACCATTGACAAGGCTCGCGAGATTCTCAATAAGAGGGCGGTAGTCAATAGCTAAAGAATAATTTCCCAAAGCACATGGCTTGTACGGCACCTTCCTTCGCCTCGATTGAAGAAATTTTAGTGAAGTACTTTCCCCTTTGCGGACCAATCACACCGACTGCTTCCACGAAATATCTCGAGATCGCCTCCTTAATACTCACAATGCTCTTTAGTCTCATTGGTGCGCTCTAATTTATAGATACCAAACCGATACCAATCGTCCCTAATCACAACAGCAAAGTCCGGTTTCCGCTTATCTAAGCTCGAATACGTCTAAAAAGCGGTTAGAGGGAAGTATCCGAACACCACTCGAATTCTTTTCGCTTTGCTAAGACAATTGTTCTCTTATTTCACCTCGAGAAAAGATCAAGGGACGAAATTGTGAAAGGGGAACCGGTGAAGATCAGCGCGCGACGTCTAAAGCTCGCGTTCCGAAGACCGAATGGAATTGATCAAGAAAGGATGGCTGCCTAACCTTTTTGGATCTTGTCGGCCGTAAAAAGTAGCCGCGGAAAAATTAATCATATCAATATTCCTGAACCTTTCGAATACCCGGTTGGAGTTCAATTCGTAAAAAGCTCAATCGTCAGAACGCACTCAGCGAGAGCTACATAGTTCTTAACGACGAAATGATTATTTGGGCGACGCCTTCTTTAGCTGTTGCAAGTAATCCGTCAGGAGTTCATTGAAGTGGGTTGGATCCTCAAGCATCGGATAGTGGCCGCTGCCTTTAATAATTACGACCTCGAACTGCGGTGCGTACTTGCGATTGATTTCCAGGTTAGTGGGATTCATGTCCGCGTTAATCGCGTGAATCGGTACTTTGACTTCTTTCAGTGCTGGAACTGAATCGTAGGCTAAGATTCCTTCAAGAATTGCAATCGCAAGCTCGGGTGGACGCGAGGTTACTTCGGAGGTAATGCGAGTCTTTACCGCGGCAGGCGTGCTGGGAGAGAAGAGCATTTGATTCAAGAAACCCGTCATGGCGCCTTTGTAGTCTGCCCGAAGCTGCTTGAACACCGCGTCGAGTTGTTCTTGAGGCACCTTGTATTCTACGTTATGCAAAACATCAACCGGAACAATTGCGACCACGCGCTGCGGCATTCGCCGAGTCGCCTCCAGCACGATCGGTCCACCCATTGAGCTACCGACAAGTATCACGCGTTTGAGTTTGAGTTTCGTGATAACGGTATTGACGTCGTCGGCAAAACTTTCGATTGACCAGTTCTTCCGGCCCTGGCCAGACTCGCCATGACCTGGTAGGTCGATAGTCACGACTCGCTGATTCTTTGCAAATACAGAAACCTGGTTGTCCCAGACGTGCCGGTCACAGCCCCCGCAGTGGATGAAGACCAATGTAGGCTCGCCCTTGCCTTGAACAGAATAATGAATCGGAACACCGTCTGCGGCCGCGACAACACCAACGTTACTATCATACGAACCAAACGAAACGACCAGAGTTAAGAACGAAAGAAGCAGACCTAAAGACATACAGCACCCCACTCTTCAAAAGGTTGAGAATCTGATTAAAAGGACTCAAGCTACAATACAAACCAATGGATAAACACGTTACGTTGGTACCGCAGCAAAAGTTGTGAAAGTCGCGTTGAATAATTGTTAAATCGCATACCAGTGATGGCCAAAAGAAATAATTCCGAACCAGCGAATTCACTTTCGCGACAATTCGGTGGTCCAAAGCGAATATAAGGGACATCGCGCAGCAGCGATATTTTTACGACATTCCTGAAAAGCTATTCCGCATGACTTACAGCGCACAATGGACCCGTGCCGAGCGACGCTGCGATCTTGTAAGGACCAAGTCGGGAGCTTGCGGCAATTGTCACTTCTTCAAGTCGGTGGTCCAATTAACAACCAGAGTAATCGGCGCTGTGATTTGTTGTTCGACCACTGCATTGACTAAGAACCGCTGGCCATCGACGGTCACGTCGTACACATTGCCTGCCCCTCCAGGGCGGATTTCGAAGAGTGGCTGCGTCGCACCGACTTCAAGCCTTTCTTCTTTCACATTCACTTCTGAAACCATCAGCTTGTTATCGAGCGCGAGGTAAAAAATCTCGTTCCCCCGCCACCTCGGCAATCGGCCGCCACTAGTCGAAATCTGCCGTTTTCCAGAATTACCCTTAAACGGAGTCACATAGATCTCACTCCGGCCAGACTCATCTGAACCATACGCAATCCAACGTCCGTCAGGGGAGAATTGAGCGCTAACTTCGCTGAACTCTCCATGCAAGAGCGGAAATGGCTTCTGGCTACCGTCAATCGGTAAGACCCAGACGTCGCTCTTTGTCTTGGGATCTGAGACGTTGAAGAGGAGTATCCGACCGTCCGGAGAGAAACTGGTGGGAACTTTATCGAGGTTAGTTTCTAGAAGCAACTCCTCAGAGCTAGCACCATTGGACGCTTTCCGATACAGATCGAAATGGCCTGCCCGATTTGAATTAAAAACGATGCTACTGCCGTCCGGTGACCATACCTGAGATCTGGTTAGTGCAGGACCGAAGGTGAACGGTGTCTTCAGGCCCCGCGCCACTTCATAAAACCAGATGTTGCTAACCCCGACGCGATCCTGCACGGATACAGTCGCACTCTTTCCGTCAGGGGAAAGACACAGACTATTATAAGGAGCCACATCCCCGAGCTTGCTAATGGGCTTATTACTGCGGTCGAACCACATTAGTTGTGAGCCTCTCTCTCCCGGACCCGACTGATATACGAGGACATCCTCCGATACTGAAAAGATGCCCGTAGCTAGCACTCTTCCCGGTTGCACCTGTTCAGCTATCGGAAAAGCATCGGCCCTCGTCTCCAAGCGTTTCGGATCAAAGGCTTGAGCCATGAGCGTCCGCTCACGCAAAAAGAGCAAGTACCCGCCGGCATATGACGCATTCGAACTAGATGGCACCAAGAGTTTGCTGTCCTGCTTTTGCAGCGAGCCAACTGCGATCATGTCGCCCTCACCAAAAGTGAGACCACTGGCTCCAAGATAAAGAAAGTGCTCGCCATCCGGGAGGAACGATGGCCAACGGTGAGAAGTCTCAACTCTCGTCCCATCCAGTTTAGTGACCGGGGTCGATACTCCGCCCGACGCCGGGATCCGATGAAGCACTCCAGAAGAAGTGGGAGCAAATACAATCACACCGTCGCTGTTCCAAGTGCCGCCCCGACCGTCTGGCGCGTTTGTCAAAATGATCGGTGGCCCGCCCGACACGTCAATCTTCTTTAGTTTCTGGTCTGCAAAGAATCCTACAAAGCGACTGTCTGCCGACCAGAATGGAAACATTGCGCCGTCGGTCCCCGCGAGTGATTGAACGGAGAGCGCGTCGAGTGATTGGATCCAAAGAAGTTGTTTTCCTTCCGCGGCCGCGATAAAAGCCAGACGGTGTCCATCGGGCGACACGGCAACGGTTGATCCGAGTCTGACATTAAAATCGAAGGATGATTTGTCTGGTGGCAGGATGAAAGAGCGGACGGTACGGACCTCGACCGGAGCGCGTCGGAAATACGCAATCGCTAGCACCCCGATTGTCAGCAAAGCGAGCACCGCTACGATCCAGGCAGTCACCTCGCGCGGTTTCATTTGTCGCCACCTGATCGCCGGCATATCGGATTGAGTGGATGTAGGACCTGATCCCAACAAAGATTCGAGCGCGAAGGCGAGGTCGCGCGCTGAATGAAAACGTGCTTCCGGGTTCTTTTCCAGACAATGGTTCACCAAACGTTCCAACCCCGGCGACACGCTCTTGTTCGTGTCTGATAACTGAGGTGGATCTTCTTTCAAAATCGCGCTCATCGTTTCAGCCGCTGACTCACCGTGGAATGCGCGTCGACCAGAAAGCATCTCGTAAAGAATCGCTCCAAACGAAAAGATGTCTGAACGTTGATCGACTGGACGGCCCTTTAATTGTTCGGGCGACATGTAACCAACCGTTCCCATCACCACACCAGGATCGGTGTCGACGCGCCGTGTTGGAACATCTGTTTGCGACTGAATGCCGTCCAGTTGAGTTAGCTTTGCGAGACCAAAGTCGAGGATCTTTACCCGGCCATCATTGGTGATGAAGATGTTGTCGGGCTTCAGATCGCGGTGAACAATTCCTTTCTCATGTGCGGCTGCCAAGCCATTCGCGATCTGCAACGCGTAATCAACAGCGCGTCGTTGGGCCAGCGGAGTACCTGCGATTCGCTTGCGCAGTGTTTCCCCTTCCAGCAGTTCCGAAACAACATAAGTAGTTCCATCATGTGCGCCAATGTCGTGAACGACCAGTATATTTGGGTGGTTGAGTGCGCTCGCGGCGCAGGCTTCCTGTTCGAACCTGCGTAAGCGATCGGGGTCTGTAGAAACGGTCGTGGGCAGAACCTTCACCGCAACATCGCGGCCCAATTGAGTATCGCGCCCCTGGTAGACTTCCCCCATGCCGCCTGCTCCAAGCTTCGAGCGGATTTCATAGCGGCCCAGTTTTGTGCCCGTTTCAATCGTCATCAATCATCTGATGGTGGGAAGCTGGTTAGACCATTTCGCAAACGTCACGGCTCTAGACCCATGCGCCGCAGCAGGTCGGCGAAACGTGGGTCGTTGCGTACGGATTCGAAAGGCGGCTCCCATCTGATTCTGGACAACGGACCCACGCGCGCCTGAAAGTCTTTTTCAAGCCAGATAAAGACCTGGTCCTTGTCCCCGAGTCCCGCGTAAATACCAGCGACATCCTTCCCAAGCGCTTCGTGCCTCTCGTATTTCGCCCGAACTTCTTTGAGCAATTTCAAGGCTTCAGCCTTTTTTCCAGAAATTGCCAGTACGTATCCCAGGCTGCTGAAAATCCTCCGATCCCCACCAGCGGCTACAGCTTTTTGTAGCGCTGCGATTGCTTCAGAGTTGCGTCCCTGCTTTAGATAGATCCAACCCAATACCTCAAGACCTCTTGGATAGTTTGGATCCAAATCCACGACTCTTTTGGCTTCCTCGAGTGCGCGAGTGCTATCACCTTCAAGGAAGAGATAACTCTGGGCGACGCTCTGGCCGATAATGAGGGATAGAGGATCGAGCTCTTGAGCGCGTTTGATCTCGAACTTTGCCTCATCAAATCGGCCCTGGTCACGAAGGACAAGACTGTACCATTGATGCGCTGTGGGATAGTTCGGACTTAGCTCGATTGCCCGCTTAAACTCGCTCTCAGCTTTTCCCCATTGCCACAAACCAGCGCCATAACACCAACCGAGCGACGTGTGGGCTTCGCCCAATGAAGGATCGAGTTGGAGAGCACGCTCTGCTAGAGCGATGGATTTGGGTACAGTGTCAGTTGTAGAAGCCCCCGCGTATTCGATCAGCAATACGTAGCAATCGGCCAGGCCGACGTAAGCCAAGGCGTAATTCGGGTCCTTGTCCGCGGCCTGTTGAAACTGCTCGATGGCTTTCTTCACATTTTCCGCGGTCCGCTTGTTCCAATAATACCGGCCTCTTATATATGCCTGATAAGCTTCAGGATTGCTGGTATCGCGCTTCTTCATCTGCTTTTGCTCTTCGCCGCTAAGCCTGGTACGAAGACGCTCGGATATCTCGCGCGAAATCTCCTGTTGGACAGCCAGCGCGTCAGCGACTTTACGGTTGTACTGTTCTCCCCACAGCTGTTTATTGTCGCGCACGTCTATCAGCGCAGCATTGACCGTCAGGCTGTCCCCGCGTTGCAGAATTCTGCCTGTAAGGATCGCGCGAACGCCTAATTCGTTCCCCGCCGTAATTGCATCGATTTCTTTTGTTTTGTAACGAGCGATAGACGGACTTGGAATCACGCGCAAGTTAGAGAGCTGAGAAAGACTGTTGGTAATGCTTTCGGTTAGGCCGTCGGAAAGATACTCGGTGTCGGGATCCTGATTCTGGTTAACAAAGGGCAAGACGGCAATCGATTCGATAGCGACCTCAGTGCCACGTGCGTGCCAATAAGCAGCGAGCGCGGCGCCCACCAAGACCAAACCGGCCAATACTCCGGCGGTCACGAGCTTGTGACGTTTGATTCCGGAAAAAAGGTATTCGGCACTTGATGGCGATGTCGAAACTGGAGTGCCGGCTACGCTATCAGCCGTCGCCGAGCTACGAGTCGTTCCACCCGAGGGTGATGGAACAGTCGTTTCCATCTCTATCGCGCCCTCAAGTTCGCGCCGCACGTCGCGCAGCTCAATGGCGGCTTCTCTGATTGATTGATAGCGGTCGTCCGGATCTTTCGCCAGGCAACGACGCACGATACGGGTGAGATCAGCCGGCGCTGAAGGATTTAGATCTCTAACCAATCGGGCTGGCGTATGAACGATCTTGTGTAGCGTGTCGATAGTCGATTCACTTTGGAAGGCGCGTTGCCCCGTCGCTGCTTCATAAAGCAGACAGCCAAAAGCGAAAATATCGGAGCGGTGATCAACCGGATGGCTCTGCGCTTGTTCAGGAGACATGTACCCGACAGTACCCATCACGAGTCCTGGTGTAGACAATGGTCGAGACAACAGCTCAGTCGTTGCTTCCGCATGCGAGGTCATAGGTTCGGGCGTTAATGGTTCAGTGAGTTTGGCCAATCCAAAGTCGAGAATCTTTGGATGGCCGTCACGAGTGATCATTACGTTGTCCGGTTTGAGATCGCGGTGCACGATTCCCGCAGCATGAGCTTTCGTCAAACCCTCGGCTACCTGCTGAAGATAGCGAAGCAGTTTCGGGATCCCGATCCGTTCGCGATGAATCGCCTCGCGAAGCGTTGAGCCGTCCACGTATTCCATGGCGATGAAGTGCATCCCTTCGTGCTCGCCAATCTCATAAATGTGCGCGATGTTTGGATGATTTAGTGCGGCGGCTGCCTTTGCTTCCTGTGTGAATCGACGCATCCGATTTTGATTACTTGCTAGCTCTGATGGCAGAATCTTCAACGCAACTTTACGGTCGAGCATCGCATCATGTGCTAAAAACACCTCACCCATTCCGCCTACTCCAAGCTTCGAGCGGATTTCATACCGGCCGAGTTTTGTGCCGGCTTGGATCATGAATTCGTAGCTTGCGAGTGCAATACTTGTTAGGTCGCGCGACCGCGAAATTTGATATACCCGACGTTACTACTTGTTCCGCTTCATCCATTCAATGAGCGTCTTACTAAATAGTGCGGGTTCCTCAAACATCGGGTAGTGGCCGCTCTTCTCGAACAGGTTGTAAGACAAGTTCGGGAAAGAATCTTTGCGCCCCTCCCACGTGGTATAAGGCACGAGGTAGTCATAGCGCCCCGAGGCCAGAAATACCGGCCTTGTCACGCGCGGCGTTCTCTTGCCCTCATCATAGTCTCTGAACAGACCGAAGACGTGCGGCATGAAATTCATATTTGGAGCAATGCCTTCCAACATCCATGAAGAATCATAGGACGGGTCATACCAATAGTGTGCGCCGTTCCCGACGAACAGCAGCCTCCACGCCTGCCCTGGTGGCGCTTTCTTCACATCTTCATCCGTAATCCTTTCGAGGTTGCGCTTATCAGCTGACTTCCTTGCCTGCGATGCATCCGACTCCCAAAATGCCTCCTGCTCTTTGGGCTGGATCATGGAAGGTGCCGAACCAATGAGGATGAGGTGAGATGTATACTCCGGGTATTTGCGCGCGTACTCGAGAGCAATGAGGCTCGGCAGGGAATGGCCCATCACGGCCACTCGGTCGAAGCCCAAAGCTTTGCGTACCTGGTCGATCTCCTCAAGGAGCGTGTCCAGGGTGATGTCATCAACTTTCGCGGCCGCTTCAGCCTCAGTACTCCGCCTGAAGTCCACGAAAACGAGCTTGAGGTGCCGGCGCAGCTCTTTTGAGAAGACCCACCGATAGTGACTTCCATTGACGACGATGCAGGGAAATCCACTCCCGTCGACCACATAGTGCAGCTTCGTGCCATCGGCAGCGACGATCTCTGATGGTCGCTTTTGTTGGGCAACTACAAGACATGAACCGCTAATAGAAAGGGAGATAGATATTGTGAAAAGTATCCTACGGACATAAGATATAGAGAATTGGTTCATTCTCGACCTCCTTCAAAGACTTTAAGCAGAAGTAGCGACCTAGCGACTTATTGGACTATAGCTGTACGGTAAATCCGCGGTGAGCGGATTATACCTCGCTCGCCTTCATGTCTCGTAAGATTGATACGACGCAGATCAGGACATGGTCCTGCACGCGCCGTCTTGCACGTTCAAATGTTGGTGGCGACCAAAAGAGAATTCATAACCAAGGTCGGAGCGATCATGGAAGAGGACAAGACTCTACACCGGTAGTAGTAAATCGAACTTCAAGCGGACGATCGATGACGTCGAAGCGAAAGCGGAAGGCTTTACAAATTTGGCCGTTTTCCTGTGACGGTATTGTAACGGGAATTCAGATAACAGCACGCGCAGGCGATATAGCTTCATAAAGAATCATACAAAACCTCTTGAAAATCCGCCGTGGCTGCAACCTCTTTTAGATTAGTAGTTACAAATTTGCGTGGGTTTGGATTATGAATCCCACGCTCTAACCATCTGAGCTACCCCGCCACGTTTGGAATCAATAACTTACGACTTTGTAACTTTAAGCTAAGACCCGACTTTGTGACGGAATCTTATCATAGGGACCGCGTTTGATGGTGGTACCGTCGATCATAGCTTGAGAAGAAATCGTTTTTGCTGTTGTTTCTGCTCTTCGGAACGACCGAAATAAGAGAGCGTGGGACTGTATTCCCATGCCTCACAAATCAATGGCCGACATGTAAGGACGGTATATATTATAAAGGACTCTTGATCTGAGATTAGCCAGGTCCCAGGGTTGAGAATTCGACGTAAGTTATTGAATGTATTGAGGAAATGGTCGCGGAGGTCGGACTTGAACCGCCGACCTTGGAGTTATGAATCCTAATTCAACCGCTGCGTATAACCCTTCCACAGAATACACTACCTTTAGCCGCGGAAAGCGGTCGTTTGAGCAGAACATAACGCCCAAGGTTGCATAGAGCGCAAGGAAGTTTACAGCAACTTTACAACAAAAGCTCAGAGACAAAACTCTGAGCTTCTTTAATACCGCAGCGTATCCTCTGCTTCAGAGCTCGTCCACTGCTGCTTGTTAAGCAAGCGATATTCTCGGATCGCCGGTATCAATTCTCTTTGCATCGCGGCTGCTGATGAAAAGCGATCTCCTCTATCCTTCGCCATACATTTCTGCAGCACCGCATCCAGGCGCTCCGCTTCTGGCGAGTCTAATGCCAAGTGAAACGCTCCATGCAGGATCGACGTTAGTAGCTCGTGGTATGTTTTCCCGCTGAAAGGACGTCCGCCCGTCAGCGTTTCGATCACCATCACGCCGACAGAGAAGAGATCGCTGCGCTCATCCACTGCCGTCCCCATCAACTGTTCCGGCGACATGTAGCCGAACGTCCCCAGTACAGTGCCGGGCATTGTCATCGACGCAGTCGGGCTGTTCGCATCCGCAAGTTCAGGCAATCTGATTTTTGCCAGTCCGAAATCCAGTAGTCGGACTTCGATTTGACCATTCTTTCCTTTTGAGATCAGAATGTTATCAGGTTTCAGGTCGCGGTGAACGACGCCTGCTTCATGAGCTGCTTTGACCCCTTCGAGTACTTGCGCAAACAATTCGGCCGATATCTGAGGATCAATGCATCCTTCTCGCTTGATAACTGTTCGGAGAGTTTCGGCGAAAACGAGTTCCATTACGAGGTAGGCGCCTCCGGTGCCGAGCACTCCGTAATCATAGACAGTAATGATATTCGGATGGTGCAGTCGGGCTGAAGTCTGTGCCTCGCGCTCGAAGCGCCGCAACGCCTCACGATTGCCGAACATGCTGCTACTCAGAATCTTGACGGCGACCAGCCGGTTCAATCGTAAATCCGTCGCTTCGTAAACAGCACCCATGCCGCCTTTGCCGATCAACCGCTCTAACCGGTATCTGCGTTCAACCGTCCGTTCGACGGGCATCGAGAGTGTGAGTTCGCTGCCGTCTCGAGTACATGAGAGCACCGAGGTATCAAAACAGGCCCCACATCGCGGGCACTCCTTCATTAGATTGACGCGACTTTCTTCGAAACGCCCGAGTACTTCCTGTTTGATCTTCCGCTCATGATCCACTCGCACTTTTAACAGGGAGTTTTCGTATACCAGCGCTATCTGACGGGCCAGTGCTTCCAAGAGGTCACGGTCACGCGCCGTGTAGGGTACTTCGGACTTCTTCTCGCCCAGCAAGAAGAGACCGGCCAATCGGGCGTCGGTGCCCACGAGCGGAACTATCAACCTCGTTTCGAGGTCGGCTAGCCACTCTTTCTCGCTCGCTGGTAAGTTGTTCTTCTGCGGAAGAGGAAACTCTTGCGCGGCGGCTTGGCCTTCCATCAGGCTTAGGAGGCGAAACTCCTCGGGGATGCATAGCTCCTCTGAAGTCCCTTCTGAGGAATAGCCGAGCGAGAGGTCACCCCTGTCTTCCTCACGATAGAACAGGTCGATCCGTTTCGGATGGAGCGCCGACTCGACCTTCTGGCTGACCAGACGGGACATCTCCGAGACTGAATCATGTTTCGTGACCTCCTCGATCAGTCCCCTCAGGATCGTCTCCTGGTTGTACTGCTCGCGGAAGAACTTTCGGTCGATCCAATCGTTCAGCCTCTTACGGAACAAGAAGATGATCGCGGCAGCGACCATTAGGGTCACATAAAAGTAGAGAGAATTTCGGAAGAGGATGTCTGAAAGCGTCCGGTTCGGATTCGCAAGAATCGTCAGCATGAGCCCGATGATGGGAAGCGCGATCAAGGTCCGCAGCACGTTCTTGGCGAGCAGGTATTGGAAGCCACGGCGGATGATCAGGCTTATGGGGATAACCCGGTGTCGCAATATCGCATAAGCATAGGCAGGGGGAACCAGCAGCATGGCCGCTAATACCGCCGGCACAGCCCGCGAATACATCCAAATCCCGACACGAGTCTGTCCGAATGGCACCGTCACGGCGAACCAGATGAATGCCGGCAGGAACCCAGCGATAGTGCCGGCCAGGATGACGCGCACTTTTCGCCGTGACGGCAAGCTTGCACGTCGATAGTTGACGACGAGTGACAGGATGCCGGCGGCGAAATACGCGAAGCCCAGGAGCTGTGTTGGAAAGAACAGCGGGAAGTCCTGGCTGAAGGCAACGGCGCGGTCTGGTGATATGGCCCATAACACAAGATAGATCGCCGTGTGCGGCAGGAAGATCAACAGGTACGGTACGTAAAGATACGTTTCCAGCCGCGGGAATCGGCGCAGGAGGGACGATTGCTCCGGGAAGATCAGAAAGAAGTGGAGGCAGAGTGGAATTAAAAGCCATCGCAAAATCGAGGATGCAACCACTACCCACATGAGCCACGCCGGCAAGAGCATGTACAACTCTAACGGGAATCCGTTACTAAGCGCGCCGAACCACACGGAGAGCAGCAGGGCCGCCTTGTCGTCCGGCTTTAACAGGAAGACGAAGAGTCCCATGAAGAAAAAGCAGGCGGGCACTAATATAAAAATGACCCTCTGAATGTAAAACCAGAGTGAGTGGGTCTCGGGGCTAAGTTCAAGGAGAAGTAACTGCCCGTCCCGACGGACAACGATTGAGAACGAACTCTTAGACTGATGTCGCTTGAATGCGGTGATGAGGTCTGTTTGGTAACGTATTTTTTCCCCATCGACGGAAACAATTTCGTCGCCGGTCTGTAGAGTGGCTGCAGGCCCACTGGGCGTGATCGGACCAACCACTAAACGTCCGACTTGTTGCCTCACGACAAACCCGTAATCATCGGGGTTGAAGAACATTGGGGACGTAAGTTCGAGGTAGAAGGTGGAGCAAACCCCGACGGTAGTTACAGCGAAGAAGAGCCCAACCAGGACGAACCGTCGCGTCATGAGTTTGCCTCAGCAGACAGTTTAGCTAGCTTTCGTTGAAAGTCTAATTCTTTTCATCTCTTGTTGTCTGTATGAACCGGCAACTTACGACGTAACACTGAGCCTTGGCACCACACCACGCAATGTTTTGATCCATTCCATTCCTGCCAACACATCGATCCCTTGCAGGTTTCTAGACCTGTCCCTACCAAAAACTCCATTTGCCTTGTAAAGAATTGAAATCAAGGGAGTCGCTTGCTAGTCTCCGGCCATGAACGCTGTTGGCTACTCGTTACTTTTGATGCTGCGGTCGTGTTTCCGGACGCGGGCAAATCTGCAACTCGAAATTCTTGCACTTCGTCATCAACTGGGAGTGCCGCAGAGACAGAAGAAGCGCGCAACTCTGCGAGCCTCGGACCGTTTACTTTGGGTGGTCCTTTCACGTCTTTGGAAGCAGTGGCGCGAAGTGTTGTTGATCGTCAAACCGGAAACAGTAGTAGCGGGGTGCCGAAAGGGATTTCGCCTCTATTGGCACTGGAAGAGTAAAGCAGGTAAGTCGGGTAGGCCATCTGTTAGTCGTGAAATAATGGAGCTAATCAGGCAGATGAGCAAGGCCAATCCACTCTGGGGAGCCCCGAGGATTCATGGTGAATTGCTGAAACTGGGTATTGAGATCTCGCAGGCAACAGTGGCCAAGTACATGGTGCGTCGCCACAAGCCACCTTCACAAATGTGGCGCACTTTTCTTGAGAACCACGTTCAGCAGTTAGTAGCAACAGACTTTCTGGTTGTAAGGACCGTGAGTTTTCGCTTGCTGTTTGTACTAGTGGTGGTAGGCCATCACCGGCGTCAAGCAATTCACTTCAATGTGACGGCGCATCCCACCGCCGAATGGACGGCAAGGCAAATCGCGGAAGCGTTTCCGTGGGATAGTGCACCGCGTTATTTGTTGCATGATCGCGATAGTATTTACGGAGCAGCATTCCATCAGCGAGTGGGTGAGATGGGAATCTTGGAAGTGCTGACAGCACCGCGATCGCCATGGCAGAACGCGTACCCGGAACGCTTCATCGGCTCGCTACGACGGGAGTGTCTGGACCACATGATCATCTTCAATGAGGCTTCGCTGAGGAGCATTCTAAAAACATACTTTGAATACTACGAGCACTCACGCACTCACTTGTAATTGGAGAAGGATGCGCCGACCTCACGAACTGTTCAACATCCAGAGTTGGGTAGTATCGTTGCGCTCTCCCAGGTAGGTGGGCTGCATCACCGCTATGAGCGACGAGCAGCCTGAGGGCACTCATCCTCCCAGAGCACTATCCAAATAAGACTTAAGCGCTTGAAGTGTCGTGCGTCGGTCATCGCAACTGTTGTCTCAAGCTGTTTGACTCATTACTTAGCGGCATTGGATGAGGCTCAAAAGTCCGAAGTGATGAATTGAACCGATGGCATTCACTGCGCAGCTGCCCAGATCGAGTTTTTGGTAATGACAAGATTCTGAATTTTGCCTTTAGAGCTATTTTCATGCTCAATCTTCCAAAGGATCTTGTGGTTGATGGAAGGATCGGTATTGAACATTGGATGTGTGTCTTCAGTTGTTTCCTCCATCACAGCAAAGTACTGAAGGTAATTGCAGCATTCAGCAAAACGACTCCCGTCGAAGGTGAAACTAGGAGGCAGCTTCTGGTCGACAGAAACACTTAGAATCTTGTCACAGCTCGCAACAAAAGCAGTCAACAACAATAGTATTAAGGTGTAAGCAGTCAGGTGTTTCATGTATCAAGAGAGCGACTGGCTAGCAACATAACGCCCCTGGCGTCACCTGCCGCCGCGCTTTTGCGGCGGTCGGGTGCACGCCCTTGTTGGGCCGCTCAGGGGCGCGACCGTGTCGCTCGCAGCCTTGATTGTCACAAAGACCTGATGAACTGGTGGGCGGACCAGCAACCGGATCCGCCTCCGTTGACGCTCGCCTCCGACCACGAACCCCGATGAGAGTGTCAGAGCAGCGCCTGTGCGGAGTATATCGCAACGGTTCCTCGATCATTCATGCAACGCGACCTCATTGGCATCATGGACGATCAACACGGCGATTTTCCAGTGAGTGTCAACTTTCTGCAGCACGTACGTGACGCCTACACGCTCCAACTCCTGTCCGTCGGCCTTATACCGTACCGCAACGCCTGTAACCAATGTCGTGGTCGCACTCAACGATTGAACGTTTCGCACGCTCAGCTCACTCCGACCAAATCCTCTGGCTCGGAGGCCTTCCATGGCAGGCGTGAACGCAGTCGTCAGAACGGCGTAGGTGGGCGCCGCGAACATCCCTTGCGGTCCAATGAGCATCGACGGCTCGTGAAAGTACGGCAATACCGCCTGGATATCGAGAGTACTGAAGGCGGCGTAATAGTCAGCGAGCACTCGTATTACGACTGTTTCTTCATTCATGGCATCGCCGGTTCAGCCATCGGTCCGCCGGAAGTCGGCTTATAGATGGCTGGTGGGTCACTCCGCAAAAGCTCCTGTCGGCCCAACGTTGCGCTTCAGCGGCTCGCCCACGCAACTTAACAAAGAAGCCCGCTCATGGCGAGTCCGCTGCAAGCGCCTGTTATGCGCGTGTTGCCACCGAACTAACTGAACTTTTGGGATTCATCTTTTCCTTCAAAGCAGGAAATTCAATCAGGACTTCTTCTTTGCCGGCGGCACAGCCATCAATCTTGCAAGCGTCAAAATTAAAGCGTAGACCTTCTTTTGTTATATTCCAGCTCTCGTAATTCTTTAGCTTGGGCGCCAACTCATCCTTGAATATCGGGTCCGACACTGACTGATGATCTTTAGACATTTCACGAATGCAATAAGCGGAAATAAACTCCAGATATTTCGCATCCGGCCTAAAAAGCCTTGCAAGGTTTATTTGTTTTTCAACAGCCAAATCAATGTTCATCGTAAAGCTTTGCTGAACTGAATGAGCGGCGCCAATACCATAGCTGTACACTTCGAAATAGAGGCTGACTAGATGATCGGTTGCGAGAACAACCTGATAGTCAAGATCCACTGAATTGAAAACGCCTGGCCATTTCTCGTAATGACGATGATCCGCTCTTGTCGGAGGAATCAACGTCCACTGATATTGCTTTGAAACGAGATCTTTGATCTGGCGATTAAGCTGGAAGATGCCGCGACTTTTGCTGCCCTCTATCTGCGGATACACGACATCAATCCGATAACGCCGGCTTTCATTCTGTAGGTCGACTCTCTTAGGAACAATTCTCAGTCCTTTGCCGAAGCTGACTTCTAGCTCAGGCGTGGGGGTTATGACTGCTGAAGGAGTCCCGGCGATTTCTGTCTTAGAGCCCTTCGATTGCTCCGCGCTATTCACGGAAGACAACTGCACACTGGCTCGATTGCCTCCACATGCAATAAACGAAAGGGCAACAACTATCGTACATGAGGGTTTAAGGAGGTCCATTATCTTTAAGATTCGAGAAAATACGTAGCGCATAACGCTGCGCTTGAGCGGCTCGCCCACGCAACTTAACAAAGAAGCCCGCTCATGGCGAGTCCGCTCCAAGCGCTTGTTGGGCTGCCCGTTGAATCAATCAGACACCTCTACAAATCTTTCGGTTCGAGTCCTGTATGCTTTGCTATACGGGCCAGCATCTTAGGACCAATTTCATCTTTATCGTGAAAAGCGAAGACAGCATCTGACCAGCCAGGACGCAAAGGATTTTGTGAGAACTAGATTCGCGCTTGATGCTCCAACCGATTCTCAGCAACGCGGCGAGAACGCGCTTTGCCTTAGCTGACGACCATTGGCGTATGCTGCGGCGAATGAGATGCTGACAAATTCTCGCTTGCCTTTGCCATGCTCCAGCCGATCCGCAAGCACGCGCAAAGCCAGCGCCTGAGCTTTAGCAATCGCTTCGTCAGAATTCGCGCCATATGCAAGCACGCCAGGCAATTCAACTACCTCTGCCAACCAGCGACCATCATCTTCTCGCTCGTACTCAACTGTGAAGGTCATCATCAATTACCTCTAGCGAATGGTACCATTAGAAACGATTGCGAAGCAGCCCAACGTCTGAGTTGACCGGGCGCGGCGATTACATTCAACGTTCGATTCAATCCATCAAGTTGCGAAACGCGCTTCCCGCGCTCCGGTCCAACGATTTGTTATGTGCGCGCTCGCGAAGACAACCTACAGCCAGATGCAGGGCGGGCCCTTTGGACACTTGCCGTATTTCGATGGGCGTATCTTCAGGACAATCTTGAGTGTTTTCGACATGCTTGGCTGAACGCTTACGCGGTTAAGCGTGGTTACAAGAAAACCAGGACTCTCGACAGTAACCTGATAGGCTCCAACGGGGACAATGGAGCTAAACTCACCAGTCTCATCAGAGATAAGTTCATGCCTAATCGAGCGACTAGCAATCACGATCTTTGCCTTCGCCACGGAAGCACCCATTTGATCAAGGATGACGCCGCGTATGTTAGCGTCGGCCTGCTGTGCCGCCACCGCCAATGGCACAACAACCAGGATAACTGCCGCGCTTAGATATTTTGTTGGGTGACTAAAGAAGCACATAACGCTGCTGTTCACCGGCGGCGAGCGAAACCATTCAAGCGGCGAAGAAAGAAAGTTGTTTGAGTAGTGTGCTATCGAGCCGTCCGGTGCAACAGCTTGTTCGGCGGCGACGAAACGAGAACGCGATTACTTTCCACTCAATCTTGCGCCACACTTATGGCATTCTTTAGGAACTCCGAAAAACTCTCCTCTGACTAGGCTAGCGCAAGATTCACAGATCTTGAACTGACGTAGATTCAGTATAGCTGCCAGGACCACAAGCGGCGCTGCTATGTAACAGCGCCTCGCGAGAAAAGTCGGCAAGCACAAAAAACAGTATTCCCATGCCAGCCGCTAACACTCCAGTAACAGAAAGGAGCATCCTCTTTAATTTCGCGTTCTTGCCTACAAACAAGATGTAGATACTTGCGGCAACGAGCGCACCCCATATGCCAAACCAAAGGTACCTAATTGAGTCTTTGTTCATCGTTAACTTAGCCGCCGAAC
>Ga0137403_10001368_pt1 | contig 30769 bp, 26 predicted proteins | sample CZOMad2_1_16fung_FD_122057 | JGI IMG/M metagenome (GOLD analysis project Ga0137403, IMG submission 122057) | Vadose zone soil fungal communities from Angelo Coast Range Reserve, California, USA - CZOMad2_1_16fungal (Hybrid Assembly) | ecosystem: Environmental > Terrestrial > Soil > Vadose zone... | reverse complement strand
ACGCGAGCGAAGGCCTCACCGCCTTCACCGAGAAGCGCGAGCCCGAGTTCAAGGGGCGGTGAGGAACGAAGGGACTGGAACTTGTCTCAGATTGAGCAGGGACCCGCGCACGGCTGGCGAAGCCCTGCCCCATGAAAAACTCATCTGCTCGTCCACGTCCGAGGCGTCTGGGACGCTCGGAGCCGTTGAAGTGGCGCGTCTCCGATGCGATGTGGGAACGGCTGGCGCCGATCCTGACCGACCCGCCGCGCCGCTTCCGCTACCCGGGGCGCGCCCGCTACGGCCCCCGCCAGTGCCTGGAGGGGATCCTCTACGTGCTCTACACCGACACGCCCTGGCTGCAGGTGCCCTACCGCGAGCTCGGCCTCCCCAGCGGCGAGACCTGCCGCCGTCGGCTGGAGGAATGGTCGCGGCGCGGCCTCTTCCAGGAGGCGATCGGCGTCCTGCACGAGCAGCTGGCAGAGGCCGAGCGGCTCGACTGGTCGCGGGTGATCGTCGATGCCTCGCTGGTCGACGCAAAAAAGGGGGCGAGAAGGTCGCGCGCACGCTCCGCGGCAGCGCCGGCAGCCGTTTCCACCTAGCCGTCGACGCGCTCGGCCGCCCGCTGGCCGTCCGGCTCGCGCCCGGCAACGAGAACGAGCAGCGCCACCTGATTCCGCTCGTCGACGCGCTCGCCGAGGCCAGCATCCGTCCGGGCGAGCTCTGGGCCGACCGTGGCTACGCCTCGGCGGCGCTCGAGCGGGCACTGCGCGAACGCGCGATCGAGCCGCGGATCAGCAAACCGCGGCGGGCGGGCGAGCCGATCCCGGCCGGGACGCCGACGCGCGAGGTCTGGCGGGGCAAGCGGCGGCGGTTGAAGACACGTGACCCGCAGGCTCGTCACCGCTGGCCGGTCGAGCGGACTAATGCCTGGCTGAAGGCGCTGCGCCGGATCGCCACCCGCCGTGACCGCAAGGCCGCCAACTACCTCGCTTTCCTCGAGCTGGGGATGATCGTCATCCTCGCGCGGTCGTTTTGAGATCAGCTCCAGTCCCCGTTCCGGGGACAGTCCCTTAGGGCCTCCCGAGCGCAGGGCACCCGCTCCAATGCCAATCACTCGGCTTTTCGCAAAGCCCTGCGCGAACCGGGTTCTCGAGAACGTAGAGACAGCTCGCCTCGAGCCCAACCTCGTCTTCGATCACGTAGACCGCGTACCGAGCCCTGAAGAGGTGTCCGTCCCGGTCATGACGCTGGTTGAACAGCTGCGCGTAGCGCCCGTTCAAGACCTGCAGGCCGCGGGAGAGCTTCGACCGCTCGGTCTCGACGATCAGGTGGTAATGAGTCGTCATCAGGCAGAAGGCGTGGCACTTCCATTCGTGGGTAGCGACCACGCGGCCCAGGATTGTCATGAAGCTCTTTCGATCGATGTCGTCGAGGTAGATGTCGCCGTGGTTCGTCCCTCGGCTTGCAACGTGGTAGGCACCGACCTCTGGCAGATCGCTGCGCGGTCTTCGCGGCATTGTTCGAAGCTAGGCGACATTCCGCCCATCCGCTAGACGCTCGAACAGATAACACAGTTGACGACCCGTCCTTTCAGGGACTGTCCCCGAAGGGGGCTGTCCCTAAAACCGTCACGGGAGTGCCACCGCTTTGAGGGGACAGTCCCCGTTCCGGGGACAGTCCCTGGACCGGCCTTCGCTAGGGACTGTCCCCGAAGGGGGCTGTCCCTAAAAACGTCATGCGGAGCGCCACCGGTTTCAGGGACAGTCCCCTTTCGGGGGCGCCTGAGATCAGTCGGTATGCATGGCCCCGACCAGCGTGATCGAGCCGGTACCGACGCCTAGGTAGTTCAGGTTCTGGGTCTCGGTGAAGGTTCCGGTGCCCTTGAGACGCGTGTAGTCGCCGGTTCCGCCGTTTACACGCCAATTTCCGGAGCACGCGCCAACGGTGTCGCCGGTGTCGAAGTCGATGCTCGTCAGGATGCAGCTGGCCTCGAAGTTGATCCGGAACGTGCCGCCGCTGAACGTGTACTCATCCATCGCCGTGTAGACGAACAAGTGGTCGTGGAAGGGGAACTTCACCGCCCACCCGACCGGCTTGAAGGCGACGCTGGCCAGCGTGCCCGTCGTCTGGGGGCCGAAGACGCCGCCGGCGGCCGTGATGTCGCCGGTGACGAACGGCGCACTCGAGTGGAAGGTCTCGTCGATCGTGATCGTGACACCTTCCGGCGGAGTTGCCACGGCGAGCGGGGCTGACGCGAAGCCCGCGATTGATGCGACCGCGAACAGGAGAAGCAGTCTGCGCTTCATCGGTGCTCCTCTCCGGCGCCCCAGAGTGGACGGAGCGCCACCGCCGCGCGTCCAAGACCCCGAAGGCCGGGCTCGCGCGGCGCTAGGTGTTCTACTGTCATAGCTGACCGATACACTACAACTGTGATGAGCGGCTTGTCAACGTTCCGCGTCGATCCCCGCTCAGGCGTTGGAATCGCTGCTCAGATCCGCACGAGGATCGCGTTTCTGATCGCCGACGCCGAGCTCGCGCCCGGCGATCGACTCCCACCAGTACGTGACCTCGCCCTGCAGCTCGGCGTCAACGTCAACACCGTCCGTTCCGCGTACGCGAAGCTCGACGCAGACGGCTTGGTGCGGACCAGACACGGCGTCGGCACAGTCGTCTTGGCCACAGGCGTCGAGAGTCCGCACACAGGCGCCCTTCCGCTAGGAGTGAACACGGTCGCCGTGCTGGTCGGCGGGCTCAATCCGTTCTATCTCTCCTTGCTTCGCGGCGTCGAGGACGTCGCTGCGGAACAGGGAACGCTCGTTCTCGTCACGGATACCCGCGACTCGCCGACACTGGCCGAGGCGATGATCCGCCGCCTGATCGCGCGCGGCGTGGACGGGATCGTCGCCGTCTCCGTCGGCGGCATCGGAACCAATGCCGGCGCCCCTCCGATCGTCTACGTCGACCAGCCCGATCGGACCGGCCACGTCCTTCTCTTCGACGGCCACGGCGCCGGGTATGCCGCCACGCGCCACCTCCGCGAACACGGCCACGAGCGGATCGGGATCGTGACCGCTCCGCTGTCGTGGCCGAACGTGAGGGAGGTCTATGAGGGGTACGTTCAAGCTGTCGGGGAAGCAGATGGCCGTCTCGTCGCCGAGGTGGACGAGTTCACCGTCGATGCCGGCGGCGCCGGACTGGAGCGCCTCCTCGAGCTGCCCGACCCTCCCTCCGCCGTCTTCGCTGCCGGGGAGACCCTCGCCCTCGGCGTGTTACACGAGGCGAAGTCGAGAGGGATCGACGTCCCCGCAGATCTGGCGATCACCGGCTACACGGATTCTCCGGCCGCCGCGCTCGTCGAGCCGCCGCTGACGATGGTCTCGGTTCCGGCTAGGGAGATCGGAATCCAAGCCATGCAAACGCTCGCCGAGCTCATACGTGGAAAGAAACTCCGTACTCGTCGCAAAGTCCTCGACGTCGAGCTTGTGGTGCGCGCGAGCTGCGGGTCGCACTAGCTCCGGAGATACTGCTGGCGTGGACGACGAGCGACCTCCGATTTGCCCCGCCTGCGGCGTGACGATGGTGCCGTCGGCGCTCAGTGCAAGCGACGCGCCCGCGGGCGACTGGATCTGCTTGGAGTGCGAGGAGACGAGCCAGTCGGAGTGAGCTGAGGCTGGGTCAGTTCCCCCAAGGGCGGCCGAACCTCGATCGTCCAGATGCGTCGCGCCTGGAGGTTGTCCACCCAACGGGAAGCGCTCCTCATCCGGAGTGTCGGATCCGGTTCGGTCTGGGCGTTCATCCTCTCCTCTCGGCGTCCCAGCAGACCAGCAGCAGAACGTCGCCTCACTGCTAGCGATTCCGAAGGCCAGCTCTGGGTCTTCGCCCAGCGGGTCGCGCCGGCTAACGAATAAGTCTGCCCGCCAATCGAGATCGCGACGTGATTAGAGTGGCGCCAATGGCCGAGATCCTCCTGTTCCACCACGCACAGGGACAAACGGACGGATTCCTCGCTTTCGCCGACGAGCTGCGCGCTGCCGGCCACGTGGTCCACGCCCCCGATCTGTACGACGGCAAAACGTTCGCGGACATCACCGAGGGTGTCGGCTACGCCAAGCAGGTCGGTTTCGGCACGATCATCGAGCGGGGCGTGACCGCTGCGGAGGATCTACCTTCCGAGCTCGTCTACGCGGGCTTCTCGCTGGGCGTTCTCCCGGCCCAGATGCTCACCCAGACGCGGCCCGGCGCCAAGGGCGCATTACTGCTGCACGGCTTCGTGCCGACCTCGGAGTTCGAGGCTCCGTGGCCTGACGGCGTTCCCGTTCAGATCCACATGATGGACGCCGACGAATGGGCAGAGGAAGACCTCCCCGCCGCCCGCGAGTTCGTCGACGAGGTGGAGAACGCCGAGCTCTTTCTCTATCCAGGCGACGGGCACCTGTTCGCCGACAGCAGTCTCGCCGACTTCGATGAGGAAGCGGCAGCGCTGCTCAAGGAGCGCGTTCTCTTGCTCCTGGAACGCGTCGGTTAGCGGCAATCGCCTTCGCCATTAGCACGTCATCGACCAGCACCACTTGGCCGCCGGAGCCGACCGGCAGGCGGAACTCGCCGCGGAGCACCCCCTCGGTCTGATACCCGTGGCGTTCGTACAAAGCGCGGGCCGCGGCGTTCACTGATAGCACCCGAAGCGTGAGGCGCTCTACCTTGCGCTCGGACGGTAGGTCTCTGCGGCTTCGAGGAGCCCGCTGGCCACTCCCCTTCGCTGCGCGCTCGGCGACACTCCTAGCCCCGTCACCATCAACACGTGCGCGTTCGAAGCCAGCGGCGTGGGTGGCCGCAGACAGAGATAACCAGCGACCTCGCCGTCGAGCACGCCGACGAGCACACCCTCGGGCCGAACATTCTCGAAGAATGGCCGCGACCGGTACGCGCTCGGGGAAACATGTGGCAGCCAGGTCTCCTGCTCGATCCTCGTGAGAGCCACCTCGTCCCTTATCTCGGCCGGTCGAACCACGATCGACACGCAAGCATCGTGCCACTCGCTAACTGTTCAGGCGGGAGACTCGCGCCCGGCGAGTTCGAGAAACTCCTCGTCCGTCAAAACCCGCCGTTTCGCCGTTCCTTCGGCCTTCACCTGCGCCAGTAGCTCGCGCTGGCGGTCCTCGTCGAGCTCGAGGCCGAGCTCCTCGGCCTTGATGCGGATCGAATCCAGCCCGCTCTTCTTGCCTAGGACGATGCCGCGTTCGGCGCCGACCAGCTCGGACGAGTAGGGCTCGATCGAGGGCGGATCGTGGAACTGGCTCGCGACGGCGCCGCTTTCGCGGACGAAGAGGTTCTCGCCGACGACCGGCTTCCACGGGTCGAGCTCGTAGCCGCTCAGCTCCCGCACCCGTGCCGAAACCTCTCGCAGCCGCTCCAGGCGCAGGTTCGTCTTGACGCCGTAGAGCGCGTCGAGCGTCAGTGCGACCTCGCCGATGCTCGCGTTGCCGGCGCGCTCGCCCATGCCGTTGATCGTTCCGTGGATCCAGCGCGCGCCCGCGCGAACCGCAGCCACGGCGCCCGCGGTCGCCAGTCCGAAGTCGTTGTGGCCGTGGAAGTGGATCGGAATCCCGGCCCCCAGCCACTCGCGCGTCCGGCCCACGAGCGACCCGACCGCCTCCGGCGTGGCGACCCCGATCGTGTCGACCACGACCGCCTCCTGAGCGCCCGCCTCGACCGCTCGCTTGTAGACCGCCTCGAAGAAGCGCGGGTCGGCACGCGTGCCGTCGACGCCGAAAAAGGCGACCTTGATCCCGTGGCTCGCGGCGAGGGCGACACCGCGGGTAATCCGCCCGAGCATCTCCTGCCGCGAGACGCCGAGCGCCTCGAGCTTCAGGTCCGAGATCGGCGACTCGACCACGCTCGCAGAAACCCCCAGCTGGACAAGCGCCTCGATATCGGCCGGCACGGCGCGGGAGAAGCCCCAGATCTCGGCGTCGAGCCCCGCCTCGAGAACCAGCTTGAACGCGCGCTCGTCGTCGGCTGAGACGCGCGGGAAGCCGGCCTCGATCCGCTCGATCCCGAGCTCGTCGAGCCCACGCGCGATCTCGAGCTTCTGCTCCGGGTCGAGAACGACGCCGACCGCCTGCTCGCCGTCGCGGAGCGTCGTGTCGTAGAAGCCGACCTCGGCGTCGATCGCCGCGTCGCGGTTGATCTCGCCGGTCCAGATGCGGTCGTTCACCGGAAGTCGTCCGGGAAAGAGGAGAGCTTCTCCGCTCCGTCGGCCGTGACGAGGAAGTTGTCCTCGACGCGGAGGCCGCCGCCCTCGGGCCAGTAGATCCCAGGCTCGATCGCGAAAACCATCCCCGCTTCGATCGTGCCGCCTCCGGCCTGGTGCGCGTACGGCGGCTCGTGCGCGCGGGCGCCCACACCGTGTGCGACCGGATGGCTCGGCTGACCCGGGTAGCCCGCCGCCTCGATTCCGGCGCGGACGAGCCGGTCGAGCTCGGCAAGCTCGGCGCCGGGACGGAGATGATCGACGGCCCGCCCGTAGACCGCGAGCAGCTGGTCGAGCAGCTCGTCGTAGCGAGGCTCGAGCTCGCCGGGGCAGACGTTCTTCGTGTGATCGCACCAGTAGCCGTCGGCGCAGACCCAGATCTCGAACAACGTCGGCTCGTTCTCTTGCACCGGCCGATCGCCCGTAGCGGTGAAGGTGCGGATGCCCGGCCCCGACCAGACAAGCGAAAAGCCGAGAGCGAGGTCGACGTCGCTGCGCGCCGTCCCGTCGCCGTGGACGTGGCCAAGCCACAGCGCCGCCGCCTGGCTCTCCACCATGCCGGGCCGGAGATTCGCCTTCACGTGCTCCATCGCGTCCGCCGCAATCTCGTTCGCGATCCGCATCCGCTCGAGCTCCTGCGGCGTCTTGATCGCCCGCGCCGCGTTCAGCAGCGGCGTCGCGTCGACAGCATCCGGCCACGCGTCGAACCAGCCCTTCGTGTATGTCGTCGGCTCCCCGACCATCCGGTCGGAAGCCTGCGTCCCGAGCGAGAGCTCCAGGCCGACACGCGAGTACTCGCGCGAGGCCTCGAGCGCAAGGTCGAGCGCGCGCATCGTCGGCGGCCGCGGGTCGGACGGGTGATACCCGGCAAAGAACCGAACATCCTCCGTCCACGCCATGCGAGCGGCGTCGTCAGCCGAAGGCTCGAGCGCGATCAGCGTCGGCTCCCCCGAGCGCGGGAAGACCACCGCCTCGTAGCCTTTCATCCCCCAGAAGTTCGTCAGGTAGAGCACGTTGTCGGGAGCCCGGACGACCAGGGCATCGAGCTCCTGGTCGGCCATCAGCGCCCGGACGCGCTCGAGCTTCGCGTCGTCGCGCTCCCACCTCACCAGCGAACGCGCTCCGGCGCCGGCTCGCCGTGCGCCTCCTGCCAGGAGACCACCGGGTTCCGCAGCACCCCGATCCGCTCGATCTCCGCCTCCATCACGTCGCCGGGCTTCAGGTAGAGGTCGGCCGCGTCAGGGCTGAACCCGGCCACGCCGGAGACCGTCCCGGTCGAGAGCACGTCGCCCGCCGAGTACCCAAGGGCGGAGTAGTGCGCCAGGATCTCCGGGATCGTCACCGACATGTTCCCGCTGTGCGAGCGCTGCCTCGGCTCGCCGTTCACCCGCAGCTCCATTGCGAGGTCGTGCGGGTCGCCGATCTCGTCGGGCGTGACGATCCAGGGGCCGAGCGGGCAGAAGGTGTCGATTGCCTTGCAGAACGAGAACACGCCGGACTCCATCTCGCGCCGCTGGATGTCGCGAGCCGTGATGTCGTTGAAGATCACGTAGCCGCCGACGTGCTCCATCGCCTCCTCGGGCCCGAACCACTTCCCCGCCTTCCGGATCACGACCGCCAGCTCCAGCTCGTAATCGAGCTCGTCGGTCAGGTGCTCCGGATAGACGACCGGCTCGTCCGGCCCAACGATCGCGTCCACGTTCTGGAAGAACATGATCCAGGGCGCGATCCGGTGCGACCACCCGACCTGCTTCGACTCTTCCTCGTGCTCGCGGAAATTGCCGGCCGTGTGGAAGAACTTCTTCGGCACGATTGGCGCGCGAAGCGTGACGTCCTCGAGGGCGAACTCCTCGCCGGTTGGGCCCGGCGGCTCGTCGCGCTCGAAGTACTCGCGCATCGTCGGGACTTCGAGCCGCGCGATCGTGTCGCCGCGCAGCTCGCCGACCTTGCCGTCGTCGAAGGTGACCAGGCGCGCCATCAGTGCCCCTTCCAGTGACGGTCTCGCGTTTCTGGCGAGTCCCTGGTGTCGCCAGGGTAGGACGCAGGGAGCGTCAATATGCAGGCATATTGGCGCGACTGAGGACACCCCCTGGCGGCGCCAGGTGCCGCCAGAAATGCTCTGACTGTTGCTGGAAGGGGCACTAGGTCCCGCACAGTCGCATAGCGGCTCGCGCGTAGACCTCCGCCGTCCGCACGAGCCTGGCGATCTCGAGGTTCTCGCCCAGCTCGGCGTCCGGCAGACCAGACGACGTCCCGTAGTTGAGCGTCGGGATCCCATAGCGCGACAGCACCGACGCGTCGGAGAACCAGCGCACGACGTCTGTCTCCGGCTCCAAGCCGAACACCTCCGCGTGCGCCTCTCCCACAGCGGCGACAACCGGTGACGACTCTTCGATCTCACTGCCGGGCGCGGACACGTAGACCTCCGCGTCGACCCTGAGCGACCTCGCAAAGGCGAGCGCCTTGCGGCGTGCCTCGGCCATCGGCACCCGCGGCGGCACCCGCAGGTCGAGGAAGAGATCGGTTCGATGCGGCGTCCGCGAGGCGCGCCAGCCGAAGCCGCCCTGGATCGCCCCGACGTTGGCGATCCCGCGCACGCCGTCGTGGCTCATCTCGAGCTCCCAGCTCGGCAGCCACTCGAGCACGCGATCGAGCACGTCGCGCATCCGAATGATCGAGTTCTCGTCTCGGCGGCCCTCGCTGAAGGCGGTATGGATGAACGGACCGGTCGTCGAGAGCCGCACCCAGAGCGCCCCAAAGTGCGCGAGCACGAGCTTGTTCTCGGTCGGCTCGCCGAGGATGCAGAAGTCCGCGGCGCCGCCGTGCGAGACCAGGTAGCGCGAGCCGGCCGCGTAGCCCCGGTACTCGGCCCCCTGGGCGTCGCCCTGCTGGGACTTCTCGATCTCGCCCGCGACGCAGGCGATCATCAGGTCGCCCTTCAGCCGGACGCCGGCCTCCTGCAGCGCGCGCACCGCCTCGACGTAGCAGCAGAGCGCCCCTTTCATGTTCGAGATCCCGAGCCCGTAGATGCGACCGTCGCGCTCGAAGCCCGCCGGTTGGAAGCCGGGAATCCCGTGCAGCCAGGGCTCCCGTCCCGAGTACGACGTGTCGAGGTGGCCGTTGAGCATGAGCGTCGGCCCGCCGCCGGCGCCCTCCCAGGTGCCGAGCACGTTCGCCCGCTCGTCCTCGACCTGCTGCCACTGCACGCGCAGGCCGAGGTCGGCGAGCTCGTCGCGCATCAGCTCCGCGGCGGGCTGCTCCGACCCCGTGAACGACGGCGTCGAGACGAGCCGAAGCGCGAGCTCGACCAATCGCCGCTCGTCGATCAGCAGTTCCCTCACCGGTCGCCTCCATCAAGACTGGCCAGCCAGCCGTGCCCTGGATGCACGAGTTCGATCGCGTCGCGAAGCCAGCGCCGGCGCTCAGGTTCGAGGCGGGGAAGGGTCGCGTCGAAGTCCTCTTGGTTCTTCGGCTGCTCGGAGTGCTTTGCCTTGTACAGCAAGATCACCTCAGGCCGACCGTACGGGAGGCCGTCGTCAGTTCGCTCGATCAAGCGCTCGTAGGGCATCGTGATCGAAGGGCGCCGGCGGCAGATCCAGGTGTCGCCGTCGCTGGGCTCGCGGAACACATCCAGGCGCCAGACGCCGGCGGCCGGCTCGCGCACCCAGGTCTGATGCGTTTGCTCGAGACGGTCGCGCGCGTCGTCCAAGGGCACGGCTTCGCGTGGCCCTGTGATCACGAAGAACTCGAAGTCCGGCAGGGCCTCCACGACCGCGTCGAGCCCGCTACTCGGCACCGCGATCTCGAGATCTTCGTGCTCGCGCCGTTGTCCGCCGAGGAAGAGATCGATCGCCCAGCCGCCCGCCACGTACCACGGCGCGTCGACGCCTTCGAGCAGACGCGCCGCCTCGTCGGGCCGCCAGGGATCCCACTCCGAAATGTCCGGCTCGATCGCGTTCACCCGCGGAAATGCGGCAGCACTTTCTCGCCGAAGAGCCGGATCTGCTCGTGTCGGTCGGCGCCCCACAGCTCGAGCATGACGTGCGTGCACCCCGCCTCGCGGTACTCCTCGATCGCGGCGATGCAGTCCTCGGGTGTGCCGGCGATGGGCCTGCAGCGGTCGAGCAAGGTGTCCGACACCTGCCCTTTTGCGGCAAGGCGGCCGCCGTGCTCCATCGCTTCGGCAACCGGCGCCAGCTCGTCCATCTCGATCTCGGCGGACTCGAGCAGCGCATCCGCAGCGCCCTTGATGTTCTGGAACTTGTTCGCGAGATACATGCCGCCGATCTCCCGGGCGCCCTCGCGGCCGGCGTCGCGATCGGACTCGTGGATCGATGCGATCACGGTGCAGCCGATGTCGATCGTCTCCGGGTCGCGGCCGGCTTCGCGTACGTTGCCGATCGTCCAGCGCACGTAGTCCGGCGTCGTGATCGAAGGCGTCAGCAGGCCGTCCGCGATCTCGGCCGCCAGCATTTGCATCTTCGGCGCAGTTGCGGCGACGTAAAGGGACGGCACGCCGCGCGGGCCTTCGGCCTCGGGAGCGAGCGCCGGCACCGAGGCCGAGAACGTCTCGCCCTCGTAGTCGAACGCCTCGCCGCCGAGCACGCCGCGAACGATCTCGACCGCCTCCCGCATCGGACCAAGCGTCTTCTTGGTGGCGATCCGGGCGTTGTTGAGGAAGATCTTCGACGTCCCGAAACCGAGCAGGAACCGGTCCGGCCCCGCCGCCTCCTGGACGACGCGTGCGTCCATCGCCACCTGGACGGGATGACGCGTGAACGGCGAGATGATTCCCCAACCGACCGTCAGCTGCTCCGTCTCGTGAGCGATCAGCGCCGAGACGACGGTCGAGGAGCGGGCCTCCATCCCGTGCTTGCGCCACCAGGGGTAGGCCTCCGCGAGCCAGATCGTGTCGATGCCGGCCTCGTCCATCACCCGGGCGGACGCGAGCATCTCCTCGAGCGGCTCCATCGTCAGCTGCATGACGCCGACTCTGAAGGGCTGGCTCACGCGTCTTCGATCGAGGGTGCCGGCTGTTCGGGTGCGGAGCCGGAGCCCGCGCGGCCCGCCTCCTGCACCTGTTTGTCGAGCGCGTCGAGGACGTTGGCGACCTGCTGCTGGACGATCGGCTGCAGCACGCGCTGGCCCATCGACCCGACCGGGCCGGCGATTGAGACGTCGGCTTCCCAGTGCATCTGCGTCGCCGAGCCGGCCGTGGAGAGCTGGAACTCCGTCTGCATGCTCATGATCGCGCCGACGCCGTCGCCCTTGGCCTTCAGGCTCGCGAACTCCGGCGGCCGCTCCTCCGTCTTCTCGAACCTGATCCGCATCTTCAGGCTGCCGAGCCCGAGCGGGATGTTGCAGTTCGCATGCCAGTTCCGCTCGTCCTGGACCTCGAAGCTCTCGACGCCCGGGATCGTCTTGGCGAGCCGCGCCGGATCGTTCAACACCTCCCAGACGGTCTGCTGCGGAACGTCAAATGTGCGGTCGCCGGCGACCTTCACCGCGACTCAACCGAAATCCGGCCACGCGACTCCGCCGGGTTCGAGATCAGCTCCCAGACCCGGTGCGGCGGATTGCACGAGTCGTAGACGATCGGGTTCCCAACCGGCCGGAGCGCATCCTGCAGCGCCGCACAGACGGCGTGGATCCCAGCGCCGCCGCCCTCGCCCATTCCCTTGGCGCCGAGCGACGTGAACGGAGACGGAGACTCGATGTAGCCGGTCTTCAGCGGCGGCATGTCGAGCGCGTGCGGCACGTGGTAGTCGTAGAAGTTCGGCGTCAGCAGGTTCCCTTGCTCGTCGTAGGTGAAGGTCTCGTGCGTCGCCGCGCCGAGCGCCTGGGCGGTCGCGCCGTGCACCTGGCCCTCGACGATCTGCGGATGAATCCGGTTGCCGCAGTCGTCCACGGCGGCGTAGTCGACGATCTCGTAGGCGCCGGTCTCGGGGTCGACCTCGAGCACGCAGACGTGGATCTGGCTCGCGTAGGTCAGCGTCAGGTTGCCGTACTTGCGCTCCGTGTCCGGCACCTCGAACGGCGGCACGTAGACGTAGCGGCAGTTGAGGGTGACGTGGCGCGCCTCTTCCGGGAGGATCGCGTTGTTCGCGTTGACGATCGCGCCGATCCCCATGAACGGGATCGCCGCCTCGGGGTTCTCGCGCAGCTTGGCGAAGCCGCCCTCGAGCACGACCGCATCCTCGGGAACGCCGCCGAGGACGGCCGCCGCGATCGTCCGGATCTCGCCGGCGAGCTGGTCGACGGCGCCCTTGACCGCGCCGAGGCCGGTAACGGCGAACTGGCTCGCGTAGGTGCCGGAGAAGCCGGCGTGCGAGTTCCAGTAGGTGTCGTGCCCCGGGCGCACGGTGACGTCATCAGGCGAGATGCCGAGCGCGTCGGCGACGACCTGCGCGGCCGTCGTCTCATGCCCCTGTCCCTGGGGAACCGTGCCGAGCGTGACGACGACCTCGCCGAAGATGTCGAGCTTCACCGTCGCCACCTCGTTGTTGCCGGAGAACTGCAGCTCCGGGTTCAGGAGTTGCGACTGTCCGAAGTTGTTCGTGCCGGAGTCGAGCGTGGAGCCGATCCCTATCCCGAGCAGCTTGCCCCGTGACTCGGCGTCTCGCCGGCGCTTGTCGATCCCGTCGTAGCCGACCAGCTCGAGCGCGATGTCGAGGCAGCGCGCGTAGTCGCCGGAGTCGTAGACGCAACCGTTCGGCGTCGTCCAGGGGAACTCGTCCGCCTTCACGTAGTTCCGCTTGCGCACGTCGACGGGATCGAGCCCGAGCTCGTTGGCGACGATGTCGATCACGCGCTCCGTGAACCAGAGGTGCTGCATCCGCGAGTAGCCGCGGTTCGGCGAGACCGGTGACTTGTTCGTCGCCACCTGGGTGAAGTCGACGTAGACGTTCTGCCAGCGGTAGCAGCCCGGCGTGACCTGCGCCCAGATGATGCAGCCGAGCGGCTCGTAACGCGGGAAGGCGCCGCAGTCGTCGATCGCGTGCGTCTTGAAGCCGAGCAGCGTCCCGTCGGCCTTGACCGCGACCTCGGTCTCCTCGAACCAGCGCTCGTTCCCATGCGCGTTCGCCGTGTGCTGGTCGGTCCGCCACTCCGTCCACTGCACCGGGCGGTTCAACTTGCGGGCGAGCAGGCAGCAGGCGACGAAGTACGGATGGAGGCAAATCTTGTTGCCGAAGGCGCCGCCGATGTCTTGGGTGACGAAGCGGAGCTTGTCGGTTCCCACGCGCAGCGCCGGCGCCATCCAGATCGCGCCGATGCCCGGCATCTGGTGGTTGCAGTACATCGTCCACTGGCCCGTGCCGCGGTTGAACTCGACGAGGCAGCCGGAGCACTCGAGCGGCGTCGAGGAGAAGCGGTCGAAGTGGAGCTCCTTGATCCGGACGATCCGGTCCGCCTCCCCGACGGTGCCCTCCCAGTCGCCCCAGTCGAACACGCCTTCCCAGACGACGTTCGAGCCGGCGTCCTCGTGCAGGATCGGCGCGTCGGAATCCTGCGCGCGCCGGGCGTCTACCAACGGATCGAGCGGCTCGTACTCGACCTCGACCAGCTCGGCCGCGTCGCGCGCGAGCTCGCGGGTCGCGGCGACGACCGCCGCCACGGGCTCGCCGACGAAGCGCGTCTTGCCGACCGCGAGTGCGTAGTCCTTGATCTCGCTTCCGGGCGGCACCGACATCTCGAAGAACGGATCGGTCAGGATCGCGACCTCGTCACCGGTCAGCGTTCCGTAGACGTCCTTGAGCTCGAGCGCCCGCGCGACGTCGATCGACTTGATCTTGGCGTGCGCGTAAGGCGAGCGGACGAAGTGAACGAAGCCCATTCCGTATCGCTTGACGTCGTCGAAGAAGACGCCTTCGCCCTGGACGAGGCGCCGGTCCTCCTTCCGCGGGACGCTGGTGCCGATGAACCCCGGCCGCGTCTCCTGTTCCTCGACGACGAGGGCGCTCGTGGGGGTGGCGGTTTCGGTCATCGGCCCGCCTCCGCGGCCGCCGCGATCGCCTCGACGATGTTGACGTAGCCCGTGCAGCGGCAGATGTTGCCTTGAATTGCCCTGCGGATCTCGCCTTCGGTCGGCTCGGGGTTCTCGTCCAGCAGCGCCTTCGCGCTCATCAGCATCCCGGGCGTGCAGTAGCCGCACTGGAGCGCGTGGTGCTCGCCGAAGGCCTGTTGCAGCGGGTTCAACTCGCCGTCGGTGCCGAGGCCTTCGACGGTCTCGATCGAGGCTCCGTCGGCCTGGATCGCCAGCATCATGCAGCTCTTCAGCAGCGTGCCGTCCACGATCACCGAGCACGCCCCGCAGTTGCCGGTGTCGCAGCCGACGTGCGTGCCGGTCAGGTCGAGGTCGTCGCGGAGGAAGTGGACGAGCAGCCGCCGGGCCTCGACCTCGCGCTCGTAGGTCGTGCCGTTCACGTCGACGCTGATCGTCTTCTGGGCGACCGGCTCGCTCACGCGGCTTCTTCTCTCGCCTGCCGAGCGGCTCGCGCCGCGAGGACGCCCGCGAGCTGCCTCCGGTACTCCGCCGGCGCGTGAATGTCCGACGGCGGGTCGAGCTCCGCGCCCGCGACCGCCTTGCGTACCGCTTCGTCGTCCGCCGACGGCGCCTCGACGACCACCGGCGTGGCCGCGACGCAGCCGAGCACGACGCGCACATCTCCGTTGACGCTCGCAGCAGCATTCGCGATGCAGGTTCCGTCGGCGCCGATCGTCACCGAGGCGAAGCCGTCGCCGCCTTGGCGGCGCGGAACCGAGATCCCGGTCAGCAGCTCACCGGGGCCGACCGCCGTCAGGTAGACGCCGAGGAAGAACTCCTCGGCCGGAACCAAACGGATGCCCGACGCGCCCGCGATTGCCATCGTCGCGCCGACCGCGACGAGTACCGGCGGCAGATGATTCGTCGGGTCGTTCGAGCAGACGTTCCCGCCGACGGTGCCGCGATTGCGCACCTGGACGTCTGCGATCTGAGCCGCGACCTCGGCAAGGATCGGACGCTCCCGGTGCACCTCCTCCGCGCGGGCGAGCTGCGTGTAGGTCACCATCGCCCCCAGCTCGAGCCCGTCGTCGGTCTCGCGAATCCCGCGGAGCTCCGGAACGTCGTTGAGGTCGACGAGCAGCTCCGGCGCCGCGATCCGCGCCTTCATCACGTTGATGAGCGTCTGCCCGCCCGCAAGCGCCCGCGCGTTCGGATTCGCCGCGAGCAGCGAGAGCGCCTCGTCGAGGGACCGAGGACGGGCGTACTCGACGCTGGCCAGGAGCATCGCTGTCTTATATTCGTTCGGCGTTCGCCCGCGCAAGCGAGAGCAGCTTCAAGAGCTGCACGGCGGAGGGCTCGCGAGCCCTCCGCCGTGCTCTGCGTTCGCTAAGAGCAGGTGCCCGAGCCGATCAGGCGCGGGCCGCCGTTCTGGTGCAGGAAGAGCGGCCGGGCTGTCGGTAACGGGCCGCCTGTTGTCGGGTCGCTGAGGCGCGTGTCGCCGGTCGAGATCAGGACGCAGCCGCGCGCATCGAGCGCGTTCGTGAAGTAGTCGCCGAGCCGGCGGTCCTGGCCGGTTGCCACGCAGGTGGTTCCGCCCTGGCAGACCCAGCCGATGTGGATCGGCCGCCCGGCGGCGTCCGCGACCCACTGCTGCGGGTTCTTGCCGTTCGCACCGAGCAGCGAGGCCTCCATCGCGTGGACGTGGCCGGTCTGGCAGTCGAGGTCAGGCTGGCCGTCCTGCGGCTCGGTCTGGTACCAGATCACCGAGACCTTGCCGGAGTCGCCCGCTGTGATCCATGGCCAGAACACGCGCGTGCCCGGATGGGTGATCGTCCTCGGCGTCGACCAGGTCTTGCCGAGGTCCTTCGTATAGGTCAGCATGATCGAGTTCGGCGCCGGCGTCTCCGCACCGTTGCAGCCGCCGCTCGTGCCGGCCTGCCGGTTGTCGGTGTCCCAGGTCAGATAGACGGTCCCGGCCGAGTCGATCGCGATCGCCGGCCAGTGCGCGAACATCGAGGTCCCACGCACACCTTCGTGCGGCGTGAACGACGAGCCACTGGCTGGCATGGTGCTGATGCCGAGACCGAAGCTGCCGTCGGGATGATCGAAGATCGCAGGCTCGACGACGGTCGACTTCGGCCTGTCGTAGTAGAGCTTGCCGTCAGCCGTGAACGAGCCGCCGTCCGAGAGCGAGCCGCTGTCGGGGATCCCGGTCAGGCTGCAGCTGTTGCCGCCGTCGTTCGAGACGAACACCTGATGGCCGCTACCGCTCCCCTCGACCGTGTTGGTCCCCATAAAGACCTGGTCCGCCTTGCCGCCGGCGAGCCACGGCCGGTCGCCATCGTGGCAGTCCGCGTTCCCCTTGTCCCACGTCTTGCCGCCGTCAATCGAGGAAAAGAGCGCGTCGTTGACGAGGTCGATGCCCGTGTTGTAGACGCGTCCGCCGGCATCCTGGGTCAGGTCGGGGTCGCTGAAGCCGGTGTTGATCGCCGGGTTCGTCGGACATGGACTGCCGAGGTAGCGGTCGCGGAACCAATTGACTCCACCGTCGGACGACGTCCAGACGTTGACCTGGTTGCAGTAGTTGGTGACGAAGTCGAAATTCCCCCACGGCGAGCTGACGATCCCGTCCCGGTAGAGATGGGTCGTCCCCTCGTGGGCGGTGTAGATCAGCGTCCCGTGCATCGTGTCCGCAAAGATCTCCGGCTCTCCGCCGGCGAGATCCTGGTCGACGTAGACGGGCGGCGCGAAGGTCGGGCCCTTCGCAACCGCCGAGCCGCGGGTGGCCAGCACGCCGGCGAGCGTGGCCAGACCGAGCACGACGCCCACCGCCAAGACCCGAACCCGCCGCAAGCGCGAAAGCGGCTCCATCAAAAGTCCTCCTCTCTGGGCGAATGCGCGGGAGTCCCGCGCGCGAGTCACCAGCACTCCTTACCCTCGCGATGGAGAATCGGAACCAGTGAGCCAGGTTCAGCGGATCCGTCCGGCGCAGCCCCAAGACCTGGAAACAGTGCAGGGCTTCCTCCGCGAGTACGCGGACGGCCTCGGAGTCGACCTCTCGTTCCAGGACTTCGAGTCCGAGCTCGCCGACCCGCTCGGCTTCTACGAGCTCGTTCTGCTGGCGAAGGACGGCTGTGTCGCGCTGCGGCGAATCGACGAAGTCGCCTGCGAGATGAAGCGCCTCTACGTCCGTCCGGCGGAGCGGGGCAGCGGGCTGGGGCGGCAGCTCGCCGAGGCGGTGATCGCCGAGGCGAGTGCCCGTGGCTACAGCCGCATGCTCCTCGACACGCTCCCGGAGATGACAGCGGCGCAGGCGCTGTACCGGTCGCTCGGCTTCCGTGAGACGGAGCCGTATCGCAACAACCCGGTTCCGGGCGCGGCCTTTCTCGAGCTCAGGCTCTAGCCTGCAGCGCCTGGCCGATCGAGCCGCCGCGGCGCGCCCGCCCGGCGGCGCGCAGGGCGCGCGCGTAGGCGACGGAGACCGTCGCTCCGCTTGCCATTACCTCGCCGGTCGAGCGCATCTCAGGACCACGATCGGCGGCATTCGCGAAGCGCTCTTCTGGGAAGACGGCCTCCTTCGCCCAGGCGCGCGTTGGCACAGGCCGAGCCGGGAGATCGAGCTCGCCGAGGCCGGCGCCTAGAAGCAACCGGCAGGCGTGGTCGACCAGCGGCAGCCCGGTCGCCTTGGACACGAACGGGACGGTGCGCGAGGCGCGCGGGTTGGCCTCGAGCACATAGAGCTCGCCTTCGTGCAGCGCGAGCTGGAGATTGAGCAGTCCGCGCGCGCCGAGCCCGGCAGCGATCGCCGACGCGAGCTCGCCGATCTCGGCCTCGAGCGCAGGTGTCACTGAGGGCGCCGGCATCACACAGGCTGAGTCGCCGGAGTGGACGCCGGCGGGCTCGACGTGCTCGAGGATCCCGCAGACCCACGCGGACTCGCCGTCGCAGAGGACGTCGATGTCGAGCTCGAGCGCACCCTCGAGGAAGGCGTCCACTAGTGCCGGCTCGCTGAGCTCGAGCTCCTCGGGGCCGCGGGCGACGAACATGCCTCGGCCGCCGAGCACGTGGTGCGGGCGGACGAGCACGGGGTAGCCGACCCGCTGTGCGACGGCGCGTGCCTCGTCGGCGCCGTCCGCCGTTCCCCAGGCCGGCGCGCGAACCCCCAACTCGTCGAGCAGCGCGCCGAAGCGGCCGCGGTCCTCGGCACGCTCGATCGCGGACAGCGGGTCGCCGAGCAGCGCGAAGCCCGCCGCGGCCACCCCGGGCGCGAGCGAGAGCGGCGTCTGGCCGCCGAGCTGAACGACCACCCCTGCCGGCTGCTCCAGCTCGCAGACGTCGAGCACGCGTTCGAGCGTCAGCGGCTCGAGGTAGAGGCGGTCGCTCGTGTCGTAGTCGGTCGAGACGGTCTCGGGATTCGAGTTGACGAGCACGCTCTCGTAGCCGAGGCGGCGGAAGGCCATCGAGGCTCGCGAGCAGCAGTAATCGAACTCGATCCCCTGGCCGATCCGGTTCGGCCCCGCGCCAAGGATCACGATCGCGGGCCGCGAGCGCTTCGGCGTAGGGTCACCGTCCTCGTAGGAGAGGTAGAAGTACGGCGTCTTCGCTTCGAACTCGGCCGCGCAGGAGTCGACCGCCAGCCGCCCGGGGGGGCCGCGGCGCCGGCGCACCTCCTCTTCGTCGACGCCGAGCACGCTTGCGATCGTCTTGTCAGGCAGCCCGAACCGCTTCGCCGCCTGCACGTGACCGCTCGTGCCGAGCGTCGCTTCGGCCTCGGCGATCGCGCGCAACTCGTCCGCGAAGTACGGATGCACGCCCGGCAAGTCGAGACCGCGACGCGCCGCCTCGAGTAGCAGGTCCCAGCGTTCGGGAACCGGCTCGCCCCGGCGCGAAAGGTCGAGCTCGCCCGGCGCCTGCTCCCGCCCCTGCAGCGCCTTCAGGAACGCCTCGGCGAACGTCCTCCCCAGCCCGAGCGACTCGCCGACCGCGCGCATCTCCGTACCGAGGCGCGCGTCGGAGACGCCGAACTTGGCGAAATCGAAGCGCGGCGCCTTGACGACGACGTAGTCGAGCGCCGGTTCGAAGGCCGCGGTGGTCTTGCCGGTGATGTCGTTCGGAAGCTCGTCGAGCGTGTAGCCGACGGCGAGCAGGGCCGCGAGCTTGGCGATCGGGAAGCCGGTCGCCTTCGAGGCGAGCGCCGACGAGCGCGAGACGCGCGGGTTCATCTCGATCGCGAGCAGCTCGCGGGTCTCGGGCTCGTAGGCGAACTGCACATTGGCTCCGCCGGTCGCGACGCCGACGGCGCGGGCGCACGCGAACGCGGCCCCGCGGAGGCGCTGATACTCGGCGTCGGGCAGCGTCTGCTGCGGCGCGACCGTCCACGAATCGCCCGTGTGCACGCCCATCGGATCGAGGTTCTCGATCGAGCAGACGACCACGCAGTTGCCGGCAGCGTCGGTCATCACCTCCAGCTCGTGCTCCTCCCAGCCTTCGAGCGAGCGCTCGACGAGCACCTGGCCGATCGGGCTCGCGTGGAGCCCGCGGCGAACGAGCGCCTCCAGCTCGGCCCGGTCGTGCGCGAGGCCGCCGCCCGTGCCGCCGAGCGTGAACGCCGGCCGGACGACGGCGGGCGCCTGCAAGCCGTCGAGCTCATCCGGCGAGGAGATGATGCAGCTCTCCGGCACGGGTACTCCGGCCTCGCCGAGCGCCGCGCGGAAGGCGAGCCGGTCCTCGGCCCGGCGGATCGCGTCCACGTCGGCGCCGATCAGCTCGACCCCGAACTGCTCCAGAACACCCGCGTCACCGAGCTCGACGGCGACGTTGAGCGCCGTCTGGCCGCCCAGCGTCGGCAGCAGCGCGTCCGGCCGCTCGCGTTCGATCACCTCGGCGACGGTCTCGGTGTCCAGCGGCTCGAGGTAGGTCGCATCGGCCCACTCGGGGTCGGTCATGATCGTGGCCGGGTTCGAGTTGACGAGGACGACGCGGAACCCCTCGCGCCGCAGCACCCGGCACGCCTGCGCCCCCGCGTAGTCGAACTCGCATGCCTGCCCGATGCGAATCGGGCCCGAGCCGACGATCAGGACAGAGCGAAGATCGGTTCGCTTCGGCACGTGCTCGCGATCAGGTCGAAGAAAGGGAGGGCGTCGAGCGGCCCAGGCGCAGCCTCGGGGTGGAACTGCACGGTGGCGAACCCGTCGCCGGCGAAGCCCTCGACCGTGCCGTCGTTGAGTGAGACGTGCGTCACCTCGACCTCACCCGAGTCAGCGACCGCGAAGCCGTGGTTCTGGACGGTCACGAGCACGCGGCCGCTGCGTAGCTCGCGGACGGGGTGGTTGGCGCCGCGGTGACCAAACGGGAGCTTGAACGTCTCGAGCCCGAGCGCGAGCCCGAGCAGCTGGTGGCCGAGGCAGATCCCGAAGAGCGGCACCTGGCCGAGCAGCTCGCGCACCGTCTCGATCGGCCCATCGAGCACCGCCGGGTCGCCGGGGCCATTCGAGACGAGCACCGCGCGCGGGTCCGTTTCCAGGACCGCCTCCGCATCCCATGAGCCGGGAACGACGACCACCTCGAGCCCGCACTCGGCGAGGCGCCGTGGGATCGAGCGCTTCGTGCCGAGGTCGACCACAGTGATGCGGGGGCCCGCGCCGAGCCGGTAGGGCTGCCGAGCCCCGACCACGCGGTCGAGAGGACGGCCGTCGATCGGCGGCTCGGCGAGGGCACGCGCGTACAGCTCCTCGACCGGCGCCTCTCCGAGCGCGCAGCGGAGGACGCCGCCATCCCGGATCCGGCGGACGAGGGCCCGCGTGTCGACGTCCTCGAGCGCGACGACGCCTTGCGACGCGAGCCACTGCGCCCACGCAGGCCGGGCCCTCCGCATGACGATCCCCTCGGCCTGCACGCGCTCGGACTCGAGCCGGGTCCCGTCGAGGCCGTAGTTCCCGACCAGCGGGTAGCTGAAGGCCAGCACCTGGGCGACGTAGCTCGGATCGGTTGCCGCCTCTTCGTAGCCGGCCATAGCGGTCGTGAAGCAGGCCTCGCCGGCGGCGACGCCCCCGGCGCCGACGGCCGAGCCTGCGAAGACGGCGCCGTCCTCGAGCACGAGATGGGCTGGGCGCACGTTTTGCATCATAATCAGAAGTTCTGCATAATACTCAAATGCCCACCGCCTCGATCATCGGCTGCTCCGGGTACACGGGGCAGGAGACGCTCGACCGGGTGCTCGCCCACCCCGAGCTCGAGCTCGTCGCGCTCGGCTCTGACTCACTGGCCGGCGAGCTAGCGTCCGCTCTCGACATTCGGCTGAACGGCTCGCTGCCCGCCTTCGTCGCGAACGCGGAGGCGCTGGCGAGCGGCGCCGACGTGCTCTTCGTCTGCCTCGGGCACGATGAGGCGGCGGCCCTCGAGCCGCCCGCCGACACTGTGGTCGTCGACCTCTCCGGCGCGCACCGGCTCCGCGACTCCGCCCTTTACGACAGCTGGTACGGCTTCACGCACCCGCGCGCGGAGACGCTTGCCGGCTGGAGTTACGCCCTGCCGGAGCTCTATCCGCCGACCGGAACGCTGATTGCGAACCCGGGCTGCTACGCGACGGCCGTGCTGCTCGCGCTCGGGCCGCTCGCGGATTCGCTCGACCCGGAAAGCGTCGTGGTCGACGCCAAGTCCGGGGTCTCTGGCGCCGGCCGTGCGCCGAAGCCGAGCTCCCACGCCGGCTTCGTGCTCGAGAACCTCTCGCCCTACCGAGCCGGCTCCCACCAGCACGCGCCGGAGCTCGAGCAGGCGCTCGGCTTTCCGGTCTGCTTCGTCCCGCATCTTCTGCCCCTGCGGCGCGGTCTGCTCGCGACGTGCTACGCCCGGGCCGGCAACGACGCGCACGAGCGCCTCGAGGACGCCTATGCCGACAGCGACGTCGTTCGCATGCTCCCTGAAGGAATGGCCCCGGAGCTCGGCCGCGTGCAGGGCACGGACACCGCCGAGGTGGCGCTCTTCGAGGACCGCCCCACCGGCAAGACGATCGTCGCGTGCGCGATCGACAACCTCGGCAAGGGTGCCGCAGGGCAGGCCGTGCAGAACGCGAACCTCGCGCTCGGCCTCGAGGAGACGGCCGGCCTCCGCCTCACCGGGGTGCTCGTGTGAGCGTCACCGCTGCGAAAGGATTCGTCGCGGGCGCCGTGCACTCGGGCCTCCGCCGCAGCGGTCCCGACCTTGCGCTCGTGCGCTCGCTCATACCGGCGACGGGAGCCGCCATGTTCACGGTTAACCGCGTCCAGGCGGCGCCCGTCACTGTCTCAAAGGAGCATCTCGAGCTCGCGGAGCCTCAGGCCATCGTCGTCAACTCCGGAGTCGCGAACGCGGCGACCGGCGTACGCGGCGAGCTCGACGCGCGGGCGACCGCGGCCGAAGCGGCGCGGCTGCTTGGGCTGGACGCGGAGGAGGTGCTCGTCCTCTCGACCGGCGTGATCGGCAAGCGGCTCGCGCTCGACAAGATCCTGCCCGCCCTTCGACACGCCGCCTCGTCGCTGTCGGACGAGGGCGGGCCGGCCGCAGCCGAGGCGATCCTGACCACCGACACCCACGCGAAGCAGGCGGTCGCGCAGGGGCCTGGCTTCGCTGTCGGTGGGATGGCTAAAGGCTCCGGGATGATCCATCCCAACCTCGCCACCATGCTCGCCGTCGTCACGACGGACTTCCCGCTCGAACCCGGCGAGGCCGCGGACTTCCTTCGCCCCACGGTCGACGAGAGCTTCAACGCGATCTCGGTCGACGGCGAGTGCTCGACGAACGACACCGTCGTCGTGCTCGCCAACGGTGCCGGCGGCGCGAAGCGCTCGGCGGCGGCCGACGAGGCCTTCGCCGACGCACTGCACGCAGTCTGCGCTGACCTCGCCGGCCAGATCGTCGCCGACGGCGAGGGCGCGACCTTCCTGGCCGAGATCAGCGTCAGCGGCGCCGCGAGCGACCCCGAGGCGAAGGCGATCGCCAGGCGGATCGCGACCTCGCCGCTGGTGAAGACGGCCTTGTTCGGGCGCGATGCCAACTGGGGCCGCGTGCTCGCGGCGGCGGGCTCGGCCCCCTTCAACGGCGGCTATGCCCAGCTCGATCCCGCGCGGGTCACGCTCGACCTCGCGGGCGTCCGCGTCCTCGAGGCGGGCGCGCCGAGCGACGTCGAGCCGGAGCTCGACGGCTCGCGCTGCACGATCGCGCTCGATCTCGCACTCGGCGACGGCTCGGCGCACTACCTGACCAGCGACCTCTCGTACGACTACGTGCGGATCAACGCGGACTACCGCTCATGAGCCGCGTCGTCATCAAGTGCGGTGGCAGAGTCGTGCGCGGATCGGCCGCCGCGATCCTCACGCTTGCCGATGCCGGCCACGAGGTCTGCGTCGTGCACGGCGCCGGGCCGCAGATCTCCGAGGAGATGGAGCGCTTCGGAATCCCCGTCGAGTTCGTGGGCGGACGGCGCGTGACGACGGCGGCGGGCCTGGCCGTCGTTCGCTCGTCGTTCGCCGCCGTAAACCGCGCCCTCTGCGCCGAGCTCGGGCCGCGCGCCGTCGGCCTCTTCGGCGACGAGATCGGCCTGCACGTGCTGCAGCTCCCCGAGCTCGGTCTCGTCGGCGAGCCGCTGCCGAGTCGTCCGAGGGCGGCCCTTGAGGCGCTCGACTCCGGACTAATCCCGGTGGTCGCGCCGCTCGGCGTCGGTCCTTTGAACGTGAACGCCGACGAGGCGGCGGCGGCGCTCGCGGTCGGGCTCGAGGCGGAGCGGCTGCTGTTCGTCACCGACGTCGCGGGCGTCTTCCGCGACGGCGTGGTGCTGAGCAGCATCGAGGCCGGCGAGGCCGACCGGCTGCTCGACGACGGCACCTTCGAGGGCGGGATCGTCCCCAAGCTGCGGGCCGCGATCGCCGCCGCGCGCAACGGCGTCCGGGCCGAGATCGGCGAGACGGCGGTGGTCGCGTGAACACCGTCGCGGTCACGCCCGTCCTCCCCGTCTACGCGCGCCAGGACCTGACGTTCGTCCGCGGTGAAGGCGCGACGCTCGTCGACGCGGACGGGCGCGCGTATGTCGACTTCCTCGCTGGGATCGCCGTCGTCGGCCTCGGGCACTGCCACCCCGCCCCGCTCGCCGCCGCCCAGGCTCAGCTCGAGCGCCTCTGGCACGTCTCGAACCTTTACTGGAGCGAGCCGATGATCGCGCTCGCCGAGCAGCTCTCGGACCGCTTCGGCGGCGCCCGTGCGTTTTTCTGCAACTCGGGCGCCGAGGCCGTCGAGGCCGGACTCAAGTACGCGCGCAAGGCCACCGGCAAACCCGGCGTCGTCTCGCTGACCGGCTCCTTCCACGGCCGCACGCTCGGCGCGCTCTCGGTCACGGGCCAGTCCGGCAAGCGCGAGGCCTTCGAGCCGCTGCTGCCGCACGTCAGCTTCGCGGCGCCCAACGACGCCGATTCGCTCGCACCGGCCATCACGGCCGAGACCGGCTGCATCCTGCTGGAGCCGGTTCAGGGCGAGGGCGGCGTGCACGAACTTGACGCCGGCTTCGTCGCCGAGACGCGCCGGCTCGCCGACGAGAACGGCGCGGTCCTCCTCTTCGACGAGGTGCAGACCGGCGTCGGCCGCACAGGGACGTTCTTCGCGTGGGAACGGCTCGGCGTGCGCCCGGACGCCGTCACGCTCGCCAAGGGCCTCGCCAACGGGCTGCCGATCGGCTGCCTGCTCGTCGGGGACGAGGCGCCGGAAGGATTCGCCCCGGGCGACCACGCGAGTACCTTCGGAGGCAATCCCGTCGCGTGCGCCGCCGCGAACGCGGTCTGCGACGAGCTGACCGATGACCTGCTCGCCGGCGTCACCGCGACCGGCCTCGCTCTCACCGCCGGCCTTCGCGAGCTCCCCGGCGTGCGCGAGGTGCGCGGCGCCGGCCTCCTGCTCGGCGCCGAGCTCGACCGGCCCGCCTCGGAGGTCGTCGCCGAGTGCGCGGGGCGCGGCCTGCTCGTCGGCACCGCCGGCGAGAGCGTGCTCAGGCTCACTCCCCCGCTCGTCGTCACGGCCGCCGAGGTCGACCAGGCGCTCGGCACGCTCGAGGAGGTGCTCGCATGAAGAAGTTCGAACGGCAGGGAGCGATCCTGCGTCTCGTCAAGGAGCAGAAGCTCTCGACGCAGACGGAGCTCGCGAAGGCGCTCAAAAAGGCCGGCTTCGGCGCGGTGCAGACAACCGTCTCCCGGGACGTGGCCGAGCTCGGGCTCGTCAAGGTGCGCGACGAGGAAGGCCGGCTCGTCTACGCGCTCCCCGGCGCCGCCGACCTCTCGCGGCTCGGCGAGCTCGTTGCTGCTTTGCGCCGCTGGACAGTGTCGCTGACGGCCACCGGCAACCTCGTCGTCATCAACACGCCTCCGGGAACGGCGAACGCGCTCGCCCGCGCGATCGACGCGGCCGGCCTCGCCGACGTCGCGGGAACCGTCGCGGGCGACGACACCATCTTCGTGGCCGCCCATGAGGGCGTCGGCGGCGCTGCTCTCGCAGACCAACTTCGACATCACCTGGAAGGAGAAACCCAGTGAACCGAACCGCGGTGCTCGCCTACTCCGGCGGGCTCGACACGAGCTGCGCCATCGCCTGGCTGAAGGAGGACTACGGCTTCGAGGAGGTCGTCGCCGTGCTCGTCGACGTGGGACAGGAGGCGAGCTTCGGCCCCGCCGTCGAGCGCGGGCGCCTCGCCGGAGCCGACGACGTGCTCCTACTCGACCGCAAGGAGGCCTTCGCGGAGGAGCAGGTGGCGAAAGCGTTGCTCGCGAACGCGCTCTACGAGGGGAAGTACCCGCTCGTCTCGGCGCTCTCCCGGCCGGTGATCGCCGAGGCGGTCGCCGAGGTCGCAGTCGAGCTCGCCGCCGAGGCGGTCGTCCACGGCTGCACGGGCAAAGGCAACGACCAGCTGCGCTTCGAGCTCGCGTTCAAGGCGAGGTATCCGGGCGTGACGGTGATCGCTCCGCTCCGCGACCGCGTGCGGACGCGCGACGAGGAGATCGCCTACGCGGAGGCCCGAGGCATTCCGGTTGAGGCGAAGCCCGAGTCCCCCTACTCCGTCGACGACAACCTCTTCGGGCGCGCGATCGAGGCCGGCATGCTCGAGGACCCATGGACCGCCCCGCCGGAGGATGCCTTCGTGCTCACGGCCGCAGCGGCGGACGCGCCCGCGCCTGTCGAGTGCGTCGTCGCCTTCGAAGAGGGCCTGCCCGTCGCGCTCGACTGCGAGGAGCTGCCACTCGACGAGCTCGTCGGCGTGCTGAACGAGCAGGCCGGCGCCTACGGAATCGGGCGGATCGACATGATCGAGAACCGCGCCGTCGGCATCAAGAGCCGCGAGCTCTACGAGGCGCCTGCGGCGCTGACGCTGATCGCCGCCCACCGGGCGCTCGAGGAGTTGGTGCTGACGAAGGGCGAGCTCGAGGCGAAGCGCGAGCTCGAGCCGAAGTGGGCCAAGCTCGTCTACGACGGCGGCTGGTTCGCGCGTCTCCGAAACGCCTACGACGCGTTCTTCTCGGCGACGCAGCAGCTCGTCACGGGCGAGGTGCGACTCTCGCTGCAGCCGGGTGCGCCGGTTGTGACCGGCCGCCGCTCCGAGCACGCGCTCTACTCCGAAGAGCTCGCTTCCTACGGGATCGGAGAAACCTTCCCCCACCAGGCTGCCAGCGGCTTCATCGGGATCACCGCGCTCGAGACGCAACTCGTCGCCGCACGCGACCGGGTCGAGGTCGCGTGACGCTCTGGTCCGGAAGGGTCAGAGCGGAGCTCGCGCTGGAGGTGTGGGACTTCCTGCGCGCCGAAGACGCTGAGCTGCTCCCGTATGACTGCCAGGCGACCGCGACGCACGCGCGACGCCTCTGGCAGGCGGGGCTCCTGAGCGACGCCGAGCTCGCCGAGGTGGAGACGGCACTCGAGCGGATCGCCGCTAAGGGCATCGACGACAGAGCCGACGAGGACGTCCATTCGGCGCTCGAGCGGTCGCTCGGCGAGGTCGGCCGCAAGATCCACGCCGGCCGCTCTCGCAACGACCAGGTGGCCGCCGCGCTGCGTCTCTATGTCGTGGATGCGTGCGACGAGGCGGTCGAGACGATCCGGAGCCTCGCGGGCGCGGTGCTCGACCAAGCGGAGGAGGAAACGCAGACTCCGATGCCGGCCTATACGCACCTCCAGCGCGCCCAGCCGGTGACGGTCGGGCACCACCTGCTGGCGTGGGTAGAGATGCTCGCGCGCGATCTGGAGCGCTTTCGGTTCGCGGCCGAGCAAGCGCGCCCATCGCCCCTCGGCTCGGCGGCGGTCGCGGGATCGACCCTCGAGCTGCCGCCGCCCCCTGGCCCGCGGGTACACAACTCCATCGACGCCGTCGGCGACCGCGACTTCGCTCTCGACTACCTCTACGCGTGCGTGGTCCTGAGCACCCACCTCTCCCGGATCGGCGAGGAGCTCGTGCTCTGGGCGACGTCCGAGTTCGGGTTCGTCCGGCTGCCGGAGGAGGCGGCGACCGGCTCGTCGATGATGCCGCAGAAGCTGAACCCCGATGTCGCCGAGCTCGTCCGCGGCAAGGCGGGGACGGCGATCGGGAGGCTGACCGGGCTGCTCGCGACGATCAAGGGCCTGCCGCTCGCCTATAACCGCGACCTCCAGGAGGACAAGGTCTCGGTCTTCGCAGCCAGGCGCGACGTCCGAGGGACGCTCGCCGCGCTCGAGGTGCTGATCGCCGGAATCGAGTTCGACCACGAGCGGCTCAGGGCCGCCACCGCCGACCCATTGCTGCAGGCGACCGACGCCGCCGAGGCCCTCGTCGAGAGCGGTCTCCCGTTCCGTGACGCCCACGAGCAGATCGCGGGCCAGGTCCGCGCTGGGACCTTCGAGCCCGAGGAGCCGCGGCACCGTCTCGCGCCAGGTCCGGCCGAAGTCTCGGCGGCGGTCGCCGAAGCGCGAGCTCGCGTCTTGTAAAAACACGGCGCGGCCTGCGATTGTCCGCTCGTGCGGACCTCCTTGCGCAGGCGCCTCAGCGAGTCGCTCCGCGCGTTCGCAGAGGTCTTCGCCAATCCCGACCTGCGCCGCGTCGAGCTCGCCTGGAGCGGCTCGGTCGTCGGGCAGTGGGGCTACGAGGTCGCCCTCGCGGTCTTCGCGTACAGGGCCGGCGGCGCAACCGCCGTCGGACTGGTTGCGCTCGTCCGGCTCCTTCCTGCCGCGGCGGTCGCACCCTTCGCGGCGCTGCTCGGCGACCGCTTCCCGCGGAAGCGGATCATGATTGCGGCGGACCTCGCCCGTGTCTGCACGATGGGAGGCGCCGCGGCCGCGGTCTTCGCCGGCGCGCCGGCCGTCGTCATCTACGCACTCGCGGTTCTAACGGCGCTGGCAAGCACGGCATTCGGCCCGGCCCAGTCCGCCCTACTCCCCTCCCTCGCCCGCTCACCCGAGGAGCTGACCGCGGCGAACGCGACTTCGACCACACTCGCGAGCGTCGGCTTCTTTCTCGGCCCCGCGCTGGGCGGCCTGCTGCTTACTGTCACCAGCGTCGGGACCGTCTTCGCGGCGACGGCCGCCCTGTTCCTGTGGTCGGCGCTCGTGCTCAGCCGGATCAGCGCCGACAGCCAGGGTGACCCAAGTGCCGAAGTCGAAAGCATCGGGCGTGAGGCGCTCGCCGGTTTCCGGGCGATCCTCGGCGAACGCCGCCTGCGGCTCGTGGTCGGCCTCTACGGGGCGCAGACGCTGGTCGCCGGAATCATGCGCGTTCTGGTCGTCGTGACCGCGCTTCGGATTCTCGACCTCGGGCCGGCCGGCGTCGGCTTCCTCAATTCGGCCGACGGCGTCGGCGCTCTCGCCGGAATCCTCGTCCTGCTCGGGATGATCACGACCGCCCGCCTCTCCGGCGTGTTCGGACTCGGGATCCTGATGTGGGGCGTACCGCTCATCGTGCTCGGGATCTGGCCGAGCGTCCTTCTGGCACTCCTCTGCTTCGGGATCATCGGCGTCGGAAACGTCCTGGTCGACGTGGCGGGCTTGACGCTCCTCCAACGCACGGCGCCCGACAAGGTGCGGGCGAGGGTCTTCGGCGTGTTCGAGAGCGTCTTCCTCGCGACGATCGGGATCGGAGCAGTCGTCGCACCGCTCCTGATGTACGCCTTCGGCCCGCGCGGCGCGCTGGTCGCGGCCGGCGGCGGGCTCTCCGTGGTCGTGCTCCTCTTCTGGCGGCGGCTTGCCACGGTCGACGCCCCGGCGCTGGTCCCCGAGAGAGAGCTCGCGCTGCTCCGCGACATCCCGATCTTCGCGCCGCTGCCGCCGGTCACGCTCGAGCAGCTCGCCTCGAACCTCTCACACGTCCGTGTCGCCGCCGACGACGTCGTCTTCCGCGAGGGGGACCACGGCGACCGCTTCTACGTGGTGGAGAAAGGAGAGGTAACGGTGGAGCCGGAGGGACGGCCGCCGCTGACGCTGGGCCGCGGCGGCTACTTCGGCGAAATCGCGCTGCTGCGCGACGTCCCGCGCACCGCCACGGTGACGGCGCTCAGCGACGTCGAGCTCTGGGCTCTCGAGCGGGACATCTTCATCGCCGCAGTGACCGGCCACGCCCCGAGCGCCGAGGCAGCGGACGCGGTGATCTCGACGCACCTGGGCTCAGCCTCGGCAGTCCATCTTTAACACGCCCGTTACGCGATTCTTAGCCGGCGGTCTGTGTAGGCGCGGGAACCAAACCGTGCCGAAACTGCGACAAGCCCTGGCCGGATCGTTTTCGGGCGGCTACCACGGAGGCACCGACCCAAAGGAGGATCCGTGCCTGGAACGCCGCTTCGCGCACTTCTGCTCACTCTCCTCGCAGCCGCTCCGGCCGGCGGCGCCGTCGCCGTGGCCCGTGCGCCGCACGATGCGACGGCGATCATTCAGGCCTGCGTCCGCAGGGACGGGCGGCTACGGCTCGTCGCCGAGAAGGCGGACTGCCGCAAAACAGAGCGGCCGATCTCCTGGAACGTGCGCGGGGCGCAGGGAGAACCTGGACCGCAGGGGCCGGTTGGTCCCGCCGGGGCCGACGGAGCGCCCGGCCCGAGCGGCGTCGACGGCGCGTCCGGACCGGCGGGGCCGCCCGGTCCGCAGGGCGAGCGCGGGCCGCAGGGGCCGAAAGGCGATCCCGGGACGGGCATCGACGCTTTGGAGACCCTGAACGGCATCGCCTGCCGCGCCGGCGGCCGCAACGGCACCGTGACGCTGACCTACGACGCCTCGGCGCACGCCGTCTTCACGTGTACGGCAACCACAAGCGACGGGACCGTTCGCGTGAACGAGTTCTCGACAGGAACGACCGGCTCCGCGACCGACGAGTTCGTCGAGCTCTTCAACGCCGGCGTCAGCTCAACCGACATCGGCGGTTACAAGCTCGTCTACCGCTCCGGCGCCGGAACGAGCGACGTCGCGCTTGCGACGATCCCCGCCGGGACGATGCTCGCGCCGGGCGCGTTCTACCTCTTCGGCGGCAGCGGCTACGCGGGCGCGAAGCCGGCCGACCAGGCGTTCTCGGCCGGGCTCGCCGGAACCGCGGGCGG
>Ga0137403_10001367_pt1 | contig 30787 bp, 28 predicted proteins | sample CZOMad2_1_16fung_FD_122057 | JGI IMG/M metagenome (GOLD analysis project Ga0137403, IMG submission 122057) | Vadose zone soil fungal communities from Angelo Coast Range Reserve, California, USA - CZOMad2_1_16fungal (Hybrid Assembly) | ecosystem: Environmental > Terrestrial > Soil > Vadose zone... | reverse complement strand
GTTGAAAACCTGGTGGGTTTCGTAAAGTCCTCGTTCTTCAAAGTGCGCCGCTTCCACGATCAAGAGGATCTCGCACACCGCAACTTATTGCCTACTGGTTTGCTCGCTTCCTATTGACACTCTGTATGTGTATCCGTATCATTCCTATAGAACACCGATAGGAGATGTGACTTGAAGTCTGAACCGACAACGCTTTTGCAAGGGACTTTGGACCTGCTTATCTTGAAATCGCTGATCGCCGGCGAAAGGCACGGCTTGGGGATCTCCCGCAGAATCCAGCAAATCACAGGCGGCACTTTTGTTGTCAAGCCAGGCTCGCTCTTTCCCGCCCTGCACCGAATGGAAGAAGAAGGCTGGATTTCCTCTTTTTGGGGAGAGTCCGAGAACAACCGCCGCGCGAAATACTACCGCCTGACCAAAGCTGGAACGAAGCAGCTCCAAGCCGAAACCAAGCGATGGGGCCGCATTTCTTGGGCTATCGCTCAAGCCTTGGAAGCATCGTAGAGAGTGTATTTCGCATGCCGCTCTTGGTGAAAGTCGGAAGCTTCCTGAGAAATTACTTTTTTTCCCGGCGTGTGGACGCTGACCTCGACCAGGAGGTTCATTCCCACCTCGAACTGCTGGTGGCGGAAAACATTCGCGCGGGCATGGCGCCGGAGGAAGCACAACGTGCCGCGCGAATTGAATTCGGAGGCATCGAGCAGGTGAAAGAACAGGTTCGCGAAGCAGGGGTTGGCAATTGGCTGCACTCCGTGTTCGCCGATTGCCGCTACGGTCTCCGCCAGCTTCGCAAGAATCCCGGCGCCACGGCCGTCATGGTGTTCACGCTTGCGCTGGCCATCGGCGCGACCACAGCAATCTTCAGCGTGGTCTACGGCGTGTTGCTGCGCCCGCTGCCGTACACCGATGCGAACCGCATCATGGCCGTCTTCGAGGTCAACACGAAGGGCACTTGGTCTCACCTTGCGGACCCGAACTTCGACGACTTTCGCGATCAAAACCGCAGCTTCCAGGCGATTGCGAAGTACAACCAGGACGTCGTGTCCGTTTCAGGTCCTTCTCAGCCGACCCGCAATATGGTCGCGGGCGTCTCGCCTGATTTCCTCAAGGTTTTCGAAATTCAGCCGATGCTCGGTCGGGATTTCACTGCCAGCGACGCGAAAAAAGGGGCCGCCCGCACCGTTCTTGTCAGCTATGGATACTGGAGGCAGTACCTCGGATCGTCGCCGGACCTTTCCCAGTCGCACCTAAAAATTGATGGCGCGCTCTACTCCGTTATCGGCGTGCTCCCGGCCGCATTTCCTTTCCCGGCAGACGTGGATCTGTGGCTGCCGGCCGACCTGGACGGCGAAAATCCAAGCAGGACGTCACATAACTATTACGCGGTCGCGCGACTCCGCGACGGTGTGACCGTCGAGCAAGCCAATCAGGATATCAGCGCGATTGCTCGCCGCATTCACGATACCTCAAGCGAGCAAAGCGATTTTCTCCTTAAGGATGGAGTTGTCGTCCCACTACAGGACTCGATCACCGGCAAAGCCCGCCCGGCGCTGCTCGTCCTTCTCGGGGCGGTGGGATTTCTACTGTTGGTGGCCTGCGCCAACGTCGCGAATTTGCTCCTTGCCCAAGCAACGGCGAGGGAGCGCGAACTGGCCATTCGGAGCGCGCTCGGTGCGGCGCGCGGACGGCTGATCCGTCAATTCCTTACCGAAGCTTTCCTGCTTTCGCTGGTCGGCGGCGGCCTCGGCGTGCTGGGAGCGCTCTGGGGAGTGACGGGATTAGTTGCGCTGGCGCCCCAAAATCTCCCACGGCTGGACAGCGTGTCGATCAATATTCCAGTACTGGTGTTCGCGTTTCTGCTTTCCACTGCGGTCGCCGTCGGCCTCGGAGCGTTCACCGCTGCACGCGCGACTTCCGGGGACGTGCGCAAGGGCCTCGGAGAAGGCGGGCGCGGACAAACAGGTTCGCAAGGCAGCCAGCGGGTTGGCCGGGTAATCGTGGCGGCACAGATCGCCATCACATTGATTCTTGTGGTCGGAGCGGGACTGCTCGGGCGCAGCTTGATGAAGGTGCTTGAAGTGAATCCCGGGTTCCGCGTGGACAAGATTATCGCCATGGATGTCTCGCTTCCATGGGAAGGGTGGGACAACCCCAAAGCAAAGGCAAGTCAGGCAATCTTTTTTTCCAACCTGATTGACCGCCTCAAACAAATCCCGGGCGTGCGCAGAGTTGGCGCCGCGAGCGGCCTGCCCCTGGTTGAGGGCGGGCTTCCCAACGGAATGTTCCTTCTTGCGTCGCAGAATGAGGTCCCCAAGACCATCGCGGATGATCTTGCTGCCATGTTCCAGCAAAAAGAACGCGTTGGCATTGCGGATTTCTGCGTCGCTACGGAGGGATACTTCCAGGTTCTCGGAATTCCGCTGATTCGCGGCCGCACCTTTGACCAGCACGACGGTCCCGATTCTCCGCATGTTGCCGTCATCAGCGAATCGCTTGCGCGCGACCGTTGGCCAAATCAGGACCCCATCGGCCATACCATCGAGTTTGGGAATATGGATGGCGACATGCGATTGCTGACCATCGTTGGGATCGTGGGCGACATTCACGAATATGGCCTGGATGCGCCGCCGCGCCCGACCGTTTACGTGAATTTGTTCCAGCGCCCGCGGTCGGCGATCACCTTAACGATGCTGAGTGATGCCGACACGCGCTCGGTCACCTCGGCAGCGCGAGGAATTCTGCAGGACCTTAACCCGGAGATTCCGGCGAAGTTCCGGACGTTTTCGCAAGTCTATTCCGCTTCGCTGGGCTCGCGGAGATTCAACGTCATTCTCACCGGATTCTTCGGAATCGTCGCGCTGCTGCTTGCTACGGCAGGCGTGTTTGGCGTGATGGCCTATTCGGTCAGCCGCCGCACGCGCGAAATCGGCGTGCGTGTCGCTCTCGGCGCGGGCTCCGGCGACGTTCTGAGAATGATCTTGAGCCAGGGACTGCGCACTATTTTCATTGGCGTGGCGATTGGGATTGCCGGTTCATTGGCTTTGACACGCACGGTGGAGTCGCTGCTCTTTGGCGTCACTGCCACCGATCCGCTGACTTTTGGCGGAGTGACACTGCTCCTGGTTGGGGCAGCGCTGCTGGCTTGTTTCATTCCGGCGCGGCGGGCCACCAAGGTAGACCCCATGGTCGCCCTGCGTTACGAATAATATTTAGTTCAATGTCGTTTAGTTGCTTAGTTGGGTCTAACCAACTCGGATGCATCGGTCGGTTTCCGGGTAAACACACCTCTCATAGAATTGCGCCAGGCTACATGAGACCGTCTAGAACAACGTCCTCACTGGCCCCTCCCTCCACTCCGGCCTAAACGCTCCGCCTACGGCGTCGCAGGCCGTCGTTCCGGGAGAGGCCAGTGAGGCGTAAGGAGCTGGGTCGGCCAATCGGACCATCCTACTCGTCCTATTCGGATAATCTCTTGCCAATAGCTATTTCACTTAACTATCGATTGACATGGCGCGTGAGGAACTCGCCCGGCTGTTGCCCTGCCTTCTTAAGCGCGGCCAAAGCGCCCGGTGTTGCGACGATCTGGCCGAGTTCGAAAGCAGGTTGTTTGCTGATTTGTTGCATGAGAAAAACTCCTTTCGTTGGTTTCGTTTTTTGCTTCTCAGAGGCACCGCAGAGAGCGGTGCATTAAAAGCAAATGCCCTTCCTGGCGGGGCGAGGCGCCTGGCTGTCCGCGCTGTCAAGGCCGCGCGGTTTTCGCGTTCATCGGAGCGAAGCGGGAGAGCCTTGACAGGAGAAGCGGGCGGTCCAGCCGCAGGTTTTCAGCAGGAAGGGCAGAAAAGGGGATTAACTCGACAGTTTCGTGCCAAGGAATCCGCTTACGTCTTTAGAAGGCTTCTAGTACGGAAAACGTGTTGGAGGGGGGCCTGACGGCTTCGATAGGTTCTAGTGGACTCGCGTCGGTTTCCCGATTTGCTCAAAGTACTTGATGACCTGGGCTGTTAAGATTTCGCCTTGCTTGTCATCAAGGTTATGCTCCTTGAACAGCCAGCTCAAGGCAGCGAAGTGCTTCACCACAAAGTCTTCGAAATCGCCTCTATTAGGGATAATAATCCTATCGGCGCTGATCGAATATCTGCAGAGAGACAGAACGATCAAACTTAGACTGCTTGATTCGAGGTCGACAAAATAGAACCAGAACGGGAATTCGCTGTCGAGCAGCGTCCAGAAATTCCGTACCTCACTAATTTCGTAGAGCTCACGGACGTCTTGGTCGTATCCGGACAACGCGATTGTAAGCCGCCCCCGAAATTTCAGAATTGTTTCCCGGTCTTGTAGGAGTCGACGCAAAACAACTAGGCTTGAGCTAAGATCCGATTTTTCTACATCACGCCTGTCGATTACTAGAAAGATGGCATCGACTCCAGCGTTTTTCAATGGATCTGAGTCTGGCATCGTGCGCGACTCTCCCAAGCAGCAAATCTACGAAGATTTGGGTCCAGAGGAACCAATTCTATCTAGGGTGCCCACAGGATCGCTCCTTCTGGATAGCCTAGCTGGATCAATCTCGGCTGAGAGTGCCCAGAAATTCGTGCAAGCACTCCATCGTCTTTTCCTGTTTTTCCCTGACACGGCGTTGGATTGTACGATAACAGTCATCAAGGATTGCGATTTCGTCGACAAATTGTCGGGTTGCCGGGGTTTCGGCCTCGTTAGGGTGATCACCTATTTTCTCCACTATGCCTTCGTAGTTTGCGACTGCTTCGAATTCCGCTTCTGAGACAAACAAATCTAAAGAAATTAACGCGACTTTGAGCTGCTCATGGAATACGGGGTCGGGGTTGGCCTGCAATGCGTCAAAAATCGCCTGCTGAATCAGCGCTCTGTCGTAGGGCAGATCCCTCACGGGCGCGACGCTATGTTTGATATTACTTAGGCTGCGTCCGTAGCTCTGTAGAATCGAGGTCCGCCGCTTCGCGTCCACTGTCTACCCCTGTCGACCTCACTCGGAGAGCGGAATCGTTACTAATCCCATGTCCTTTTTGACTCCGAAAACGATAAACATTGTACGCCCAAATCGCGTGCTCTGACTTTGACATTCATGCAGTTGAATGCGTTCACTTACGGGGTCGCCCTTTCCGCCTAGGCTTGTAGTTCTCGACCTCACTGCGATCCAAGAGAACTCTGCCTCCTATCCGCAAGGTGCGAAACCGTCCCTTGTTAACAAGGCGTCCGATTGCTTGGGGCGAGACATCACGAATCCGGGCCGCTTCAGACTGTGAAACCCATTTGTCCGTAACCAGATCTTTTTTTAACAAAATGGTTGAATGTTTAACCCGTTTTCGTTTATCCTTCGACATGGGGCGTTGCACTATCCTGTTCTGGATTGTGTGAGTCTGCTCCAAGTGCCTGGGACGTCGCGACAACTCTAGGCTCTCTCGTTCTAACGGGACGCGCCGATGCTATCAACACCGACACGCCCCTGACCACCATCACCTCTCTAGGAGGCTACGATGGCTGCACTAGAAGTTATCGGTTTCCGAATTTGGGCGCAACTTGCCCATCCTTCGTTCGGCTTCATACCGCGCCCGATACCCCTGCGCGTCGCGCATCCCCCGCCGTAGCTCCTGTCAACTGAATCCGTTTGTCCTACCGCATCGGCTCTCGACCGCGGCGAGGACGTGTGCCTCGACGCACCTATCAACCTCCGAACCGTGCGGCTACTTCGCCGCTCAAAGGACGTTCAGTCATGGAAAAAGCACATCTGTATGAAGCACTGTATCTGGTGAACCACGGTATTGACGAAGCCGTTCGGGGAGTTCAGCGCCTGAAGAAATCTCCCAAACTCTTCATGGAGGCCTACCACAAGTCCATGGCTGGTCTCGAACGCCGTCGTTCCATTATCAACCTGCAATTCATGCTCGAAATGCGCAAGCTGGAAGAAGACGATGAGTCCCGCTTCGAGGAAGAATTCAACGTCTGGCTTTCGGACGAACCGCTGACCAACGAAGAAATCTGTCGTTTGATGCGCGGCGTCGAGCGTGAACGCAAACTGGAAGGGAAACCGCCGCTGGTACAGTTTCTCCCCCGGACCAAGCGCACTAAGAAAACATCCAAAAAAGCCGAAGGAGTCCACTCCACCCGCAAAGTGAATGGTTCGCCGACACCTGCTTCAGGCATCAAGAGCACCGTGCCGGAGGACGCTCATGCCTAAGAAGAAAAAAGCCAAGGCCGTGATGGTGGACGGTATTCCGATAAAGCCGATCAGCTCGGCAGAACACAGGCGGCTTGAGAGGCGAATCAAGAAGAAGTACGAAAAGCTGCGGCGACGGTACCCGGAGGTGCATGGCAAGAAAGTGGATTGGATTTCGCACTGGCACGAAGAGGGGTTGTGCTTCTTCGACGTGCGGTTTACAGATGGGAAAAGCTTTTCGGTGACGTGCCGTCCGGTGATTGTCACGGACAGCATCGATTTGTCCGACTGGAAGACGGGCGACGAAGTAATCCTTCGTGAGTACTACAGAGGGCGCGAGGACTGACGTGGGCGAAGGCTTGCGGTCAAATGAGTTTGCGCCTAGAGTTCCTCAGGGTGGAAGTAGTGGGACGAGGAGGTATCGTGGTTATTGGCGACCGTCTGCGAGCGTTGCGCGACGAAAAGCAGCTGTCTCAAGGGGATATCGAGAAGCGGACCGGTCTTCTTCGTTGTTATATTTCCCGGGTTGAGAACGGCCATACGGTCCCGGCCATCGAAACGATAGAAAAACTGGCTCGTGCGCTGGAAGTTCCGATGTACCAGGTTTTCTACGACGGAGAGAAGCCACCAGAGTTCCCGAATCTTCCAAAGCGGAAGTCGTGTGACGACATTGCTTGGGGTAGTACGGGCAAAGATGCTCGATATCTAGGCAAGCTGCGGCGTCTGCTGGCCAAAACCCAGGAAGAAGATCGCAAGCTCATCCTTTATATGGCTCAGAAGATGGCTGGAACCAGTTCTCGTCGAGCCGGAACCAAGCAACTAATTGGACGGCACCGGGTTTGATGCGGACAGATGAAGGCGGTCAATGCGCGTGAAGTCCTTCACATACCAAAAGAGTGTGTTCGGGACGTACTACAAACGGGGCCTGCTCAATCTGCAGAAGATGGATAACCACGTCGCGAAAATGCTCGATGACGGATGGGAAATACTAACGCAAACCTCCCACACCGGAGATCGCTGGATTCTCCGGCCCTTCGCGAAGCGCGATACAATTACAGTTTCGTTCAGAAAAAGCTGATCTCTGCTGTGCCTGAACAGGTCAAGGCAGGACTGCTGCTAACGGATCGCTTCACCCACGCCGTTGATTACGCTCGTGAGATTCATCTCGGGGCTCGCAAGGGCACCGGGATTCCCTACATGGCTCACTTGCTAGGCGTAGCTTCGCTGACCCTCGGAGAGAGCGGGCACGTCCCATTTCCGGTGACGGAAGATATTGCAATCGCCGCGCTCTTACACGATGCGGTCGAAGACGAAGGTGGAATACCACGCCTGCGCGATATTGAAGCAAAGTTTGGGCCAGATGTGGCGAAAATGGTTGAGGGTTGTACCGACAGTTTTGAGGAAGACGCCAGCAAAAAGAAGCCCTGGGAAGAGAGAAAGAGTTCTTACGTCGAACGGCTTCGAAATGAGCCGCCGAGCACATTGCTGGTGTCGGTGGCCGACAAGCTGTACAACTCCCGGGCAATACTTGAGGATTATCGAGAAATTGGTCCGAAAGTGTGGGAGCGGTTCAAGCGAGGGCGCGAGCAACAGTTGTGGTATTTTGACGAGCTGCTGAAAGTCTACGATGGAAAATGCAAGAACTGGCGGATCGTAGGGGAATTCAAGCGCAACATCGCGGAGTTAAACCGAATCTCCGCAACAGGCTTCCGAAATTCTGTTTAAAGGAGGACGCCCCTAGAACGGGGCGTCCGCGAAGCTCCTGCTCCCTAGCGGTGCCGTGCCGGGATATTCTCAAACGCTTCCTGCGCATCCTTGCGGCGCAGACAAACTTCAACCGAAATATGCTGACGGTCGTCAGCGATGCTGGTTTGGAAAAGGTGCGGTTGGTGGCTGGTCGCTGCTCACCTGAATTTAATCTGACGCCAGAATTTCACCGCTTTGTAGCTGGTGCACCAGAAGCCCGACAGATGGCACCTTATGTTCTTGTTGGTGTCGATGATATTCCCAGTCGATGGCAGGTCCAGCGATGCACGCAGGGCATTCTGATCGTCAGCGGGACGAGTCATTTCAGCATTTCCGCCTCGTGCCACGGCCCAGGCGAGCCGTGTTGCGGCTGCCAGCATCCTGTGGACGACCCTGACGGACCGACCGCAATACCAACGGTTTCATTCATTTCCTTTTGGGCGGGTTTGGCAATGGCGGTTCGTCTTATTCGGCGAGTGGTCGGTGCAAGCTACAGTCTGGACCGGCAACACCTTTGGTTGACGCCGTTAAGAATGGATCAGCCGCATGCTGCGGTGTGGTCGCCAGTCGCTCCTCGAAAAGACTGCCCGGTTCAGTGTCTCGCTGTGAGCGAGCTAGTAAGTTCGGGCGCTTTCGCTAGCCCGCCACGATGAACTTCTGTCCTGCCTATCCCGGAAGAAAACCTGCTGAACCCTTGCTGAACTATAGACTGCAAATGAGGGTCTGTCGCTGCAAGTGAGAAGTCCGTAATGCAAACGGAACAAATGAAAATCGGTCAGTGCGAAACGGGCAGGTAGAATTAGCAAACCGCCGCCTTCAGCCCCTCCGCCATTTCTCCAAACCTACCTGCTCGGTCTGCCACGAAGCTCAGCGCGAATAAAGAAATGTGCCATTCATCTCTACCGTTCTTCAGGAAACTCGTCTCACTCTCTGTGCATCGCCCAATGGTTTCCCCTGCTCATGGATCATTCGGAAGTCAGCGCCTTCCGTAGTGACCTCAGCAAGCTTTCGGCCTCATCAAGCTTTCTCAGAACCCTTTCATCCCCTTTCAGCTCATGAAGAGTGGTCCAGGGGACACTCTTCATTGCCTCTAAAGCAGCCCCTAATCCGTCTATAGGTTCTTCGTCACGTTTCTTCTCGGCAGGACGAACTCGGAGTTCCGCCGACTCGAGGTCGCCAGCATCGCTCAGGAACTGAGCTCGGGCTACTGGATCAGGAAGTATCGTCCTTAATTTTCTAAGGTCCTTCGAATTCGTAATTCGCTTTTCGTTCACTTTCTTTACTACGGCGTCCATCACGGTCGGAACGAGGAGTTTCTTGCTTACACCCATTAGCTCTCGCGCCCATGTAATGGCGGCGCTAGGGTCACGTAGCGTAGTAAACCGTCCCGACAGTTCATAGATCTCGACGAGCTTGTCGAGTTCTCGGACAGTGATTCCCAAGATATTGGCGGCGCTCGGTCGGCCTACGAGATCAACGAGACGACAGGCGACCATCTCCTTCTCGCGGGCGTCCCACTCCTTTCGCTGACGGTGAATGTATATCCAAACGCGGAGCCTCTCGTCTTCCGAGAGCGGTCGGTCCGTGATCTCCACTGGGATTCGACGATACTGTTCGCGTCCTTGTGCTACGAGAATCCGAGAATTTGTCCAGCGTCGATCACCATCGATGATCAGATATTTCCCGGGGAGTTCCGGATGTGGTTCTACGAGGAGCGGTTCGAATATGCCTTCGTTGGCTTCGATTTGCCGCTGAAGTTCATCATCCTCTTTCGGCCCAAGCCGCGGCTGTTTTGGGTTCGGAATGAGTTCGTCCAGATCGACGGTGGCGCGATACGTCCGCAAGATTGTTCGATCCAGTCGTCGCTCTTGCAATTCGGCTGACTTCGAGTGAGCCTTGGCAGGCATACGAGTGATCATGATATGACCCCTCACGCAGCCGCATCGCTTGCTGATGTGCCGATGATCAGGCTGAGCTGATTCTCAAGGTCCGCTTTGGCCTTTTGAATCCCGCGGACAGTCTCTCCCTGCTTCTTCCAATTATTTTCATGCCATCTAATTTCTTTCTTTTGCTGTTCGAGAAGGTCCTCAGCACGTTCGTCGATCCTTGACAGCAGGGAGGAGCAACGCTCCGAAATAATGAACTCGTAAAGTGCCGCAGTCTTGCTATCTCGTTCGATGTCGCTTACGCGTTGTGCGTGAAGTTGTAGCAAGTGTTGTCGGATCAGTGTCGCAATCAGGACGACCCTTGCCGGATTGGCAAGCAACACCCCATCTTGCAAGTAAAGCTGCCGTGTACCCTGCGGGAATTTGCGCGTTGAAAGAATGGCGTGCTCGGCTTGTGCGGCCAGTTGGTCCGCTCGAAGCTTCGAGACGTGTTCATGCCGAAATTGGTTGTGATTTTTCGAATCGTAGATAATCGTTCCGCACTTCTTGCCACTAAGCATCACGACGTGGAGGATATCCGCGCCCGGTGTCCCTTTGGGAATCCGGCGAATATCGTCGTCTGGGAACTCCTTCCTCAGTGACTCGAACAAGTCGATCTCCGCGCCTTCGCCGAGTTCTTCGGCCGTTTTGTTCTCTAAGGCCCGCTGCAAGTCTGTTACCTTATTACTGAGCTTCTGATTCTCTTCGAACGCTTTGGCTTTCTCGGTGTTGACCGCATCTTCCTTATCTTTTTCCAAGAGATCACGTTGCGTTTTTAGGTTCGCTTCCAGCGACGCACTGTGCTCGTCCGCCAGCGTCAACACTTTCGCCTCTGCCTCACGCGCTCTCGCGTCCGCCTCAGCGGCGGCGTTTTCACGAGCCGTCAGCGTCTCTCGGAACCGGCCTTCTGTTTCTTCTGCCGTAGCTTGCCGGACTAGCAGAATCTCCGCCGCAACCCCTTGCTTCAATCTTTGAATTTCGTCCTTGTTGGACCGCCGTAGCTCATCCAACTGCGCCGCTAGCTCTCCCTCTTTCTGTTCTGCAGCAATACTGCGTGCTTCTGCTTCGGAGACGCGCAACTTCAAACTCTCTTCGGCTTCTTGCCGTGCCTTCTCAATCCCTGCGATCCGCTCGGCCACTGCCGCTTGTGCGGCTTCCGTCGCCTCATTTCGGACCTCGCTCTCTCGTTGTTTTCCCTCTAGGGTTAGGGCTTCAATCGTTTTCGCACTTTTCTCCCGCAGTTCATTGATTTCTGCCCGCTGAGCCCTCGACGTTTCCTCGGCTGCTCGCTGCGCTGCTTGCGCCCCAACGAGTTCTTGTTGCCACTCGGCAACAAGGGCAGCACGGGCCTGTTCTGCTTCCGCGAGTTTCGCGTCGACCAGTTTCTGTGCAGCCTTCTGAGCCTCATCCCGCGCACGCGCCTCTCGAATAGCGCTTTGCTGGCGCTCCGATTCGAGGTCGGCTTTTGCTTTCGTCTCCGCTCGGGCTTTCTCGATCGCGTGCTGTTTCTCAAGCTGCGAGGTGATTGCAAGCCTTTGCTCGCGCTCCTTCGCCGCAATCTTCCCTCCGATCTCTTCGAGCTTGTCGGGAGGGATTTCTTGCTCGCACGTGGGGCAGATTTTTTGGTCAAAGGGAAGATGCGGGGGAATTGTAGAGAACGTCGATGGTTGCCCAGAGTGCGAGGCCATTCTTTAGAACCTCCAGTTATAGGTCCTATTTACACCTATTTTGTCCCAGTGTCAAGGGTAAATCGAGTTCATCGCTGGACATTGCCGTTCAATTCTTTACAGGCGCGTAAAGAAGTTAGCACGGGGTAAAGAATCCCAGGAACGTAAATATTCACAATGGCGTGAATTATCTCACATTAAAGTCTAGTATGGTGCTATGCTGGCTGGCATGAGCAACGACTTCCTTCCCACCAAGAAATACCCTGCACTCACAGACGAACGCCTTTCGCTTATCGCCGACGCCTTGCAAGATGTCCGGAATAAGGCTCTAAGTTTATACGATCCGCTCAATGGCGACGGTCCTTGGGGACTCGGGACGCGTGTATATGAACGATCGTGTTTCCGGATCAAGCAGCTTGCCCAAGAGCATGCCTGGCTCACGGTTATCGAAGAAGAGCCGAAACCGCGATTTACCTTTGCCATCGAGGGACTCCCTATCCGGTTCTATAAGGGCTCGCCGGACGACCCACCTTCAAATTATCTGGTGACGACTTACGGCGAATTGCTGCAGAGGCAGTTGTTCCAAGACTTTCGTCCGTTGGACAAGATTCTGCGAATCGCCATCGAGACAGACCGAGAAGGTCGTGTGTCGAGTGCAAAACTTGTCGAGCTCGATGAAGCGGGCGAAGCGACAGGCGTGTATGTGATTCCGTTTGGCGCCGCGCGTCCGAACGTCGTACCTCTCGAATCGAAAGCTATCCACCTGGAACCCATCACAGTCGAACCCATCGCCAAGGAAGCGCCGCAAACTGAGAAGAAGACCAAGGCGAAATGAACGAACCACGGGCTCAAACTGGAGTTTTGTGGGAGGCACGCCCGCGTGAGATATTTTGGGGCGACCGGTTGCAGGTTGCACGGGAATTTCGGGGCCTCACGCAAAAGGAACTTAGTGAAGCTGTGGCTGCATCCACGGCCTTGGTGTCATTGTGTGAGTCCGGAAAGAAAAATCCTTCGCGCGATCTCGTGGAAGCCTTCGGATCCGTCTTGGGATTTGAGCCAGAATTTTTCTACGGCGAAATCCCGGACATCTTTCACGAAGAGCAGTGCAGTTTTCGCCATCGGCGGTCCACTCCCGAACGTATGAAAAATAAGGTTCGCGCACACGCGACCCTGCTGGGGTTGGTTCTTACGCGACTGAAATCCGTGTTTCGTTTTCCTGAGCAGGACATTCCTCGAATTACGACATCTGTATCGGACGCGGAAGAGATCGAACGTGCGGCGGAACAATGCCGACTGCATTGGGATATCGGTCTGGACGGTCCCATCATGGAAGTTGGCCGCGTTCTTGAGCGCGCGGGCGTGGTGATCGTCTCCCAGCTATCGGACGCGCAGAAGGTGGATGCGTTTTCGCGGTGCGGGCCGACGGCAATCATCGTATTGAATCAGTCTGTGAAGAGCACGTCGCGTTGGCATTTTGATATTGGCCATGAATGCGGCCATCTGGTCATGCATCAGGGTATCCATACGGGCAGCATCGAAACGGAGATCGCAGCCGATCGGTTCGCGAGCGCGTTTTTACTTCCGCGCAAAGTATTCGCACGTGAGTTTCGGTGCGAGGCGACGTTCTCGTGGAAACACATCTTTGCGTTGAAGCGGCGCTGGCGAGTGAGCGCCGCGGCCATCGTGCGACGTGCATACGATTTGGGACTGATTGGGGCCGTCGAATATCGGAAAGCCTACAAATACATGGCCTGGAAAAAGTGGCCGACGACTGGCGAGCCGGAGGAGCCGACTTTTCAGGAACCGGAATTGCTGGGCTCAGCACTTCAGTCTCTCGGAACGAAGGTGGAGTTAACTCTGGAAGATTTGCGCAAGGAACTTCATTTTACGGGTGAGACGTTTGAGGAAGTTACTGGATTTACGATTCCTACAGAGAGCAGCAAGATCCAACCTATCCAATTTCCAGGTTAAGGCGGTGGGCTTGGAGCCCGAAGGGTTGATTCCGCGATCGAAAACGGTTTTCCAGGTCAAAGCCGAGGACACACCGCCTTCGGGGATTTCATCCGAAATGCGCCCCGATGGAGTGGTGCGACCCGTTATCCAGGAACTTGCTGCTCAGTCAGGCGCATACGTTATTGTGAGTTCCAAAGGGTCGACATCCGATTCGGCGTTGCGCGATCGCCGCACCGCGATGGCGGAGGCTGTCGGGGACCTGGCAAACGGAAGCTCTCTGTTCGTCGATTTCCATGACCGAAAAGGGATCGAAACGTGGTTGCGCGACCATACCGGGACAACCTTGTGGGTCAGAGAGCGAATTGGGAAAAGACTGGATGGTTGGTCGGGTTATGGCGCCTGGTCGTATCCACATGAGAGCATCGCGAGCGACTATCTTCTCGATGGCGAACTTCGAATTAGAACGCCGCAGCAGCGGACAGAGTCCGGCCTGTCCGCAATCGATGGGATTCAAGGTATCCGGGACACGTTACGGAATCCCCAAGAAATTGTGCGCTTGGTTGGACTGTCCGGAGTAGGCAAGACGCGGCTGGTGCAAGGGCTATTTGATGATTGGGTGGGAGAGCGCAGTCTTGACCCCTTCCTGGCGGTGTATACGAACGTCGCAGATGGACCCAACCCTTCGCCGGTTGCTCTGGCTTCCGAGCTAATTGGCACTCACAGAAGGGCTGTACTCGTTGTCGATAACTGTCCACCCGATCTGCACCATCGCCTGTCGGAATTTTGTCGAGCAGATGGAAGTGTGCTCAGTCTGATTACGGTGGAATACGACATCCGAGAAGATGAACCGGAAGGTACGGATGTCTTCATTCTCGATGTGGCATCGATCGATCTGACAGAAAAGCTGATCCGGGGCCGATTTCCGAACTTGTCTCCCGTGGACGCGCGACGAATTGCCGATTTTTCCGGGGGAAACGCACGTATCGCGATCGCACTTGCCGGAAGAATCGACAAAGATGAGGCAGTTGGCCAGTTATCGGATCAGGAGTTATTTAGGCGGTTGTTTCATCAGAGACAGGGGCCGGACGAGGGATTGTTCCGATCGGCCCAGGCTCTGTCGCTAGTCTATTCATTCGAGGGGGAGAATGTATCCGGGGATGCGAAGGATGAGCTTTCACCTCTTGGCAGTCTTGTGGGGAAGAGTGCGCCAGAAATGTTCACATACTGCGCAGAATTGGAACGGCGAGGATTAGCGCAACGGCGGGGGCCTTGGCGTGCAGTCCTGCCGCACGCAATCGCCAACCGACTGGCTGCGCTCGCCCTTCAGAACATTCCCACCAGGTGCAGTGGATAAGTGCTTCCGTCGCGAAGGTCGTGAGCGCTTCCTGAGATCGTTTTCGCGAAGACTGAGCTATTTGAATGATAGCAAGGAAGCACGGTCCGTGGCTTCGGGATGGCTCGCCCGGGGAGGTATGTTGGAAAATCTGGCCCAGTTGAACGAGCTCGGTTTCGCACTCTTTAGCAATATCGCCCCTGTTTCTCCAGAAACAACTCTGGAAGCGCTAGAGCGAGCGGTTTTTGAAAAAAAGGAACCGGCGACCGACTACAAGCGCTACCTTCGCATTTTACGGTTGTTGGCTTACGACCCAGTTCTATTTGAACGCTGCAGCGCTCTTTTAATCCAGATCGTCGGGCCTGGAAATGTAGACAACGAAAATGACGAGGGTCGACGAATCTTCGCCTCGCTCTTCCACATGTATTTTTCCGGAGCGCGGGCGACGATTGATCAGCGATTGGCAGTTGCCCGGTCACTCTTGTTGTCGGACGATCCGAAGAGGCAGGCCTTGGGTTTGGCGGCGCTACGAGCAAGTCTGGAATCTGTTCACTTTGGGTCCACATCGGAGTTTGAGTTTGGCGCGCACTCGCGGGATTACGGGTGGTGGCCTCGCAGTCGCGCAGAGGTGCTGGACTGGTTCACGAAGGGTCTGACCCTCGCAGAAGAATTGGCATTGTCGGACAAACCGGTAGCGCCGAACGTACGAGAGATTGTCGCAGAACAGTTTCGAGGCCTTTGGAGTTCTGCCGGAATGTACGATGACCTGGAAAGGGTTTGCCGTCGGATTTCGGAGAAAGAGTTCTGGCCCGCGGGTTGGATTGCAGTTCGCCAAACGATTCACTATGACTCTCGTGGTTCGGAAGCAACGGTAGCGAGCCGTCTGGTGGCGCTCGAAGTCGACCTCAAACCGAAGGATCTTCTGCAAAAAGTGCGATCGATCGTTCTGTCGGAAACGATGCTATATGTGGGGGTTGATGCAAGTGTGGACGGAACGACTGATGTGCAGAAGAGCATGGCGCAGGACTTGGGGCGGGCGGCAGCGGCGGATGAAAGTTCTTTGGGAACGTTGCTGCCCGACTTAATGACGGGAAATGGCGGACAGTTGTGGCAATTTGGGAGGGGCCTTGCTCAGGAGGCGAAGGATCCCCGCGCAATGTGGAACAAGTTGGTCGCGCAACTCGGGTTGACTGACAGGGACATGCAGAACGTGCAAGTTCTTCGAGGTTTCCTGAATGGCTCTCAACGAGCGCGAAGCTGACCTCGCGGGTAGCCTCCTGGGTGAGGCTGTGGAAGACGACGTGTTGGGGCGTTGGTATCCGGTTCTGCAGACTTCCGTGGGTATCAACAAGGATGGTGTCGGCCGTCTCGTACGATCGCTCCAAGTTCGCAAAGCCAGAGTGGGAATTTATCGTAGTTTGGTTATGGGTGGCGTTACTCATGCAATCTCTGGGAGTGACTTCAGCGCACTATTGATGGGGATTGCATCGGTGCCGGACGGCCTAGACGTTGCCATGGAACTTCTCTACATGCGGATTTCCTACGCGAGAAGTCAGAGTTCGTCTACCGAACTGACCGATATTGGGTGTGAGTTGATGCACCGGCTAACGTTTACACGGAGAAGGTCTGGCGAGGACCATCGGCTAGGTGTGATCGCGGAGGAGTGTCTGGTTGGCGAAATGGGGCAGGCAGCGGTTCGCGAGATTTGTCGCAATCTAAAGGACGCAATCGCGAACTCGCAAACGTACGCGTCGTACCACGGGGAGCTTCTGGAGATCCTGTTCCGCGTACAACCACGCGCAGCATTGGAAGCGTTGTGCGGAGGTGAGCAAACGGAGCTTGAATCGGGGGTTAGGATTCTCGATGAAGCGAGCCAGCTTGGGCGCCATCCGCTTGATAAGATCTCGGACGATGATCTGATCGGTTGGTGTGACGAGGCGCCTGCCATTCGTTATCCTGCGATTGCGGGTGCTGTAACACCCTTCCTGTTGTCAGGGGCGCCTGGGCGCGTGCAGTGGCGCGATATCGCTCGCAAACTATTGGATCGTGCGCCCAATCGCGCTGCGGTTCTTAAAGTGTTTATACGAAAGTTCACTCCGGGGAACTGGAGAGGCTCGCGGGCAGCAATTATCGAATCGAACATGAAGCTCCTTGAGGAGTTGAAAATGGAATCTGATCCAGCTTTACTGGACCTCATCGCTGCGGAGAAAACGAGACTCGGCGAAGAGGTTTCGGCGGCAAGGCAAACGGAAAACATAATGGAGAGAATGGAAAGAGAAAGGGACGAACGGTTCGAATGATGCTTGCCTCGCTGACTGGGTGTAGACACTAGGAAAACGAATGCCAACGGATGCCGCGCCACGAAAGAAAAGTCGCGAATTGTTTTGCCGTAGCGACGGGATGAAGGAGCTAGTGTTGCCGGTGACGGACGGCTACAGAGCATTGCCGCGTCTCTTGAAGTTGCGATGAAGTTCGAAGCGCCGGAAGATGTCAGTCGATCCTGTACAGAGTTTCTTTCCGCTGCATCGGATTTCTATGGGGTTTCCCCCTGTTCAGTCCGAGTTCTGGCTGCTCGGCCGCTCCGCGTGCGGGAACGAGCAACCATCGAGCTTTTTGGGGACTACCAAGCTGGGACGAAACTGATCCGCGTGTGGATGAAAACGGCGGTTCGGAAGGAAATGACCTCGTTCGGGACCTTTCTAAGCACGTTGTGTCATGAATTCTGCCACCACCTAGATATTGAGCGGTTCGGATTTCGGAATTCCTGGCACACCCGTGGTTTCTACGAGCGTACCGCTGCGTTGTATCACCATTCGCACATGACACCCGCCAAGCGGATCTTCTGGGCTCCACTGCGGGGCGGCCGGTGGAGAGTAGATTGGTCCCGTACAAACCGAGTTCAGTCCTAGAGGAACGATCGATACGTAGACCCGGGGCCACCGTGATCAACTACCGGTCAGGCCTGCCCTGAAAGTTTCTGTTGATACCAAACTGTCATTTGCCGAACGAAATCTGCTTGCTGCGGCCACATTCGCAAAATCTCGCAGTATCGCGCGCCGTACGACCCTGAGCGCTCTTCGGTGAGCTCGTCCAGGAGCCCCCAGCTGCACACGAGGAAGTCAGCCACGATCTCTTCGCTGAGGGGAATACCCCAATCGGGGTCCACAAGTCGCAACGGCGTTCGCTGGCAAATGGCGCGGGCGATTTCGTGCGCAATGGCAGCCTGTTGGATATGGAAAGGAAGAGATAAGAATCGGTCTCCATTGGCGAGGATTTTGGGCTCGTGAATTTGGTATGCGGCCGGTGTCGAACGGAAAGCAGCGCTGAAGTTCGCCTCGGGGAAGGATTCGAAGTCTGGCAACAGGCATACTGGCAGGTCGAGGTTAGCTAGTTTTCCACATTCGCTAATCGCACCTCAAGGGTTCGGCACAAGGGGCTGAGGGATGAATGTGACTCGGAAAGCTTCATTTGTTCAGGAATTGCGGATATCTCGCGGACGCGAAGCGCTTGTTTTGGTGCACTCTTGGTGCACTCTAGCGCGCAAATGGGATGATTCAGTGCAACTGACAGCGTGTTAAGTTATTCAAAATACATGAAACGTGGTGAGTACGAACAGGGCAGGTAGATCTAGCAAACCGCCGCCGCTCCATTTTTCTCTCCAACAGCATCGCGGCTCAGGCGGACCTTCCGTGCCGCGGACGAGAGCAGGCCCGCCGCCTTGCGTGCTACTAATCTTGCTACTAATTTCGACTAATTTGAGGGTACTGTATCCCCATTGGAATCTGGGGGTTGAAGAAATGCGTGTTGAAAACAAGAGACATACCAACGCTCACCAACCCCTCACCTCCCTCTCACCAACGGAGGTTTCAATCCCCCCCTCTCCGCCAGATTCTTGTAAACTCGCCAAATCGGGCGTATCGAAGCGCCACAACAGGGCTCGGCATCGGCAACTCGTTGGACTTCTAATTCGCCGCTAGCAAGAGTTGCTTGTTCGTTTTCAGCGACCGTCCCCTTCCCCAGACACCTTCTGCGAGAAGATACGGCTCAAGGGTCACCTGCGGCCCCTGGCCCGAAACCAGTCTTTAGAACAGTGGTTTCGGAACTGGCTAGGGAGGTAACTTGTTCCTCTTAGCTTGTAGGCCGTGCCAATGGCCACAAGCGGACGATAACGCCTGGCACTTTTACCGGACTGGTTCTACAGGCCAAAGTAAGGGCATGCATGAACATTAATGAAATAGCGCGTGCCTACGTCGAAAAGATAGAGCGGCACCAACGCGCACAATCCACGGGGCGATTCCCGTTGACCCGAGACACAAGTGAGCGCGCACCTCATTTCTCTGAGGGAACGCGGTTACAATCAACGTCAGGAGGGAGACTTCACTGCGAAGAATGCGGCCGGTGGATGAATGGACAATCGACTTGCTCCGGCTGCCGCGCTTCTCCTACGCGATTGTGGCTTCAATTCGTTAGTCTAGGGACGCTGGGAGTTCTGACGGCGTACAACTATATCTTCGTCCTAAATTTTCTCTCCAGGCGTGTTCCCCGCGAATACGTGGCTAGTGTGTGGCTAAATGTTAGCGAATTTGCATGGCTCTACGGCTGGATAGTATTAGGAGTATACCTTCCTGCTTGGGCCTACTACTGGCGGAAGAAACATGGTTACAGCTTAGAAATTGGGGTGCGCGTCGGGATCGGATTCGTCGTAATTCTTCTGATTGGGACAATTGCACGGCCCATGTTTCCACGGATGGGATGGACCTGGACGGAACGCCTTCGAACCTTGGATTCCCAGCCGGAACTCGGAATCGTTGTGGGATGGGCAGTTGTGGCGCTGGCGTTTGTTTCTATCTGCTGCAATTGCGAGTCGCGGGACCGACTCCTCGGTAGAGGCAAGGGACTTACTCTTTTAGTATTTACAGTTCTTTGTTCCATTCTTACATTGACTTTATTAGCGTCTTAAAGCTGCGGCGGTTGCGTTTCCATTGTTCCATCTCTTTGCCCTGTGCACCCCGTAAGTTAAGGATTGAGCTCGTCGCGCGCGAGAATGCTGCGCGCAAAAACAAAGTCAATACATTGGCCGTAATGCCGCTTGTCGTGTGCGGGACGCCAAGCGTAGCCCACCGCGCGTTGTGCCGGCGCGCTAAGACTTAGCTTGCAGGCTTACCGCCCGAAACTCTCTCTTAGGTTTCGTGAGCGTCACAACGAACAGGTCTTCCTGTACCAGCGTGCCCCGTTCGGATTTGGCTCCTAAGGACAGTATACAGCGTCGTGCAATTCCGCAATCCTTGTGGCCAATCGCGGGGACATTTGCGGGCATCCAGCCCCATGTGAATGCTCCATTACACAAGGAGTGAATAAATGCGTCTGCATTCACTTCGCACTGCGGGCTTGTTCGGCTTGGTCGCGCTTGCGCTGATGGCCAATGGTAAGAAGCCCATTGCCGCGGGGCAACTGCCGCGGCCACCATCGTCCCCGAGCATCTCCCTGAGCGCCTCACCTGCTTTCGCCCAACCGGGCCAACCGGTCACGCTCACGTGGTCGTCGACGAACGCCACCTCCATCACTTTGGAGCCCTTGATAGGGGTTGTCGTCGCGCAGGGTTCTACGATAGTGAAGCCATCTCAATCGACCACCTATACCGTCACAGCCACAGGTCCAGGCGGCTCGGCCCACGCCAGCGCCCAAGTCACTGTCACTCGAGCGCCCTCTCAGCCTGCGGCCCAGAAACCTTCCCAGGAAGAGATCTCGGCCGACCAACGTCAGATGAGGGGCCTCGACGAACAGATCCAGGACATCAAATCAGATTCCCTGCGCATGGCGGCCGAGCTTAACCAGCTTGAAGAGAAACTGCTGTACCCGTCGGGGACACAGGTGGCGATCTTCGTTGAGCTGGCCAAGGGCGACACAATGCGCCTCGACGCTGTGCGGCTCCAGATCGACGGCCAACTCGTTGCGCACTACATCTACAGCGCCAAAGAGCTTCAGGCCCTGCGCAAGGGCGGCGTGCAACGGATTTACGTCGGCAACGTGGCGACCGGGGATCACAAGCTGGATGTGTTTGTCGACGGCAAGCTGGAGGGCGGCGCCGACTTCAGCCGCACGGGACAGTTTAGTTTCCGCAAGGAAGTGAAGCCAAAGCTGGTCGGACTGACTCTGGCCGGACCGCGTTCCGGCAACACTCCGATCACGCTTGGGGATTGGTAATCGATGCAAGCGACTCGCCAACTCATCGGACTCGTCCTGGCCTTGGGACTTGCCGTTTGTCCGGCTCTGGGCGACGATTTGAAAGACCTCTATTTCGGCGAGGCGCTCTATCACGCCTACCAGGGGCAGTATTTCGATGCACTCCAACGGCTCGACACCGAGCTCGCCCAGTACCACGTTCTCGACGAACCCAAACGCGATACGCTCCACTTTCACATCAACGATGCTGAATTCTCGGTCGGCGACTTCGAGCTCGACTATCGCATGCACCAGCGCGCAGGGCGGGCCATCAAGGCGGTGCTCGAAGGCGCCGTCGATGAGGCGGTACGAAACGAGGCTGCGTTCAGGCTCGCCCGCATCCACTTCCAGAAGGGTCAGCTCGACGATGCGTTGCAGGCGCTAGCGCGGATCAAAGGTACGGTGCCCGAGGAGATCAGGGGCGACGTCGAGTTCCTGCGGGCGAACGTCTATATGGCCACAGGCCAGCCGGGCGAGGCTGTTAAGGTGCTCGCGCAGTTAAAGAGCAATGAACGTCTAGCCGGGTTTGTTGCCTACAACCTTGGTATCGCGCTGTTGCTGGACGGTCGAACACCGGAGGCGATCGAGCAACTGGACAAGGCCGGGCAGTTGTCGGTCGGTGATCCCGCCGGTCTTGCGATCCGCGACAAGTCCAACCTGGTGCTGGGCACCATGCTGTTCGAATCTGGCAATTTCGAGCGGGCTAGACAGTCACTGGACCGCGTCCATCTCGAGGGACCGTTCTCCAACCAGGCTCTTCTGCGGGCAGGCTGGGCTCAGGCCTCGGCCCAGCAGTATGACCGCGCACTCGTGCCATGGAACATCTTGGTGGATCGTGAGCCGACGGATGCCGCGGTTCAGGAAGTCACGCTTGCAGTACCTCATGCGTACGCCAGCATAAAACTCTACGGTCGCGCCGCGATCGGTTACGGTCGCGCGCTCGAGCTCTTCAGCAACCAGATCGAGAGAATGGACGCATCGATCCGCAGCATCAGGGAGGGGCAGTTTCTCAATCAGCTGATCCGCGAGGAGAGCCGGGAGGACGAAGCTTGGGTCATCCGCCTGCGCAACCTGCCGGATGCGCCGGAAACGTACTACCTGATGGAGTTGATGGCATCTCATGACTTCCAAACCGCATTGCACAACTACCTCGACCTCGAGGACCTGCGGTCGCGGTTCATTGCCTGGAAGACCAGCCTCGATTCCTTCGACGATATCATCCGACTGCGCGGACAGAACTACGATCCGCTACTGCCGAAGGTCGACGCGCAGTTCCGAGAGCTGGATTCGCGGATCCGCGTTCGCCTTGAGCAGCGCAAGCACCTCGCCGAACGCCTGCAGGCCATCCTGACCGCGCCGCGGCCAGATTATCTAGCGACCGCAGAGGAACAGATTACCAGCGAGCACATCGCACGCATCGACAAGCAACTCGGCGAATCCGACAACCCCGAGTCGTTCGCGCTTCGGCAACGCTCGCGTCGCCTGCGCGGCGCGCTCACTTGGCGGTTGGAAACCGAGTACAACGAGCGGCTGACCGCTGCACACGTACACCTGAACGAACTGAATGCGCCTGTCGACGCTCTGACTCGGCAGTATGACGCCTTCGTTAGGACGAGGCAGGCGGCGACACACAGTTACGTCGGATACGACGTCCAAATTGCGCGGCTCCGCGAGAGCGTGGACGAAGCAATGCAACGTGTCGACGTCTTGATCGCCCGGCAGGGACACACGATCGAGACCGTCGCCATCAACCAACTCGAGGCCCGCCGGGAACGACTGGTGGCGCAGCAGGTCGAGGCGCGCTTCGGCGTCGCCGATAGCTACGATCGAGCTACGCGCGACCAGTCCGGCGCTGGGGGACGCTAATGCGTCGCCTCGCCATTCCGATGGTGATCGTGCCGGCATTCATCGTCGGCTGCGCCGCGCGTCCCAAAAAGCCTGTGGCAACGTCGGGAACGCTGGCGCAGCTGCGGAACGTGCAGCCAGACGTGCAGGAGGCGAAGGTCGAACAGGGTATCGATCAAGCCATGCAGCAATACCGGCGCTTCATCGAGGAAGCACCACAGAATGCGATGACTCCCGAGGCGATACGACGTCTCGCGGACCTGCAACTCGAGAAGCAGTTCGGGATACGCGTGGCGGACGCTAAGCCGCGGGAACTGCCCGCGCCAGAGCCTGCCAATGTACTCGCGCGCTCGCAGCCCGGCCGTCCCAATCCGACTGTGGCGGCTGCCAGCGCACGTTTCGCGGAATCCGATCAGGATTTCGAGCGGCGCACGACAGCGGAGATGGGAATCCTGGCAGGAAGCAACGCCGACGCCTCGCAGGCGGACGCCGTGCGCGTTGGAGCAGACGCCGCTGGTCCAATCGAGGCGATCGCTCTCTACAATCAGCTGCTCACTGAGTACCCCAGTTACAAGGACAGCGACCAGGTCCTCTATCAGATGGCACGAGCGTACGACGAGCTGGGCCGAACCGAAGAGGCCATTGGGACAATGGAGCGCCTGATCCGCACGAATCCGCATTCCTCCCACTTCGACGAAGTGCAGTTCAGGCGGGGCGAGTACTTCTTCACGCGCAGACGCTACCGTGACGCCGAGAGCGCTTATTCGGGCATCGTCAGCCTGGGCGTCGCCTCCGAGTTCTACGAGCTCGCTCTCTATAAGCTCGGGTGGACGCTCTACAAGCAGGAATTCTACGAGGAGGGTCTGCAAAAGTATATTGCCCTGCTCGATTACAAGGTATCGGTCGGTTACGACTTCGATCAGACGCATGATGAGGACAACGATCGCCGTGTCGCGGATACGTTCCGAGTGATCAGCCTGAGCTTCAGCAACCTCGGCGGGTCGGAGACGATGCAGGAGTACTTCTCGAAGTTCGGGAATCGCTCCTACGAGGACCGCATTTACTCAAGTCTTGGCGAACACTATCTCGGCAAGCTGCGCTACGACGATGCGGCGAAGACCTACAAAGCTTTCGTAGCGCGTTATCCGTTCCACCGCGCCGCGCCGCGGTTCAGCATGCGCGTCGTCGATACTTTCACCCAAGGCGGATTCCCCAAGCTCGTACTGGAGTCGAAGCGAGAGTTCGCTTCCAAATACGGCCTGAAGGCCGAATACTGGCGACATTTCAAACCGGAAGAGTCACCGGAAGTACTGGCCTACTTGAAGACGAACCTGAAAGACCTCGCGACGCATTATCACGCCCAGTATCAGAACGCAAACGAAGTGGACGAGAAGCTCACGAATTATCGCGAGGCAAGCAAATGGTACGGTGCCTACCTCGAGTCCTTCCCGAAGGAGGCTGATTCGGCATCCGTCAACTATCAGCTTGCGGACCTGCTTTTGGAGAACAGAGATTTCGGCGAGGCGGCCAAACAGTACGAGCGCACGGCTTACGGGTACGCGCCGCATCCACAGGCTGCGGCTGCAGGATACGCCGCGATCTATGCATACCGCGCGCAGCTGAAGGTTGCCGACAAGACCCGGCAGGACACCGTCAAGCGCGATACGGTCGCAAGCTCGCTCAAATTTGCCGAAGCATTCTCGCAGGACGAACACGCCGCGGCGATCCTGGGGGCGGCCGCCGACGACATGTACGAGATGAAGGAGTACAAGGCTGCCGTCGAGGCCGACCAGCGCGTCATTGATAAGTATCCGAGCGCAGAGGCATCGATCCGGCGTGCCGCGTGGATTGTGGTCGCGCATGGCTCGTTCGAGCTCGCCGAGTACGCGCGGGCCGAGCGCGCCTACACGCAAGTGCTGGCGGTCACGCCGGAGGGCGACAAGTCGCGCGCGGCCCTCGTCGACAACCTCGCCGCCTCGATTTACAAACAGGGTGAGCTCGCAAACCAGGCGCAGGATTATCGCGCGGCCGCCGACCACTTCCTCAGGATTCGCACAGCGGCGCCTACGTCATCTATCCGCGCGACGGCTGAGTACGACGCGGGCGCCGCACTAATCCGGATGCAGGACTGGAAGGCGGCAGTGGATGTGCTTGAAGCGTTTCGCACGACCTTTCCAGACAACAAACTGCAGCTCGAGGCCACCAAACAGATCGCTTATGCCTATCGGCAGAACGGCGAGTTATCACACGCGGCCAGCGAATACGATCGCATCGCATCCCGGTCGGACGATCCGGCGTTACGCAGCGAGGCGCTGCTCGACGCGGGAGACCTGTACGCACAATCCAATTCTCGGGATCGGGCCCTCGATGCATACAACCGATACGTTAAACAGTTTCCCAAGCCAGTAGAGACGGCCATCGAGACTCGGTCCAAGATTGCCGAGATGTACAAGGCCGCGCACGACGAGACGCTCTATTACCAGCAGTTAGAAGAAATCGTTAGCGCCGACGCGGGCGCCGGATCGGAAAGGACCGGCCGGACACGGACGCTTGCGGCACGTTCAGCCCTCGTCCTCGCAGAGCAGCTCTATGGAAATTTCGTCGTCGTGAAGCTGCGGCAACCCTTCGAGACCAGCCTGCAGGACAAGAGGCAGCGCATGGATGCAACGATTGCGGCCCTGACTCGGCTTGTGGATTACGGAATCGACGACGTGACGGCGGCAGCGACCTTTTACATGGCCGAGACCTACTCCAATTTCAGTCGCTCACTGCTCGAGTCTGAACGGCCGAACGACTTGAAACCAGAGGATCTGGAAGAGTTCAAGAACAGCCTCGATGAGGCGGCATTTCCGTTCGAGGAAAAAGCCATCAACGTACACGAGAAGAACATGGAATTATTGCACACCGGCGTCTTCAACTCCTGGACCGAGAAGAGCCTCAGCAGACTCACCGAGCTGATGCCGGGCCGCTACGCGAAACACGAGACGAGCAGCGGTTTTCTCGACGCGATCGACAATCAAGCGCAGGTATTATCGGCGTCGCAGGTCTCCAACCCACCGAAGTCGGCCGGTGCGATCACCCAGGGCGCAGGCTTCACCGATCAAATGCGCGCCGATTATCAGTCGGCAGTGGCCATGCTGAAGCAGGAGCGGTACGAACCGGGCATTGCCTTGCTGCTTAAAATGACCGAGAAGATCCCTCGATTGACGGCAGTGCACATCGATCTCGGCATTGCATACGCCCGCACCGGGGACCTGGACCGCGCCGAGGCCAGCCTGAACAAGGCGCTGGAATCGGATCCAAAACAGCCTGTTGCCTATAACGAACTCGGTATGTTGGAGCGGCGCAAAACACAGTTTGCGAAGGCGCGCGCGAGCTACGAGGCGGCCCTGGCACAGTCCGGCGATTTCCAATATGCGCACAGGAACCTTGCGATTCTGTGCGACCTGTATCTCGGGGATTACACCTGCGCGCTGGAGCATTACGAGGCATACAGTCGAATCGTTCCGGAAGATACCGACGTCGTCAAGTGGATTGCCGACATTCGCAACCGCGCAAAGAAACAGGAGAAGCCATGAAGAACACTACCGTTCACTGGATCTTGCTTGGGCTCCTTGCGTTGACGCCCGCGGCTGTAATGGCGCAGCAAGCAGCGCAGCCAAAGACGGAAGCAGCACAGGCACACACGGCAAAGCCTCTGGCAAAGACAGAAGAGGCAAAGAAGGAGGATGCAAAGAAAGAGGATGCAAAGAAACAGACGGAAGAGACGCAGCCAAAAACGGAAGAAGGCGGGAAGTTGACGTCCGTCCCCGGAGGAAAAGCGCTCGGCATGTCCATTTTGGGCAATCAGGAAGCGCCTAAAGCACTGGTCATCGTTCCCTGGAAGAGTTCGGAACTCGGCAATGGCCCCAGTGTCTCGACCTTGCTCGATGACTCGAGGCGACCCGTGGACAAAGAAGTCTTCCTGCGAATGCTCAGTTACTACGAAATTCGGTCGGAAACAGCGCGCCCCAGCGGTGCGACGGCGGATGGGAATGCGGCAGCGCCAGCCAATGTGGCGCAAAGGAGAAAGCCATGAATTTCACGGAACTGTTAGGGCACGTCGGTATATTCGGAGGCGCGGTGATCGTTTCCCTTGCCCTGCTTTCTGTTTTTTCGGTGGGGATGATCATAGACAAGCAACGCCGATTCTCTTCAGCCTCGCGTGAGTCGGAAAAGTTCAAGCCCGAGTTCAAGAAGTTTCTTCACGGAGGAGATGTTCAAAATCTGGTCGAAGCCGCGCGCCAGCAACAGAATTCCTACGTGGCGCAAGTGGTTTCGGCGGGCATCATCGAGTACGACGGCGTGGTGCAGAGCGGAGGAGATCCAGCCGCTTCGTTCGAGCTCGTCGCGAGCGCGATCAGGGACTCCATCTCCGAAACGCTGATTCAGTTGAAACGGGGTCTCGGCCCCCTTGCCACGATCGGCTCCACTGCTCCGTTCATTGGTCTGTTCGGCACCGTGGTTGGAATCATTAACGCTTTCCGGAGCATCGCGGCCACAGGGTCCGGCGGAATGTCTGTGGTTTCGGGCGGCATCGCTGAAGCCCTGGTTTCGACGGCCCTCGGTATCTTTGTCGCAATTCCGGCCGTTGTCGCCTTCAACCACTTTACGGGCAAGATCGAGACTTTCCATGTCGAAATGAGTCGGGCTTCGTCCCAGCTCGTGAACCGCTTGTTCAAAATACCGGGGCTCAAGGGGCTTGACATCGAAGAGGCTGAAGTAAACCCGTCGACGGTAAAGACGGTGAAGAAGGAAGGGCCGGCCTATGCGACTCGGTGAGCCGACTCCGATGAAGGCAGCCATCAACATCACGCCGCTCGTCGACGTGGTGCTGGTGCTGCTGATCATCTTCATGGTGATGGCCCCGCAGATGCGAAAGGGGCCCGACGTCAACCTGCCGAACACGACGAAACCGAACTCGCAGGGCGATGAGAGAGGCCGAATCCTGGTCTCTATAGACGCGGCTGGTGGGCTGTGGATCAACGATCAGCCCGTCGCGGTCGAGCATTTCGACGAAACTCTCCGCGCCGTGGTGGGTGCCGAGCCAAACCCCAAGATCGTCCTCCGGGGCGATGCAAAGCTCAATTTCCGCGAGGTCCGGCAAGCGATGGTCGCGATCGAGCAGGCCGGCTTCCGTGGCGTAGGGCTGATCGCTAAGCGCACCGACGCAGAAGGAAAGTGACATCATGCAGTTCAACAGCAACGAATCCGGTTCCAGGCTGCAGTCTGAAATCAACATCACGCCGCTCGTCGACGTGGTGCTGGTGCTGCTGATCATATTTATGGTCGTCGTGCCACTCCTGATGGAAGGCTACGACGTCGATATCCCTCGGGCCTCCACCGATACGTCGGCTCCGGTCGCCCAATCCCAGTTGATCCTGAGCATCAAGTCTGCGACGTGCCCCATCCTCGGGCCCCCGGCAGGCAACGGGATCCCGAAGGACTGTCAGGTGACGCTGGCGGATCAAAAGATCCCCGCAGCCGAATTGCCTGCGCGCTTGGGGGAGATTCTGGGTCGCCGGCCTGCGGAACAGCGTGCGCTGTTCCTGGCCGTCGATGATCGACTGAACTACGAGGGAGTTCTTCGGATCATTGATCTCGCAAAGTCGGGCGTTGAGGATTTGAAGATCGAATTCGTCGCAGCCGATTGAGGTGGTTGCTTGGTGACACCCATGGACGTGAAGAGCATTTTCAAAACATCCGAAGCCCGCAGCATGGCGAAGAGCCTGGCGATCCATGTCTTCCTGCTGGGCGTGCTGACGCTTATACCGGCGCAAATGCTGTTGCGGAGCGAGCCCCCCAACAGAGAACTCGACATCGTCTTCTATCGTCCACCGGAGATCCCAGTTAACGTGCGAACCGTTTCGCGGCCGCTAGGGACGAGTGAGGCCGGATCCCGACCGGGGGCGCCTGCACCCGCGCTGAAACCGAAACCGAACGCCCCAGCAGGTCCAGACCAGCCCGGCAAAGCGGAACTCCCACCAGGTCCAGAGGTGGGCACACCTGTAGAGCCGAAGCAAAAGGTGGGAAATGCCGGCATCCTTGCTTTCAAGGATAAGTTCGCGGGCCTGGCACAGGACAACGTCGTGGCGCCTCTCGGAGCCGATGCGCGTCACATCGCCGCCGATGATGTTGGCCGACCGTCGGCACGCTCTCTGTTGTCGAGCAATGCTCCGGGATCGAGCGGTGGCATCAACGTCGCCTCCCTGAATCGCAATGTGGGAGGCGGTGGCGGAGGAGGCGGTGGTAGTGGCAACGGCGGCGGTGGCGTGGGTGGCCTCGGCGCTGGCGCTGACGGTGGAGGCGGAGTTGGTGGTGTGGGGGCAGGCCGCAAGGTCAGCCCGATCAGTCCGATCACCGGCGTCGATCGGCCGAAGGCACACGGCGGGCCGGGTCCTGCCCGCACCGACGAAGAAATACAGATCGTATTCGACCGCTACAAGGCATCGTTCTACCGGCTATACAACCGCGAGTTGCGCAATAACCCAGCCCTAAAAGGCCGGATGGTTCTGCGCCTGACGATTGAGCCGGATGGCAGTGTGTCGATGTGCGTGCTGCAGTCGACTGACATGGATGCGCCGGATCTTGCCACGCAGGTCGTTGGCCGCGTCCGGACGATCAATTTTGGTGCGAAGGATGGCGTGCCGACCGTGACGATCGTGTACCCGATCGACTTCCTGCCGGCGGCGTGAAGCCGACGGCCGAAGCGGAATGGCATGTACACCAGGAGGTTTAGAGAAGCTGCGAATCTGATCAGTTAAGTTCGACGCGATTTTGACAAAGGCAAAGCCATTGAAAGATGGCGACGCAAAGTCACCGGTCTAACGGGCCCCAGGGCCCTACGACGGCGGGACCGCCGGAATCCAGTCCGCCGCGCGGACTGCCTCGGTCCCGATGAATTGCTTGGTGAGTGGGGACGAGGGCGTAGATGATTGCTAGCGACACGAACAACGCGAGGGCGCTCGGCAGCTGGATCAGAATCCTACTGTTCGCCTTCGGCCTGTTGCTGCTGAGCGCCGTAGCGGCGCGGGCGCAGTCCGTTGGCGGTTGTGTCGCCAATTTCGGTGGCGTGATAGATGGTTTTGTCAACCGTGTTCCGCCCTCGCAGATCAATATCGACGGAAACTGCACGATCCGGAACTTCCCAGCGTCCAACCCACTGACCTCCAACATCAGTTTCGCCGGCACCGGAAGGGGCTGGCTGGTCGTCTTCGACAATGTCGATTTCATCGGCAACATGTCCTGCGACAAGGTGCATGGGAATTTTATCTGGTTCGTCAACGGCTCCGCCACCACGCTCCGACCCAGCTGTCAGAACCTCTTCGTACCGGTCGACAAGATCGACAAAGTGAATCCGCCGGGGCCGCCCTTCGTCTCGATCGGAGTGCCCTTTACCTATACGCTCACCTTCCCACAACTGGTCAGTGCGACGACCGGCGCTGTGGTCAATCCCAACGGGTCGAACGTCGAAGTCGACCAGGTCACCGTCACTGACAACCTTAATGCGACTGGTGTGTCGCTCAGCTACGTGAATAGCAGCGCCGCCTGGAAGGGCGGCGGCGCTCCGGTGCCTTTCGCGGTCACGAACGCAAGCGGGCTGCTCACCTTCAGCGGTTTCCCCCCGATCCCACCGGGGCAGCAGATCGTGGTGAGCGTCACTGTGGTGCTCAACAACGCCGTGCCGCCGAACTCGCCAGGCACGCAGTTCTCCAACACGGCCAACTGGACGTTAGGAACGACGATAGGCGGAACCTTCCATTACCCGCTGACAGGGGAGCAGGGGGTCTCGTCGCCGCCGCTGACCATCGCGGCGCCCGGCCTGGTGATGACCAAGGGCGGCCCGGCGACGATGAACCCTGGT
>Ga0137403_10001366_pt1 | contig 30806 bp, 26 predicted proteins | sample CZOMad2_1_16fung_FD_122057 | JGI IMG/M metagenome (GOLD analysis project Ga0137403, IMG submission 122057) | Vadose zone soil fungal communities from Angelo Coast Range Reserve, California, USA - CZOMad2_1_16fungal (Hybrid Assembly) | ecosystem: Environmental > Terrestrial > Soil > Vadose zone... | reverse complement strand
TCAAAAAGTCCGTTGAGTCCAGCGACTACTTCGTCCTGGGTCAAGATATCGGGCACAATTACCCTGCAGCCGGCGATGTCCTGCATTCGGCTCAATCGAGTCCTCTCCCGACGAAGTTTCTCAATGATCGAAGTCTTGGATTTGGCCGGTCTGCCGGTCGGCTCCAAGCCGAGTTGATCTCGAATCCGCACAACGACATCTTCGTATGCGTCGGTAAACGAGCGCCGGTAGTTATCAAGTAAGCGAAGATCCGATTCACCAACATCGCCAGTTCTGAGCCGGTCGCCCAAGCGATTAATCTGATTTTTGCTGAGCTCCGAGGTTGGAAGCTGTTTGCCTATCATGTTTACAGTTTAAGGATTGTAAGCTGTCCCTAATGAATCGCATCCTTGCAGTTAGTAGCCATCGCCACGCAGCATGACCAGCACCGTGCGCAGGATGATCTTCAGATCAAAAAGCACCGACCAGTTTTCAATGTAGAAAAGATCCAGCTTCACCATCTCTTCGAAAGGCAAACGGTTTCTGCCGGACACCTGCCACAGTCCCGTCAGTCCGGGCTTCATTTCGAGACGTTTGCGATGGCGCAACTCGTAAGCTTCGACTTCGTAAGGGATTGGTGGACGCGGGCCAACGATGCTCATGTCGCCACGCAGCACATTGAATAGTTGCGGCACTTCATCAAGACTCAAGCGTCGCAGGATGCGTCCGACGCGTGTAATGCGTGGATCGTCGCGCAGTTTATATGCAGGTGTCTTCTCATCGCCGACATTGGCCTCGGCGTGCCCGGCGATAAACTTTCGTTGATAGTCCCGGTGGATTTCGCTATTGGCGTCCACCCGCATGGTGCGGAATTTGTAAACAACAAAAATGCGTCCGTCCATGCCCACGCGTTCCTGCGCATAGAAGATCGTACCCTTCGAGTCAAACTTTATCAGCAACGCAATCAACAACCAGAAGGGCGAGAGTAACGAGAGTGTAAGAGAGGCGATGACGATGTCGGAAATGCGTTTGGTGCCGCGCGCGAAGTCGGAGAGTGGCTCGCGAAATAGCCTGATCATTGGCAAGGCGCCAATTTGGTCAACTTCAGTCTTACTGGGCAAACAATTGAACAAACTGGGAGCGATGCGAAATTCTACGCCACGCCGCCGGCCGCAACGCATCATCACGTCAAAGAGCGCATCGCCATCAACGTCTGAGTCGGCAAAAATCACCTCATTCGCGCCAGACTCGCGTATCGTGTCGGGGAGACCAGTAAGGTCGCTTATTACTGGGACTCCTTCATAGATTTTGGGCACTCCCGCCTTGAACGTGCCGCTCTCAACGGCACCTATCACGCGATATCCGAGCGAGGGACGTTCGCGCATCTCCTTGATGCAGAATGCTGCTTCCGGACCGCGACCAACGACCAGCGTCGGAATCAGATTGATGCCGCGCGATCTGAAAAAAGTCTGAGCGCTGCGCACCAGTAGTCGTATCGTATAGAAGCTCGCCAGTGCGATCAGGAAATCGAGCACGAATACGCTGCGAGCGTATGAGAACGCGCGGTAGTTGAAACCTCCACGGTACAGAAACGCCGCCGCAACTATGAGTAGTGATCCGATGGCGGTTGACTTGAAAACTCGTATGCCATCATCGAAGAAAGAGAACTCGCCACGAAGCCGGTAGAGATCGTAATAACGCAGCGTCAACACGCGGATGAGAATTACAAACAGCACCAGCGCGCCGTAAGGAGCAAACCGCGCGCTCCAGGCGAAGCTATCAGCGCCGGTTTGTCGGAATATCGTGCCGCCTTCGCGCAGGTAGAAGGCCACGCCAAACGAAAGCGCAGCTGTCAAACTGTCCGTCGCCACCAGCATTGCCTTGATCGTCGGGATTACCCAGTGCGGCACCCGTGCAGGAGCACGAACAATGCTCGCTTCGACTAACGGGTTTTTGATTTGCTCCACTCTCACAGGCGTATCATAACCACTTTACATGGCCTGCCGGGCAACATCATAAGCGGGAGTGGATGGGGTTCCCGTTCTGATATGCGCGATCGCGCAGGTAGAATAACAAATGTCAGTCTTCAAGTATTAGATCCGCCACTTCCGCTGCAACATGGACCTTGCGGCGAGCGTTCGTAAGTCCCTTTTTCTGAATTGGTAAATCTCGAACGTCCTCGGGCGTGGAAATTCTTCGTAGTCTTCCTTCCTTCACGAGTTCCTCGTCAACCGCAGCCCATTCGCCCAAATAGATCGACGCCGCCGGAATGCCGAGGGCTGCGGCTTCACGATTCATTGTGCCACCGGCACTGACGACCAGATCACTACTGGCGATCAGATTCCCACCAGCAATCGGTGCTGGCGGCAGGATTAGTTGGGAACTGGCGCGCGCGCTGTAGGTCTTTCGTTGCGCATCGTTTCGAGGAAGCAGAACAATTTTGGCTGAAGGCGTGGCTGACAGACGATCAAGTAGTTGAGCGAATAATTCATTTTCGAAGCGATGATACAGAGCTTCGCTGGCGGGAGGGCGCACCGTCACAAGCACGTCGCTCGCATTGATGCCCAACTCCCTCAGTTGCCCTTCAAATTCAGGAGCGCTTTGGAAATCTGCCAGGTAGACGTCTTCTTTGATGCCGTCATATCGCCTGACCTTCGTCGCTGACGCCCCAAAACGGGACAAGGCTGCTTCGGGAAACGCGCGCGGGACAATGATGCGTGAAGCCAGACGGAAGGCCAGATGGTTTGCCGGCTGATGCTCATAGTCCATCAGTGTGACGGTTCTTAACGACAGCGCGCGGGCCGCCAGGATTTGCGAATATGAGTTGTGACTGACTGCCAAATCGAGGTTGAGTCCGCGCGCCCAACTAGCGAGCGCCATCGCACGCTGCACCAGATTACCCGCTTTGCCGGAAAGTTTTCCGCCACCGTGTCCGCCAATCACCTGAGGTGCGAAGCCGGCGGCTTCAGCCAGGGCGACAGTTTCAGCAAACGCTCGCGCTGTGATTACGATCTCGTGATCATGTCGCCTGAACTCATTTGCGAGCACGCGAAAGAATGGCACGTGCGGTGAGTTTGCCAGATCGATCCAAATGCGCATTGAGAAACCCACCACCCCGAAACAGTGGAAACGAGGTAAACGATACTGGATTAGGGATGGACCGCAACCGCCTGCCGGCAAAACTGCCGTACCGAATCAGCAATCTTTGTCAGGGTTTCAGTCGAGAGTTCGGGGTACATCGGAAGCGAAAGCACTTCATGGCAAATACGTTCCGTTTGCGGCAAATCGCCGGCGTTGTATCCCAGGTCGCGGTAGCCAGGTTGCAGGTGAACAGGAATCGGATAGTGAACGCCAGTGCTCACGCCGGCTGCATGGAGATGCGCCCTCAATTGATCGCGCCGTTCGGTGAACAACGGAAAGATGTGATAAACCGACGTGCAGCCGATCGGCACTTCAAGCAAGCGCAAGCCTGTGTCCGCAAGCTCACGCGCGTAGGCCTTGGCATGCTGGCGACGCGCCGCATTCCAATCGTCGAGATGCCTTAGCTTCACGCCCAGGACTGCTCCCTGAATCGCCTCCATGCGATAGTTGTAACCAACACGCGGGTGATAATATTTTTCACTCTGCCCCTGATCACGTAGTTCCTTGAGTGGTCCGACATACTGTTCATTATTAGTAACGACTGCTCCGCTTTCGCCGTAAGCGCCGAGGTTTTTTCCGGGATAAAAACTAAAACAAGCAAGGTCACCCATGCTTCCGGCGCGCCGTCCTTTGTATTCCGCGCCATGAGCCTGGGCTGCATCTTCAATCAAGATCAGGTTGTGCCTGCGCGCGATGTCGATAATCGGATCCATGTCGGCGCAACTTCCATAGAGGTGCACTGGCATGATCGCTTTCGTCCGCGAAGTAATCGCCGCTTCAATCTTCTCCGGATCGATGTTGCAAGTCCGCGGCTCAATGTCAACGAAAACAGGGCTTGCTCCGGTATAACGAATAGCAGCAACCGTCGCGACGAACGTGTAGCTGACAGTAATGACCTCGTCGCCCGGGCCAACCCCCGCTGCAAGCAGCGCGAGATGCAAAGCGCTCGTGCCGGAATTCACTCCAAGGGCAAAGCGCGCCTGGCAGTAGGCAGCAAAATCTGCTTCAAAGGCTTGGACCCGCTCGCCCAGAATAAACTGACAACTGCGCACTACGTCTGCAATAGCGCTATCGATTTCGCCTTTGATGCTCTCGTATTGGCTTTTCAGATCTACTAAAGGAATCATGTTGTTGATGCCAGTACCGCCTGCGGAGCGGGCGGGTGAATGGCGGCGGTTGATCCAGCCCACCCGCTACCGCAGGTGGTACTGACAAGCCTCACTTGCTAGTTAATCTCCACCAGTTGACCACGTCCGCGCAGCGATTTTTCCGCAGCTTCTACTATCCGTACAAGTCGCAAGCCCGCCTGGCCATCGGTCTCCGGTTGTTTGTGGTTTTCAATGCAATCTATAAAATGCAACGCTTCGGTGTGCAACGCCTCCGTGGCATCGAGCCGGGGCGCCCACATGTCGCCGGAACGATAACTGACAAGCATCTCATAAACTGCTTCAGGGCTTTGCGAAACTTTTATCCCCTTATCATAAATCTTAACTTTCTCGCTCGGTTCCAGGTCGTCATAAAGGATCATTTTCTCGCTGCCGCCGATAAGTGTGTGCCTGACTTTGACGGGCGTGAGCCAATTGACGTGAACATGAGCAATCTGTGGATTTTCAAAGAAGAGGGTGATGTAAGCAACGTTTTCAGGTTGACCGGGAATATGGCTGATGCCAGTAGCCGAAACGGCCGTCGCCTTTGCCGGCAGCACGTAATCCATGATTGAAAGATCGTGGATGGCAAGATCCCAAATGACGTTTACGTCGTGTTGGAAGAGCCCAAGATTAACGCGCACGGCGTCGTAGTAGTAAATGTCGCCTAAGGCGTTAGCGCTGATTAGCTCGCGAATCTTTCGTACAGCGCTCGTGTAAACGAAGGTGTGATCCACCATGAGAACACGATTACGTCGCGCCGCCTCTTCAATCAACTGGAGCGCCTGCTCGGAATTTGCGGCGAGAGGTTTCTCGATTAACACGTGCTTGTCGGCTTTGAGCGCGGCCATCCCCAACTCAAAATGCGACGATACCGGCGTGGCGATAACGATCGCATCTATTGATGGATCTACAAACAATTCGCCGCAATTGCCGAGAGTCTTGATTGTCGGATAGCGGACTTGTAACTGCGTCAATCGTTCGCTACGCAAATCGCAAACGGCCACAACCGTGGAGCCCTGCGCTTCCATGAAGTTTCGCACCAGGTTAGGGCCCCAGTATCCATAGCCGATAACTCCAACTTTGATCATGCGTGATCCAGCCCAGCCTTCTGTGTTCGCTCCCGCACATCGCCAATCACTCGCGCCGGGACACCGGCAACAATCGCGTAATCCGCTACGTCACCCGTTACTACCGCTCCCGCTCCAACCAGCGCTGACTCCCCGATTGTTACGCCCGCCATTATTGTCACGTTACTTCCGATTGCCGCTCGCCGCTTCACAAGTGTTGTGACGACGGTCCAGTCAGCTTCGGTTTGCAGCTTGCCGTCGTCGTTGACGGCACGCGGGTAGAGATCGTTTGTGAACACCACACCGTGGCCGACAAATACTTCATCTTCGATCGTCACGCCTTCACAAATAAAAGTATGTGACGATATCTTGCAGCGCGCACCTACGGATGCGTTTTTCTGTATCTCAACAAATGCCCCGATTTTGGTTTCCGCGGCGATGGTGCAGCCGTAGAGATTAACCAGTTCGGGCTGGAAAATCCGAACATCTCTTCCCAACGACACATCGGAAGCAATCGGCATTTTAGGTTTCTCTTCTCGTTGTAGCGCAAACTGTTAGTTTGCTCATCATCGCTTTAGGGCCCGGTTAGGTTGTCATCAAACGCTGAGTTCTCCTGAGAGCCCGCAAGCTAAGAGTTTGCGTTACAACTCTTCGTTTCCAACAAGCGCCCCAGCGCATAAAGCATCCAGGCTTGTGTCCAGCGCATGTAGGGCGTGTGAATGGTATAGAAGCGCCGGCGCTGATAGTAAAAGAAGCCCTCGCGGTCGCGCAGGTTGCGAATAGTCCACGCGGCAATCTTCTCGGCTAGCGGCAGCGCGCCGCGATCCAATTCCTGCAACTCCGTGAGCGTAATGATGGCGGTAGCTGCCGCATGCGCATCCGCAGGATAAAGGCTGTCATGGTAGTATTTCGGCCACCCGTCTGCAAGAAAGAAGCGCTCGCGCCAGAACTCGTATCCGCGCTTCAGTGCGTGATTAAGATCAGGCTCGGCGCCGTTGCAAGCCTTCACAATTCTCCAGAGCGAGAGCAAGACGTAAGCAGTGTGGAAATTATCCACCCACTGTTGACCAGGCTCGCCGCCATAGGCCCAGGAGCCATCCTCACGCTGCCGTCGAACAACATAACGCGCCGCGCGGACAGCCAAATCACAAAGATCGGTTTCTTTAGTGAGTGCCGCTACGCTCGCCAAAGTTTCGCCGGCGAGCAAACTTGCGTTGAAAATCTGTGTGCTGTCCAAAGGTGAATAGCTGAAACAAATTTCGTCTTCCGATTCAACGCTGCGCTTGAGGTCCTTACGTATGAAATCGCAACTGCTGTGCGCCATTTGTAGATAGCTCTCATCGCCGAATGTTTGATAGGCCTCAATCATTGCACGCGCGGCAAAGGCGGTGGGCACAATCGTGGGAGTGCCTTGCGGCGCAAAGAAGTTGCGGCTTTGCCAATCAAAGTTGTAGCCCCACCCAGCTCCGCTGTAGTCCTGAACCTGCATTTGCCACAATATTGACAGCAGTGCGCGCGCTTCCATCTCGGCTTCGGTTGTTTTCAGGCGGCGGTAGTTTGCGAGCGCCGCGAGCGCGAAAAGAGCGACCGCTTTTGAATTCTTTTGCGCTGGAATAAGCACGAGTGGACGCAGGTTCAAGGGAGAACGTTTGCAGAGTTGGGTCCAGACCAGGCGCGCGTTTCGGGAATGGTGGAAAGAAGTTGTTTGGAAAACCCGGCTGTTTAACCCATCGAACGGATCGTAACCGGCAAAGTCGCGCTGCCGGCACCATTCGAAGAGATCCTCAAACACCTGTTCCAGAGTTGGATCGTGCATAGAAATGGCGGGCAATGCCCGCCTCTAAATAATTTCTGCCCGGCCGCAGACAAACGCGGATTGCGAATCTAAAAAATTTGCTCGGTTTGAGTTTGTCCGCGTAAATCTGCGGCTGCTCACTGTCTACTGCTCACCGAAGTTTCAATTCGTCGCGGCGTTTCGATAAAGCTCTCATGCCACAGTTCAAACATGAGTAGCGTCCAGAGAAGCTTCCGATGATTTGCTACCCCGCGCTCGTGTTCATCCTGTAATTTCGTTACATAATCGGGATTAAACACGCCCGCTTTGCGCACGCGGTCGGGCGACAAGAGATCTCGCGCCAGCGGCCGCAGTTTTCCTTTCAACCACTCCGCCACCGGCACGCCAAAACCTTTCTTGCCCCTCCGGGTCACAAATGGCGGCAGGAAATCCTCGATTGCGCGCTTTAAGATATATTTCGTTTTTCGACCGCTCAGTTTGTAATTTGCCGGCAACGAAGCGGCAAACTCTGCAACTCTCGGATCGAGGAACGGCGCGCGAACTTCCAGCGACACTGCCATGCTGGCCCGATCAACTTTCGTCAATATGTCTTCGGCCAGGTAAAGCCGCGTGTCGAGACTCTGCATCTGTTCCACGACATCAGAGGAATCACACTCATTCAACATCAGTCGCGCCTGACGATAAATATCGCCATCGCTGTTGCGGAGTACTTCTGCAGTCAATAGCTCTTCCTGCTCAGCCGGATTGAACGAACCAAACCAGATGTGGTGCCGGGCAACACGATCGTATTTTGTCCCGGCGACAAATCGCGTGGCTTTGTAGTCAAACGAAAGGTTCTTGGTCTTGACCGGAAGCAGTCCTATTAGCGGCTCGATTACACGCGCGCGCACCACCCGGGGAACCTTCGAGTAATTCTCCGCCCAGCGATGGCCACGATACATGGGATAACCCGCAAAGAGCTCGTCGCCACCATCACCACCCAGCGCGACGGTCACGTGTTTGCGCGTGAAGCGAGACAACAGGTAAGTAGGCACGAGCGATGGATCGCTGAATGGTTCATCCATCCACGATCCGATCTCGCCGACCAGGTTTGCGGCGAGGTTTGCGCTGAGACGCTCTTCGTGGTGATCGGTACCGAGAAACTTGGCCACTGCTCTGGCATACCACGACTCATCAAACGACGATTCCGCAAACGAAATCGAAAATGTCCTGACCGCTTCCGACGAAGCCCGCACCGCGAGCGCCGCTATCGTCGAGGAATCTACGCCACCCGAGAGCAGAACTCCCAGAGGCACATCTGAAACCAGACGCATGCGTACCGAATCGGCCAGCAGTTCACGCAGATGCTCGGCAGCTTCAGTTTCAGTAGGGGCAGGCTGTTTGGTTTCGTAGCTCAGGCACCAGTAAGAGCGAGTCTCGATCTTGCCGTCCTCGAGCGTTAAGGTGTGCGCCGCAGGTAGTTTGTTTATGCCCTGATAGATCGTGAGTGGTGCGGGCACGTAATCGAATGACAGATACTGCCGCAGCGCCTGCAGATTTAGCGAGCTTTTGACAGCCGGGTGCGCCAGCAGAACTTTCGGCTCCGAAGCAAAAAGCAGAGTGTTTTCAAATACGGCCCAATAAAGCGGCTTCTCGCCGAAACGATCACGCGCGACCAGCAGCCGGCGCCGGCGCGAGTCCCACAACGCAAAAGCAAACATGCCGTTCAGATGCTGAACCATCTCGTCCGCATACTCTTCATAAAGATGAGGCAGCACTTCGGTGTCTGATTGGCTGCAGAAACTGTGTCCGCGTTTTTCGAGATCGTGGCGGAGTTCGCGGTAGTTGTAGATTTCGCCGTTGAGGATAACGGCCACGCTCTTATCTTCGTTAAAGGTAGGCTGTTCACCGGTGACCAAATCAATGATTGCGAGGCGACGCATTCCCAGCGCTACGCCGTTGGAGACCATCAACCCTTCAGAATCCGGTCCACGATGAGCCATCCGATCGCACATTGAGTGCAACAGTTCTCGGGCGCCGTCAGCCGGCGGCGTGCGTGAGTCAAGATTGGCCCAACCGGTAATTCCACACATACGATTACAGTGATGAGTGATGAGTCATGAGTGATGAGTCATGAGTAAAACCAAAGACCACACTTTGCGCAAGAAGTTTCGTTTCATCACTAATTACTCATCACTCATCACTTCTCAAATCCGATCTTTTCGCGCACCGCATAGATCGACTTCGCCTGTGACTCGTGATAGGTGCGCACCAGCATTTCGGCCAGGAGACCCATCAGGAAAAACTGTATGCCCAAAACCAACAGCACCATGGCCATCACGGGCAATGGAGTTTGAACCAAATCCGCGTGTTTGGGCCAGGCGGCAAACTTCATTAGCAGTGCTAACAGCCCGGAAAGAAACGACACCACGAACGTCAGCAACCCGGCTGTGCCAAAAATATAAAGCGGCTTCGTTTGATAAGACGCCATGAACTTGATCGTCATCAGATCGAACACGACTTTGAGCGTGCGCGACAGGCCATACTTTGACTTGCCCATGGTGCGCGCATGGTGCTCAACGGGAATCTCAGCGACGCGCGCTCCCGCCCAGGATGCATAGATAGGGATGAAGCGATGCATCTCGCCGTAAAGACGCACATCCTCAATCGACTCGCGACGATAAGCCTTCAGAGAGCAACCATAATCGTGCAACGGCACGCCGCCGATCCAGGAGATCATACGGTTCGCCAGCATTGAGGGGATCTTGCGTGTAATCAACTTGTCTTGCCGGTTCTTGCGCCAACCGGAAACTACCTCATAGCCTTCCTCGAGTTTCTCGAGCAGTCGGATAATGTCTGCCGGGTCGTTTTGCATATCAGCGTCCATCGGAATGAGCACCTCACCCGAAGCAGCATCGATGCCGGCGGCCATTGCGGCGGTCTGACCGTAGTTGCGCCTTAATGCCACCACGCGAACGCGGTTATCTCGGCGCGCCAGTTCGCGCAAAACCTTCAAACTGCCATCGGTCGAACCATCATCGACGTAAATGATTTCAGCAGTTCGTCCCAGAGCTTTTAGAGCGGTGTCCAGCTTGGCGTGGAGGGGCGGCAGATTCGGTTCTTCGTTGTAGACAGGAAGAAAAATAGACAGCTCCGGTTTCTCATCGCGACTCACGGCCGGCCGTTCACTGCTTATTAACACTTCTTCTTCGTCGTAGGTTTTCATTAGCAATTATTAGAATCAAACTGACAGACAGGAATGTCTGTCTTACTCGTTTCCTTACTCAACTCTTCGTGCGACGCAGATAATTGAAACTCCGAAAGGGAAATTCAAATAGCGCAGCGGCACGCTCTCTGCTCCCAGGAGTTTTCCCAGCACGCCATTCAGAAAGCCAATCGTAATATTATTTTCTGATTCAGGGCGCAGTCCTGTGGCGCGCATGAAGAGCCGGCCCAGAAGGATGGGCGCAAAGAAGCTAAGGTTCACATAGGTCGCGCGTTCGACCTTGAAGCCCGCCTCTCGAAGCACCCGCTTCAATTCTTTCAAGGTATAACGGCGTCGATGATTACTCACGTCGTCCTGCACGCCCCACAGAAACATAAATGCCGGCACAAACAGGATCGCCTGCCCGCCGGGACGCAACACGCGCCGCATCTCTTTCAAACCTGCGAGATCGTCATCAAGATGTTCCACTACGTCGAGGCCCGTCACCAGATCAAACGAATTGTCTTCATAAGGCAATGCCTCGGCCGCCCCTTGTTTTACATTCGTCAATCCGCGCTCACGGCAAAAAGTCAACGCTTCCGCCGAAACATCCACCCCTTCGGCTACACCAAATTGCGACAGCATTTCGAGATTCGCGCCAGTGCCGCAACCAACATCAAGTATGTTGAAAGGTGGGCCTTGCCCGCCCTGCGGCGCGCCCGCTTTTCGATCGCGACACAGGCGCTGGAGAAAACTACTGATGATTCGCCGTCGTCCGACAAACCACCAATGGCTTTCCTCCACCCGACGCATGATAGCGTAGGTGTGCTGCTGCATCTCGCGCGGCAAAGGTTTTTCGATGATGTTGCTGGTGGTGGACATTACAATTACCTGCTGGCACTCCACATTGTAAAGCATTAGAACCTCGTCCCCATATCGGATAGCTAGGTTCAATGGATTGGCAAGCGGGGTTCGGGCTCGGCTGCGGCGACAGGTGCGGAAAAGCGCGGCCTTTTCAAATCACTGATGACGGCAAGCCGTAGGCTTTCCGCACGGTGCGGCCAAGCCGCAAATGCTGACATTCTGAACTTCTCAGTCGCTTAACCGCCCTCTTGAAACCATTCAACGAATCGATGAATGCCCTCTTCAATTTGCGTCTGCGGATTGTAACCAAGTAATTGTCGAGCTTTCGTGATGTCCGCAAAAGTCTGCGGCACATCACCGGGTTGTAACGGCTGCCGGTCAACTTGCGCCTTCATCCCCAGCTCTTTCTCGAGTAGCGAGATCAGCTCGCGCAACTCAACCGTCCGCGACTCGCCCAGGTTAATCACTTCATAGTCACTGCCCTCGTAATCGATTGCCGCCCTAACACCCGCAACGATATCGTTGATGAAAGTGTAGTCGCGACGCGTGGTGCCGTCACCGAAAACAGGAATTGCTTTCCCTTCGCTTATCAGCCGCGCGAATTTGTGAATAGCAAGATCCGGGCGCTGGCGTGGCCCGTAAACTGTGAAGAAGCGCAAACAGACGCAGCGCATGCCGTAGAGATGTGTATAGGTATGGCAGAGCAACTCGCCGGCCGCTTTGGTTGCCGCGTACGGAGAGATTGGTTGGCGAATGGGATCGTCCTCGCTGAAAGGTACCTTCGCGTTGATGCCATACACTGACGAAGAAGAGCCAAAGACAAATTGTTTAATGCCGTGCTCCCGCGCGAGTTCCAAGAGGTTCATCGTGCCGTTGATGTTTGTTTCTGCGTAGAGCAGCGGTTGTTCGAGAGAAGGTCGCACGCCCGCGCGTGCTGCCAGATGTACGATGCAAGCGAAAGCGTCGTCAGCAAAGGTCGGTTTCAGCGCCACTTTGTCGCGAATGTCTGCTTCGATTAAACGAAAGTTGGGGTTCTTCTGGTGGCGGCTTACATTTGCGCGCTTGATCGCCGGATCATAAAAATCATTGAAGTCATCGATGACGGAAACGTGCCACTCGCCTTCGGAGAGCAAGCGGTCGACTACCTGCGAACCGATGAACCCCGCACCGCCTGTGATTAAAATGCTCTGCATTGATCTTTCTTTATGCTTTGTTCTTTGTACTTTGTTTCTTTGCGCCTTCATGAACTCAAGGACTCTGGTTCTAAAAGAGCCAGGTTCAAAGCACAAAGTTCAAAGTCTACTTGGTTGCATAAATCCAGAGATGCCAGCCCCAGCGCGCAGCCAGCCGCGACTCCACAGACCGCGGCAACATGTTTCCGATCACCGGCAGCCAGCGCTTATTGAGAAAGTAGGTCTTCAAAGTCACCTCTGAAAAGTCTTTAAATAGCTCACGTGCTTCCCGCCGCGAATACACGCGTGCCAGTGGATTGCCGGCGCCATCCGTGTTTTGGTTCAGAAACTCAGCCGGCTCTAAATACGATTCTTTTTCGCTCTTCAGGAGCTTTGCATGTTGATGCAGCGACTCGAGTGGTTCCCCGGTAATCTTGTTGATCAGCTTGACGCCCGGTTCCCACTTTAGCAAATGGGCTCCTGCGTGCCGCAGCACCGCAATATTTACGCGATAGTTGTACGAACCGCGATGGTAGAGCATGACTACCGCGCGTCCTCCCGGCCGTAGCACGCGATGAATCTCGCGAATGGCCTTTTCAGTGTCGGGCGTGTGATGCAAAACTCCGTGCGAGTAGACCAGATCAAAACTCTCGTCGACGAAGTCGAGGCTTTCAGCATCCGCCGTTTGAAACGTGCCGGGAAGATTGAACAACTCAAAACGCTTACGCGCCAGTTCAACTGCTGCTTCGGTAAGATCAACTCCAGTGTAATCAGCGCCCGCTTCAGCAAACTGCGCCCCGTCTGTGCCCAGCCCACAACCGATTTCCAGAACCTTCAAGCCACGCGCGTTGCTGAAGTCGGCGGCGCTGGGAATGTGCCACTCTTTCGTATAACGATGCGCCTCGACTAGCTCGTAGAAGTGGCGTGTGCCCGGCGCTGCGTCGGCAAACTTCACGCCGCAGGGATTCGCCTGCCAAAAAGCGCGCACACGTTCCTTGAGATTGTCATTTGGATCTGCCATGCGAAGACTGGTTGGAAGGATAGCAAAGAGGGGCGAGGTAGTCCCGTTGCGGAACCAATGCTTCTCCTGGCGGGCTATTATCTATCTCGCCTCCAACAGGATCCGCTCGATCAACTTTGGATCGTCAGGCATGAGTCCTGACCTCGGCAAGCGCGGCGTGAGTGTCGCCCAGTTCTTGTCCATTGCAAACACTTTTCGGAACAGTGGTAGCGATTCGTCCACCCGGCCCATGTTTACGAGCGCCACCGCGTGCCAGTAAATCATTTCGGCATTATCGGGAACGAGTTTCTCCGCCGCGCCATACTCGCGCAGCGCGCCTTCATTGTCCTTCTTCTCGACTGCCAGGTCGCCGGCATTCATGTGATTGTAAGCGCGCTGCAAATTGACGAGCCGGCGCAGCTCCGCGAGCGGTTCCGGACTGTCGTCCACACGCAGATCGAAGGTGCGATCCTTCCACGGCTGGCCCGTTGGTTTTCCCGTGACAACAACGAGCGCGGCGGATTGCCGACCGCGAATGTCGCCACCGACAGCTTGCGCGGCGTCGAGGGCCGCGAGCATCCGATCGGCAAGATCGCCTTTGGTGTTTTCAAAAGCCCGCGCCATCGCCGGCCATACCTTGTCGTTGAGCATCAGGTTCGCCTGGACGGAAAAGTCCTTACCAACAAAATGCCCGGCTGCGTAGATATCGTTTTTGCCGGTCCACGCATCCACCCGGCCCTGCGCGTCGATCATCGCCACCTGTCGCACGTCGCGGCCCTCATCGCCCGCGAGCAAAGATTTCAAAGCATCAGGACCGCTCTTGCCGGTGCGCATCAGTTCCAGGCCGAGTTTCCCGTAACTTGGATCGACAAACGACTGCGTGGCTACCGCGCCAACACCGGCCTCAGCCCACGGCACTATTGAGCCAACTGAAAACCAATGGGATTGAACGGCAACGCCGAGTTCGCCGGTGGCAGGATCGCGCGCAACAATTGAAAACGTATGCACCGGGCGCGGTGGCGCGACAAACTTTTCCTGCACGGGTTTGTCTTGTTGCGCGTGGAAGCCTGGGGTGATTGCAACGGTCAGCAGTAAAGCGAAAAGTAGTCGCATGATGATCTTAACTCTCCTAATCGGTTAGGCGTGCGCATCTTCACGAACCTTACAGGGGAAACGGATAAAAGGGTGTGTTGCGGAAGACCCAAAAGCACAGAATGACCGCACACAACATCCAGATGTATTTGGCGTTGAGCTGGTTCCATTTGAGTGGGCGGCCCCGCACGGCCGCGTTTGTGTAGCGCACGAGCGCGTAAAGCAAAAAAGGCAGCGACAAGATTAGGAGCGGGTTGAACTCAAAGGCCGACACCATGTCGCCATGAAGCAAACAGTGAAGTCCGCGCGTGCTGCCACAAGCCGGGCAACTAAATCCCGTAAGGGCGCGAAATGGGCAGGCGGGAAAGAAGCCCGACTTACCCGGCTCAAAAATGAAGAGATAGGTGGCTCCGGCCACCAATGTTGTCCAAACAAGCGCGGCCCGCATGGGACGATTCACTATCTCATCAAGCCTCATGAGACAGCTAAACTAACACGGCCATGTCTGGCTGAAAACGCGCGAAGCGGTTTGCACAAAGCAGCAACCGGTCAACTTGCGGAAGCCATACGCATGGTGGGACGACAAAAGTTGCGGTTGACTTCTAGAACCAGCCCTTCTTACCTTGGATATAGGTTCTTACAAACTCTTCGTCGGATTTGGTGAGGTAGATAATGCCTTCGACTATGCCGATAATATTACTTAGACCGCACGTCAGTAAGCCGATCACCAGTTGAATTATGCCCTCGGTTGTGTAACCGAGAATGAACTTATGGACACCTGCCCAACCGAGCAAAATAGCGCAGATTCCCGCCACGATCTTCTTGTCCGCACCCATCGCCTTCCAGTCTGTCATGGCTCCTGATGCGCCCTGGTTAACCGACTGCATCGGCTGATAACCGCTTATCGGACTCAAAGGCGCCTGGCAGCTTACGCAGTACTGGGCGGTGTCATCATTTGTTGCGCCGCATTTTGTGCAATACCTGCTCATTAGATTTTTGCTCCGGAGATTCGTTTACATTAGAAGCGCTTAGTTTCGAATCTGAAGTTGCAAGGCCCACGCGGGCGCGGGAGTCCGCTTTTGAAACATTCAGAATTCTCCCGCAGCCAGAGACCAGGATTTTGAGCGAGCCTCGCTCAGTTAAACTGAATTCACAAGCTCGCTACCCTGCCGAGGTCTGGCGCTAAAAGCCCTGCGCCGGTGGTGGCACTAAGTCGCGCTTACGCTTTTCAAAAATTGGAACTCCCAGTAGCCCCCCGAGGGTCGAAAAGATAACCACGCACACGGCCAGAATGATTCCATTCACGATGGCGCCCGCAATATCTGCGCCCGCTGCCATTCGCTCGCGAACCATCTCGGCCTGAGATGGATTGACACTCTCCATGAGTCTGATGAGAAGCTCCCTGGTAATACCGCCAGCGACAATGCTAATCGGGATGCCAAGTACAATTACGATGACGCCCCCAACAGCGCCGGCAATTGCGCCCAGGATCGCGCCGTCACCGGGACTAGCGGGCACCGTCGAATTCTTCACGTAGAGATAAGTAGCAAGCAAACCACCCAGGATGGCCCAAAGGCAGCAGCAAACATTTCCCAGGTTGACGATGGGTATTATCGACAACAGACCGATAACAACCCCACCGATAATCGCTGGCTTGAGTTTATTGTTCATGGATCAGTTACCTTCCACTAAGATTTGGGCTGGAAATGCAAGACAGATTCGGCCTGGCGCGAAGTGCGGTGCATAACTAGCAAAGAGGGCTCGGATTGTCAATAAAATTGCCTGATTTTGTTCAACTAACTTAGAAGTGTCGCGACCAGGGACGGATCCGGCCGGCGAAATCTAACCCGCCCGTCTGGGCCTCCTCGACAAACCAAAGTTTGTCGGACATTATTCTTACATGTACGAATTTGCAGTAGCTCCGGCAGTCACCGGCATTCGGCGTCGTGGTGTGGAAATAGCCGAAGTGTCACCGGAGAGCCTGGGTTTCGAATTGGAACTAGAGCCGGGAGACCGGATCCTAAAGGTCAATGGCCGGTCAGTGCGTGATTACCTTGACTTTCGCTTTCAAACAGCTGGCGAGACTGAGCTAGTTCTGGATGTTCGCAAAACCACGGGTGAAGACTGGGAACTGCAGATCGAACGTGGCGAAGGCGAAGATTTTGGACTGAGCTTCGAGCAGATCGTTCCGCGCCAGTGTGCCAACGAATGCATTTTCTGTTTCTGTAATGGCAACCCTGCTGATGCTCGACCCTCACTCTTCATCAAGGATGAAGATGTGCGGCTTTCTTTTCTCTACGGTAACTATACGACGCTCACTTCGATCACTGAGCAAGAGATGCGGCGAATAGTGGAGCAGCGCCTTTCTCCGCAATATGTTTCCGTTCATGCTACCGACCTGGACGTGCGCGCTTATCTACTGGGAATCGACAAGAAGCGCGCCGACATCGCTCCGAAGTTGACGCGTTTGCTGGATGCGGGCATCGAAATCCACGCGCAGGTGGTGCTTTGTCCGGGGATTAATGACGGCGCGATCCTACGCAAGACTATTGCTGATCTTGCCGCCGAGTATCCCCGTGTTACGAGTGTCGCGATTGTCCCGCTTGGTTTGACCCGATACAACACTGACCCGCGTCTTACTGCCGTCACGCCTGACTTCTGCCGAAAAACGATCGCCGAGATTAGCGCTATTCAAGCCGACTTGCGCAAGCGCCTCGGAACAACCTTCGCCTTCTTAGGTGACGAGATTTACCTTCGTGGCGGACGCGCGGTGCCAGCGCGATCACACTACGGTGATTACCCGCAGATCGAAGACGGCATCGGCATGGTGCGCTCATTCAATAACGAGTTCTCGGCCCTGCTGAAAAGCCTGGAGCGTCGACCACTGGCGCAACCCGCGAAACTGCGCGGCACCGTGCTAACCGGTACTCTGTTCGCTCCAGTGTTCAAGACGCTAATCGACAAAATAAATTTGCGTTTTGGTACTTGGTTAACAGTGGAAGGTGTTGAAAACAACTACTTTGGTGGCGACGTTTCGGTAGCCGGCTTACTTACGGGTAGCGATCTTGTCTCTGCGCGCAACCAAATCAGTGGGGACTTTGTGATTATCCCGAAGAGTACCCTTAAGAGCGATGAAGAGATCATGCTCGACGGAATGAAACTTGAGGAGTTGACTGCGAAACTTGGCTTGCTAGTTTATCCGCTCGACCTCAAGTCGTTCGCTCAATTCCTTTTTTGGAATAATTGATTCTCAGCCATCCATGACTTCCGCCGGACTACCCGCAACGCTTTCATCATCATCCGGTCCAGCAGCCACGCAAAAGATTCTCGACGTCGGTTGCGGCCAGAATAAGTACCCGGGCGCAATTGGAATAGATTCAAATCCAAGGACTAACGCGGACGTTATTCACGATCTCGGTGTGTTGCCTTATCCTTTTTCCGATAACGAGTTTGACGAAATCATATGTCGCCATGTGATCGAACACGTTCCCGACGTGATGTCGTTCGTAAGCGAGCTGCATCGCATCACGAAACCCGGCGGGGTGATCAGGATAGTCACGCCTCACTATTCGAACCCCGATTGGCCAACGGACCCAACTCACCGCAACCATTTCAACAGCTACTCCTTCACATGTTTCATGCCGGAGCGCACTCCGTTTCCTTTCTACACGACTGTCGAGCTTCGCCCGCTGCGCACTTACGTTAGTCTTGCAAACCTCTGGCGAGTCCTGGGCCTGGAATGGCTGACTAATCTCGATCAGCGCTGGCCGGCGTTGCGCTTCACGCGCAAATTTTGGGAGTTCTACCTGTCGAGTATAGTCCGTGGCAAGGAATTGAACTTTGAGTTCGAGGTTGTGAAGGGCTTGCCGGCCAGCAACGCCACCAGCTTTGGGAATCCTTCTTGAATGGGACTACACTCGCCATTAGGCTCGGGCAAATCAGATTTAGGTATTCGTATAAGAATCCAAATTTATCAAGATTGAGGTGACAATATAAGGCAATAAGTTTGCAAAACGGCCTATATAGACCGTTTCAGTGTAGGCGCCCAGGCGGCACGATACTTGCTCCCAATCCCTTGCGCGATACGGCTTTTTTCCAAGCGTAATGACCCAAACGAACATCTCGTAAGTTTTCGGCACTGCTCACCGCAAGGGGATAGCTCTGCCGAAGTTCAGATCGAAACGTAGATTCCCAAGGAGCCTACCATGAAGAATTTCCGGTTTATTTTGGCGGTGCTGACATTCAGCTTTTTTGCAGCGTCGGCATTCGCCCAGTCCAATACCGGTAGTCTTGTCGGCACCGTCGTAGACCAGAAAGGTGCTGTGGTTTCTGGTGCTAACGTCACCATCATCGACAATGCTACAACCAAGGAAAGATCGATTACCGCGAGCGGCGAGGGTACCTTTACTGCGCCGCAGCTCAACGTGGGTACCTACACGGTGAAGATCACCGCGCCAGGTTTCAAGACCTACACAGCCACTGAGCTGAAAATTGATATCGGCAAAGAGTATTCATTGAATGTCGCCCTCGAACCCGGTGGCGTTTCGGAAAACGTCACGGTCGTCGCCGGCGCCGACGTGGTCAATTCCACTTCAGCGGAACTGAGCACCACGGTTGGCAAGAGACAAATTGAAGAGCTTCCCTTGAATGGACGAAATCCCCTCGCTCTTATTGGCCTGCAGGCGGGTACTGCCTCCAACGGTGCCACCAACACCACCATTAACGGCCAGCAGTCGTCCTTCACCAACATTACTAAGGATGGCATCAATATTCAGGACAACTTCATTCGCTCGAATGCGACTGACTTCTCGCCGGATCGGCCTAATGTAGACGACGTAGGTGAATTCACGATTTCGACGCAGAACGCCGGCGCGGAAAAAGGCTACGGCAGTTCGCAGGTTGAATTTGTTACGCCGCGTGGCTCGAGCGACTTTCACGGCGCTGCGTTCATCTACAATCGCAACTCGAAATTTGCGGCCAATACTTTTATCAATAACAAGAACGGCACCAAGCGTCCCTTCCTAAACCGCAACCAGTTTGGTGGTAAACTGAGCGGCCCAATGCCGCTGCCGCGGTTTGGCGAAGGTGGCGCGTCAACTTACAAGAACAAAGGTTTCTTCTTTGGCTCCTGGGAAAGATTCCGCCTGCGTCAGTCAACCACGACGACGCGCACGATTTTTCAGAACGCCGGCACGCGAACAGGCGTTTTCAGATATATAGTGTCCTGCCTGGGTACAGCCGCCAGCCCCTGCCCTGCCGGCATCGCGCCCGGTTCGGTGCAATCGGTCAACGTTTTGACAGCCGCTGGAGTACCACTTGATTCGCTAATTGCCAGCCGGATACTTCCTAATGTTCCTACTGCCGGCAACAACGCCAGCGCAGGCGATGGACTCAACACCACTGGCCTCAGCTTCAGCCAGACACAGAATCAGGATCGTGATAAATACACGTTCCGTTTTGACGTCGAAGCCAGCTCGCGAAACTCGTTTTCAGCCGTCATCGATCGGGGAACTGAAATCAACCAGCGGCCCGACGTGGATAATGGCGGGTTCAATACTACTCCCTTTGGATTCCAGGGTTCCGACAGGCAGTCGGCAGTTTTCTCGTGGCGCTGGTCGCCCACCAACAGCCTGACCAATGAGGTTCGTGGCGGTTGGTTCTTCAGCTTGCCGATCTTTGATCGTACCAATCTGCAGACCGACTTCTTTCTGACGCTTCCATTGATCAGCAGCCCTGAGTCAACTTTCGAGGCCCAGGGACGCGACACCCATCAGTGGACCTTTTCAGACAATGCCGTATGGGTAAAAGGCGAGCATTCAATTCGCTTCGGCGGACAGGCCCAGTTGTTCAAGGTAAGATCCTTTGGCCCACCGGCATTTGCGAATTCGAGCATACCGACTTTGGCCATTGGCACCGGCACCTCCACCCCGGGCCTCCAGGCCAGCTCGTTTCCTGGTGGCATTAGCGCAACTCAGTTGGGCAATGCCAACAGCTTGCTCGGCTTGCTGGGTGGTTTCTTTACCAGCGCCAGCCAGACCTTTAACGCTACCAGCACAACTTCCGGTTTCGTGAAGGGCGCGTTACAGCAACGCCATCTCCTCTACGAAAACTATTCCGGCTATGTGGCGGATTCGTGGCGCGCTTCGCCGCATCTCACCCTTAACCTGGGCGTTCGTTACGAGCTGTATACCCCGATCAAGGAACGCGACAGGCTGGCTCTGGAGCCCGTTATCGCTGACTTGAATAATCCCGTGGCCTCCATTCTCAATCCCAACGGTACCTATAATTTCGTAGGCACCAACGCCGGCGGCAATAAGTTCTTCCTGACCGACAAGAACAACTTTGCTCCAGTTTTGAGCTTTGCCTGGTCGCCAACCTTCAAGAACAGCCTGCTTGGTGGGCTCTTCCCGGGTGAAGGACGCACGGTAATCCGCGGCGGCTATCGCATCAGCTACGTTAACGACGAGTTCGTTCGCGGCGCTGATAACGCTTTGCAAAACGCCGGTCTGGTTCAGCCTGTTACGCTACCAAACCTGAATGGTCGTGCCGCCACTGGTGCGCCAGCAATCGCGACCCCGACGTTCAAAGTGCCACGCACCTATGCTGATAACAACGTGCTGGCTGGAAACTTCGGCACGGCCTTTGGAATCGATCCCCACTTACAAGTGCCAATGACCCAGGAATGGAACATCGGCATTCAACGCGAGATTGGTTTCCAGAGTGTCGTAGAGGTTCGCTACGTCGGCGGAATGTCAAACAATCTGATTCGTGGTATCGATTACAATCAGACTGAGATATTCAAGAATGGCTTCCTGGCTGACTTTGAGCGCGCGCGGCGCAACATGCAGAGATTCAACCGGAATCCAGCTTGCAATGCCGCGGACGTCATTGCGCGGAACTGCGAATTGTTGACGGTCTTCCCACTACTCGAAGCGGGTGGCCTCCTCAGCAACGCGACTATTCGCAACTTGATTGAACAAGGTCAGGTAGGATCGTTGGGCAATACTTATGTCATCAACGCCTTCGGCGGCAGCAGCGCGCTGTTTTTACCGAACCCCAACACAGGCGTCGGCGACTTGCTTAGCAACAGTGCCAAGTATCGCTACAACGGTTTGCAAGCGGAAATTCGTCGCCGCTTCGCAAACGGCTTGCAATTCCAGGCTAACTACACTTTCCAGAAGACGCTTACAGATACGGGCGGCGTGGGCCAGACCAACTTTGACCCCGTCCTCAATCTCCCCGACCTGCACCTCGAATACCAGCGAGCCGATTACGATGCAGCGCACGTCTTCAATTTCAACGGTATTTATGAGCTGCCTTTGGGTAAGGGTAAGAACTTCCTTAACCAGGGTGGCTTGGTTGATAAGATTTTCGGAGGCTGGCAGGTGACCTCCATCGTGCAAATCGCGTCGGGCGCACCCTTCTCGATTCTCGATACCCGCGGGACCCTTAATCGCTCCGGACGCTCAGCTCGCCAGACTGCCAATACCAGCCTGAGCAAGCAGGCAGTAAAGAACCTCGTCGGCATCTTCAGAACGCCGTGCGGTGTCTACTTTATCAATCCGGATGTGATTAACCTTAACCACGCTAACCTGGCGGCTGGGAATTGCACCGCCTTGGGAAGTCAACGCGGAGCTGAGGGAGTCGACACGACTCCCTTCACCGGGCAGGTGTTCTTCAATGCCAGACCCGGCGGCACCGGTAATATGGAGCGCAACTTCCTTAATGGTCCGCTCTACGTCAACTGGGACGGCGGAATCATCAAGAACATTCCGCTCGACTTCGTCAAGGAAGGCATGAGGTTCCAGATTCGCGGCGAGGCTTTCAACGTTCTAAACCGCGCCAACTTCTTCATCGGAAACGTTTCCGGTGTGCCAAGTGGAACCAGCTTCGACATCAACTCCACAAACTTCGGTAAGGTCAATTCGACCTTCGGATCGCGCATTGTCCAGTTTGTGGGTCGCCTCGAGTTCTAACGAACTCCTTACCCCAAAGGCCAGGGCTCAGCGCTTCTGCTGGGCCCTGGCTTTTTAGTTTCTACCTCCCCGGTTTCGCTACCTAACTTCTCTCCCGACTGGTAAAATCCGACCGCAACACCAAGCTCGAAGGGGTATCTGTGTTATGAGTATTAAGACAAACCGCAGACTCGGTCTCGGAATTATTTCGCTCCTTATATTATTTGCAGCACTGTCCACAACAACCCGGCGCGGCCACGCCGGAGACAAGGAAAAGTTGACTGCAGAAGAAGTTATTGCCAGGCATCTCAAGTCGATCGGCACACCAGAGGATATTGCTGCTATGAAGACGCGTGTAGTTGCCGGCACGTCGGTATTCAACCTGCGATCACCCGGCTCAGGGCAAAACACTGGACTCTCGATCTTGTTTTCGGAGGCCAATAAGAGCGTCATCGCTATGAGCTTTCCAAACGCGACGGATTATCCCGCTGAGAAGTTTGGTTACGATGGCGATAAACTCGTCATCAGTTACTTGCGACCAGGGGCGCGCTCAACTTTGGGCGATTTCATTTTTCAACGTGCCGGCATTTATAAAGATGGACTATTTGGCGGCACCCTCTCGACAGCCTGGGCTCTGCTGAACTTAGACCAGAGCAAGGTCAAGCTGGAGTATGGAGGTACAAAGAAGGTCGACGGCCGAGAGGCGCATGTCTTGAGGTACATACCGAAAAAAGGTTCCGACCTTAAGATCAGCCTGTTCTTCGACGCCGAGACTTTCCAGCATGTGCGCACGGAGTATAGACAGCTTGTTTCGGCGCAAATGGGTGCGAGTGCGCCTTCGATGGGTACCAAACCCACGCTCGGAACCGGGGGCGGAGCCGCTTCAACGGGTGTTGACGCCCCGAAAGATCAACAGCGCGAGCTTCATTACGATCTGGACGAAACATTCTCGGATTTCAAACAGGAAGGCAAGCTAACCTTGCCTCACACCTACAAGATCAAGCTAAAACTTGAAAAGCGGCAGGGTCCCACCTACCTGGCGGACTGGGAGATGGTTTTCACCAAGTTTTCGTTCAATCAGCCACTTGAAGCCGGATGGTTTGATGTGAATGCTGTAGCGAATTAGATTGAATTTTGCAACGCTGGCTACTTGGATCAAGGGGCGGCTTTGGTCGCCCCTATTTATTTACGCAGGCAGTTTCGAAGAAAGGCTCTTTGCATTTCTCTTTTCGAGAAAAACTCCGGACCGGACAGGCCCCCTTCCGTTGTGCGCCCGAAATGCTCTGCGAAGGATTGCACCAGCCGATTACTTCAGCACTGCCGCTTGTGGGCTAAGGATTAGGAGGTGCCAGCGTTGGAAGGTAGTAATTGTGTCATTTGGCATTAGTCGCACATAGGCAGTTTCGAAAAAAAGCTTGTCCGGACTGGTCCACTCAAGGCGAATAATTGGATTGAAAGACGTGGGTATAGCAGCATCCGGAGCGCTATTCTCCCCCGCTTTGTTTTCCTTGTCATCGCTCTTCTTCTTGCCGCCTGAATTCCTCTCCTCATAAGCCCTTGAGGCAGCGATTAACGCATCGCGCAACCTGATACGTGCCTGTGTTGGTTTATTCGAGGCGGCGTCATAGATCATGACTTCGGTATCGAAGGCGTCGGCAACTTTCGAAGAGTCCGGACACCAAACCGGTAAGGCTTCAGTCAACTCGTCGTCAAGCAAACGTTCCTTGCCGTCCGGGGTAATCAAACGCGGGCGCCCCGTCGGCAACTTGAATGCCTTCTCTCGCGCCTCCCATTCACTCTCCTTGCAGGCCATCGCTACGAGGGCGTGATTATCAGGAGCCCACGCAGCATAGAAGTAGATTAGACCCTCGCGCGAGGTCAAGGGCTTGAGATCGTAACCATCGCGATTGCAGATATAAATCTGCTCCGTGTTAAAGAGCGCCACAGGGGGAAAGGCCGGAGCGATCGAAGGAAGGGGAGAAGCTTCCGCAGTTTCAGCAGTATCCGGCAGGCTCGCTCCCGGAGGCGTCGGCGTTGGGGTCGGCTTCACACCTTTATGCCCGATGAAAGTGATGAAGTTTCCGTCCGGCGACCACGCTACAGTTTCTGGAAATACACAGGCCAAGTCTGGTGGTGTTAAGTTTCGCAAAAATCTGCCATCCGCGGAATAAAGATCAATGTGAAACTCCTGGCTGGGCTCATCCGCAACTCCATAAAGCGCAAGGGCTCGCTGCCCGTCAGGCGACCGCACCGTCCCCACCAGCGCGTCGTTTTGCCTTCGCGTGTTGAAATCAATTTGAATTGCGTCGATTTTATCGTCGGCGTCTTCTTTGGTAACTTCCGCCGGCACTGCGACATCAGGTTCAAAGCGGTACGCCAGGCGTTGCGCCGGCACATCCCGCAGAACCAGGGGACGCACGTCCTGTCTTTGGGTGATAGAAGTGCAAGACGCAGCACCCGAAACTAACGTTGCCAGGATTGTGATTATTAGTAACGACGTCTTCTTGTCTTTACTGCCGAAGAAACAGATGGTGGCGAAAACCTCTTTGTCCTTGCGCTGCTTCATCCATCGAGCAGATTGTTTCGTCACGGGAGATTCGGTCAAGTCAGTTTACGCCTCGTAGTTGCTTGCTGGCCGGCGATGATAGAAACCCGCCAACGTTAATGTCAATCAAGCCGTGGTCCGCGCTCGGGAAGGCTTGACCCCATGGCTGGTCGGAATTTCGAAATGATAATTTGAAACCGCCGATTGGAGTCTTCTATTAGCGTCCGTAAACAAGCTCACGCGAGAGCGTGGGATTCAGCGCCAGAAGCGCACGGATCGTGTTTCTTGGTGAGAGATGATCGTCATCGCCTTCGTCCTGCTCGACACAATTGTGCTCAAGAGCACGCGATAGTCTTCTAGACAATGGTTCATAGCTCGGCGTCGTAGAAACATAAGAACGTGCTGCCAGAGTTCCGACCAGATCACAGGTTAACTCCTCGGCCCTTTGGTCATGAATCTTCATTGCCGTCAGCTTCGAGGCATGATTCCCCACGGCTCGAAACAGCAGGTTGAGACTGTCCTCGGCTCCGTCAGCGATGTGCACTAACTCATGCGCCAGGACGCTGACTATCCCTTCGTCCGAGGGCAAGCCGGCGAGGAATATCGTGCCGAAAACAATGGTGTGAGGGTTTCTTAGAAATACGGAAGCATTGTCACGCGAATCCATGTCGGGGCGAATCCTCCTGACCGCTTCCACGCGCGCGATTGCGTACTGCAGTCTGGGGTCGTAACCTTTCGAGTTGCGAAAATCGTAATCCTTCGCCAGTCGTCTGAGCGAAGTCACCACCAGAGCCTTGGCGATGGGTAATAAGCGCTGAGCGCGTTTGACCCCGGCCACTGCTTCCGGACTTTGCACCGGCAGTGACGGTCGCGCCTGCATATCGTCGATGGGAACGCTGCCTTTAGGATCTCTTGATCGTTCCTTGCAGATGACTGCAGTTGCTAACTCAACCATTTCGCGCGCCTCAGGAGACAACGAGTCGCGCGAATGACTGGTAAGCGATATATCCCTCTGCGGTCTCCGCTTCGCTCTCTTCTGAGCGAGAGCCCCAAACCCGCCACCGGCGACTGTAATAATAAGAACGAAAGCGACAAACTTGATCGGCGAGTAACCCGGCAACCGCAATTGCTCGGCTCGCTGGTAATGGGCCCGCCATTGTCCAACCCGATCGCACCTGGAGGAGACCTTTTTGGCTGGTTCTTTTCTTGTCACTGCCACTTCAGTTTCCGCTCTAACTTTTTTGTCACCGATCATGCCATTGAGGCTTACGTTTCTCGATGAAGGCTTTGACGCCTTCGTTTGCATCGTGGGTTTTCATCAACTCATGGAGATACATATTTTCTATTTCCTTCAGCGCTGAATCGAGCGACCGCCCACGACCAAGGTCGATTGCTCTTTTGGCGTGTTCGAGCGTGATTGCCGAAAGACTTCGAAAACCAGTAAGTAGCTCTGATGTTTTTTGCTCAAGCTCGTTGCCTGGCAAAACGTAATTCACCAGTCCCAGACGCGCCGCCTCTCCTGCCTCGATTAGTTCGCCCGTTAGAATCAACTCGCGTGCGCGCTTAGCGCCAATAATCAGCGGCAGCAGCACGGCAGCTACGGGAGGGAACACCCCTAACTTGATCTCAGGCTGTCCAAAGCGCGCCCGTTCGCTGGCGATAGCTATGTCGCAAGCTGCCACTAATTCGCAGCCGCCGCCCAGGGCGGCTCCGTCAACAACCGCAATTGTAGGTCTGGCGAGTTGTTCGATATTACGGAAGATCGCGTGGAATGAGTCGAGCATTTGGAAGATCGTCTCTTCGACGTGTTCCTCAACTGCAACTCCAGCACTGAAAGCTCGGCAGTCGGCGGCCGCATCAAAAACAAGGGCAACCAGTTCCCGTTGTTTAGCACACTGAATCAGTGCGTCATTAATCTCCTGCATCATCGCGATGTTGAAAATGTTAACGGGTGGCCGCGCGAAAGTTATGCGGGCAACGCGATCCTCGATGTTGAATTTGATGTGCTGATAATTGTCGGACATGAATGTTGCCGCCCTACTCATCCAAAAGTCGAGAATTCATTACTTAACGACGGCCATGTTACTACGAAGCCCGCGAGCAACCTAAAACCACATGCGTAACGTGGCTGGACTTCCTCGCCACAGTCAACGAGACTGTTTTGCGAGACTTTTAATGAACAATGCGTCAAACTTCCTGTAACTCTGAGGGGAGAAAAAATGCCTGTTGTAGTTTGCAGCAACTGTGGGGCTAAGAATCGCGTCGACCCTCGCAATGCCGCGGAACAAGTCGCGAGATGTGGCAAATGTCGTACGCCGCTCGATCTGAGCGAGGCGGGAGAAGCTGCTGACGAAACAAAACCTCTGACAGTCACTGATGCAACTTTCCAGCGCGAGGTGCTGGAAAGCAACGGCCGGCCGGTCCTGCTTGATTGCTGGGCTCCCTGGTGTGGCCCCTGCCGCATGGTTGGCCCAATCATGGAACAACTCGCTGCCGAGTCGAACGGTCGTTATCGCGTTGCCAAGTTGAATGTCGATGAGAACCCGCGCACGGCGGCTCAGTTCCAGATTCAGAGTATTCCCACCATGCTCATCTTCAAGAACGGAAAACTTGTTGACCGGCTTATCGGCGCGCAACCAAAACCTGCCATCGCCGCCCGACTGTTGGCCCACACGAACTAAGACAGGGGAAAGGGGAAAGGGTAACGGGCGAGGCAAAAAGCTAACTCCTCGTTGCTTTACCCTTTACCCTTTCCCCTCTTGTCCCCCCTTTGCCCTTTCGCCCTTGGTTTCTTAATATCTTCAGCGCTCTCTCAGGTTTCCGATCGTGAAAGGATTCCCGCGATGTTTAGAAGAATAATCTCCACGTCTGCGTCATGGACACCCGTGCCGTTGCGGCTGGCATTAGCTGCGGTTTTTATTGCTCACGGCGCGCAAAAAGTACTGGGCAGTTTTAGTGGCCCAGGGCTTGCGAAATTTACGAGTTTCCCCGCACCCTTTTCTTTCATGCGTCCGGGATGGTTGTGGATGGGAGCGGCGGCCTTGGCTGAGCTAATCGGAGGTGCGCTGCTACTGCTGGGATTGCTTACACGAGTTGGAGCCTTTCTGATTGCCTGCGTGATGCTAGCCGCGATCATCGGTGTTCACTGGAAGGTGGGCTTCTTCGCTCCAGGTGGATTTGAGTATCCGCTGTCGCTGCTCGCAATGTGTCTTGCACTTTTGATCTCTGGAGGTGGCATGGCCTCAATAGATCGCGCCCTCTCGAGTGGACGAAGAAGGTGAAGACTCGTGATTAGTAAATAGTGAATAGTAAATGGAGAACGCGGCACCGTCTTGCTGCCTCCTGCCAGGTTCAAGCAACAACAAAGTATTCACGATTTACCATTGACCATTCACTGGCTAAATGAAACGCTCACCACTGGTCGTGATTTTCACGACAGTATTCATTGATCTGGTTGGCTTCGGTATCGTTATTCCGGTATTGCCTTTTTACGCCGAGGGCTCGCGGTTTAATGCTACTCCTCGCACCGTAGGACTGCTGTTCGCTTCCTACTCGGTCATGCAGTTGATTTTCGCGCCCATTCTTGGACGGCTCTCGGATAAGTATGGGAGACGGCCAGTACTGTTGATTTCGATCATCGGCACCGGCATCGGGTTTTTGATTCTTGGTTTTGCCAGAACCCTCTTGATGCTTTTCGTCGGCCGCATTCTTGACGGTATAACGGGCGGAAACATTTCGACGGCACAGGCTTACATTGCCGACATCACTACCAAAGAAGATCGCGCAAAAGGTATGGGCCTCATTGGCGCGGCCTTTGGCCTCGGTTTTGTTTTTGGCCCAGCCATTGGCGGCATTCTAAGCCGTTGGGGTGTCGAAGTGCCCTTCCTGTTTGCCGCCGCTTTGTGTTTCGCAAATGCGCTGCTGCTCTACTTCACTTTGCCTGAGACCGTTACGCCCGATCACCCGGCACGCGTCTCGGCAGCCGGCGGACGAGGCCTCTCACAATTGATTCAGTCCCTCAAGGATCCTCGCCTCGGCTTTGTGCTCGTTATCTATTTTCTTTTCATCGTGGCCTTCTCGATAATGACTACGGCTTTTTCACTCTACACAATGTTTCGCTTCGGCTACGACGCGCAGCACACCGGTTACCTCTTCGCTTACGTGGGCATTCTCGCGGTCATTGTGCAAGGCGGATTGATTGGACGGTTGGTAAAGCGTTTCGGTGAACTGCCACTGGTCATCGTCGGCGCACTTTTGTTTGCCGGAAGTCTTTTTGCGGTTCCCTTCGTGGGACCGCAAACAGGGGGGCTACTGGGGCTCCTGATCGGCGGAGGCCTTTTTTCAATCGGAAACTCTCTATCAGCGCCATCCTTGACGAGCCTGGCTTCCAAGAGTGTCGGGCCTGGAGAACAGGGAGGCGTTCTTGGCGTAACTCAATCTGTAGCGAGTTTGGCAAGGGCCCTTGGCCCAGCTTTAGCAGCTTTGCTGATTCACAGTGCGATTGCCTATGGAGGCGCGGATGGCCAATCACACTTCATGAGCGACCACTCATTGTTTGTTACTTTTTGGACCGGCTCGGCAATAATGTTTGTCGCCTTAAGTCTCGCAGTATATTTCGCGCGCACACATGCTGCCGACTACTCCGACAAGGAGGTCGCCACGGTTGCATGAGCCGGTAGAGGCATTCCTGGGATAGGCGTCCTCGGCAGGCAAACAGGAATAAATTCTCCATTTATCATTTTTTCAATGGTCATTTTTCATTGAAACCAAGTGTGGTGGGCTACTGACTGTCCCCGGAGGAGAAGTTAGTTGGCTGGTGAGTTACTGCGCGTCGGGAATTCGATGACAAATGAGAAATGAGATATGGAAAATCTTCGGATTGTTTGATCGGATAATCGAAAGGCCGCGACAGGAATGCCTGTCCTACTTGCTCAGAAAAACCGGCGGATTAAGTAGAAGATCAGGCTCAGCGCCAGCGACACCAGCAACATCGAGACGATGGGAATGTAAACCTGCGCACGCTCGCCTTCATAATGAATATCGCCGGGCAACCTCCCAAACCAGTTGAATCCGCCCGAGTAGATCAGAAGTCCCACCACTATCAGGCAAACGCCGCCGACCACCACCCATAAACCCAAAAGACGATTCATTTTTTTACTGGGACCGCGGGCGCCCTCGCCCGCAATTCTCCAAACCTAAGCACCAACGAGACTAAAAGTCCGGCGGCGCGGGGGCTGGAAGCATACTATCTTCTAACGCCAACCTTCATCACCCTTGCAGGCGAGTGCGCCCGCGGTCCCAGTCGCTGCTACTTCAAAAACTGTCCTACCGGTCCGTCCGGTTTGATGATTTCTTTCAGCGCTGAATAAGGCACCAAAACGCGCTGCGGACCGGCAGCGTATGGCCCCACCTGGTAAGGATCAAAAGTGATTCCCAATCCTTTTTTACTGATGGTCCAGTTGTCATAGTTCGTCAATTCCGGCGCGGCGCCTTTTTGAATCCAGTCGTCATCCAGCATCGCGTCGGCGCCTTGTTCCTTCGCTTGCTTCTTGAGTGCTTGAATGCAATACGTCGCGAGGGTCTGCACGTATTTCGATCCCGGCAGGAAAAGATCGGCAAGTTTTAGTACCTTACCGTTTTTCAAATCGCAGTTCACAACTTCCGTATAGGAATTTGGATGGGCTGCGCCGGCCGAATAACTGCTGACGGTAAATTCAATGCTGATCAGATCGTCCTTTGCCAGCACCACCGTGTAGCTGATGTTGATATCACTCCCAAGGGATTCAGCCGCTGTCTCATTCGCTTCGTCCGGAGCCGGTTCGTCTGCCGACGGCGTCATCTCTTTCTTGAAGTCGGCAACCTTT
>Ga0137403_10001365_pt1 | contig 30807 bp, 28 predicted proteins | sample CZOMad2_1_16fung_FD_122057 | JGI IMG/M metagenome (GOLD analysis project Ga0137403, IMG submission 122057) | Vadose zone soil fungal communities from Angelo Coast Range Reserve, California, USA - CZOMad2_1_16fungal (Hybrid Assembly) | ecosystem: Environmental > Terrestrial > Soil > Vadose zone... | reverse complement strand
GTCGTTGCGGTGAGTTCCTGGGGAGCCTTCCGCGCGCTGCCAAGCTATTCGTTAGTGGGTGCATCCAAGGGCGGACTTGAAGCGCTTGCCCGGCACTTCGCCGCGGAACTCGCGCCACGCGGCATTCGAGTCAATATTCTTACCGCCGGGGCGGTGCTCACCGATGCATGGAAGGCGATGCCAGATAGCGAAGCCCGTCTCCTCGAGACGGTCCGCCGGACGCCTGCTGGACGCCTTGCCACGGCTGAGGAGGTGGCTTATGGGGCGCAGTTCCTGTGTTCAGAAGCGGCTGCAGGCATGATCGGGCATACTCTGGTTATAGATGGCGGCACGGGAATCGTGGCATAAGTGTATGGAGCAAGTCAGAGTATTCATGTGAGTCGTGCTCGCCCAGGATGGGGCTGTTTTTAGCATTCTCTGTTCGCGGACGCTCGCGGGACCGGATTTTACAAACAGCCTTCCGGCCCGTCACCACCGAGTAGCAATCACGCAGAAGTATTACTTCAATCAGATAGACGAAAGGATTCAATGAGCGAAACGGATGATATTTTAGCGAAGGTGCAGGAGGCCTTCAAAGCTGCGTTTGGGGTGGACACGAAGTCGGTGACGTTGGAGACCAAGGCGGACGATGTCCCTGACTGGGATTCGGTCGGGCATTTGTCCTTGGCTGCGAGCCTTGAAGAGGTCTTTGGGATCAGTTTGGACGTGGATGACTTGATGGAAATGGAGAGCGTTAGCGCGATCGTCCGCATTATCGGGGCGAAACTTTCCAAGAAAGTATAGAGTGACACCCTCCGCCGAGTGGAATTTTTCCGGGCGATTGGTAGCGCGTCTGGGACCGCATTCCTTCTTAATCGATGCAGCCACCGGCCGCACGATTTCCCCAGAGGACTTGCCGCGAGCGATTGCGGCGACGGGCGCCATTTTGACTTCCGCAGGGTTGCAAGCGGGCGATCGAGTGCTGATCGGCTGTTCCGTTTCACTCTCCAGTACACTGGTCTATTTGGGGGCCATGTACGCTGGGATGGTTGCGGTGCCTGTGGAGGAACGGGCGCTGAGGGATTCGGCGGCTACGCTGATGGAAGCGACGGGCGCAAAGGCGATTTGGACCGAAGCAGGTCTCGGCGAATCGGGTGCCCCCAAGGGATTCAGTAAAATTCTTCAAGGCGATTTGTGGAAGGAGGCTGCCGGAGAAAATCCACCCGCGGCTCGAGAAGCCTCGGATGTCGCGGCGCTGATGGCCACTTCGGGTTCCACAGGTGTTCCTCGTTTCGTCATCGTGAGCCACGGGAACTTGATCGCTAACACGGAAGCCATCGTCCGGAGCCAAAGGTTGGCCGAGGACGAAAGGGCCATGCTGATCCTCCCGTTGAACTACTGCTTCGGCGCGAGCGTGATGCATACGCACCTCTATCAGGGTGGCGGCGTGGTGTTTGACCACCGCTTCATGTTTCCCGATAAGGTTCTCCGTGCGATGGCTGAATTCAGCTGCACAACGTTTGCCGGCGTGCCAACTGCGTACAATGTACTGCTTAGGCGATCGAATATTCGACAGTTCCCCTTGCCGTCCCTTAGGCGATTTCTTCAAGCGGGAGGATCCCTCGCGCCCATGAGAATCGGCGAGATGCGGGCCACTTTTCCCTCCGTCGAGTTCTACGTGATGTACGGGCAAACCGAGGCGACTGCCCGGATATCCTGCATGGAGCCGGAACGCTGGGATGAGAAAAAGGGAAGTGTTGGCCGGCCAATGGACAATCTGATCGCCTCGATTGTGGATGAACAAGGAAACGCGGTGCAACAGGGGCAAACCGGCGAGCTGCTGATTAAGGGCCCATCGATCTGCCCAGGTTATCTGAATAATGACGAAGAAACGCGCCGTGTGTATCGTGACGGCTGGTTGCGAACCGGCGACCTGGCTCGGCAGGATGAACAAGGCTATTTGTGGATCGAAGGTCGCAAAGGGTCTTTTCTGAAAATGCGCGGAATGCGCGTGAGTTTTCCCGAAGTAGAAGCAAAAGTCACCGCCGTCCCAGGTGTTTATGAATGTGCCGCGCGTGCCGTCGAACATGAGGAAGCGGGAGAGGCGCTGGTCTTGTATATCGTTCCCGATCAGGGAGCCAGCATCGCAGTGGAAGAAGTCCGCCGTCACCTTCCGGCTCACTGGGCGATCGATTCCATTAGGCTGGTTTCAGAATTACCAAAGACTTCTGTTGGGAAAGTAGCGCTTTCCGCGCTGCCGCTTTAGCCAGAGGGCCTCATGCTGCCATTTGAAGAGAAAATAGATCGGCTGCTCTCGATGCCTCCCTATGGACTGCCTCCGGAGGAGCGCCAATCTGGTCTCCTGGATCTGCTGAAAGACGAACTTGACTATGCCAGTGGGCGCCATGCCGGCTACAAGAACTTCATTCAGCACTGGCCCACGGACTTCCGAGCTGCTACTCGAGTTGCCGATCTTCCTTTCTTACCGGTAGGAGTTTTAAAGGCGAACCCTCCGCTATGCTTTGTGAACCCCGAGGAGATCAAGCGGACTCTCACTTCAAGCTCAACCACCTCTCAAGTCCCCAGTCGCGTGGTGCTCGATTCGCCGACCGCGCGGCGCATGACCAAAGGAACGGTCTCCATCGTCCGCGATTTTATCGGTTCGGACCGCAGACCTTACCTGGTTGTCGACACTCCAGGCTACATGGGGACCGGCGAGTTGGGAGCTCGTGGGGCGGCCATCCAGGGACTGCAACCTTTTGCCAGTGAGGTTACCTACTGCCTTAGCTCCGGTGGACAAGGCGATTTACAGTTGGACCTTGAGCGGTTGAAGCAATTCTCTCAGGACCATCAAAACGCCGAAGTGCTCGTGTACGGATTTACGTTTATTCTGTGGAACCATTTGGTGAAGCCTCTCCTGGCCGAAGGAATCTCTCTGAACTTGCCCAAGGCCCGGATACTGCACAGCGGGGGTTGGAAACGACTGCAGGACCAGGCGGTCGAAAAGAAAGTATTCGATGAGAAACTGGCGGGTGTCTTCGGCTGCTCCGCGGATCGCATCGTCGATTTCTACGGCATGGTGGAAACCGTAGGAGTGATCTATCCCGATTGCTCGGCGGGAAACAAACACGGACCGGTGTTTGGAGATGTTATCGTGCGGGATCCGCTCACCCTCGAACCGGTCGCCGCGGGTGGACACGGCATCGTGCAGGTCTGCAGCATTTTGCCGACGAGCTTTCCGGGCCACCTTCTTCTCACCGAAGATTTGGCTCAAGTGATTGCCTACGATGGTTGCCTCTGCGGGAGACGCGGGGTCAGTTTCCGGTTTGCGGGGCGCGTTCCCAAGGCGGAACTGCGCGGGTGCGGAAATCTCGATAGCAAGCGATCGGCGAAGAATTAAATGACCACCCTATCGATAGCCGAAATTGTGCAATCTGTTGACTCACCGGCCGAAATTTCTGCGGCCGCATCGAAACTTCGCCAGGTAATTTCGGCGGAGGAAATTACTCCGAATGAAGTGATGAATGTCTTTGACTCCTGGGCAAAGAACTTGGACGCCCGGGAACTTGACGATTTGCCGGGCATTCCTTTTCTTCGGATGTGGCTCAGACGGGGAACATTGGAGCCTATCGTCACGCGCGAACTCGGTTCGGAGGCTCCCGATGGCGGGTGGACAGAATTCGGTAGGGCCAGGCTGCGCGCATTTCCGCTGGGCATCGTAGGGCACTGGCCAGCCGGCAATGTGGAGATTCAGCCGATTCTGTCCATGACCTGTGGGCTCTTGGGGGGTAACGCCGCCCTGGTGCGTGTTCCAAGCGGCCTTGTTGATCTCACCCGGATATTGATGGAAAAATTAGTTCAGGGCGATTTGAGCGGACGGTTGACCCGAAGAATATTCATGGCGGCTTTCGAGCATGGCCGGCAAGATTTGCAAGCGGCGATGGCGCAAGCGGTTGACGGAGCCATGATCTGGGGCGGTGCGGAGTCCATCTTGCAAGTTAGATCCTTACCGTTTCCTCATTGGGCGCGGGTGTCGGTTTTCGGGCCCAGGATCTCTATAGCAGCCATGGACGCCGGAGCTTGGGGCAATCCCAACGGACAAAAGACCTGGTGCTTGCGGTTGGCGCGGGACGTCTGGCAGTTTGACCAGCAGGCCTGCTCTTCACCGCAGGTGTTGTTTCTGGAGAGGGGCGCTGGCGGGTCGACCGCTCAATTTCTTTCGAATCTACGGCAAGCATTCGAGACCGAAAATCGTGCCCACCCGAGACAGAGCATTGCGGCGGTCTTGACTTCCACAATTTGTCAGGCGCGCGCGTCTTGGCTGCTCAACGATCCCTCACATCAGGCGGCTTTCCCGATCGATCCCGCCTGGACACTTCTAGTTGGATCAGGAGTGGAACTTCCAGTACCAACACAAGGCAAGACTTTAACGGTATTGGAAGTGGATGATTTGGCGGAGGCCATTTCGAAGTGGGACGGTAATGTGCAAACCTTGGGTTTGGGCATGGCGAACGAGGAAAAAGAGAAGAAGCTTGCCCTGTTGGCCGGAAGCAAAGGTGTGGACCGCATCGTTAAGCTGGGGCGTATGCATGTGTTCGTTCCGCCGTGGGACGGTGTGGATCTGATCCGGCCAATGGTGCGAATGGTAAGGCATGTTAACTCGACAGAGTAATTGTTCAGAGGAAAAGGAAGCTAAATCATGACGGATGCCAACGCTTTTCTTAGAGGTTTGGATGCAAAAGCAAAGACGTTTGCCCCGGCTGCACGGGCTACGGTTCAGGCCAATCACGAACTATGTTCGTGGTTGTTGGACCCGCTCGCGCGCTGGACGGAAGCCGCCTATGGCGAGCGCGCGTTTGAGGATGCCGCGAGGGGCTACGCAAAATATTGTATGGGCGTTTGGAAATCTCAGCAGATGTACGAGAAATCCGGCCGCTACACACCTGAATCGATGCCCGAACTCGTCTCCGAAGTATACGAGGACGAAGGATACATGGTTCCCTACATGTGGGCCGCGATTCTGATTTATCCGTTCTGGCCCTCAATGATCAACCACATCGCAATGTATCGGGACGATTTCATAAAAGAATTGCCTCTTAACGCCAGGGTTCTTGAATTAGCGTCCGGCCACGGAGTGATGGGCCTTCTCGCAGCGGAGACCCGCGCCGACATCCGTGTGGACGGATTTGATATCAGTCCGCCAGCCGTAGCTGTATCAAAAAAGCTGCTCGGCGTCTCCGGTCATGCTCACCATGTGACGTTTGAGGTCAAGAATGCTCTGCAACTCAGCCTTTCGGAGAGCCGCGGAAACTACAAGGGAATAATCGCCGCCATGCTTGCCGAACATTTGGAAGATCCGCGCCCCTTGTTTGAGGTCATCGCCCATCATCTTGCCGACGACGGACTCGTCTTTTTCAGCACTGCGCTCGAGTCCGCCCAGCGCGATCACACTTTTGAATTCCACAAGGAAAGTGAACCCCTGAAGATGGCGGAAGAGGTCGGTCTCCGCGTCACGAAGTTGGTTTCGGATGCGGGTTCTCCCGTTCCCGGCGGCCGTTTTCTGCCCCGCGCCCTGGGCATGATCCTGCGCCGGCGTTGAGGAATTTAACGGAAAATCGATGGTGTTCGGTGGCGCGAAGGGCGTCAACCGAAAGCCCCAACCATAAATTTATGATCCTGACCTTCGAGCAAATTAAAGAACACCTGAAGCAACGGTTCCCGATGCTAATGGTGGACCGTGTGTTGGAAATGGAACTCGGCAAACGCATCAAGACGCAAAAAAATGTTGCCGGCAACGAGATTCAGTTCCTGGGGCATTTTTCCGAATATTCCATTATGCCAGGAACACTAATCATCGAAGCTATTGGGCAGAGCGCGTCCATTCTGTTTAGTCACACGACTGGCATCGGTATGAAGAAGAGCGAATTCATGGCGCTGGCCGCCGTAAACGACATGAGGTTCTTGGTGCCCGTCCTACCGGGCGACATTCTGACCATGGAAGTGAGCGTCATAAAGATGACGGAAGAAGCGGCTTTGGTCGAAGGTATCGCGTATGTGGAGGATAAGGTCGTAACCCGCGGCAAGCTGAGCTTCGCTCGGAAGGCAGTTTGAATTTAGGCAATAGTTTCGGCCAATCTGATCCGTCCAATCGAGCGACCGTTGCCGTTTCAAATTATTGATTCTAAACCGCTTCCGTAGCCCATTAGGCCTGTTGGAAGTCCGAGCGGCGAAGATGGCCAGCATCCTCATTGTGCCACGACGCCCGGCCCGGCGCAGACGAGTCGAACCCAAGGCACAGTCGGCGGCCACTCAGGTATTCCGGGGGAAGGCCTGAGGCAAATTGTGGCAAGAATCTTCCAACCCCTCCTCTACTCCGGCGATTCCCGCCCGGACCACCCACCTTGCTACCCGCCACCAGGTCATAACTTCCTCTAAAGAAAGAAGATAAAGCGAGTTGGATTGGAGCGACCTCACCCTGCGTCTGGGACTTGGTACCCGGATTGCATCTACCAAGTCGGCGCTCCCAGGTGAGGTCAACGGCGGTAGCTTGTCTGTGAGTGGTCAATTTCCTGCCGAAGCAGCACGCTGATTGGTACATTCGCTGCATGCCATACTATCCTTCCGAATTCGTGGTACCCGACATTAATTCGCCGCAAGTGAAAGTGGAGTTCAGATCGAGCATTTGAATCGGATCCAATTTCTTTACGTATGAATGCTCGCGGTTGCGGTCGGATAACTCAAACGACGGTGAATGGATGCATTTCAGCACGACGAGTCTGCCAGGAGTGAGGGTGATCGATCCGAGTCCGCATGCGGACGACCGCGGGCGATTCATGCGCGCCTGGTGCGCAGGGGAATTCGAAGAGCAAGGCATCCATTTCGTTCCGGTGCAGGCAAACATGGGGTTCAGCAAGAAAAAGGGCACAATCCGCGGAATGCATTTTCAAGAGGCGCCGGCGCTCGAAGCCAAATTGGTGCGCTGCACGCGGGGAGCTATGTTCGATTTAGCGCTGGATCTAAGACCAGATTCTCCCACGTACCGGCAATGGTTTGGCGTCGAGTTGAGCGCGGAAAATGGCCGGATGCTGTTTGTGCCGGAGAATTGCGCTCACGGATACCAGACACTTGAGGATGCCACTGAGATGCACTATATGACGTCAGCTCTCTATTCGCCGAGCGCGGCGCGCGGTGTGCGATTTGACGACCCGGCATTCGATATCCATTGGCCACTGGCCGCAACGGTGATTTCAGAACAGGATCGCAATTGGCCGCTGGTGCGACACTGACTAGCCACAACGTTTGTCCCTGATGTCGCAGAGTTCCCAAGCGGGTGCCAGAATGAAGAGCGCAATCGCCGTTGAACCCACGGTCAGTGCTTCATCTCCACGGTAATAGGAGTTGCTTATGAAAGTCGTACTGTTTTGCGGTGGGCTGGGAATGCGGCTCCGTGAGTATTCGGAATCGATTCCGAAGCCCATGGTAACTCTTGGGTATCGGCCTATCCTCTGGCACGTTATGAAGTATTACGCCCATTTCGGTCACAAGGATTTCATTCTATGCCTGGGGCACCGCGCCGACGCGGTTAAAAACTATTTCTTGAATTACGACGAATGCACCTCCAATGACTTCGTGCTGTCTGGCGGCGGCAAGAACCTGGAACTGTTCAATAGCGACATTCACGACTGGCGCATTACGTTCGCAGATACGGGAATCAATTCCAATATCGGTCAACGCCTGAAAGCGGTCGAAAAGCACCTTGATGGGGAAGATGAATTCCTGGCCAACTACAGCGACGGTCTTACCGACTTGCCCTTGCCGCAACAACTCGATCACTTCCATCGCAGCGGAAAAATCGCCAGTTTTCTCTGCGTCCGTCCCAATCTCAGCTATCACCTGGTGTCGCTGGAAGAAGGAAACGAGGGGCTGGTGTCGGGAATTCACGCGATCAACAACGGCAGCGTGCGAATCAACGGCGGGTTCTTTGTATTCAAGAAGAAAATATTCGACTACATTGGTGAGAAAGAGGAATTGGTCGGCGAGCCATTTCGCCGCTTGGCTAAAGAGAAGCAATTAATCGGCTACAGCTACGATGGTTTCTGGGCCAGCATGGATACTTTCAAAGACAAGCAAGAGTTGGAGAATTTGTGCACGGGCGGCGTCGCTCCCTGGGAATTGTGGCGAACCAACGGGAACGGTAAACACCAGGGTGCCGCGAAAGCGTAATGGGCAATTCGTCGGCAAGCGAAATCCATGGCGTGTTCGGAAGGGCCATGCTATTGCGGCACTTTGACCGTTCGAATGTGACAGGACCGTTTTAGGTGGCTGGAGGCATGTATGTTTGTTGATACCGCGCTTCGGGATTTAGAGGACAAGGGCCGTCCAGTCCGCATCGGGATGGTCGGCGCTGGGGCGACAGGGCGCGCGATCGCGCTTCAGCTCGCGACGCCGGCGCCGGGAATTCGCCTGGTCGCCATTTCCAATCGGACGCTGGAGCACGGCGAGCGCGCCTTTCGCGAGGCCGGCATCGGCTCATGGGATCGCGTGAGCTCGGCGCGTGAAGCGGAAAGCGCGATCAACAAGGGCACGCCCGTTTTGACGGACGATCCATCGGTCTTGACGGCTTGCGCCGCCATTGACCTCCTCGTGGAAGTGACGGGCACCGTGGAGGCCGCGGCGCGCGTTACGCTGGACGCGTTCGATCACGGGAAGCACGTTGTTCTGGTCAACGCCGAACTCGACTCGCTCCTTGGCCCCATTCTGAAAGTAAAGGCAGACCGCGCCGGGGTCGTGCTGACCCACACGGACGGTGATGAACCGGGCGTAGCGATGACGCTTCTCCGCTATCTGCGGTCCACCGGACTGCGGCCCGTTGCGGCCGGCAACATCAAAGGCATGGTCGATTACTACCGGAATCCCGAAACGCAACTTAGTTTCGCGCAGAAATACGATCAGGATGTCCGCAAGGTCACTTCCTTTGCGGATTCGACGAAACTATCGATGGAGGCGACGGTGCTGGCCAACGCAACAGGCTTCCAGGTAGGGCGTCGTGGAATGCACGGCCCAGCCTGCCAGGAAGTTCGTCAGATGGCGGACTTACTGCCAGCCGACCAGATGCTGAAGACCGGCCTGGTTGATTATGCCCTTGGCGCAGCGCCGCATACGGGTGCCTTCGTGATCGTTCACGAGGAATCGGAGTTGAAGAAAGCCCAGCTCTCCTACTACAAGCTCGGTAACGGTCCCTTCTTCGTTTTCTACACGCCGTTTCACCTTCCCCACATTCAAATTGCCTCGACCATTGGCCGCGCAGCCGCCTGCGGTGACGCGACTGTTGCTCCACTGGGTGGACCCGTCTGCGAAGTCATTGCTATTGCCAAAAAGAACTTGAAAGCCGGAGAGCGGCTGGACGGAATCGGCGGGTTCTGCACCTATGGTTTGGTTGAGAATGCGGCTGCGGCCCGCCCCGCCGGCGCCCTCCCAATCGCCCTATCCGAAGGCTGCGTGTTGCGCCGCGACGTTTCCAAGGATGAGGTCCTCACCTTCGACGCCGTCGTGGCGCGGACGGAGGGAATCGTCGAGAAATTGTGGTGCGAGCAGGCCGAAAAATGGCCTAGTGGAGAGCGAACCGCAAGGGCATCCTCGGCGGACACCGCGCTGACAGGGAAACTGGCTTGAGAACCGGATCGCCATCAAGGCGGGGCTGAACCGATGAATCTGAATCGGACTTTCTGGAAGGGCCGTCGGGTATTCCTTACAGGGCACACAGGCTTCAAAGGGAGCTGGCTCTCCCTTTGGCTGAACTCCCTCGGCGCAGACGTGACGGGATACGCGCTTGATCCGCCGACAAAGCCCAATCTATTCGAGCAGGCGCATGTCGCGGACGTTCTTTGCTCCATTCAAGGCGACATCCGTGATTTTCAAAAGCTCAAGGGCGCGCTCAATGATTCTCGTGCCACGGTGGTCATTCACATGGCTGCACAGTCGGTTGTGCGCCGTGGCTACGATGACCCGATCGAAACTTATTCCTCCAACGTCATGGGGACGGTCAATTTGCTCGAAGCCGTCCGCCAGGTGGCAAGGCCTTGTGCCGTGGTCAATGTGACCAGCGACAAATGCTACGAAAATCGAGAGTGGCTTTGGGGATATCGCGAGAGCGAACCGATGGGCGGCTTTGATCCCTATTCGAACTCGAAGGGTTGCGCGGAGCTCGTAACCTCTGCGTTCCGCGATTCCTATTTTCCCGCGGCGTCCTTCGAGCGTCATAGGGTCGGTGTCGCCAGCGCGCGCGCTGGCAACGTGATTGGCGGCGGGGATTGGACCAGCGACCAGCTGATTCCCGACCTTATCCGGTCGTTTCTTGCGCATCGACCATGCCTGATACGATATCCCGCCGCAATTCGGCCCTGGCAGTTTGTCCTGGACCCACTGCTCGGCTACCTGTTGCTGGCCGAGCGGCTCTCGGAAGATGGCGCCCGCTTCGCTTCAGGCTGGAATTTCGGACCGTCCGATGCGGATACAAAGCCAGTGTCGTTCCTGGCTGCTGAATTGGCGCGGCTGTGGGGGAATGATGCCGCGTGGACTCAGGACGCAGCATCGCATCCCCATGAGTCGCATCTCTTGAAACTGGACGCTTCTAAGGCAGCGGCCCACTTGGACTGGCATCCGGTGCTTTTGTTGCCTACCGCGCTCGAGTGGATTGTCGAGTGGTATCGTGCCTATCAAGCGGGCGCGGATCTTCGGCGCATGACGGAAGCGCAACTCGATCGGTATCAAGCCCTTTTGCAGAAAACAAAGTCGGCTGTCAGCCCGCACTAACGGGAGAAGCAGGAGAGATTTTCCCCATGCCTAACATAATTGTCCTGGGATCAGGGATGGCCGGATTTGGAGCCGCTTACCGGCTCCATGCCGAAGGCATCACGCCCTTCATGTACGAGAAGAACGGCTATCATGGCGGCCACACAGCCTCATTCCGCTCCGAAAACGGTTTCATGTTTGACATCGGGCCGCACATTTCCTTCACCAAGGACGAGCGGATACAGAAGATCTTCGCGGAAAGTGTGAACCAGCAGTACGAGACCGTGCAGATCAACTTGAACAACTACTGGCGGGGCCATTGGCCGCTGCATCCGGTGCAGCTCCATCTGCACGGTTTGCCGGAAGAGACCGTGGTGAAGGTGATCAGCGATTTCGTCGAAGAGCGCCAGCGGCCCGAACGCGCAGTGAATAATTATGCGGATTGGCTGCTGGCAAGTTTCGGCAAGTCCTTCGCCGAGCTGTTTCCCATGCAATACACTCGAAAATATCACACCACCACGGCCGAAAACATGAGCACGGATTGGCTCGGGCCACGCATCTACCGGCCCAGCCTCGAAGAAGTGCTTCGCGGCGCGATTTCCCCGTCGGCTCCTCACGTGCATTACATCACCCATTTTCGATATCCGAGCGAAGGCGGGTTCGTCAACTATCTCAAGAAATTCATTCCGCTGGGGAATTTGAAGCTAGAGCACGAACTGATTTCCATCGATCCCCGCGCCCGGCAGTTACAATTCTCCAATGGGCATGTCGCGCAGTATGACGGCCTGGTTTCATCCGTGCCCTTGCCGGACCTGATTCGCATGATTCAGGGTGCGCCGCAACATGTTGTCGAAGCTTCGCGCCGCCTGGCATGCACCACATGTGTGCTCGTCAATATCGGTGTGGATCGTGCTGATCTGTCGAACGCCCACATGACGTATTTTTACGACGAAGATATCTGCTTTACCCGGCTTGGTTTTCCGCACATGCTCACCCCTCGCAACGCGCCTGAAGGAACGGGAAGCATTCAGGCGGAAGTCTATTTTTCAGAAAAATACAAACCGTTTGCGGGCTCGCCCGATGCGTGGATTGAACCCGTTATCCGGGACCTGCAAAAGTGCGGCATCCTACGCGAAAACGACCGGATTCTTTTCCGGAAGTCCATGCTGCTGCGCTACGCCAACATCATTTTCGACCTCGACCGCGCCGCGGCCTTGAAAACGGTTCACGATTACCTCGATGAACTGGGCATTGGGTACTGTGGACGGTATGGCGATTGGGGATATATGTGGACCGACGAGAGTTTCAAGAGCGGTGAGTTGGCGGCAGAGCGCGTCTTGTCCCCACAAAAGGTGTCTTAGTAACGGTGACGCGATTCTCCTTATGCGCGCTTGATTTGCACGACCATGCCAACTGACGCAACACAAATCGAGGCGCGCAATTCTTCGACACGCCGTTTGAAAATTGCGTTTGTCTTCCCCCCGATTTGGCCTCCGCACTCGGACGGCTCCCTGCAGATTTGGAATCGAGAAGTCACGCGGCAACTCTCGCGATCCAATGACGTCCTGGTTTATTCGGGAAAATTCGATTGCAACCGCGCCGACTTGGTTCCAGGAGTCGAGTATCGGCGTATTTCGACGCGCCTGGACCAAATGTTCGTCAGAGTTCTGCAACGTGTCCGCCGTGCCTTGGGGATTCGGCGGCTGCTCTTCTCAATTGATCTGTGGCATATCCTGTACGCACTCAAAATAGGGCTCGACCTTCGGAAACGGCGCTGCGACGTCGTGCACATCTACAACTATCCGCAATTCGCTCACTTTATCAGACGGCTGAATCCAAACCTCCGGATTATCCTGAATATGCATGGGGAGTGGTTGACGCAAATCCCGTTTACCAATCTCCAGCGGCGCTTGCATGATCCCGATTTGATCGTCTCGTGCAGCGATCTGATTACTCGAGCCATCTCGGCGAAGTTCCCGGACATTGCGGAACATTGCAAAACCATCCCGATGGGCGTTTCCGTGGACCTCTTCTCCAAGACCGCCCAGGATCCCCGTCCAGAAGCGCCTCCGCCTCGCAAGCTTCTCTACGTGGGTCGTATTTCTCCGGAAAAGGGTGTACATGATCTGATCGATGCCTTTGAACTCATCCGTCGGGAATTTTCGGACGCCAGCTTGACCATCGTGGGGCCCGAGTGGGTCGCTCCGCGGGAATTCATCGCTGATCATTGTCTTGGGCGCGACGAAGTCGCCAAACTTGCTCCATTCTATGAAGGCAGCTACCTTTCGCAATTGAAAGAAAAGCTCAGTGCGGAGGTGTCTAGCGGTGTAACGTTTGCGGGCCTGGTCGACCACAAGTCGATTGCAAAATACTATGCCGCCGCCGATGTTTACCTCACCGCGTCACTTTACGAGTCTTTTGGCATGAGCATTATCGAAGCGATGGCCGCGGGAGTTCCCGTGGTAGCCGCCCGTGGCGGAGCAGTCCCGGATGTGGTTTCCAACGAACGAACCGGACTGCTCGTGGCCAAGGGCGATCCTTCGGCCCTGGCAGCCGCCGTGAGCCGGCTGTTCACCAACACTCCGCTTCGAAACGCAATCGTCAACGAATCGCTCCACTATGTTCGAACGCAATTTTCCTGGGAGACGATTGGCTCCAGGCTCCTGCAATTGTATTCGGCTGCCCCGGTGCCCATGGCAGCCCGGGTAGATCAAGTCGGATGCGTCAGCGAGACAAAAGTATGACTCAGGAATTCGCTCCCCGAAGATACAGCGCGCGGTATGCCCCACCTTTCCGGCCCGATTACGTCCAATCCGCTTCGGTTCTCTTCTGATGACAACGGAAACGCTAAATTCTACCGGGCGAAAACTCCTTTCGGGGTCCGTGCTTCGGCTCGTCAATCTATTTCTATCCGCGGTAACGTCGTTTTTCCTGATGCCGTTCATCGTGCATCACCTCGGTGACCGCCTCTATGGTTTCTGGTCCCTGGCGGCCGCATTTATCGGCTACTACGGCTTGCTGGACTTCGGATTCTCCAGCGCGGTCTCGCAGTATATTTGCATTGCGATCGCCCAGAAGAATCAGGAGGAGTGCCGTTCGGTTTTTAACTCAGCTGTGCGCATCCAGTCTTTCCTGGGAGGTCTGGCCCTTCTTCTAACCGCCGGAATTGCCGCTGCGGCGCCTTGGTTCTGCAAGAGCCCGGAAGATGCGGCTCTGTTCTGGAAGGTGATCGCCATCCTTGGTGTGAATATGGCGATTAGTTTTCCTTTCAGAGCATATTCAGGGCTCTTGGAAGCGGAACTCCGATTTGATATCCAGGCCGGCTTGGGCATTCTGAGCACACTCCTGCGTACAGGTCTCGTCGTGTGGGCCATTTTGCAGGGCGGTGGACTGCTTGCTTTATCCTGGATGACTCTGGCAGCCTCGCTGCCAGTGATCGCTCTCCAGGTCTGGTTTGCCAGGCGCCAGGTGCCTTGGGCGCGAATCGGGCGCTCGTCTCTGGATACCGAAAGAGCAAAGCGTTTTTTCAATTACAGTATCTACACGTTCTTGGCGGTTATTGGAGACATCTTCCGTTTTCAATTGGACTCCGTCGTAATCGCGGGACTCATCGGACTGGTTGCGGTCACGCACTACCGGGTCGCCAGCGTTTTTTCGCGATATTACATTGATATCGTCATAAGCATAATCGCTCTGGTCCAGCCGGTTCTGAGCCGCCTGTACGGCGCACAGGATCGCGTTCGCATGGAAAAAGTGCTGTTCTTTTCCCTAAAGGTCTCGATGTGCTGCTCCGTTTTTGTGGGTTTCAGCCTTATCGCATGGGGCAAGCCGTTCATAGCTTGCTGGATGGGGCCAAATTACAAAGACGCGTATTGGCCGTTGGTAGTTCTAACGCTCGCAATTCTACTGGACGTCTGCCAGTGCCCTTCGATCAGTCTGCTCTATGCCACTTTCAATCACCGTTTTTATACTTACTTGAACGGGTTGGAAGGGATCATCAATCTGGCCGTCAGCCTGGCGCTGGCCCGCCCACTGGGAGTTCTCGGCGTGGCCCTCGGGACGTTGGTTGCCGCCTTGGTTGTGCGCGTGGTCGCGTTTCCCATTTGGGTTTGCAGGGCCGCCTGTCTTCAATACAGCGAATATATAAAACTATTGGCGGGAACCTTCCTGCGTTGCGCATGCATTATGGGCGTGGCGATCGCGGTTTCGGCGTGGGGATTGCGGCCAAGCTATCCGTGGCTCGTCAGTTCTGCGGCCTTGGCAACGCTTGTCTATGCCTTGCTGTCTTATTTTCTTGTTTTTACCGGCGCAGATCGCGAAACGCTTCTTGTGGCCGCGCGCTTGCGGCCAGTTGCAGGCGCAGATCTTGCCACCGTCGGCGCCGTCGAGCCATAGAACGTCCGGCGCTGGCTTTGATTCAGGAGTGACATGAAAATGAGTCCGAAGGAACAGCCATTGGTTAGCGTACTCACGCCCGTCTACAACGGGGAGCCCTATCTGGGGGAGTGCATCGAAAGTGTTTTGAATCAGACCTACCAGAATTTCGAATATATTATCGTCAACAATTGCAGCAAGGATCGCACGCTGGAAATCGCCCGCGAGTACGAAAAAAAAGATCGTCGCGTCCGGGTGCACGACAACGATGAGTTCCTTGGCGTCATAGCAAATCACAATCACGCGTTCAAGATGATGTCTAAAAGCGCGAAATACTGCAAAGTGGTTTCGGGAGATGATTTCATTTTTCCCGAATGCTTGGCGCGGTTAGTGGATTTCGCCGAAGCAAATCCTTCAGTTGGCATGGTGGGATCGTACTCGATTGCGGGAAAGAGGGTGGAGTTCAACGGGCTGACATACGAGGAAAAAGTCTCGGACGGGAGGAAAATATCTCGAGCAACCTTGCTCGGTGGGCCATATGTTTTTGGGGCCCCGTCATCGCTGCTCTACCTGGCGGATTGCGTAAGAAAAACGGATGCCTTTTACCCGAGCCCCAATCCGCATTCCGACACCACTGCCTGTTTTCAGTCCCTGCTGGATTCGGATTTTGGCTATGTCCACCAGGTTCTTTCCTATACCCGGATCCACCCGGCTTCACAAACTTCAAAAAGCCTGAAGCATGGCACGATCAACCTCGCCAAACTTAGCGACCTCGCGCGATTTGGTCCGAAACTCCTAAACTCATCTGAATACAACCAGTGCCTGAGCCGACTGACGGGTGAATATTACTGGGCGATTGTGCCCACACTTCTCGCCGAGCCGAGGAATAAGGAGTTTTGGAACCGACAAAAAACCGAGTTGAAGCAAGTGGGCCTCGAGTTCAGCTACACGAAATTGCTTAAGGCCACCTTCCTGAAAGGAATGAAATTGGTGCTCGCTCCGGGTTCTGCCCTAAGGAAGTTGCGTTCGATATGGGGGGATCCTAAGAAAATCAAAGCTCAGTATTATGATCAAAGCACCTGATCTCGGAATTTTGTTCCTGCTGTCACTATTTCTGATGTCGTGTTCATCTGGCAGGCCGGGCTCCAGCGGGGGCAAAGGCGGAGCCGGTGGGGGTCCGAATCAATCGTACACAACCCATTTTCCTCTTGCCGAGCCCTCCGTATCCGAAGTCGGCAGGTGGATCAACGGAGGCACGGTCGGGCTTGACTGGGATAACGTGCAAACCCAGGTGAATTTTGCCCTGGGAACTTCGCCAACTGGAAAGTTCACGGATTCGACGGCTGTGCTCGCCGGAACTTGGGCGGCTGACCAATCAGCCGAAGCTACCGTCCGCATCAGAACGGTGAATTCAGATTGCTGTCATGAAGTGGAATTGCGCCTGCGTACGACGATCCTGCCGCATTCCATCACCGGTTACGAAATCAACTGCAGTGTCGCCACAGAGCAACCGTACATCGAGATTGTTCGCTGGAACGGCCCGCTCAACAACTTCACGTATGTGGCGCGCAGCAACGGCACTGGCTGCACCGACGGAGACGTACTCAAGGCGACAATTGTGGCCGGCACGATAACCGTCTTCAAAAACGAGGCCGAGATGCTCCGAGGAACCGACAATAATTATGCAAGCGGGGCACCTGGCATCGGCTTCTACGAAACCGACAAAAATGTCGGTTACTACGGATTTTCAAGCTTTACGGCCTCGCAAAATGGAAAGCTTTCCAGTCGTCCGCTTGCATTTTGAACCCGGAAGTTCGGCTCCGCATGGGGGGGCCGCGTACGGCTGTGATTGCTAAGAATCGCAACCCGCGTCTCGAAAATAACGCCGAAACTGGCGTTGTGTCCTACAATCTACCGGAGCACAGCGCAATTCTGCTTTCGACGGCAGGCGAAAAGTTTGAGGCCCCATGCATACGTTGAGTTTGGTGAAGGATTCGTCCGCACCGCTTCATATTCTGTGCCTTGGAGCTCATTCCGACGACATCGAAATCGGATGCGGAGGCACCATCCTTCGCTTGGCGGAACAGTATCCGAACAGCGTCTTTCATTGGGTCGTTTTCAGTGCAACTGGTGTCCGCGAGGCGGAGGCCAGACAATCCGCCGCGCAGTTTGTCCCAACCGAGCGTATGAAAAATCTGGAGCTGAATTCTTTCTCGGACGCCTTCATGCCGTTCATGGGCAGAGAAGTAAAAAGTGCTTTCGAGGAACTGAAAAAGTCCGTCTCCCCGCACCTGATCTTGACCCATAACCGGCGGGACGCTCATCAGGATCACCGCCTGCTTGCCGAGTTGACTTGGAACACTTTTCGCGATCATTTTATTTTGGAATACGAAATCCCCAAATACGATGGCGATCTCGGACAGCCAAACGTATTCGTGCCGCTGTCCGCGGACGCAAGTCAGAAAAAAGTTCGGTGCATCATGGCGACATTTGAATCGCAGCGCCAAAAGCGGTGGTTTCAACCCGAAACTTTTTTTGCGCTCATGCGGCTCCGTGGCATGGAATGCAATTCGCCCAGCGGCTACGCAGAGGCGTTTTACGGCCGCAAAGTTACACTGTGATCTCGCAGGTAGGGCCGGTTACGCGGCAGGCGCACGTGAGTTTTGTGGAGGAGTTTTGGGTGACCCATTGATTTCTCCTGATTCCATCAGTCCCTCGCGAGCGACACGCGAGCAGCAAAGCGTGCGGAATCAGAGTCTCATTGATTATTACAAGTGCCCCGAAGAGTTCGCGGAATTTAAAGTTTCTGGGGAGTTGCCGGACCAGCGAGGTTTCTTTCAATTTGGCTCCGGGACAGTGTGTTACGGTCGTTGCCAGCAAGGGAAGCCGGCAAGCCACCCAACGGGCCCGCTGTTTGATGTCAGCCAGGCCGTGGAATCAAACCAGGGGGAGGTTCGACTTCCATTCGATTTGTCCGAGGTCGTGGACAATTTGCGGCGCGAACGGTATGTGAACGCGGACGGTACTTCGCGACTCTCGCGAATGCTCGAGTCCGTGAATCACGATATCTACTATTTTCTTCGACCTTGGATGCCCGTCGCGGTGAGAAAATATCTCCAACGGATTAGCTTGATGGGCTGGCGTGGTAGACAGTTTCCTCATTGGCCCGTGGATTACACGGTCGACACAGTGTTGGAAAAGTCGTTAATGCTCTCGTTGAAAGCCAAGGGAGTTTCCTCGGTTCCTTTTATCTGGTTCTGGCCGGAGGGCGCACAAAGCTGCGCAATGATGACCCACGACGTGGAAACCCCCGCGGGTATCGACTTCTGTCGAGGGCTTATGACGCTGGATGACTCTTTTAAAATTAAATCGTCTTTCCAACTCGTTCCCGAGGAGCGGTACTCAATTCCGGTTGAGCTCCTGAATGAGTTGCGAAATCGCGGCTTTGAGGCAAACGTTCAGGATCTAAATCACGACGGAAATCTGTTCAGGAATCGAGAACAATTCTTGCGCAGGGCTGCCCAGATCAACAAGCACATCCGCGATATTGGGGCCAAAGGATTTCGTTCCGCGATACTCTATCGCAACGCCGAATGGCTTCAGGCCCTCCAGGTCAGTTATGACATGTCCTTTCCAAGTGTGGCCCATCTTGATCCGCAGCGTGGCGGCTGTTGCACCGTCATGCCCTATTTTATCGATGGGATTGTTGAGCTCCCCCTGACCACAATTCAGGACTATTCCCTCCTTCACATCCTGAGAGAATCCACAATCAAGATCTGGGAGCAACAGATTGCACTGATTCAACAAAGAAACGGACTGATCAGCTTTATAGTTCATCCCGATTATCTCGGGGGGGAACAGGAGCTTGCACTTTATAGATCCTTGCTCGCCAAATTATCCCGCCTGCGCGCGGAAGCAAGGCTGTGGATCGCACTTCCCGGCGAAGTTGATCGATGGTGGCGAGCCCGGAACAAGATGAAGCTCGTCTCACAAGCCGGAAAGTGGCGTATCGAGGGCGAAGACAGCCAGCGCGCTCGCATCGCCTACGCCAGTCTTGCGGGGGATCGCTTAGCCTACGAATTCTGACCCAGCCGTGCGAAGCATTCTCCCAGGCACTGCCCCTCAGCGCTTCACCCGGACTCCTAAATTTGCCCCAGAAAATCGCTCCCCATTCCACCTTCGCTTCCCCACCTCTCTCCCCGCAGTCCGTCCGCTTCTCCCTCTACTTCATTCCAATTGCTTTAAGGTCCATCATTTTTGGCGCCTGCCACTCCCACCACACCACTACCATCGTCAGAATAACTCCGAATAGCACTCCTCAAACAGCGCACTGGCTGATGTCGGGACTGTTGGCTTGCTCAAGCTCTGGTTTCTCGCCTGATCTATGCGCGAACAGCGACCGATAACAACGGCCGCTGTTCGCTCGGGGCAATGTTCAATACTCCGATGTTCAATCTGCATACAGAGTCAGCCTGCAGATGACCTACTGGGCTGGCCGGAACGCCACCATTTGCATGCCCCACAACTTTCCATTATGGGTCGCCGTCGCCGCGTAACTACCGGCCGAGCCTGCGGTCCGATCTTCCGTGATGTTCCCGTATGCCAGATCATGGGGAATGAACCCGGATCCTGGTGCGGTTACAACATTATCGGAAACTCCCGCCCCAAAAATCAGGTCGTTGGCGCCCGTCGTGGTGGCCGTTCCACTATTCAATGCGGTGGAAGATCCACTAGCCGAACAGTAGATATCCACCGGATTCGTCGGGCTTATTCCGGCGTATTCATGCACGTATAGAACGCCAAATGCAGTCACGGAATTTCGGAAGGTGGCGGTGACCGTGTCGCTTCCACCCTTTATTTTGGATGCATAGAATACCTGGGCGCTGTATCCACTGCCCCAGACGACGGGTGTACCGATGTTGACATAAGCATTTCCATTGGAATCCGTGAGCGCGACGCTCCCGGCATTGTTCCAAATCACATAAATGACGATTGTATTTCCTGCCTGCGTCGGAGCATTGAAGGGGACTGAGACGCTGGTCCCGCTTGAGATTTGATTATTCTTCACCTGTACCATGGAAGGCGAGACCACCGCCGCTGCTGCCGTGGTAACCGTGAGCTGCGCAGATTGAGCGGAGAGATTGTTAGAGCTGTCGTACGCCAAAACCGCATACGCATAAGTAGCGGAAGGCGTCAGCCCGGCGTCGGCATAGCTTGTCGTCGTGGTCGTTGCCACCTTGGCGCCATTGCGGAATACCTGATACCCCGCTACCGCAACGTTGTCGGTAGATGCAGTCCAGCTGATTTTCAATGTCGTCGAGGTGACATTTGAGGCTTGCAGATTCGTGGGAACAGATGGCGGTGTGAAGTCGGCAGCCGGAGACGTCTGCGCAATCACTGGCGATGACAGACCTGAAATGTTTCCTGCGGCATCGAACGCCGATACGGTGTAGGTGTATTGAACGCCAGGGACCACGGTGGAGTCGGAGAAATTGGGAGTCGCGGTGGTGCCTATCTGGGTGTTGTTCCGACTTACGTGGTAGCCGACCACTCCCACGTTGTCCGTGGAAGGGTCCCAACTGAGATTAATTTGGGACGAAGAAATTACGCTGGCGGCTAGATTCGTCGGAGCAGACGGGGGAACAGTATCGCTCGTCAAATTGTCCGTGGCGGTATAACTGGTAAAGCCAAAATCACTGTTGTTGGCCAATGTTCCGCCCTGATTATAAAAGCCCATCCCAGGGCTGCCGCTCGCGTAAGTAGAGTCGGTCACCTGAACGATTTGCACGCCATTGATGTAGGAGGTCAGCGTGCTGCCTACGGCAGTGGCTGTAACGACATCACCCTCATGCAAGCCCGGCCCGGTCTTCGAGTCCAGAAATGTAAAGTTACCAAAGGGCCCGTTCCACCGGACAATTTGCACGTACTGCGAACCATCGGATGTGGCGCGGAAATTAAACTCATACCCGGTAATATTATGCGCTGAGATTGTGGTGCGAAGGCGTAGCTCTACCTCTTCATAAATGCTGCTGTTCTGATTGACCGTGTGAACGACGGCTTGCGCCTTCTGGTTCGATGACCAACTACCGGTAAGCACTGCCGTCGGATCGTTATAAGGAATGGCTGTGGAAGTACCCCCTCCGAACGCGTGGCCCGGAGTGGTTTGCACATTGAGCCAGTCAAGGCCTACAGCTTTTCCATTAATCCAGTTGCCACCCTCGGAAATCGGATTCTCCGTGTGAGGAAAGTTCGTACTGTAAGTGTTCAGCGAACCATTGTTCGGATCTGTGCCCGATGTACCGTTCGAAGCGCCGCGGAATGCCACAAATTGCATGCCCCAGGCTCCGCCGCTATTGGTTGCTGTGGCGTTATATGCCCCTGTTACCGTAACGAGTCTATCTTCTGTTATGTTGCCATGCGATGTGGAGCGCGCCATATACCCGGGCCCCGGACTCGTCACGACATTCGCCGATACCCCGCCAGCGAACAGCAGATCCATGCTATTCGTAGTGTTAGTCACGCCACTCGTCAGATTTCCGGAAGGCCCTGCTGCCGCGATGGTCACGTCGAGCGGCGACGTTGGATTGATGCCTGAGTACTCGTGGGCGTAGATGATGCCAAACGAATGGACACTGGTAGAAAAGGTCGCCGTGACCGTATCCACGCCGCTACGATTATTGATCGCATAGAAAACTTGCGAGCTATATATCCCGTTGCTCCACCGGGTGGGTCCACCCGCGCTGGCATACACGTTTCCTAGCGAGTCGGAAACGGAAGCGCCGCCCGTGCTATCCCAGATGAGATAGGCCACCAGTAGATTTCCCCCGGTCGCAACAGAAGAATATGTTGTGCTGCTGGTATTACCGGAATTTACCTGATTGTCCCGCTCCTGAACGAATGCTGGTGTGCTGGCAACCGCCAGAATCCCAACTGGAAAAAACGCTGATACGAGGAAGAGTATGGCCACAGACGGGAATATCCATCCGAATTTTTTCATTTTCAGAAATTCCCTCTTATTTCCATTTAGTGGCGAGGCCGAATCGGTGTGTGAGGGCGCACCGTTCGAGCTCAAGCAACTCGTGAAGACAAAGCGAGAGTAATATCTGCAAAGCCCCTGGAAAACTGACCAAGAGGTCAGTTTCGGGACAGGTGCAAATGCTACCCCGCCGGACAGACTGGGGCGCCCCAAACTTCGCGTGCGTGTGCTAATAAGTGAAAGTGAGGGCGATGCTGATCTGGGCAGATCGGAGGACGTTCACTTGTTCCACGAACTTCGATTCACTCGGCTGAGCGGGTAAACCTAAATAGACTCTGCATGCATTCACTGGGCTGGTCAAGCTCTGTTTGTGGTATTCGTACACATTGGAGGCTCGAAATGGTAGTCGGGTGCGATCTTGGCGACGCGATTCGCCAGGGTGTTAGCTCCGAATTCCTATTTTCGCTCGCGGGTGGTTGGGGTAATGCGAAAACGGGATAGCGCTTCCCCAAGATTCTGCAGAAAAGCCTCGGAGTTGTATACGTCCGTGTCAATCTTTGTTCCCCCAACAGGGGCGATGGGCTCCACCTCGTCCAACTGGAATTCGTGAGCTACTTCTTCGACCGTTTGGGGCTGAATCGGCAGCTGGTGTTCAACGAACGCATTCACAAGGGAATGTTCGCAAAGAAGGTTGATGACACGCGGAATCCCCAGAGAATAGACGTGAATCGTCTCAATCGCCTTTGGACTAAAAATTGGTTCCCCGGATGCACCCGCGATCCGCAGACGCTCCGTGATGTACTCCTGGGTCTGCTCCTGAGAAAGCGCGGAAGTGCGGCAGCGAAGCATAATACGCTGACGGAGTTGGCGAAGTTGTGGGAGCTTGAGTTTCTCCTCCAGTTCAGTTTGCCCGGAGAGAACGATCTGCAGAAGCTTTTCCGTGGAAGTCTCCAGATTCGTCAAAAGGCGAATCTCTTCCAACACGGGATACGTTAGATTCTGGGCTTCATCAATGATTAGAACGACGGTTTCACCGGAACGATAGCGTTCCAGCAGCCAGTGATTGAGCTTCATCAGTTGCTGGCTTTTCGACTTGGACTCGCACGGAATATCGAACTCCGCGAGGATGAAATCGAAAAGCTGGTTGGAATTCATCCGGGAGTTAAACAGAAAGGCCGTGCGGGCATTGCGCTGGTGAAGCCAGTCCAGGAGCCGGTTGACCAGAGTGGTTTTGCCAGTACCGACTTCACCAGTGAGTGTGATGAATCCTTTGCGCGTTTGAATGCCGTACATCAAACCAGTAAGCGCTTCCTCGATCTGCTTCGTCAGGTATAAGAAGCGCGGATCGGGGTTGACGTTAAACGGACTTTCTTTCAGCTTGAAAAAGCTCTTATACATGGCCGTGGGCCGCTTGGCGCCTTTCTTGCGGTTGAGTTCCTTTGCTTCTCCGCCCTTCAGTTTGTTTCGCGGTGCTCATTGCAAAGCGAATGGGTTCGTATGCCACTGGAAATTTATGGTCACGATATTTTGCGTGAAGCTCGTGTTGCATCCGGGGGGCGCGCAGACCGTCGGATTTGTCTGCTGAATCTGCGCGGTATACGCCACCGAAAAATTGACATTCCTCCCGATGGGCCGATCCAACCCTCCGCCAACAAAATAGCTGCCGTAATCGCTGCCCTGAACGCCAGCCTGGGTTGCCAGGGTTCGATTCTGTGCATATCCGAAATTTCCATGAACTCCCCACACGCGTGTCAAGTGTCGCGCTGCGCCAAGCGTCACCTGATCCGTATTCGAACCGATCAAGACCCCGCTTCCTCCGCTGTGGGCATGGAAATAGCTCAGGGAAAAGCTTCCGTTCTGAAACGCGCTCGACAGGTTCATCCCGCCACTGGCCGACACTGTTTGAGATTGGTTTCCAATCGGGACGCGGTACAGCGTGACATCTGGTCCCCCGAAGACCTGAAAAGCCAGGCGCTTTGTTATCTTGCGAGAATACGCCGCGTTGACTACGTGATCTCCCAGAGCCTGAGGCTGCGACTGATAGTGGAACGCTGCAAAGCGATAAAAAAGTCCTATAGAATCTTGTTTCGTCAGCTGGTAGTTATAACCGACGCTGCCATAATAGGTGTCCGTATCAACGTTGCCGGATTGCGAAAAGTGCAAAAGCCCGTAGGATCCGGAGATGGTAATCGACCCCCGCGGGCTGGTTTGATAAGTGACCTGGGTAACCAGCGAGTTGCTATAGCGTGGCCCCACCGCCGCGTAGACACTCTGATTCGGCGATACCGTACCGCCAACCCCGGGAATTCCCGGGCCGAGCGATCCCCCAACTCCGGGCGCGCCCAACCCCGTCCCTCCGCCAAATCCAAATTGAGATTCGGGTAAGTATGAAAACTGATCCAGAATCTGTATTTGCCAGCGCCGCCAGGAAAACAACTCACTGAAGGCCAGCTGCTGATACCAGCCGTTCGTTTGCCCCGGCTGATTTGTGACAAATCCCCCCGCGGATAAATTTAGCCCCAATTGGGAGCGGTTCCACTGCTGCACCACACTCAGATTTGCACCGAAATAATTATTCGTATTCCAGCCGCCGGAACTGCCAGTGCCGCTCGGCTGGTCCTGTATCGAGTTCGAGTACTGAAAACCAGGCACCCAGTAACTGTGCCGGAGGTTTTGGCTGCCAATTGTAGGCGTCTGCATGCCCGTCAGGGGCATGGTATCGGCATTCCACCCCCCTAGCGGATCTTGCACTTTGTTTTGGTCTTCAGCCGTCGTGTCATCCATGGCCGGAATGCCGCGCCCAGCAGGCTTGGGCGGTTCAGGTGTTTCTGGTTCCTGTGCACTCAGCGCGCTCGCGAAGACGAGCAGGGCCGATACCAAAAATGTCAGTCTCGAGTTTCGCAACTTGATCATATTCATAGGTCGGGCCTATGGCACCACGATCACGTCGCCGGCCTTTAACGAAACGTCCGGTTTCTTGCCGGCAACGACATCCTTGTAGTTGAAGGGAATTCTCACTTGCTTATCGTCCTCTTGCCGCAGGATGTAGATATTTTTGATTTTTGCAAATTGCGTAAATCCGCCGCCGCTCGAGAGTCCTTGGAGCACGGTCATATTGGGAGTTAAGGGAGTTGGGCCCGGACGCCCGACCTCGCCGGTAAGGTAAATTCTCCGGCTGTTGATCGCCGAAACGGTCACGGTCACCTGGGGATTTGTGAGAAATTTCTTGAGAGCGTCACGAATATTCGCCGCCAACTCCAGGGATGTCAGCCCAGCGGCCTGGACGTCACTCAGCAAGGGCAGTGAAATTTTCCCATCCGGCCGTACGGGAATGGTTCGCGTGATTTCCGGTTCTTTCCAGACATCAATCTGCAGCACGTCTTGTGGCCCGATCTTATACTCGGCTTCCCCCAAGCTCGCCTGTGCTGCGGCCGCGCCATTGCTCGAACCGGTGTCCGTCCCAGGCTTCTTCGTGTCCTGCCCCTGCCCGCCGGACAGACCGAGCCAGATTGCCAAAACCAGGCCACCTGTTGGTATCATCACATCCTCCGTTAGGGTCCGTTCGAATCAACCTTCTCCAGCCCGATTTGTTTAATCTTGGAGAGCAGTGATTTGTAGCTTATCTGTAATTCTTGCGCCGCGCGCTTGCGATTCCAGCGGGTTCGTTCCAAAGCTTTCAAAATAAGTTCGCGCTCGGTTTGCCGAAGCGCCGCGCGGGTCATCGCCTTCAGCGACACGACCCCACCACTCCCGCGGGTTTTTGGAGCGCGATGGATAATAGTCCTAAGTTCGTCGACCGTCGTTGTTGCCCCCCCAAGGGCAACCATTTTCTTGATCATGTTTTCCAGTTCGCGGATATTCCCCGGCCAGCTATAGGACAAGAATAGCTCCATTGCCTCATTGTCCAAAGCAGGTATCGCTTTCTTCAGCAGGTGGCAATGCCTTTCGAGAAAGAAATCGACCAAGGCCGGAATATCTTCTCTCCGATCGCGGAGAGGGAGCAGCCGAATACACACCCCGTTAATACGAAAATATAACTCCTTGCGAAACCCCCCAGTTTCAACAGAATCTTCCAGGTTTCGTGAACTGGACGAAATGAGCCTCCCAAACTTGCCACAGTATTCCCCTAGCCTCTGACTGTCCGGAAGGACCGAAAGTAGAATGCGTTGGCAGGCCAAATCGAGTTCGTCAATACCATCGAGAAACAGGGTGCTCGTGAAATGCGCCCGATCGTCCTTGCTTGGCCCCTGCCGAACCTCCCGCAGCAACTCGTCGGGACCGAGGACCGCACAACTCAGTTTTCTCAGGGGAGTATCAGCGCTTCCCGACAGCCGGTGTAAGAGTCGGGCGTAGACTTCTTTACCCGTTCCGCTCTCCCCAAGAATCCATACCGGAATATCCGTCCGCGCTATCTCTGCGACCGTGGCATTCAAACATTCCAAAGCTCTACCATGCCCGAACACAAAATCAGTATCGGCAATACGCTCGGGCACGCTGGTGGAGTGGTTCATATCGTCAGGGTTTGAGCCCACAGAGTCGCAACGGGGCGTGCAATTTGGTAAACCGGAAAGAGCGCCCATCCCTCCCTCAAGGTGCAATTCTCCTACCATCTGAGCCAGGCCGCCTCCCGATCTCTGCCTTTTGTAACTAATTGATAATAAATATGTTAAGATGAAATACTCTACCTGGTGCCGCCCAAAACCCTTGGATTGTTCCTTTTTGATTCCATAAAGTGGCAATAGTTGGCCTTCTTTTGGTCGGAGGGTGTGTGGGAAATCCTTTTCTGCGTGCTATGTCTTTTGTTTGTTGTATGTTAGGAAACTGACTTGACCTTCTACGGGCCGGCTATTTCTTCCGAGAAGAATGCATTGCTTGCTTGACCGAAAAATGCGCCAGTATGTTCAAACCCGTCGACGGATCTGGAACGCCCGAGCTACTGAGCAGCATGTTGTATGCGGGTATGTTCTTACGCGATGCATCTGTATCCGGAATCGATAGTGAAACCGTGTACTGACCCCCTAAAAATGCTCCAACAAGGAAGCGTTCCCTGAAGCTGAGATGTTCGCTCGGACCTAGCTTTGACAGGTCTACATGGTGCAGATTGCGCCGAAGCACATTGCTACCCGCAGCGTCGTCGATCGCCAGAAAAACCGTCGGAGCGACGCCTAAGCTGCTTCTGCCGACATTTGTAAATTCAAGCTCAACAAGCATATAGCTCTCATCATCCGTTTCAAATGCGAGTTTAGCGTGATTCAGCACAATGCGGGCTGCACCCTTCGGTGCCACGGCACGATCTCTTGCTGGCGAGTAACTGCACACAATAGTGATCTCGTTCGCCCCGGTGACCACGCACTGAGGGCCAATCGAAGCTTGATCCGCACCTGCCGCGGGTATTTGCGGGTTCGATCGCGGAGATTTTTCGTAAATGGCGGCCGGAAGAGGTGGATCCTGCGGAAGGCCTTCATCTAAGGAACCAAGACGAATGGAGAACGTGGCAAGAACCCACATAAGCAGCGTCATCGGCTTTTCCTCTTTGGTGCGGCCCAAGTCCCCGCCGCACGATACGAGACTGAGGCCGCGTCTTCTGAATGTAAAGGCAGAGGAGGCAAGACTTGTCGCTGCGAATTTGCGCGCTTGGTTTTCGCTTCCCCAATTCTTTGCTCTAGGTTTAAGCCCGGGAACTCCTTTTTAGAAGGCAGTTCTTGCAGAACCCTCCCTTCAGCGGAGTTGTCGAGTTGTAACCGTAAGCTTTGTGTGCCGACTACTAGTACGATTTTTGCAGTACTCACATTACTTTTATTTGACAATTTAGTCCTTACGTTCTTCTTAAAACTAAGGCAGATTCTTATACGGGGCTCGAAGCTGGAATGGTATCCTTGCGGCAAGTCAGTTACAGAATCTAATTTGGGGAGTCCCGCCTCGGCGTGCAGCGAATGACGACCCCGTAAAACGCCCCTCTGTACGGAGAAGAAGCGTGACCAGTCTGCCCTCGAACGATAGTTTATCGATGCCCATTTCATCACTCACTCGAATTGCCGCGATTTTAGCGCTGGCGCTTGTCACAAATTGTTCTGCGTTGGCACAGGCGCCACCTCCGGGTAGCGTCACGACGTGGCGATACGACAACGGGCGTACGGGGCAGAACACGAACGAGACGATACTGTCGCCTTCGAATGTAATTTCCAGCCAGTTTGGAAAGCTCTTTTCCCTGCCTGTGGATGATCAAGTTTACGCGCAGCCGCTCTACATTCCGAATGTGGCCATTCCGGGGAAGGGGACGCACAACGTTCTGTACGTGGCCACGGAATTCGACACGGTGTATGCGTTCGATGCGGACAGCAACACCGGGGCCAATGCAGCGCCTTTATGGAAAGTTAGCATGATCGACATGGCGCACGGAGCGGCAACCGGGGCGGCGCCGGTGACCAGCACAGAGGTGGGCTGCGATGACCTGCAGCCCAATATAGGAATCACGGCGACGCCGGTGATCGACCCCAGCACGAACACGATGTATATCGAAGCCAAGTCGGTCGAGAATGGGACGTACATACACCGTCTGCATGCGATTGATATAACGACGGGAGCGGAGAAGTTTGCGGGGCCGGTGGTCATCGATGCAACGGTCAGCGGGACGGGCGATGGGAGCGTGCAGGGTCCAAACGGGTTTCAGCTGAGCTTCAGCCGGATGGCGTTAACGCATCATAGCCGGCCGGGTTTGCTGTTTCTGAACGGGACGGTGTATATCGCGTTTGCATCGCACTGCGACAACATTCCCTACCACGGGTGGCTGTTCGCTTATAACGGAGCGACGCTCGCGCAGCAAGCGGTGTTTGTCAGTACACCGAATGGCGGGGAAGGTGGTTTCTGGATGAGCGGGGCGGGGATTGCCGCGGACACGAGCGGGAATCTATACCTGGCGACGGGGAACGGGACGTTTGATACCACGAATACGCCGGCGACGATGTTTGGGGACAGCATTATCAAGCTTACCTTGAGCGGGAATAGTTTTTCGGTGCTGGATTATTTTACACCGTACGATCAGGGATTTCTGAATTCGCATGACATCGATCTGGGATCGGGAGGAGTGCTGCTACTGCCGGACCAGCCTGGGGCCAATCCGCATCTGCTGGCACAAGCAGGCAAGGAAGGAACGGTTTACCTGGTTAACCGGGACCAGATGACGACGAACAATCAGCACTACTGCGCGAACAGTTGCACCAGTGATCCACAGATCGTGCAGGAGTTCCCGTCAGCGGGCGGGCAGATGTGGAGCAGTCCCACCTACTGGCTAAATACTTTGTATTTTTGGGGGAGTACTGGACTCACAGCCTATTCGCTTACGAACGGGATCATGAACACAACACCAGCATCCGGGGGCACAGTGGCTGGGGGCATCCCGTCGTTCACCACAACCGTTTCGTCAAACGGGGCGACGAACGGGATACTTTGGGGAGTGTTAGGAAACACAAGCACTCTCCGATCGACGCTGTATGCGCTTGATCCCAGCAATGTGTCGCATGAGTTTTACGACTCGGGGCAGGCAGTGAACAAGCGGGATGCGTTGGGGCCGTATGCGAAATTCTCGATACCGGTGGTGGCAAACGGAAAAGTGTACGTTGGCGCCCAGATGGAAGTAGACGTCTATGGCCTGCTGGCTCCTTAAGGCCACGTGTGCCAACTCGTTAGATTAGGTCAGAATTCGGAGCGCTCTACAGGTTCCCCGCCGGAAGCGTTTGACTGAACGCATTGTTGGCGAGCCGCCGGAGCGCAAAGCCCAATCTGTGGAAGCGAACTCCCTGCCAAGAACTTGATTCTTGGACAGCTGGAATCTTCAGAGTTGACTCGGTCCGTCCTCCCATGCGGCAGCGTCCGGCAGTGGTCTGATTTGTGTCAGTTGCATCGAACCTTACCCATTCCCATTCAGAAAAGATTCAGCTATCGTATGTGGCCGGGTCTTTGAGCTCCATTTTCATGGGAGACCCGAGTTGAACGGTTTGGTCACTCCTGTCCTAGAACTGTACGTGAGTACAGCTCCCGTCCCGCGCTGTAGTCGGTATCTTCTTTAGAGGTGACCTTGTCCCCTCTGGCGAGGGTAGTTCCCTCTGTGCGTTGGCTAATAGCGAAATCCCAGGTTGCCTAGAGTACGCGGAATCTGGGTTGTCTAAACTCTACGAATTTCTAAATGAGCATGATGGCACGCCGACCAATCAAACTCGAATTGACATTGGTAATTCTCTGCGTTTTTTTCTTAGCCGGTTGTACGGGACTGGTTAGCCACAACAATCCGAGTGGCGGGACCACCGGTGTGCCCCAGATTCTGAGCCAGCCCCTAAGCCAAGCGGTCACCGCAGGCCAGGCGGCCACGTTTGGGGTGACTGCCGGCGGCACATCTCCACTGAGTTATCAGTGGCAGAAGAACGGCAAGAATATCGCCGGAGCTTTGGCAGCCAGCTATACTACGCCAGCAACTACCAGCGCAGATAACGGTGCCACTTTTACTGTAATTGTCAGCAATTCCGTAGGCAACTCGACTAGCAGCGGGGCTACCCTGACTGTGGATGCCGCTGAAGTCGCGCCGACAATTACGACGCAGCCTGCGAGCCAAACCATCACCGCGGGGCAAACGGCGACATTTACGGTGACGGCGAGTGGGACAGCGCCGTTGAGCTATCAGTGGCAGAAGAACG
>Ga0137403_10001364_pt1 | contig 30822 bp, 33 predicted proteins | sample CZOMad2_1_16fung_FD_122057 | JGI IMG/M metagenome (GOLD analysis project Ga0137403, IMG submission 122057) | Vadose zone soil fungal communities from Angelo Coast Range Reserve, California, USA - CZOMad2_1_16fungal (Hybrid Assembly) | ecosystem: Environmental > Terrestrial > Soil > Vadose zone... | reverse complement strand
ACAAACTAGTTATGTACAACTTCCCGGTCTTCAATCCATTACCCAATCGTTTGCAATATTAACGCGAAACTTTGAGTTGTCCCCCGTGTTCGATTCTCCAAGTGTGGTGGTAACTCCAGGAATGACTTAACAGGAGAAGACTCATGAACGCAGAACTCATAGTCCGTCGCGGCGTGCTCGCGGTTGCCTTTGCCGGTTTGCTCGCCTTTTTAGGCGCTGCCGTCTTGGCGGGCTTTGCCGCCTTTTTTGCCGGCGACTTTGCTTTTCCTGCCATCGCTACCCCTCGAACCAACCACCCACGCGCGGCAACCTCATCGAGCTAGACATGCCTCCAGCCCTTTGAGGATCGCTTCCTTGGGAAGATTGCGGCCAATAAAGACGACCTTGCTCTGAGGCTTCTCATCCTTGCCCCACGGCCGGCCAACGTCGGCGCCCATCAACATGTGGACGCCCTGGAAAATCATTCTGCGAGGGGTGCCGTCCATGAAGAGCACGCCTTTATACCTAAGCATGTCCTGCCCGTAAACCTGAGTGAGGGCCGACATGTAGTCCTCAAACTTTGCGGGATTAAACGGGCGGTTGGACAGGAACACAAAGGCCTTGATCGCATCATCGTGATGATGATGCGCATGCCCCTCGCCGTGATCATGGTCATGATCGTGGTCATGGTCATGGTCGTGATCGTGTTCTTTCGCCGAAGCGCTCCGGTTGCGCGCCGCATCCGGGTGCTCCGACGCCAGGAACGCCGGATCGATATCGAGAATCGCGTTCAGGTTGAAGCCACGCAGGTCCAGCACCTCGGCGATCGGAATCTGCCCCATGTGCACCGGCTTGATCGGCGCGCGCGGATTCATGCGCACCAGGCGCGACTTGAGCGAGTCGACCTCGTTCGAATCGACCAGATCCGTCTTCGACAGCAGGATGCGGTCCGCGAAGCCGACCTGGTTCTGCGCCTCGGGCTGGTCGTCGAGCGTCTGATGGCCATGTTTGGCATCGACCACCGTGACCACGGCGTCAAGCAGGTAGTACGCAGCGATGTCCTCTTCCATGAAGAAGGTCTGAGCCACTGGCCCGGGGTTTGCCATGCCGGTGGTCTCGATGATCACGCGCTCGAAATCGAGCTCCTTTTTTTCGCGTTTCTCGCGTAAGTCGGTCAGGATGCGCGCAAGGTCGCCGCGCACGGTGCAGCAGATGCAGCCGTTGTTCATCTCGACGATCTGCTCATCGCTCTTCTCGACGATCTCGGCGTCGACGCCGGCCTCGCCGAACTCGTTCTCGATCACCGCGATGCGCTTGCCGTGATCCTCCTTGAGGATGCGGTTCAAGAGCGTGGTCTTGCCGCTGCCGAGAAATCCCGTCAGGATGGTGACGGGAACCATGTTCGCTTCTTCCATCGTCCGATTTTACCTGTAAGGAAATGCGCGCCCGTCGCGACCTACTGCCATGACCTCCCGCCGTGATTTTCTGATTGCAGGTGCTCTGCTTCCCCTGCCCGCCAGCGCGCAGGCGCCCTTCGGCGTCGTGCACGAGCTGGTCGGCCAGGTCACCGTCAACGACGTGCCGCTCGCGCGCCGCAGCGCGCTGCAAGCCGGGCAGACGATCCGCACCGGCGCCGACGGACGGGTGTGGTTCAGCATCGGAGCCGACGCGTATTTCCTGCGGCCGAATAGCCGGATGCGCCTCGAGCAGTCGACGCCACGCGAGCCGTTCATCGATTTCCTGCGCCTGGTCACGGGCGGGCTCGGCGCCACCTTTTCCCGCGGCACGCGCCGCACGCTGATCGCACCGACCGCGACGATCGGCATCCGCGGCACCGGCGTTTATCTCGAGGCGTCGCCCGACGCGGCGTATTTCTGCACCTGCTTCGGCTCGACCGAGATCCTCACCGCGCCCACCGGCAACATGATGGAGAGCGTCGCAGTGACGACGGAAAACCACCAGGCGCGCATGATCCACCGCGAAGCGATGAGCGGCATGCGCATCGTGCACGCCGGGTTCGAGCGACATACGAACGAGGAAATCGCGCGGCTCGAAAGCCTCGTCGGCCGGCCGAACCCGTTCAGGTCTTGAGGACCAGTAGCCCCTTCAGGTATTCGCCCTCGGGAAATTCCAGCGCCACGGGATGATCCGCCGCGGCGCTGAAGCGCTCGATGATCCTGGCTTCACCGCCCGCATCCAGCGCCGCGCCTGCGATGATCGATTGGAACAGCGCCGCATCGACGCCGCCCGAGCATGAAAAAGTCGCGAGCAGCCCGCCCGGCCTGAGCAGCTTGAACGCCAGCAGGTTGATGTCTTTGTACGCGCGCGCGGCGTTCTTCGCCTGCGCCGCGGTCGGCGCGAACTTCGGCGGATCGAGCACCACGAGGTCGAACTGCGCGCCGCGATCGCGCAGCGTGCGCAGGTGCGCGAATGCATCCGCCTGCACGAACTCCAGTCTGGACGCGTCCACCGCATTGGCGGACAGGTTCTCGCGTGCGACCTCGAGCGACGGCGCGGAACTCTCGATGGCCAGCACGCGCTTCGCGCCGCCGGCGAGCGCATTGATGGCGAAGCCGCCGGTGTAGCAGAAGCCGTCGAGCACCTCGCGCCCGGCGGCAAGCGCGCGCACGCGGTGGCGGTTCTCGCGCTGGTCGAGGAAGAAGCCGGTTTTCTGGCCCTGCTCGACGTCGACGCGGAAATTGAGCCCGTATTCGATGATGATCGGGCAGCGCGCGGCCGAGCGGTTGCCGCGCACGAAGCCCGAGCGCGGTTCGAGGCCTTCGAGCTTGCGGGTCTCGGCGTCGGAGCGCTCGTAGATCGCCTCGCAGCCGGTCAGCTCGGCGAGCGCGTCGAGGATCGGATCGCGCCAGCGCTCGACGCCGGCGGCGAGAAACTGCACCACCGGGACGTCGGCGTAGCGATCGACGACGAGGCCCGGCAGGCCATCGGACTCGGCATGGATCAGGCGCAGCGCATTGCTGTGCTTCGCCGCCGGCAGCGCTTCGCGCACCGCGAGCGCACGCATCACGCGATTACGGAAGAAGCCCGCATCCACCTCTTCCGCGGCGTCGAAGGTCCAGACGCGGGCGCGGATCTGCGACGCCGGGCTATAGGCGGCGCGCGCAACCACCTGGCCCGAGCTCGAGCGCACATCGACCGTGTCGCCGGCCTTTGGATTGCCGCTCACGCGCTCGACCGCGCCCGAAAAGAGCCATGGATGCCGCCGCCGGAGCGACTTCTCCCGGCCTGCCTTGAGCTGAATCATTTCTTTCGGGCGCGGGGATGCGCGGCGTCGTAGACCTTCGCCAGCGCCTGGAAGTCGAGATGCGTGTAGATCTGCGTCGTCGAGATGCTCGCGTGGCCAAGCATCTCCTGCACCGCGCGCAGGTCCTGCGAGGACTGCAGCAGATGCGTGGCGAAAGAATGGCGCAGCATGTGCGGATGCACGTGCTCGCCCAGGCCGCTCGCGCGCGCCCAGGCGGCGAGGCGGGCGCCGACCACCGCGGGCGAGATGCGCTTGCCGCGCGCACCGACGAACAGCGCCTTCTCCGCTGGAGCGGCAAACTGGTTGCGCACTTGCAGCCATGCCTGCAGTGCCTGGCGCGCTTTCGCGCCGATCGGCACGGTGCGCGTCTTGGCGCCTTTTCCGGTGACCGTCACCTCGGCTTCCTTGAGGTCGACGCGCCCGTTGCCCGCGTCGAGGCTGACGAGCTCGCCGAGGCGCAAGCCTGACGAATAGAGCAGCTCGAACATCGCGCGGTCGCGCTGCGCCATCGGCTTCGAATCTTGGTCGGCATCGAGCAGGCGCTGCGTGGCTTCCACCGAAAGGGCCTTCGGCAGCGGCCGCCCCGCCTTCGGCGCGCGAATGCCCACGACCGGGTTCAGCGGAAAATCCTTGTGCCGCCCGAGCCAGCGGAACCAGCCGCGCCAGGCGGAGAGGATCAGCGCAAGGGTGCGCGGCGACAGCCCCTTCGCGTGCAGCAAGGCCATGTAGCGGCGCACCGCCGCCGGCTCCAATGCGCGGAGCGGCTTACCTTCCCGTAGCGACAAAAGGACATCGAGGGCGCGCGCGTAGTTTGAAAGCGTCGCCGGCGAAAGACGCCGCTGATGCTTCAGCGCATCGAGGTATTCGTGCGCCAGCTTCGCATCCACTTTGCTAGAGGCGAGCCGTGACGCCGGCGGCCGTGAGCTCGCCGATGCGGCGCAGATAGAGCGTGCCCATTTCGGGATAGAAGCGCTGCGGATCCTCGCTGCCGAGCGCGAGCAGGCCGAACACGGCCGTCTGGCCGAGCGGCACGAGCGCGATCGAGCGGATGTGGTCGGCCGCATCGCGGAACCACGCGGTGAAGAGATTGCCCTGCGCGGGCCCGCACTGCGGCGCCGCCATGAGGGAGGCGTGCTCGCGCTGCTTGGCGTCGACTTCAAGCGCTTCCTCGAAATCGGCCGGCACTGCCTTGCCCCAGACGCGCAGCACGACGTGCGGCACGGCAAAGTCCTCGCGCAGGTGGAAGTAGAGCGAGCGCGCGAGCGCCGGGAAATCGCGCGCCCCGACCAGCGCCACGGCGAGGCGGTGCACCTTCTCGCTGATCGCGTCGTTCTCCTCGCCGAACTTGATCAGCTCGGCGAGCTTGCCCTCGAGCTGCTTCGCTTTCTCGCGCAGCGCGACGGTCTGGCGCTCGGCGAGCGGAATGGCGCGTCCGCCGTAGGGATGCGGTACGTGGATCGTTTCGAGGAGCTCGGGATTCTGGTCGAAGAACTGCGGGTTGGCACGCAGGAAGCGGGCGAGATCGTCGGCGTTCATTGGGCTCTTATGTTTCCAGCGTGCCGTCGAAGACGGTTTCGGCCGGGCCTTTCATGACCACGGCATTGTCGCCGCCCGCCCAAGAGATGGTCAACGCTCCGCCGCGCGTCTGCACACGCCCCGGCGAGTCGATCCTCTTTTGGGAAATCCCGGCGACGACGGCGGCGCAGGCGCCGGTGCCGCACGCAAGCGTCTCGCCCGCCCCGCGCTCCCAGACTCGTAGCGCAAGCTGGTGGCGGTCGCGCACCTGCGCATAGCCGGCGTTCACGCCTTGCGGAAAGCGCCAATGGCGCTCGAGGTGCGGTCCCTCGGTGGCCACCGGCGCCGATTCGACGTCGCTGACGAACTGGACCGCGTGCGGATTGCCCATCGACACGATGGCGACCTCGACCCGCTTGCCCTCCACGTCGAGCGTCTCGAGGCCGGAATACACCGGGCGGCCCATGTCGACGCTCACCTCGCCGTCCGCCTCGAGCTTCGGTCGGATGAGGCCGCCCAGCGTCTCCACCGCAATCTCGCGCTTCGTGCTGAGCCCGTGCTCGCGGACGAACTTGACGAAGCAGCGCGCGCCGTTGCCGCACTGCTCGACCTCACCGCCATCGGCGTTGAAGATGCGGTAGCGGAAGTCCGCGCCGCTTGACTGCGGCCGCTCGACGACCAGGATCTGGTCGCAGCCGACGCCGAGATGGCGGTCCGCGATCTTCCGCAGTTGTTGTCGCGTGAGCGCGAAGGACCGAGTAGTGCAATCCAAAACGACGAAATCATTCCCGGCGCCCTGCATCTTGGTGAAGGAAAGCTTCATTCGAATTTCCGCAACCGCTCGCGCACCAGGCGCCCGACGGTGAGCGCGAGCTCGAGCGCACGGCGCCCCTGATGGCCGTCGATTTCCACGGAAGATTTTTTTCGAATCGCGGAAACGAATGCGGCGGCCTGGTCGGCGAGCGCATCGCCGCTGGGGTGGCTCTCATCGAGCTGCTCGATCTCGCCCTGGGACTGGCGCACATAGCGCAGCTTGCCGCCTTGCAGGTCGGCCGACACATAGAGTCCCGGCTGAAAGACGCGCAGTTTTCTTACGGCCGCCTGGCTTACCCGGCTCGCGGACAGGTTCGCGACGCAGCCGTTCTCGAATTCGATGCGCGCATTCGCGATGTCGGTGGCATTCGTCAGCACGCGGAAACCGGTGGCGCTCACTGCCGAGGGCTCGGCGCGCGCGAGCGCGCAGGCGAGGTCGAGGTCGTGGATCATCAGGTCGAGCACGACGTCGACCTCGGCGCCGCGCTGCTTGAAGGCCGCGAGCCGTTCAGCCTCGATGAAGACCGGCTGCTGCATGCGCGCGACCAGCGCGCGAAACGCCTTGTTGTAGCGCTCGACATGCCCGACCTGCAGAACCAGGCGCTTCTTCCCGGCGAGCGCGATGAGCTCGTCGGCTTCGGCGAGCGTCGTCGCGATCGGCTTCTCGATGAGGAGGTGCAGCCCATGCTGCAGGCAGTCGCGCGCCACCGCGTGATGGCGATCGGTCGGCACCGCGATGACCGCGGCGTCTGCAACGCCGAAGAGCTCGCGGTAATCGGTGAGCGGCTTGGCTCCGAGCTTCTCCGCCAGCGCCGCGGCGCGCGCACCATCGGCATCGACTACGGCGGCGAGCTTCACCCCGCGCAGGCCGGCGAACTTCTCGGCGTGATAGCGGCCCATGTGGCCCGCACCGATCACTGCGATCCTCAATAGAACCTCGGCTCGCCTTCCGGCCGCGTCTTGAAGCGCTTGTGCAGCCAGTGGTACTGCTCGGGCATCTCCAGCACGCGCTCCTCGATGAACGCCATCATGCGCCGCGCATCGGTCTGCTCATTGCCGCTCGGAAAATCACGCCACGCCGGATAGAACCGCGCGACGTAGCCGCCCTCGGGCAGCATGCGCGCCACGCAAGGCACGACGGCGGCGCCCGTCGAGCGGGCAATATACGACAGCCCGACCGCGGTGGCCGCGGGCACGCCGAAGAACGGCACGAACACCGTGCCCTTGCGGCCGAAATCGAGGTCCGGCAGGTAATAGAACGGGATCCCGGAATTGATCCAGCGCAGCACCTTGCGCAGTCCCTGCTGGCGCGACACGACGTTCGGGCGAAAGCGCGTGCGGCTCTTGAGCAGCAGCCGGTCGAGCACCGGGTCCTTCTGGTGCGAGTAGAGCGACGACAGATCGCGCTCCATGGAGAGCCGGATGCCGGCCGCATCGAGGCCGGCGAAATGCGGGGCGAGCACGATCTTGCGCTGGCCCGCCGCATCGAGATGCTCGAGGCCCTCGAGCTGCACCATCTGCCGGATGCGCTCGTCGGAGCCCCACCAGAGCACCGTGCGATCGATGAAGGCGCGGCAGAAGGATTTGAATGCCGCGCGCGCGAGGCGCTCGCGTTCCTCGGCTGGCATCTGCGGGAAGCACTTCTCGAGGTTGATACGCGTCACGCGCCGACGCTCGGGGATCGCCCAGAAGAGCAGCCAGCCCACGCCGTTGCCGATCGCGGTCAGGGCGCGGAAAGGCAATCCGTGCACGAGCCACATCAGCGCAAAAACGATACGGCTCATTCGGGCGGGGGCGGCGCGCCGGCGGGAATCTTGTAGCGGTTGTAGCCCCACAGGTACTGCTCGGGGCACTCGGCGATCAGCTCTTCGAGCGCGCGGTTCAAGCGCCGCGTCGCGCTCTCGCCGGCCTTCGCCCGCGGTAGCGGCCGCACGACGATGGAATAACCGCGCCCGCCCGGCAGCCGCTTGGCGAATGCCAGATAGCAGGCGACGTTGTCGCGCCCGGCGAGTTTCGCGGCGAGCGTCATGGTGTAGGCCGGGCGGCCGAAGAAGTCGCTCCAATCGCCCTCGCCGACACCGGGGACCTGATCGGGCAACAGGCCGACCGCCTCGCCGCGCTTGATGGCCGCCAGGATTTCCTTCACGCCGCTGCGATCGGCAGACGCCAGACGCACATTCCCCCGGCCGCGACCTTCGCGCATCACCGGCTCGAGCCAGCGAAACTTCGGCCGGCGATAGAGCACGGTGATCGGCATCAGGCTCGCGGCGTATTGCGCCGCGACCTCGAACGAGCCCATGTGCGGCGTGAGGAAGAGAATCGCCTTGCCGCTTTTCTGCGCAGCGTAAGCATCCTCGGCGCCGGGCGTTTCCTTCACCAGCGCTGCGACTTCGGCGTTCGGCCTCTGCCAGAGCACCGGCAGCTCCGTGATCATCTGCCCCGCCGCGCGAATCGCGCCGCGCCGCACGCGCACATCGTCGTAACGCGCCGCTCGCAGGTTCTCGGCTACGTGCTTTCGATAGGTGGGTGACATCCCATACATGAGCCAGCCGAGGACGCTTCCCAACGCGTGCAAAACCCGCAGCGGAAGCAGCGCGATCAGGCGAAGAATTGCCTGCAATTTGGTATCCTTGCGGCCTTCTCCAAGGGACTAGACCGCGCAATGAGCGATTTTCTTTTCACTTCCGAATCGGTGTCCGAAGGTCATCCGGACAAGGTCGCCGATCAGATCTCCGATGCGGTGCTCGACGCGATTCTAAAGCAGGACAAGACCTCTCGCGTCGCGGCGGAAACGCTAGTCAAGGACAACCTGGTGGTGCTCGCGGGCGAGATCACCAGCCATGCGCGCGTCAACTACGACGAGGTGGCGCGCCACACCATCAAGCGCATCGGCTATACCGATCCGGCGATCGGCTTCGACGCTGCCACCTGCACCGTGCTCGTCGCCTATGGCCAGCAATCGCCCGATATCGCGCGCGGCGTCGACCAGGGCAACCTCGACCAGGGCGCGGGCGACCAGGGCCTGATGTTCGGCTACGCCTGCGACGAGACGCCGAGCTACATGCCGCTGCCGATCTTCCTCTCGCACCGCCTGGTCGAGCGCCAGGCCGAGCTGCGCCGCAGCGGAAGACTGTCCTGGCTGCGGCCCGATGCGAAGTCGCAGGTCACGATCCGCTATGCCAATGGGCGCCCCGAGTCGCTCGACACGGTGGTGCTCTCGACCCAGCACGCGCCGGGCATCGAGCACAAGAAGCTCTCTGAGGCGGTGATCGAGGAAGTGATCAAACCGGTGCTGCCGAAGAGCATGATGAAGGGCAAGGTCAATTACCTCGTCAATCCCACCGGCGCGTTCGAGATCGGCGGACCGAAGGGCGACTGCGGCGTCACCGGCCGCAAGATCATCGTCGACACCTACGGCGGCTCCGCGCCGCACGGCGGCGGCGCCTTCTCCGGCAAGGATCCGTCGAAGGTGGACCGCTCCGCCGCCTACGCCGCGCGCTATGTGGCGAAGAACATCGTCGCCGCCGGCCTCGCATCGAAATGCCTGGTGCAGGTTTCCTACGCCATCGGCGTCGCGCGGCCGACCAGCGTGATGGTGACGACGCAGGGCACGGGCAAGATGTCCGACGACGCGCTGTCGTCGCTGGTCACGCAGCAATTCGATCTGCGGCCGCGCGGCATCATCCAGATGCTCGATCTCTTGCGTCCGATTTACGAGAAGACCGCCGCCTACGGCCACTTCGGCCGCGAGGACCGCGACTTCACCTGGGAAGCCACCGACAAGGCGCTCGCGCTGAAACAGGCGGCGTGATTCTCGCCGTCCACTTCAACAAGCGGCGTAGCGCCACTCCGTAGGAGGAACCATGAAGCCCCCATTCCGTGCCGACCATGTCGGCAGCCTGCTGCGCCCCCAGGATTTGCACGACGCCCGCGCCCGGAATCGCAAAGGCGAGCTCGCCGACGCGAAGCTGAAGGAGATCCAGGACAAGGACATCCGCGAGGTGGTGAAGCTGCAGGAGTCGGTGGGCATCCAGGCCGTCACCGACGGCGAGTTCCGCCGCGACTGGTGGCACATCGACTTCATCCACGGCTTCGACGGCGTCGACCTCACCACCAACAAGCAGCACACCTTTCACGCCAGCGACGAGCAGCCGCCGATGTTCAAGCTCTCGGGCAAGGTGCGCCGCACCAAGCCCTCGATGCTGGAGCACTTCAAGTTCCTGAAGTCGTGCGTCACGAAGGGCACGCCGAAGTTCACCATGCCCTCGCCCGCCATGCTGCACGCGAGAAGCGACCGCGAGTCACTGAAGAAGGTCTACCGCGACCTGGACGAGTTCTGGGCCGATACGACCAAGGCCTATCGCGAGGAGATCGCCGATCTCTACAAGGCCGGCTGCCGCTACCTGCAGATCGACGATACGACGATCGCCATGTGGGGCGATCCGAAGGTGCAGGACAACTTCAGGAAGCTCGGCGACGACCCGAAGAAGGACGCCGAAATGTACGCCCGCGCGGTGAACGAGGCGATCCGCGACGTGCCCGATGACATGACGGTGTGCATCCACACCTGCCGCGGCAACTTCAAGAGCACCTGGCTCGCCGCGGGCGCCTACGCCGACTTCGTCGCCGAGCGCGTGTTCACCGGACTCGATGTCGACGGCTTCTTCCTCGAGTACGACGACGAGCGCTCGGGCGGCTTCGAGCCGCTGCGCTTCGTGCCGAAAGGCAAGCGGGTCGTGCTGGGACTCGTAAGCTCCAAGCTGCCGCAGCTCGAAGCCAAGGACGCGCTGAAAAAGCGCATCGAGCAGGCGGCGAAATTCGTGCCGATGGAGAACCTCTGCATCTCCCCGCAGTGCGGCTTCTCGAGCACGCACCACGGCAACAACCTGACGGTCGAGCAGGAGAAAGCCAAGCTCAAGCTCTGCATCGATGTCGCCCGCGAGGTATGGGGCGACAAGTAACCGGAGCGATTCCGGACACCAGCATCTTCGACCTGCGCCTCGCGCGGCGCGGTCAGCGGCTGAACAGGATGTGCGCGGCGCTCTGCTCGCCGCAGGAGCGCGACTCCTTCAAGCGCGATGACGAAGCCTTCATGTCGCGCTTCGGCCTCGCCGCCGCCGAGAAGGCGCTCATCCGCAAGCGCGACTTCCAGGGCCTGATCGACGCCGGGACCAACATCTACGCCCTGCTGAAGATCGGCTCAGCCACCGGCAACGGCCTCTACAAGATGGGCGCCCAGATGCGCGGCGAGAGCTACGAGGAATTCCTCGCCACGCGCAACATCCGCGGAGCGGTGTAATGGGTCGCATCGTCGGAGGGCTTGGCCTGTCGCACGTGCCTTCGATCGGCCCGGTCGTCGACCGCAATCGCATGCAGGAGCCGGGCTGGAAGCCGCTCTTCGACGCCTACGTGCCCGTGCGCGAATGGCTCGTGACGATCAGGCCCGACGTCGCGATCGTGGTCTACAACGACCACGCCGCCGATTTCAGCTTCGACAAGTATCCGACCTTCGCGCTCGGCGTCGCCGAGCAGTACGCGATCGGCGACGAGGGCTTCGGCACCCGGCCGCTGCCCGCCGTGCGCGGCGACATCGACCTCTCGATCCATCTCGCCGAGGCGCTGGTCTACGAGCACGAGTTCGACCTTACGCTGTGCCAGGAGCTCGCCGTCGAGCACGGCTTTCTCGTGCCGATGAACCTCTGCTTCCCGCACGACAAGGACCGCTGGCCGGTGCGCGCCATCCCGCTGCAGGTGAACGTCATCCAGCATCCGCTGCCCACCGCACGCCGCTGCTATCGCCTGGGGCAGGCGCTGGGCGCGGCGGTGCAGAGCTTTCCCGGCGACACGAAAGTCGTGGTGTTGGGCACGGGCGGCATGTCGCACCAGCTGCAGGGCAAGCGCTTCGGCTACATGAACGAGAAGTTCGACCAGTGGTTCCTGGACGAGCTCGAGCGCGATCCGGCCGGGCTCGCCGAGATCACGCACCAGAAGATCATGGAGGAAGCGGGCGCCGAGGCGGTCGAGCTCATCATGTGGCTCACCATGCGCGGCGCGGTGTCGCCGAACGCACGGCGCCTGCACCGGCACTACTACGCGCCCATGACGACGGGCATGGGCCTCATCACCTTCGAGGGCTAGACCAGCGCGACGAACGCGCCGGCGACAGCGGCGAAGAGCACCGTAACCCATAGCTGACGCACCGGCGTGTCGCAGTACAGCCGTCGCAGCAGGCCGACTGGGCGCGGCACCGTAGTCGGTGCGTCCTTCAAGCGGCGCAAGGCCGGACCTGCATCGAAGAGGCGCGATACGGGCAGGCGCGTGTCGACCGCGATCGAGCGGGCGGCGGGCGCGTCGACCTTCTCGGGCGCCGCTTCCAGCTTGATCGTCTTGCTTCCCGCATCAAGGACGGCGGGATCCGAGACTTCGCGCGAGCGCAGCTCAGCTGCACAGGTCGCGAGGTCGGCCGCCATCTCGCGAGCGTCCTGGTAGCGCACTGCGGGATCTTTCTTCAGCGCGCGCGCCACGACGAAGTCCACCATCGGCGGCAATCCGGGCACCTGGCGTGTCGGCGGCACGTGCTCGGTTTCGACGATCAGGTGCTGCACCTGCTCGATGTTGTCGCCGGCGAAGAGGCGCGTCCCGGTGAGCATCTCGTAGAGCACGATGCCGAGCGAGAAGATGTCGGAGCGCTCGTCGACCGGCTGGCCGGAGATCTGCTCGGGCGACATGTAGCGCGGCGTGCCGAGCACCATGCCGGTGCTCGTCTTGTGGTCGGCCATGCGCATGCGGGCGAGGCCGAAGTCCATGATCTTCGCCTGCCCGTCGCCGTTCAGCATGATGTTGCCGGGCTTGATGTCGCGATGCACGACGCCGCGCGCGTGCGCATAGGCGAGCCCGTCGGCGACCTGGCGCGCGATCTCGACCGCCTCCGCCGCAGGGATGGATTCCTTCTGCAGGCGCGAGCGCAGGTCCGTGCCTTCGAGGAGCTCCATCGCGAGATAGGCGAGCCCGTCGTGCTCGCCATAGTCGAAGGTGGTGACGATGCTTGGGTGGTTGAGCTTGCCGGCGGCCTTCGCCTCGAGCATGAAGCGCTTCTGGTACTCGGCACGACCGTCGGAGTCCTCGTGCAGGAGGATCGTCTTCAGGGCGACCTGGCGATCGAGGTTCGGATCCTCGGCCTTGTAGACGATGCCCATCGCGCCGCGGCCGAGCTCGCCGAGGATCTTGTAGCGCCCGATCTTCTTCTTGGCCATCAGAAGCTCACGCGCTGCACCAGCGCGCGCACATAGGGATACTTGCTCATCACTGCGGTGGCGAAGGGCTTGCCGCTTTCGGCGGTAATGCGCGCGGCAAAGCCGCCGCCGATGCAGGCGATGACGAGTACGGCAGCGGCTGCCGTGTAGCGCAGCTCGCGGCGGCGCACGGCCTTCACGTCCAGCGTGAATGTTTCGTGGTCGCGCAGTCCTGCGTCTTTGAAAGCGCCGGCGGCGACGAGCGAGACCTCCCGGCCAGGCGCCGCCTCGGCGAGCGCGTTGCGGAACGAGCGCGAGGCGAGCAGCTGCGACGCCGGCGCGAACTCGGCGATGCTCGCCGCGACCGCGATGCCGTCGCCGGTCATCGCCTCGGCACCTTTGCGGCCGGACACCTGCAGCGCGCCGTGGTTGATGCCAGCGGAAAGCGGCAGCCCCGCGGCCGAGGCCGTCAATGCGCGCTGCGTGAGGCGCAAGGCGCCGATCGGATCGCGCCACAGCACGACCGCCGCGCCGTCTGACGCCTCGAGCACGAGGCGCCCGGCCGGATCGAGCTCGGCGGTCGTGACGGCAATGACGGCCTCCAGCTGCGCACGCAGCCGCGCCTGCTCGCTCGCCGGACGACGGGCAAAGTCCTGGATGCGCAGGAAAACCACGCTGGCGACGATCGAAGCGGGCATGCGCCGAGGATGCAGGCTTTCCGCGGCTAGAAAAAGGAAATAGGACCGGTTAGAATCCGCCCCGCTGAGGAGCGTTGCGTCCCCGGGTAGGGCGTGGTAGATGCGGGGGGTCAGGCTCAGCTAAATTCAACGGCGCTCGCATTGGAAACGATGCGGGCGCTTCGCTTTTGGGCCCCGCCAACACAGGAGCTCTGTCATGAAAGCAGCCGATTCGAAGTTCCACGATTTCCGCGTCGCCGACCTGTCGCTCGCCGACTGGGGCAGGAAAGAGATCGCCATCGCCGAGTCCGAGATGCCGGCGCTGATGGCGATCCGCGCCGAGTACGCCGCCAAGCAGCCGCTGAAGGGCGCGCGCGTCGCGGGCTCGCTCCACATGACGATCCAGACCGCGGTGCTGATCGAGACGCTGAAGGCGCTCGGCGCGGATGTGCGCTGGGCGTCGTGCAACATTTTCTCGACGCAGGACCACGCAGCGGCGGCGATCGCCGCGAGCGGCACGCCGGTCTTTGCCTACAAGGGCGAATCGCTCGAGGAATACTGGGAGTTCACGCACAAGATCTTCGAGTTCAGCGAGGGCCAGGGCCCGAACATGATCCTGGATGACGGCGGCGACGCCACGCTGCTCGTGCACCTAGGCCAGCGGGCGCAGAAGGATCCGTCGCTCATCTCCGACCCGAAGAGCGAGGAAGAGCAGTTTCTCTTCGCCTCGATCAAGAAGCGCAACCCGAACTGGTACGCGCAGATGGCGAAGGACATCAAGGGCGTGACCGAGGAGACGACGACCGGCGTGCACCGCCTCTACCAGATGGCGAAGGAAAAGCGCCTCCTCTTCCCGGCGATCAACGTCAACGACTCGGTGACGAAATCCAAGTTCGACAACATCTACGGCTGCCGCGAATCGCTGGTCGACGGCATCAAGCGCGCCACCGACGTGATGGTGGCCGGCAAAGTGGCGGTGGTCGCCGGCTTCGGCGAGGTCGGCAAGGGCTCGGCGCAGGCGCTGCGCGGGTTGCAGGCGCAAGTGTGGGTCACCGAGATCGACCCGATCTGCGCTCTTCAAGCGGCGATGGAAGGCTACCGCGTGGTGACCATGGACTACGCCGCCGACAAGGCCGATATCTTCGTCACGGCGACCGGCAACTACAGCGTGATCACCCACGATCACATGAAGCGCATGAAGAACAACGCCATCGTGTGCAACATCGGTCACTTCGACAACGAGATCGATATCGCCGGCCTGAAGAAGTACCCGTGGGAGAACATCAAGCCGCAGGTCGATCACATCATCTTCCCCGACGGCAAGCGCATCATCATGCTGGCCGAGGGACGCCTGGTGAACCTGGGCTGCGGCACCGGCCATCCCTCGTACGTGATGAGCTCGTCCTTCGCCAACCAGGTGCTGGCGCAGATCGAGCTCTTCGCCAACAACAAGAACTACCCGATCGGCGTCTACATCCTGCCGAAGCAGCTCGACGAGAAGGTGGCGCGCCTGCAATTGAAGACGCTGAACGCGCAGCTGACCGAGCTCACCGAGGAGCAGGCGCGCTACATCGGCGTGCCCAAGGCCGGCCCGTACAAGTCCGACCACTACCGCTACTGATGTGAAGGTCGCCATCTTCGGCTCGGGCGGCGTCGGCGGATACTTCGGTGCCCGCCTCGCTGCCGCGGGCAACGAGGTGCATTTCATCGCCCGCGGCGCGCACCTGCGCGCGATGCGCGAGAACGGCCTGAAGGTCGAGAGCGGCGCGGGCAACGTGCATCTGCCGCGTCCGCTGGTACACGAGGATCCGGCGGAGATCGGCCCCGTGGACGTCGTCATGTTCGCGGTGAAGCTCGGCGACGTGGAAAGCGCGGCGCACAAGCTGAAACCGATGCTGCACGAGCGCACCCTCGTGCTTCCTTTCCAGAACGGCGTCGAGGCGCCCGAGATCCTCGCGCGGGTGATCGGCAGGGAGCATGTGCTGCCGGGCGTTGCCTATATCGCGACCAGCGTGCGCGCGCCGGGCATCGTCGCCCACACCGGAGCGATGCAGCGCCTGCAGGTCGGCGCCGGCGCGGATCAGTTCCTCGCCGCGTGCAAGGCCGCCGGCATCAACATCGAGCAGGCAGAAGACATCGATCGCGCGCGCTGGGAGAAATTCGTCTTCCTCGCCGCGCTTTCCGGCGTCGGCTCGCTCTCGCGCCAGCCGGTCGGCGTGTGCCGCAGCGATCCGGAGCTGCGCGCCACCTTCGAGGCGGCCGCCACCGAAGCCTGGCGTCTTGGGCGCAAGCGCGGCGTGCGCCTGGCCGATGATTTCATCGCCGACCGGATGAAATTCCTCGATAGCCTGCATGCGGACATGAAGACTTCGATGCAGCACGACCTCGAGGCCGGCAAGCCGCTCGAGGCACCATGGCTCTGCGGCGCGGTGGTGCGCATGAGCGCCGAGGCGGGCCTCGATGCACCGGTGAGCCGCACGATCTACGCGGCGCTCAAGCCTTACCTCAATGGACGCTAGGGCTTTCAGCTTCGAGTTCTTCCCGCCGAAAACCACGGAGGGAAAGGAAAAGCTGCGCGCGACGTGGCAGCAGCTCGCCAAGCTCAAGCCGCGCTTTTTCTCCTGCACCTACGGCGCCGGCGGCTCGACGCGCGAAGGCACGCTCGAGACCGTGCTCGACATCCGCGCCGCGGGCCACGAGGCGGCGCCGCATATCTCGTGCGTCGCCTCGACGCGCGAGGACATCGGCACGCAGCTCGAGCGCTACCGCAGCCACGGCATCCGGCACGTCGTCGCGCTGCGCGGCGATCTGCCCTCGGGCCTCGCCGCATCGGGAGAATTTCGCTACGCCAATGAGCTGGTGGCGTTCATCCGCGAGCGCACCGGCGACTGGTTCAACATCGAGGTGGCCTGCTATCCGGAATACCACCCGCAGACGCGACTCGCCGACGACGAAATGGTCGCCTTCAAGCGCAAGGTCGATGCCGGCGCGAACGCCGCGATCACGCAGTACTTCTACAACGTCGACGCCTACTTCCGCTTCGTCGATCAGGCACGCCAGCACGGCATCAAGGTGCCGATCGTTCCCGGCATCATGCCGATCGGCAATTTCTCGCAGCTCGCCCGCTTCTCCGAGGCCTGCGGCGCCGAGATCCCGCGCTGGATGCGCATGCAGCTCGAAGGCTATCGCGATGACGTGGCCTCGATCCGCGCCTTCGGCCTCGACGTCGTGACCGACCTCTGCCGCCGGCTGCTGGCGGGCGGCGCGCCGGGGCTGCACTTCTACACGCTCAACCAGGCCACGCTCTCGGCCGAGATCTGGAAGCGCCTCGGCCTGTAGTTAGTGAAATGAGCGCCGAGTTTGTCCAGCACATCACCGGATTGCTCGCCAGCCTCGGCCGGCTGAACACCCGGCCCATGTTCGGCGGCCACGGCCTCTATTCCGACGGTGTCTTCTTCGGCGGCGATGTGCTCTATCTCAAGGCCGACGACACCACGCGGCCGCGCTTCCTCGGCGCCGGATTGAAGCCCTTCGTCTGGCGAAAGCGCGCCTCGGTCAATTACTATCGCGCACCGCCGGAAGCGCTGGAGTCGCCGGACGCTGGAACCCGCTGCTGCTGGTCGCGCAGGGCTACGCCGTCGCGCTGCCCAACCCGCGCGGCTCGACCGGCTTCGGCCAGGAATTCATCCAGGGCATCTGGGGCAACGTGTGGGGCGCGCAGTGCTACCAGGACTTGATGAAGGTGGCGATGCGCTGTGCAAGCGTCCCGACATCGATGCGAAGCGCACGATGCGATGGGCGGCGAGAACCCCTATGCGGATCCCCAGCGGTTCGACCGCTATGCGCCGGTGCGCCACGTCGCGAAGTGGAAGACGCCGTGCCTCGTCATCCACGGCGAGAAGGACTACCGCTGCCCGATCAACGAAGGGCTGAATCTCTTCGAGGCGCTGCAATACCACAAGGTGCCGAGCGAGCTCGTCGTCTTCCCCGACGAGAACCACTGGGTCCTGAGGCCGCGCAACGCCGTCGCCTGGTACGAGGCGGTGCTCGGCTTCATCGGGAAATATCTCGCTGCGTCGCGCGCTCGTAAGCACGCCAAGTCGCGCCCCGCATTTCGCCCCCTGGCGCGCGGCAGGCGCCGAACTGGAAAGGCATCGCCTCGCGCCCGGGCGTGAGGAAGCGCAGGTCGACGAACCAGACGCAGCGCCCGCCGTCCGTCTCGCCGTCGAAGGCGGGCTCGACGGCGAACCAGCGGAAGAAGCCGAGCCCCGCGGAGTTCCACGCTTCGCGCCCGTGGTCGGCATTCATCTCGCCGTAGCGGCTGCGCCGCACCCAAATGGCCTGGTCGAGCGGCATGTAGGGTGAATCGATGCGCGCGATGAAGCCGTCGCCCGGCTGGTAGCGGACGGGCTCGGTGCGCACGAGGTTCACGTGCGCGAACTCGTGCGCCTCGTCGTCGCTCACGAACACCGTCCAGTTGAACGGCGACACCGGCCGCGCCTGGGCATCGATCTTCGTCCCGGGTCGCGCGTGCTTCGCCGCGAAATCGAGCGCTCGCTCGCGCTGCGTGTACTGGAAACCGACGTAACCGACCAGCACGAGCAAGCCCGCGATCGCCGGCCGGCGCGACCGGTAGGCGATGGCGGACGCGATGAGGCCGGCGACGATGATGCCGCTGAACCAGAGATCGATGATGAAGGTGGTGCCGATGCCGGGACGCCAGTCCGAAAACGGCGCCAGGATCATCGTGCCGTAGCTCGTGATGAGATCGCCCGCGATGTGCAGCCCGATGCTCATCGCCGTGATGCCGTAGAGCGCGCGCCATCCCCCCGGCTCGCGGACGATCTTCGCCAGCAGCCACGACAGGCCGAGCGCCCACACCGGCAGCAGGATGAGCGAGTGCGTGATGCCGCGGTGATTGACGAGATAGGCCACCGGCCCACCGAAGCCGGTGACGAAATCGAGGTCCGGCGCGGCGCAGGCGAAGAAGCCGGCGGCGATGCGCCGCATCAACGCAGGCGACGGTTGTGCACCCGCCGTCGCACGCGCCAGCAGTGCTCCTGAAAGCGCGTGTGTGAGTGTGTCTATGCCGTGCGCTTCTTGCGCTGCGCGTCTTTCACGTGCATCTGCGCATAGGCGCCGTGCGCGGCGGCCTCGGCATCGCCGACGTGCACCGGCAGCCCCATGTCGGACAGCACCGAGCCGAGCGCCGACAGGCAGAGCATCACGTTGTCGGGCCGGCAGCTGTAGCCCATCAGGCCGATGCGCCAGATCTTACCGGCGAGCGGCCCGAGGCCGGCGCCAATCTCGATGCCGAACTCGTTCAGCAGCCGCTTGCGCACCTCGGCCTCGTTCACGCCTTCGGGGCAGCGCACCGCGTTCATCTGCGGCAGCTGGTATTTTTCCGCGACCAGCATCTTCATGCCCATCGCCTCGAGCCCGGCCTTCAGCGCCAGGTGGTGGCGGGTGGCGCGCGCCCACGCATTCTCGAGCCCTTCCTCGCGGATGAGGAGCAGCGCTTCGTGCAGCGCGAACAGCGAGTTGGTCGGGGCAGTATGGTGGTAGGTCCGCGTGCCCGCGTTCCAGTAATTGAAGAGCAGGTTCATGTCCATGAACCAGCTGTGGATCTTGTCCTTGCGCTTCTTCACGCGCTCGACCACGCGGTCGGAGAACGACACCGGCGACAGGCCCGGCGTGCACGACAGGCACTTCTGGCTCGCCGAGTAGATGGCGTCGATTTCCCACTCGTCGACCTTGACCGGCGTGCCGGCAAGCGATGTGACGGCGTCGACGATGACCAGCGCGCCGTGCTTGTGCGCGATCTGCGTCAGCGTCTTCGCGTCCGACTGGCAGCCGGTGGACGTCTCGGCGTGCACGAAGGCGACGACCTTCGCGTCCTTGTTCTTCTTCAGCGCATCCTCGACCTTTTGCGGGTCGACCGGCTCGCCCCACTTATCCTCGACGAGGATCGGCGTGCCGCCGCAGCGCACCGCGTTCTCGAGCATCCGTCCGCCGAATACGCCGTTCTGGCAAACGACGACCTTGTCGCCCGGCGCGACGAGGTTGACGAAGCAGTACTCCATGCCGACCGAGCCCGGTCCGGAGAGCGGGAAAGTGAGGTTGTTCTTCGTCTGGTAGACGTAGCGCAGGAGCGACTTCAGCTCTTCCATCATCTCGACGAAGACCGGATCCAGGTAGCCGATCGCCGGCTGGCTCATCGTGGTGAGCACGCGCGGATGGATCTCGGTCGGCCCGGGGCCCATCAGCGTTCTCTGCGGCGGGTGGAAGGACTGGATGCGCTTGGTCGGTGCGTACTGGCTCATGGGGTCGCTCTCTGAAAGACCGAAGGGAACATGCTCGGGGCGCGACTTCACGCGCACCGGATTCTTGGCGCTTGCCTCGTTGATGATGTCGAGCGCGTGGATGCGGCCCTGCGTGACGCGCTCGACTTCGCCCGCCCAGCGCGCCGGCACGTATTCCATCTTTATCCAGTGATGGACCACCGCCCGATCGAGCTGGAACGCGCGCGCCACGTCGGCTTGGCTGCCGAAAATCTCGACCAGGCGCTCGGCGCAATTCATGCGCGCAGAGTCTAATCTGTCAAACTGGGCTTGACAACCCAGCCTTGTGGATAAGTCGCTGACGTACCATCCCGCGCATGGAATTCGACAAGACGACGCCGCTCAAACGGCCAAAGCCCGAGGTCGCCAAGGAGCAGCCAAAGGATGAGCCGACCGTGCCGTTGGCGAAGCGCCCGCAGGAATCACCCAAGCAACAGCCTGCGCCGGCGAAACCGGCCGCACTTGCTTCTGCGCCGACCGCTGCTGCCGAAACCTTCAAGCCCGAAACGGCGGCCGAGGCCTGGCTGGGTCTGCTCGCTTCGCGTGGCATCGAATATCTCTTTGCGAATGGCGGCACCGACTTCGCGCCGGTCGTCGAGGCCTACGCAAAGGGGCAGAAGCTCGGCTGGAAATTGCCGCAGGTCGTGATCGTGCCGCACGAGAACATGGGCGTCGCCATGGCGCACGGCTACACGATGATCACGGGCAAGCCGCAAGCGATGATGGTCCACGTCGGCGTCGGCACGGCGAACGCGATGAACGGGCTCATCAATGCGTCGCGCCAGAACGTGCCGATCCTGTTTACCGCCGGCCGCACGCCGATCACCGAGTCCGGCGCGCTGCCCGCGGCGCGCAACAACTACATCCACTGGGCGCAGGAGCACTTCGACCAGGGCGGGATGCTGCGTGAGTTCATGAAATGGGACTACGAGCTGCGCCACGCGGAGCAGGTCGAGACCGTGGTCGATCGTGCACTCGCCATCGCGAAGAGCGAGCCGCAGGGGCCGGTGTACGTCACGCTGCCGCGAGAGGTGCTGGCTTCATCCTTCTCGGCACCGATCGGCACCCATCCATCGATGGTCGCGGCGACGCCGCCCGCCGCAGATCCGGTGGCGCTGGAGGAAGCCGCGAAGCTCCTCGGCAACGCGCAGCACCCACTCCTCATCACCGCGAACGGCGGTCGCACCGTCGAATCCTCGCGCGCCATCGAGCATCTGGCGCACGCCCTCGCCGTGCCGGTGATCCATTACCGGCCGCGTTTCCTTGCGCTCTCCACCGAGCACCCGATGCATTGCGGCTGGGATCCGCATGCGTTGCTCAAGGAAGCGGACGTGGTCCTCGTCGTCGACTGCGACGTGCCGTGGATCCCGAAGGAAGGCGCGCCGAAACCCGACGCGAAAGTGATCCACATCGGTCCCGATCCGCTGTTCGCGCGCTATCCGCTGCGCGGCTTCCGCACCGACCTCGCGCTCACCGGCGCCCTCGCGCCGACGCTGGAAGCGCTCTGGCGCAGCGCGCAGAAGCAGGCGCCGTCGACCAAGGCGATCGAGGAGCGGCGCAAGGCGATCACCGCCTTATCGACCGACCTAAGAACCAAGGCCCGTGGCGGCTTCGAGCCGATGCCGAAGACGATCACCGGCAAGTGGCTCTCGGCCTGCATGAACAAGCTGCTCGACGAGCGCACCATCCTGGTCAACGAATATCCGACCGTGCTCGAGGAGATGGTGATCAAGGAACCCGGGCGCTACTTCGGCAACGCTTCCGCCGGCGGGCTCGGCTGGGGGCTCGGCGCCGCGCTCGGCGCGAAGCTCGCCACGCCCGACAAGACGGTGATCTGCGCGCTCGGCGACGGCTCGTATATGTTCGGCAACCCGACCGCCGGACATTACGTATCGGAGGCGATGCATTTGCCCGTGTTGTTCGTGATTGCCAACAACGCACGCTGGGCCGCCGTGCATCGTTCGACGCTCGCTACGTATCCGAAGGGGCATGCCGCCGCGATGAAACAGCCGCCCTTCGCGACGCTCGAGCCATCGCCGCGCTTCGAGCACGTCATCCAGGCGAGCGGCGGCCACGGCGAGCGCGTCACCGAGCCGAAGGACCTGATGCCTGCGCTCGAGCGCGCGCTGAAGGTCGTGAAGGAAGAGAAACGGCAAGCACTGGTGAATGTCTGCCTCGAAGTGAGCTACGTGAAGACCAGTTAGCCGCGCTGCGGCTCTCCTTCCAGCGAGGGCTTTGAAAGGTTCCTTTCCAAGCTCCGCTTCTTATTATCGTTTTCCGACGAAAACGATAATAAGCGTGACCCTCATTCTCGCCGGCGCTAATAACAAATCGGCTTATTTTCGCGGACATCGGGCCGGCCGGGCGGAGGCACGGCAGCCCCCGGGGACGTACGTGGCTCTCTCGGGCGGTGGGCAGGCGTTCGTGCCGGCGCCTTTGCCGCCCAAGCTCGAGTGGACGCCAGACCTGGTCGCGGCGGCAACGGAGGCGACGCATCTCCTTGGGCGATTGTCGGGCCATGGCGTGGGTGTGCCGAACCCCCACTTGCTGATCCGTCCGTTCGTGCGGCGGGAGGCGGTGCTGTCGAGCCGCATCGAGGGCACCCAGGCGACGCTCGGGGAGCTGCTCGCCGACGAGGCGGGCGCCGCGGTGGACCGGGCGCCGGATGACCTCAAGGAAGTGCGCAACTATGTGGTCGCCCTGGAGAAGGGGGTTTCGCTTCTAAAGCAGCTGCCCTTGTCGCTGCGCCTCGTGAAAAAGCTCCACCGGATTCTGATGAAAGGCGTGCGTGGCGATAGCGCCGCGCCCGGCGATTTCCGGCGCGCGCAGAACTGGATCGGCCCGCGCGGCGCCACGCCGCAGAACGCCCGTTTCGTCCCGCCGCCGCCGAACGAGGTTCCCCGGTGCCTCGATGCGTGGGAGAGGTACATGCACCAGCGCGATCTTCCGCCGGTGCTGCAGGCGGCCCTGCTGCATTACCAGTTCGAGGCCATCCATCCTTTCATCGACGGCAACGGCCGCGTAGGCCGGCTCATGATCGTGCTGTTCCTTATCGAGCGACAGGTGCTTCCTTCGCCGCTTCTTTATCTCTCCGCTTTCTTTGAGGCTTCGAGAGCCGACTATTACGACCTGCTCACCGGCGTGACCGAACGCGACGACTGGCGTTCATGGATCTTCTATTTCCTGAGCGGCGTCAGTGAGCAGGCGCAGGATGCGCTGAAGCGGGTCGAGAAAATTCAAGCGCTGCGTGAGAAGTGGCGGCAGCGGCTCGCCAGCCGGCAGACCAAGACCGTGATGGCTTTGGTCGACCGCCTGACGGCGAATCCTTTCATCACCATCGGCGGCGCGGCGGAGGAGCTCGGCATGGCGTTCACGACCGCGCAGCGTCAGATTGATTGGTTGGTGAAGCACCGTATCGTTGCGCTGAGGGACGACGCGAAACGCGGCCGCGTCTACGTCGCGCAAGCGCTCCTCGATATCCTCGACGAGCCGGCTGCCCGCACTCAGTTCAAAGAGACGAATGAAAAGAAACGGAAACGGCGCTAATGGTTACAGGTCTGTAACTTACCCTGCGGCGCCGCCGGTGGCGGGCTTCGAGACCTTGATCGGGTCGGTGAGCAACTTCGAGTTCGGCACGAGCACGCGCTCCTTCTCCGCATCGAGCTCCGTGTAGCGCAGATCCACGTGCGTGACGCGGCCGGCGAGGCCGCCGACGTCGATGCGGTCGCCGACTTCAAACGGCCGGTAGAGCAGGATCAGCACGCCGGCGAGGAGGTTGGCGATCGAGTCCTTCAGCGCGAAGCCGAGCGCAAAGCCGGTGAGCCCGAGGCCCGCGACGATGCCCATGATGTTCACGCCGAGCGTGCCGAGCGCGGTGATGACGCCGAGGATCATCAGGCCGACGCGCGCGACGCTCGCCAGCAGCTCGCCGAGCGGGCCGTGCGCGCGCGTCTGCTGCACGATGCGCAGCACGCCGAAGTGCGCGAAGCGCGAAAGCACCAGGAAAAAGATGAGCAGGCTGAGCGCCACGGCGAACGTGGGCACCCAGACGATGGCCTGCGCGAGGACCTCGCGACGCAGCTCTTCCACGGGTTATTGCTTCGCGGTGGCGGTTTCGAAGAAATGCGGCATGCCGATGCGTCCCACCATCGGCAGCTTCACCCCGGTGCCGCTGACACCGAAGTTGAGCCCGAGCAGATTCAGCTCGAAGCCGTCGATCGGGCTCGCCACCACGCCGAAGAGCCCCGCGAGCGTGAACTGGAACCCGGTGCCCGAGGGCGCGGTCGACACGAAGTTCGTCGTTCCGATGTAGTCCTTGCCGACGGCGGTCGAAGGCAGGTCGACCTGCAGCTCGGGCACCGCGCGCGCGATCCACGCGGTGAAGGTGTTCGAGTTCGGGCCAGGCCAGAGCGTGTACGTACCCGCGTAGGGATAGTCGTGCGCCGCCTTGTCGATGCGCGCAATCAACTGCGCGACGCCCGGGCCGCGCTTGTCCGCGTAGAGCTCCGGCGCCGAGCCGAACCAAGGTGCATCGGGCTGCCGCTCGCGGATGACGAGCGCGCTGTCGGACCAGCGCAGCCGCCAGCCGATGATCTCGTAGACGGTCCACGACATCGCATTGGCGGGCTTGACAGCAACCCAGGTGTGCACGCCGAAGATGCCCTTCACGCCCATTGTGCGGGCGCCGTAGACCTGCACGACCGGCTCGCGCGTCGTGGTCGGATCGGGGGCGCTGCCGGCGTGTGCTGGCATGGACAAAATGCTGGCGAGAGCGGCGAAGGCCGTGAGTTTGAGGTAACCGGCGACGCGCCGCACGCTCATGCCGGCCATTCTAGGCGTCGTCTGTGACGCGAAGACCCGACACTCGGGCGCGCGGCATGAGCCGTCAGCGTCACTTCCGCTTCGAAGTGCCGTAAAGCTGCTTCACGACCTCGTCTTTCATGGCGAAGCTGTGACTTTCGGCCGGGAAGGTTCCGCTGCGGACTTCCTCGGCGTACTTCTTCATCGCATCGCGGATCGCGTCGCCCGCTTCGGCGTAGCGCTTGACGAAGGTCGGCGTGAAGCCGCTGAAGAGACCGACCACGTCATGGAACACGAGTACCTGCCCGTCGCAGTGGGCGCCCGCGCCGATGCCGATGGTCGGAATGCCGATGCGCTCGGTGACGAGCCGGGCGAGCGACGCCGGCACGAGCTCGAGCACCACGCCCCAGCAGCCGGCCGCCTCGAGCGCCTCCGCCCCGGCGAGCACGCGCCGCGCGGTCTCCTCGTCCTTGCCCTGCAGGCGATAGCCGCCGAGCGCTGAAGCAGTCTGCGGCGTGAGGCCGACATGGCCGAGGACCGGGACGCCGGCGCGTGCCAGCGCCTCGACGATCGGCACCACCTCGGCGCCGCCTTCGAGCTTTACGGAATCGGCGCCCGCTTCCTTCATCAATCGCGCGGAGCTGGCGATCGCCTCCTCGACGGTCGCATAGGAAAGGAACGGCAGATCGGCGATGAGGAATGCGTGCGGTGCGCCGCGTCGGGCGGCGCGCGTGTGGTGCACCATGTCTTGCAGCGTCACCGGCACGGTGGAGTCGTAGCCCAGGACCACCATGCCGAGCGAGTCGCCGACCAGGATCAGGTCGATTCCCGCCTCCGCCACGAGCCGCGCGCTGGGAAAATCGTAAGCGGTCATCATGGCGAGCCGCGTGCCCTTGGCGCGCTTCAGCTCGAGAACCGTGGGCTTCTTCATTTCAGGGCGGCAAAATCGAAAAGTTTGCGATCGAGCAGGTGCGAGGGCCGCACTTCAGTGAGCGCGCGCGTGATGGATTCGATGCGCCCGGGGTAGCGTTTTCCCCACTCGCGCAGCATCTCGGCTACCACCTGCCTCTGCAGATTCTCCTGCGCGCCACACAGGGTGCACGGAATGATCGGAAACGCCTTCTGCTCGGCGTACACCGCCAGATCCGCTTCTGCCACATAGGCGAGCGGGCGGATGACGACGTGTTTGCCGTCGTCGGACTGCAGCTTGGGCGACATGGCCTTCATCCTGCCGCCGAAGAAGAGGTTGAGGAAGAAGGTCTCCAGGATGTCGTCGCGGTGGTGGCCGAGCGCGATCTTGGTCGCGCCCACTTTGCCCGCGACGCGATAGAGGACGCCGCGGCGCAGCCGCGAGCACAGGCCGCACATCGTTTCGCCTTCCGGGACGACGCGCTTCACCACCGAATAGGTGTCCTGCACCTCGATCCGATAGGGAACGCCCAGCGACTCGAGGTAATCGGGCAGGACGTGCTCGGGATACCCCGGGTGGCGTTGATCGAGGTTGACGGCGATGAGGTCGAAGGAAACCGGCGAGCGCTCGCGCAGCTTCAGGAGGACGTCGAGCAATCCGTAGCTGTCCTTGCCTCCGGAGAGGCACACCATGACGCGGTCTCCGGCTTCGATCATGCCGTAGTCGCCTATCGCCTCGCCGACGAGGCGGCACAGGCGCTTCTCGAGCTTGCCCGCCTCGAAACGCTGCTTGCGGGTGAAATGGATTTTCTCGGGTGCGTTCATAGGTTGATGCTCCTGCCTCCGTCCACGGCGATGATCTGCCCCGTGACGTAAGGCGCTTCCGCGATCAGATAGTAGACGGCGCGGGCGACGTCGTCGGGGTCGCCGGTGCGCCTGAGCAAGGTGTGCGAGACGATGCGCTGGCGCGTGAGGTCGTCCCACGATCCGTCCTCGGGCCAGACGATGGCGCCGGGCGCCACGCCGTTCACGCGCACCTCGGGCGCGAGCTCGCGCGCAAGCGAGCGCGTGAGGCCCGCGAGGCCCGCTTTGGCGATCGAGTAGATCACATAATTCTTGAGCGGCCGGTCGGCGTGGATGTCGGTGATGTTGACGATCGCCCCGCCGGTCTTCTTCAAGTGCGGCGCGGCGGCCTGCGAAAGGAAGAGCGGCGCCCGGAGATTCGCCCCCATGAGGCTGTCCCAGGTCGCCTGGGTCATCTCGCCGACCGGTGTCGGAAAGAAAGTCGACGCGTTGTTGACCAGTGCGTCGAGCCTGTCGAAGCGGCCGAGGGTGTTCCTCACGATTTCGGACAAACCTGCGATGTCGAGCAAATCGGCCTGGACCAGCGCAACGGAATCGGCGCGGGCGACGTTCAATTCGGCGCGCAGCGCCCTCGCCTCGCGCTCCGATCCCCGGTAGTGCAGCATCAGGTTCGCGCCCTCGCGATGCAGGCGGCGGGCGATCGCCGCTCCGACGCGCTTCGCGCCGCCGGTGACGAGCACAACTTTCCCTGAAAGGGGTTCGCTCATGGCCTAGAATGATACCGGAATACTCTTTCCATTCCCGCGAGATGGCACTCCCTGAGCCTACGCCCGACGCGCGCGAGCACAGCAATCGCGTTGCCGAACACATTCGCGGCGAAATCGCGGCAAGCGGCGGCTGGATCAGTTTCGCGCGATACATGGAGCTCGCGCTCTACGCGCCGGGACTCGGCTATTACAGCGCTGGCGCGAGAAAACTCGGCAAAGCGGGGGATTTCGTGACGGCTCCCGAGATTTCGCCGCTCTATGGGCAGACGCTCGCGCGCCAGGTGAAGCAGGTGCTCGAGTCGGGGTTCGACGAGGTGCTCGAAGTGGGCGCGGGGAGCGGCGCGCTCGCCGCGACGCTGCTCGAGGAGCTGGAGCGCACAGGGAACGTGCCGCGCAACTACCTTATCCTCGAGCTTTCGGCGGATCTGCGCGAGCGCAGCCGGGACACGCTCGCGGCGAGAGTGCCGCACCTGCTCGAGCGCGTGGCCTGGCTCAACCGCCTGCCTCCCGTGTTTTCCGGCGTCGTGCTCGGCAATGAAGTGCTCGATGCGATGCCCGCTCACGTGGTGCGCGTTCAGGGCGGAAAGCTGGAGGAAGGCGGTGTCGGCGTGCGCAACGATCGTCTCGGCTGGTCCTGGAGGCTCGCTTCCGGCGGGCCGCTGGCCGCTGCGCGCGCGCTCAAGCTGCCCGAGGGTTATCGCACCGAGATCCAGCAGGCCGCGCAGGGCTTCGTGCGCTCGCTCGCGCGGGTGCTTGAAAAAGGCGCGGCGTTTTTCGTCGATTACGGCTTTCCCCAGAAGGAGTACTACCATCCGCAGCGCAAGGATGGGACCCTCATGTGCCATTACCGCCACCACGCGCACGCAGATCCTTTTTTCCTCCCCGGCCTGCAGGACATCACCAGCCACGTGGATTTCAGCGCCATTGCCGGCGCCGCGCGAGAGGGCGGGCTGGAAGTCGCCGGCTACGCCAGCCAGGCGCAGTTCCTCGTCAATTGCGGCATCACCGAGGTGATGTCGCGCACGCCGGCGGAGGACGGCGCGAAGTTCCTCCCTCTGGCCAACCAGGCGAACCGCCTGATGAGCCCGGCGGAGATGGGCGAGCTCTTCAAGGTGATCGCTTTCGCTCGCGGGTTCTCCCGGCCTTTGCTCGGCTTCGCCGAAGGCGACAGGCGAAGTGCGCTGTAAGGTGTAACCTATCCCCTCCGACCAAGGCGGGTCAGGCGCTAAAGGAGGCTCCGATGGAAGCTGCGCAAGCGCAATGGGTCAAGGTCCATCCGCTGATCATCCGCGTCACCCACTGGATCAACGCATTCGGGATTCTCATCATGGTCGCGAGCGGCTGGCGCATCTACAACGCGTCGCCGCTTTTCCCGTTCAGGATCCCGAACGAGCTCACGCTCGGAGGCTGGCTCGCCGGCGCGCTGCAGTGGCACTTCGCCGCGATGTGGCTGCTGGTGATCAACGGCATCGCATACGTGACGTACGGCGTCGTCTCCGGACACTTTCGCAGAAAGTTTTTCCCCCTGACGCCCGCGGCGGTATTTCACGACGTGCTGGGGGCGCTGCGCGGCAAGCTCGCGCACGAGGATCTTTCCGTATACAACGCCGCGCAGCGCGCCGCCTACCTCGCGATCATCCTGTGCGCGATCGTGCTGGTTTTCTCGGGCCTGGCGATCTGGAAGCCTGTCCAGCTGCAGGAGATCACCGCGATTTTCGGCGGTTATGAAAGCGCGCGCGTGGTGCACTTTCTCGCGATGGCCTTGCTGGTTCTGATCGTGGTAGTGCACGTCGTGATGGTGATTCTCGTGCCGCGCACTTTCCCGACGATGATCACGGGCCGCGCAAGGAGGGCGTCATGAGGAAACGCACGATGGAAACGAGCCTCGCCGGGCATTCGCCGAAGCTCATCCGCTCCATCGAGCGGCGGCTGTTCCTCAAGCAAGGCCTCTCGCTCGGGGCGCTCGCGCTGCTCTCGGGCTGCGAGCTGACCGACGATGAAGGCGTGCAGAGACTGCTCATGGGAATGTCGCGCTGGAACGACCGCGCGCAAGGCTGGCTCTTCAATCCGAACAAGCTCGCGCCGGAATTCCCCGAGAGCGCGATCACCCGGCCCTTTCCCTTCAATGCCTATTACAGCGAGGACGAGGTCACGCTGGTGGACGGCAAGGATTACAAGCTGGAGCTCGATGGCCTCATCCGCGAAAAGAAACCCTGGACGCTGTCCGAGCTCTACGGCCTGCCGCAGACTTCCCAGATAACGCGCCATATCTGCGTCGAGGGCTGGAGCGCGATCGGCAAGTGGAGCGGCGTGCGCTTTTCCGATTTCCTTGCGCGTGTCGGCGCAGACACCACGGCAAAATACGTCGGGTTCGAGTGCGCAGACGACTATTCGACGAGCATCGATATGGCGACGGCCTTGCACCCGCAGACGCTGCTCACCTTCCGCTTCGCCGATCAGATCTTGCCGCCGAAGTACGGCTTCCCGATGAAGCTGCGCATGCCGACCAAGCTCGGCTTCAAGAATCCGAAGCACATCATGTCGATGTTCGTCACCAATGAATATCCGGGCGGCTACTGGGAGGACCAGGGCTACAACTGGTTCAGCGGCAGCTGATGAAACCGCTTGGAGCCATCGCGCTGGCGGCGATCCTTGCGACAGGCACCGGCGCCTGGGGCGCGGACGCGCCCGGGAAGCCCATGAAGATGGACGAACCCATGCACGGCGAGATGAAGAAAAAGGGCATGAAGAAGGGCGACGTGAAGAAGGCCGCCGAGAAGAAAGGGCGGGGGGTGAGGCCGGAGATGAAAAAGGAACCGGCAGGCGACTCAAGGAAGTAAGGACGCCGGCGTCACGTTCGAGAGGAGGAATGCGCATGGCGCAAGCGAACTGGCTCGATCTAGGCCCCCTCGAGGAATTCCAGAAGGCGGAGCTCACCGAAGCCGCGATAGGCCGGGCGAAAATCGCGATCACCTGGCGCGACGGCACGTTCGGCGTCGTCTCCGGAACCTGCAATCACGCCGGCGGGCCCCTGTGCAAGGGGCGGCTGGACGGCGACTACGTCGTGTGTCCCTGGCACAACTGGAAATTTCACCGCTGCACGGGGGCGGGCGAACCGGGCTTCGAGGACGACCGCGTTCCGGCCTACGAGGTGCGGATGGAAAAGGGACGCCTGCTCGTGCGGACCGACAATCCGACGGCACGCCACAAGAAGCCGCACCCGCCGCACCCGCTCGCGCGGCGGATCGAGCGTCGTCCAGGTGTCACGCGCGTCGCCGGCATCTCCACCACCAACATGGACGAGGCCAACCCGCGCTACTCGACTTCCGATTTTCTCCTCGGGGTGGCCCTCGATCACGCGCGCGATGCGCTCGGCTGCGAGACGAAGCTCATCCGGCTCTCGGCGCTCAAGTTCCGCAACTGCGAGGGTTATTACTCGAAGAGCGCGAGCGCCTGCACCTGGCCCTGCTCGATCACGCAGATGGACGCGGAAGATGAGCTGACTGAAGTTTACGAAGCGCTGGTGCACTGGGCGGACGTGGTGCTCGTTTCCACGCCGATCCGGTGGGGCGTGGCGAGCTCCCTGTACTTCAAGATGGCCGAGCGCTTGAACTGCATCCAGAATCAGATCACGATCCGCGACAACGTGCTGATCCGCCGCAAGGTCGCGGCATTCCTGATCACCGGCGGGCAGGACAACGTGCAGGGCGTGGCCGGCGA